>Ga0210385_10000274_pt1 | contig 43660 bp, 34 predicted proteins | sample IncBWH26OmetaG_FD_160107 | JGI IMG/M metagenome (GOLD analysis project Ga0210385, IMG submission 160107) | Forest soil microbial communities from Barre Woods Harvard Forest LTER site, Petersham, Massachusetts, United States - Inc-BW-H-26-O ...
GCAAAGTCGAAGCCATTCTTGAGAAAAGGTACTCCCATCAGCTGAAACATCCACGCGGCACACACGGAGCTTTCGCGCTGCAGAAAATAGAGCAAAGCGGACAACGGCGGGTCAGGTATAGGTATCGCTAAAAGCAGAAAGAGCAAGGGGAAAAGTGCGATTCGAAACGACTGACGACCAAAGAAAATCAAAAAACCGCCTAGCCAATACAACATGAACCCAAACATCAACAAGCAGTGGCGATTCAGATCCGTTAATCCGGGCGTTCCGACCCCGGCAACGACAAGACTCACCGTCCCGGAGATGCAAACAGCGCAGCCCAATTTCCAAGAGTGGCTGATCTTCTGGAAGATCGAGCGTCTCCACTCGTAGATCAGATATATGCTCACAAAAGGAATGAACGGGATGTACGCGTAGGTGGCGTCATTTATAACGCCGATTAGGAAGGTCCATACGATTCGCAGAAGAAAGATCGACGGCAAGAGACAGAAGGCCGCGAATGCAAGCACAAGGTACGCATGGTGCCGGCCAATACTCGATTGTCCCGATGTTGAGACTGCCGAATTGGCAGAAAGGGATCTCACCGATTTGCTCGACCTTCGGCAGGCACGCTTTCGACCTCATATGCCAATTGACCGTCATCACCCAAATATGCGTAAGCTAAGCGGGCGCGTTCGCTTCCTGGTCCTTCGATGCGCCAACCGATCGAGCAACATTGCAAGCTCATGGCTGCTCGTTGCCGCCACCAGCGATTTACCTCACCCGGAGTACCTATCCAAACGCCCTTCTCCTCCTCTATGCAAGACAAATACACGAGCAAGGCTTCGTAAACCCGCCGGCTTTCGCTGCGAGTGACGTAATCCGGATGCACGATGAAGCTCATCAGGCCGTGCTTTGCCATGATGATCTCGATTTGTTGCTTCCACAGCTCAATCGAATAGTCATTCAAAATATTGAAAAGTGTATAGTCCTGGGTCGTCGTCACGGGAAGTTCCAAGACATCGCCGATAAAGTACGGCATAACGGTACAACAACCGCCTCGTTGAGGATCCAAGTGAGCCACATTGGGAATCGACATATCGTACGAAACATTCAAGGCATCGTACCAGAGCTGCTTACGATACAGCGAAGCAGCACGGAATCCTTCCGCCCCGTACTCCGCCGCGTGTGAATTGATTTTTTTCGCGCGCTCCAGAAACTGTTTGCGGTTTCTGAAAAGATGCCCATCGTGATTCAGGTCGTGTACAACAATTTCAAAGCCGCGGTCTCGAATGGAGGCTAGAAATTCAGGAGTAACGCTGTAACGTTGTTCGGGTATGACCTCAAACGATGCTTTAATTCCGAAAGTGTCATCCGTATCCATCAGCATCCCGCAAAACTTACAGCCTAGCTCCGTCTCAATATCGTGCGTCATCATCGCGCAGCTCGTCGCACCTTCGGGCCAGAACCAGATGAACGGGATGCGGGTTGCCCCGCCGGCTTTCAAGGTCAACGAAAGCAGTTGTCCCATCAGGTTGTCGACGGAGCAATCGACTGGCCAGCGAGGAAATGTAAACTCGCGCCATCCCCGGAAATGAAATTCTTGCAAATGTTTTCGCATCTTCACCGGCAGGACCGGCCGGAAAAAATAATAGATGGTGGCCAACGCTGCCATAGGAAACTTGTCGCGCCAACCGGAGGCATAGGCTTCGAGTCGAAGATTGTCGATCACTTCGGACGGGTCAAAAGGAATATGCACAATGCCGTTTTTCAGCTCGGTATCGCACAGGGCGTTCAACCATGTTCCTGGAGGATCGGAAGACGGACTACGGCCGGCATAACTTCCGTAGCAAGTCACCCCATCTCCGCACTGGAAATATCCCTTACCCAAAGACCGATCCTTGGGATAGGTCACGCTGATATATTTCTCCGGACAGCGGTAGTATTCAACGAGCGGGTGGACTTCCAAGACGTTATTCCTCACGCGGATGGACCGAATGGCGTTTTCTAAAACTTCTAAAGCGGTCTTTCTCGGCCCAATGCTGCCGAGCCGTCGCCATTTGTTGATGCGGTCTGTAACGTGCCATAGCTAGGCTCGGCGCTTGTCCGGAAAATATGATCGTACTGTCGATCCAATGCCGCGCGACGTGCTTTCGCGTCTTGCTCAAGGCGCTGTTTGATTTGGCTTGATTGTTCTTCAAGCAAGCTGAATTGTTCGATCAGTTTCGGCAAATCGATCGATTCGATGTCCTGGCAAAACTCTCCTAAATTCGCTTCCACCATCAAAGCTTCAACTTTTTCGTGATAGGAAAGGGCCAGAACTGGCTTGTCTGATAACAATCCTAACAGCACGTTGTGAAATCTGCTGGCCACGACGAAATCTGTCGCGGCGATTTGCGATAACACATCGCCTACGGAAGCGGCTGGTTCGTCGAGGATTTCCGCAAAGTTATAATCGCCCGTGCGCTCCCTAATAAGCGCCTTTAAATCATGCCTAGCCTGGTCGTCATATACAACATCACCGATAAGCAGGCGCACCGTATATTTTTTATGAAGCAGCCATACGACAAAATCGGCCAGCTTGGAAATGTACCGGCGGTAAAGGGTATCGTCCGATGCGGCGCCGCGTCTGTTGGAGTAAGTCATCAGCCCAACGCCAACGACGCGCTGAGCGGTCGTCGGCTTGTTCGGGAGCATTGCCTGCGGAAAACTGTAAACAAGATCCGGGTACACTTCGTCGTTTTTGCTGTCAAAGCCAATGCTCTCGAGATAGCGCTTCGAAAATTGATCTCGATAAGACCTGTAGTCGGCGCGTGACAATACCGATTTAACGAGGCGCCGGCTGACGGGGTGACGCAAGGGGCCGACGCCGACACTGAGGAATATCACTCGACACCGACAGAGCTTTGCGGCGACTGTCCATTTCAGGATTTCATAGTGTAAGCCGAAGGGAGAGATGCCAAAGTCGCTGAGCATGCCCGTTCCAGTCATGATAAGCATGTCAGCGCCTTTTAGTCTCGCTATAGCCTTCGACCAGCGATACAGCTCGACGGGAACTCCAAGCACAATTTTTCTGAGGCTACGAAGCGTGCGATTCTCAATCGGCGGGAGCGGCACTTCTTTTATTAATGACGCAGGGATCTTATACGTCTCCTCTGTTTCTTCAGGGCCTGTGCAGATACAACTGACCTCCGCGCGAGGAACGGATTGCCGGATGTGGTAGAGCAGAGATTGCAAGGTACACTCATTGCCAAGATTCCCCGAGCCAAACGCCCCAAAGAGAACGATCCTGCGCACGGCTACTTTCGTTCCCGTATTTTCAGATTCAGCCATATCCGTTTCGTGCCTCACGAGCGTGCGTGATTCTGCATCCGCGAATCAACAACCGCTACCGACTGAAAGCCGATAGGCGGCTCACGTTTCGCTCAAATCGAGGTTGAGTTTTGCCCCATCGCTTTCCGGAGACTTTCTCATCCCACGAATCAGGTCTAGATAGAAGCTCCGTTGTCCGCCGACGAGAAGCAACAAAGTAGCAAAGGTCGTTAGGAGTACGCCGGTTTCGAGAACGAGTCGGAGGAAAGGCGCAAGGGCCGCCATGAAAGCGCTGCTCGCGGCAAAGGCGGCCACCCCAGCTGCAATGCCGAAAGCTAAAGGCCGAACCAACGCGCCAGCAACATCCCGGAAGGAAAGAGGCGTTCCTCGTACGCACCAAAAAATAAATGGGACAACCCACAACGCCATCACCGTCGAGTAGGCGAACGCGACTCCTCTCGGTCCATACGGCAATCCGATGAAATACCCAATGATTAGCGTCGGAGCAAAGACCAAAGCGATGTTCAGGCTTCGCTTCACCAGTCCCAGAGCAAGGAGCAGCCACCCTAAAGGATTAATGACGGCAAAAATCAGAATCGTCGGAGCGAGAAAACGAAAAATCGCTACGCCATCGAGCCATTTCGGCCCGAGCAAAACTAGCACGACATCGTGAGCAAAGACGACACATGCAATCGTTAACGGCAGAGTCATCGCCAAAACGAGCGAGTAGCCCTTTAAGAAGTAACTTCTAAATCGGATCGGGTCGTCCTGAACTCGCGACAAAGCCGAAAATGCAACTTCCCCTACCGCAGAATTCAGATTGTCGGTGGGAATGTTCACGAGCTGATAGGACCTTCCGTAGATGCCGAGCACGTCAGTTCCCCAGAAGCGACCTATCAGAACTTTATCGGCGTTATACGCCAGATAAGCCACAATCCCATTCAAGCTTACGGTCCCTCCAAAGCGCATCATGGAGCCGATTCCCGTTCCCTTGCGGGGCATTCCTGGTACCCAACCCGCGGCTAGCCAGGCTCCAAGACTGCCTACGAGTGGCACACAGAGGCTCATTCCAACGAGAGCCCAGTAGCCGTAGCCCGCTTTCGCTCCGACGATCGCCAGGACGGTACCTACCGTGAGCGAAACCACCTGTATCACGGCCATTGCAGTGAAGCGCATTTGACGTTGGAGAAGCGCTGAGTGCTGGACACCCACTGCATTAAAGACAAAGGCTGCTCCCAGAGCGATCGTCACCGGGACAAGCCGAGGTTCACGATAGAAGCTTGCAAGAAGCGGTGCGCTTGCCGCTGTAAGCACACCCAGAATCGTGCCAACCAAGATGTTGATCCAAAAAAGTGTTGATATCTGTTCATCCGTCACCGTCGCGCGTTGGACGGCAGCAGAAGAAAGACCGAAGTCTCTCAGCAGATTCAGTACTCCGGTGAAAGCCGTCACCATCCCTACTAACCCGAAGTCCCGGGGAGTGAGGAGCCGAGCCAGGATCATGAGGGACCCGGCACGAATGGCTATGTTAGACACCTGAGCGCCCATTCTCGCGAGACCGCCGCGAATGGTGCGCTGCTTCAAGTCTTTCATGCTTTTGGCATTTCTCCCGGAGCGTTAGAAAATCTCGCAGCACAAATTGATTCGTGGTCCGCGCTTTCGACGATCGTCCTACGATTACTAGGCCCTGGTGTTTTGAGTCTCAAGTCCCCGAGGAGACGTTGCGCCGTCATAATTGGGCCGCTTGTCATTTTCCTTGGAAGGCCCCACTTGAAAGGCCGCCGCGTAATGCATTTGCCAGTCCTTCCTTCGTTTGTTAAGGGGCTCCAATCCGCCATACAGGTAAGGCCACTGCTCCCTCAGGCAGGAATCGCCGTCGTGGATTTCCGCTAGTAATTCGGGAGCGGGGGTCCATCCAAGGTCAGTAGCAACTTTCTGCCTGACGTCCAAATCAACGCCCGCAACGAAAATGAATCCGTGAGAATCGACAAGACGGCCGATATTTCGCAAGCACTGCTCCGCTTCCGCCTGCTCCATGTGGCAAAGGAAGTTGCTGGCCACCACGATGTCTTGAAGACCCAGTCTATCGACGATACCGGCCTCCCTGACATCTGCGACTCCCCATTGGATTCCTTCTCTGAGCCAAGGTCTGATAACTGCGGCGTCTTCGTGAATGTCGAAAAACTCCGTTTTCTCGGCGTCAGTCATCCGCTCGAAAACCTCCGAACCCACGAGGCTCGAACCGGGCTCGGGCACTCGCCAACGGCCTCCCGCCATCTGGTCGCGAGACCCACTGTGGACCAACTTGCCGTGCAGTGGGTAAACGCCGCGCTCCCCAAAGTCCACCGCCTCTTGCGCAACGTCGAGCGCAAGAATCACAAGCTTGAGGTCCGGTCGTGCCGTCCTGATCGCCCACGCGATCGAGTAGACTTCGGCACCCGTGCTGCAGGCGAGTACCGCAACTCGCACAGTGTCGCCAGTTTTCTTCCGCTTGACCAACCGTTGAATCAAATCCAATCCGGGCCGATTGCGCAGGAAGAATGTGTTGTGCGCTTGCGCGCGATCCCCTTGTATGCGAGTTAGTGCATGCAAAAATCGCCCGTAGGACTCGATGGGCCGCAGGCCCACAAACGAGGAGGGAAGGTGTCTCCAAACACGATAGTTCACCTTCAAAAAAGCGTTCGTCGGTGATTTCCCGAAGACTCGCTTCCTTACAAGGCGCGTCATCAAAAACTCGTCGAGTGGCTTGGGCGCGTCTTGGCCGACCACGGCGGGGTTCCATTTTGTGAATTTATCTTTCCTACCGAACCCGCGCCGTTTGCAAAACGTCAGCATCGTCATTCGGCCGGAATAGGAATACTCCACGCCAGCCGGGCACTCCACGAGGAGGCCCGGGCTGACACGACACTCGCGACCTTCAATCGTGAATGAACCATCCCCGGCAAGTATGTAATAGACGCGGGTCGATCCTTTGCAGATCATAAAGGTGTCGTGCCCCGTCTCGGACTCGACGTAAAGAACCTCAAGATCTTTGCTGTGCATCCGGCCAAACGAATAGCCAAACAGGCCCTTACCGCGAAAGCTTACGGACTTGGGTAACTCGTATATGTAAGACATAGATGTCGATGTTCCTAGTGTGCGTCAAGATGCTGCGAGCTGGGCAACCGCAGTGCGCAAACGAACATTGGGCGCTTTTTCGCAGCCGGAAAAATTGCACCGGCTGAAATCGTTCCCGTCAACTCGACGGATCGATGCTTCAATTCCATCAACGGGGCGGCTACCGGCACGACACTTCCGTCGCCAGAACACGATCTGCTAGCTCCCGCAGATGCTCCTTGCGAATTGACATCGCTGGCAGAGGATCGAGGCCTGCCACCTGAAGAATCTCTTTCCATCGGTATGCCCAATCGTGACGCAATAGAGACTCAGCGGCATTCCTTTGGCTGATTCTAAGAATTTGATCGGGGGCAGCGTTCAATTTCGCAAGCACGTCAATCACGTCAGAACCATCAGGTCGAATTGTGACAACCGCATCGTCCCAAGGGAACATTTGTGAAAATGAATCAGAACGCGGAGCCTGCCCGATCATAATCGCGCCTGAGGCCGCACCCTCGTAGTAGCGATGCCCGATCTCCTCTTGCCCTCCGGTTTCGTCCTGCAGATTCACTTTTCCAGGTGCGACCATAAAATATTTTGATCGCTTGGCCACGTTGGCATAGTGGTCGCGATGTTCTCTGTAGCTGTAAACATCAGACAGGGAGCCTCCGTACGTGTCGTGGAGATAAAACAGCGACCCGTCGCCCGCCGCTCTTGATAGTTCCCTGTGAATTCCTTCACGCCTGCGGCCAATGCTGTAAACGTCGACCACCCGGGCCGGCGGCTTCGGGTACGGCATGAACCGAAGTGTATCTACCCCTGCGGGAAGCCACCGGCAAGTCTTCCCAATCGCTTTCGACAACGGCTCGACCGTCTCCTTGCAAGCCAGGAAGACATGGTCGAACTTCTTTAGTGCGTGGATCCAGTATTCACATTGGGGGATTTCAGCTGCCCATAGCTCGTCGAGCCAGCAAACACTCAACTTACAGTGGTCCTTCCAGCCCTCGATGGCGTTGATGTGCAGAAAATCGTGGCTGTACTGGCATACGGCAAGAAATAAGTCGTATTCCTGCGTGAGTTTGACCTTTTTGAGACCGGGGTTGTGGAAGACTAGCCTTCGAGAGAAATCATGGAAGAGGAGGCGCCTCTGCCATTTCTCCTCGAACTCATATCTGGGGCCGGGCTCAAGGCAGATGAGGTCGACATCGTCAACATCCCTAAGGACATCCTGGCCCTCGTAATGACCACACAAAAAGGTCTTTTTCTTGAAAAGTCTGCCGGACGGCATGCAAATGCGGGCCTTCCGGCTCGATCGCTCTCTAGACCCCACGGGGGAATTCGGTAACTCGGACGAAATCATCGTATTTGCTGTCGCTCGTTGGATAACCTAATACAGTGTACCGTGCGCGGACTCGAGTGTGGTCCGGATGTCGCCTAAACACTAAGACGAGTCTAGGCGATATGCCGGTACATAACTCTGCCTGCTACTGTCCTCACGCGGTCAGGCATCAATGAAAACATGCGCTTAGTGAGCTTTGATTTCCATCCATGGGAAGAATCCGCCATGGCATTCTCAGGAAATCTCCAATAAACCAGCCGCTGCGGTTGGGGTACCCAATGATTCTTGAAGGTAAGGAGGCCCGAAGCGTCTTCGTCGGTCCTGCCCATGTCAAACTTGGTCGCTCCACCGCGCTTGGCCGATTCGATTGCTCTCCACAAAAGCCACGGCATTGCCCCGAATCTGTTGAATTGCGCGTCGCTACAACCATACTTGTAGAAAACCACATCTTTGCAACGCAGAGTCAGTATGGCGGCGATCGGATTTTCGCTTTGGTATGCCACTCGAATTTCGAGCCCGTCGCCGCAAAGCTGAATCAGGTTTCGAAACCACATATAGGGCGTTGGCGGAAGACTATGTCGACCGCGCGTCTTCACGAATAGAAAATAGAACGCGCCCAGCAAGTCCTCTGAACTGCCGCATTTCTCTGTGAGACCAGCCCGCTCCGATCGACGAATTCTCCGTTGCACAGAATCCCTATCAAGTCCCCGGAAGACGTCATCCAATTCCCTGTCGAGATCCAAGACATGCACGTAATACGTCGCGGCGGCCTGGAAACCGTTCGCAATCCCGGTCTGACGGAAGCCCTCGTCAAGCGGACGGAGCTCGAGATATCGTGAATGCTCGTTTTCGCGCACCGTCTGAGAATGCCGAATCAGAAGGTCCAGATCGTATCGAGAATCGCAGAGGGGGTCGCAATGATCCGAAAAGGGCAACGAGACGAGTCGTCGACCGGTGAGCCAGCTGTTTACGCGACAGAAGACCAGCCCGCTCGTCAACTCGCCTGAAGCCGAGGAGGTTGTGAAAGCAATGGGATCATAGCCGTACGTCTTCCGCAAAGCTTGCAGCCAACCGACCGAATGAAACACCGAGGCCTTGGGGTGTCGTTGCACAAGATCCGCCCACCGGGGATCCTCGATCGGATTAATCTGGCAAACTCTCATTGCTCGTTCCGAACCCTTCGCGTCGATGCGCGGCTACGCGTGAAAATCTAACCGCCGGCTCGGAGATGTCGAGCGACCTGCTCAATCAGCGATATGAAGCGGTCTGCGCCTCCTGTGGGATTGTTCACAAATGTTTCACATCCAGCGAAGCTCTTTTGGGTTCCTGCGCATTCGCTCTAAGCTGGTCAGAATAGACATTTGCCGTCAGTTGGCTCACCACATCCCAGGAATGACGTTTCTCGACAAACTCCTTTATGGCCTTTCGTCGATCGTCCAGACTTGCGAACAAATCGCTTCCGAAATACCGGTCGAGGACCGTAGCCAAATCGGCCGGATCCTCCGGCTTGAACACGAACCCAGTCTCGCCCTCAACGATATCGTCCTTGAGCGATCCTACATCGGCGGCCACAACAGGCAGCCCAAAGCGGTAGGCCAGAAAGATAACTCCGCTCTGGAAAATATCCTTGTACGGCAAAACGACGACGTCACCGCCCTTAAAATAGACCTCAGTTTCGGAGTCTGGAATGAATTCGACTCTCAAGATGACTCGTCCCGTTTTGACGTCCTCTTTAATTTTCTCTTTTATGCTCTCCCAGTACTCTTCGCACCCTTCTTCGAGTCTCCCCGCGATAATCAGTTTGTAACGGGCATGCTGTGGCGCGAATCGCTGGAATGCGTCAACCAAGTAATGGAGACCTTTGTACGGTTTGATCCTGCCAAAAAACAAAATGGTCTTATCCGCGTCCGCCAGGCCTAGCCGCTCCTTTGCTTCCTTCGAAGACAGGCCGGTGTCAGGAATGGAGTTGTTGACCCCGAACGGAATGACGGTTATCCGATTCCTTGGAATGTTGAAATCCTTTTCCAGCTCGTCCTTCATCTTTGGCGTATGGACGAAAATGTGACCACACAAGTGATACTGAATTCTCAGTGTAAGCCGATTCAAAAACGTATCTCTGGAGTCTCGCTTTGCAGCGTTCACATTGTGTGCGGTGAGTACAACGGTCTTCCCGAGTAGCTTGTAATACAGCATCAACATCGTGCGGTCAAATGTCTCGAACTTGTTGTTCCAGAGGATGTGGAATACCTTCGGTTTTGACGTAGCCGCGTATCGAATCAACTTCGAATAATAGGCGAGAATTCTGGAAGTCTTCGTCGCAAGGTCGGCATTCGACCGCTGGTCGCCTCGCAGATTGAGGAAATTCACTCCAGGCATTTCGCGAAGAACCGGCTCGTCAAGTTCATCGCTGCCGATGACATCAAGCGTCATCCCAAGTGAGCTAAGCGCCTGGGTCAAACCATGGACATATGGCTTGTCACTGCCCCCAGTCAGTAGAGTAACGGATAGGCTTTTGGTCATCGCTTCGCGCTGCTTCGGATCGTTATCCTCAATACCAGAACCCCCGCAAACTGGCCTCATGCGCCAGCCAGTCTCTCCTCCAGAAGTTCACAGATAGCATGACCGATGGTGATATGCATTTCCTGAATTCGCGGCGTCGAGCGAGAAGGTATACAAATACACAGATCGCAAACGTTCCGCATCTTCCCGCCGGACTCACCTGTCAGGCCAATTACGGCCACCTTCTTTTCGCGAGCGGCCTCGATTGCCCTCAGAATGTTCGCGCTGTTTCCACTGGTCGAGATGCCGAGGAGTACGTCACCCGGTCGAGCGTGAGCTGTTAGCTCGCGCGCAAATACATGTTCAAAACCGTAATCGTTTCCGATTGCCGTAAGAGCTGAGGTGTTGGCATGGAGCGCTAGCGCTCGAAATGGATGCCGCTCGCGCATAAATCGGCCGGTCAGTTCAGCCACGATGTGCTGCGCATCTGCCGCGGATCCGCCATTGCCTGCGACGAGCAGTTGTCCACCGGCTGCCAGCGCCCCATGAATCACGTCCACGACCTCTGATACGTGGGACGAGAGATCAAACAGTACTCTGGCCAAGTCCAGATGCTCAGTGAAAATCGAATTGAGTCGTTCCGTTTGTCGCACCACGCTAGACACGTTCATACGCCTCCCTGACATACTCTCGGTCTTATTTCTTCCAGGTCAATGCCGCTTTCAATTGCCAACCGGCGAATTTATACTCATCAATACAGACAACACGGTGTGAAGAACACCCGCGCAGCACCCATAAGCAAGGTTCGGCTTGCAGAACCGTCGCGTGCGGAAGCAACCGCAAAACAACTCATGGGGCAGCCCGTTTTAGCAGTGACTGAAGGCGCCGCTTGAGCGCCCGCACCGTTATCCTTTCCTGACGTCAACAGGGATTCCCATTTTGAATTCCCGAGCGTGGCGCTGTTCACCGAGGCGCCTGCTGACTGCGCTTCCACTTGAAGCGGGCACTGAGGAAACTTGCGCGGCGAGCAGACCACGGCTAAGTGCACTCGAACCGATCACGCCAAGCAGCAGAAATATCCAGGTCGGCGTCAGAATCCGGAAGCCGGCCTCGGCTACACTGTAGAAGGTAGCCGTCGCTATGCAAGCAAGCAACAGGCTCGCAAGCTCGGGATTGCGCCGGAATGCGCCGCTGGCGTAACGATATCCATTTAAGAGAATCAGCACGATCAGGCAGAGTCCCACCAGTCCCAGGTCGAGGTATATCTGTATATAGCCGTTGTGCGCCGTGTTGAGATTCGGCAAATCTCGGAATCCTCGATTGGTCAACTCGTGATTCACTTTGGTCGCGTTCGCATTCCAAAAACTTTCAAAGCCTGTGCCCAATATCGGGTTTCCGGCCGCGGCAATCGAGGCTTCCCAAATGTCCGTGCGTCCAGTGAGGCCGGCCCCTCTGCCCAACGATTGCGACAAGGCCGATCCTCCTCCGAGGTACAGCCCAATCGCACCAGTGAGAACGACTCCCAAGGAGAGCGCGAGGACTCTGCCAGGCCGATTTCTGAAAGGCTTCAGATTGGTCACAAACATGAGTCCAGCGCCCAGGACGAAGCACGTGACCGATGTTGCGGAATGTGCCATCTGCAAGAGCGCGATCCCAAAGGCAAGCAACGTGCCCTGCGCCAGAAGTCGCCGGCCTCTGTGAGGCTCATCCTTGTGGATGAAGAGTGCACGCGCGTTCCAAAGCGCGCCCAGCGAAATGACGAATACGATGAGGCCAAGCTCGTTCTTATTTGTTGTCACGCCGACGTTCATGAAATTCCCGTCGACGTCAAATGCACGGCCCATGATGCTGTAACGAATCAATGCGACTGAAAAGGGAAACAGAATAAAGCCAACTCGGGAATAGAGTCGCCGGAGCGCCGCGACCGGTTGTACATCCGTCAAAATAATCAGTACCATTACAAGATCGCCCACGGCCTTGGTCCAACGTTTAAATGCGGGGTCATGGAAAGGCGACCACGTTACGCTCATGAGGCAATATAGAAAGTAGATTAGTATCGGAACGCTTAGCGCGAGAAGGGCCGCTGTCTTTTTTCTCCGATTAAGCAGGATCACAACACCGGCAGCGAGAAGTACCATAAAAATCGCTGCATCGACGGGACTACCACTCAGCGATGCGTCAAGAGTGTCGGTCTCCGTAGTTCCCATTCCCAACCAATACGAGATCGGTCTCGACCCTACTATGCACAGCCAAATGACCGGAATCCAAAGGGCCGGAGAAGTACGAGCGGCCTTATTCCTGTCAAGAAAGAACAGCCCTGCGATTCCGGCGACACAGATCAGTAGGGCTAGTGTTAGACCCATTTCCTACTCTCTCACGCTTTTTCAGAACGACTTTTCCCTTCGCCTTGTAGCGCCCCGAGCCGCAGTCCTTCTTCCAAAACGGCGAAGGGATTTCTGGCCAGTAAGCCCGGACGGAGCCGGCATGAGCCGTCGCTTACTGCAGTTTACCTTCCGCGACCAGGCGTCGCACGACAAGGTTCGCGCCAAACTGGTTAAGATGATTATCATCATCCATTATCGGGATTTGGTGGGCCCGGTCAGCATACTCGACACAACCATCGACGCCACAAAGCTCCTGATACAACGAGATGTAGCGCACGTGCCATACGTTTGCAGCCATGCTCTGCATCTCCGCGTCGATTGCGCCAATATTGCTCACACGATGCTGGCTCGCAAAATCTGGTTTGTTCCACGCGATCGAATATGCCAAAAGCCTCGGCAGCGGCCCATCGTATTCAGGGACGGGCCCAAACACGGTTACAGATATATTGTGATCTTTTGCCCAAGCGATTGTTTTTGTGAGATCGGGCAGTTGCGTCTCTGACCATCGTCCGACCATAAACAAACCCTGGATCGAATGAGATGGAAGATAGGTCTGAAAGATGTAGGCCGTCATCTTTTCGCAGTCCGGATGAGGCGCCGGGCGGAGCAACGGCGCGCAATTAAACGTACTGGCCTGCATCACATTTGCATTCGGGAGCGCCAAAGAGAGCGCGGACCACAGCATTGCCGAATGGCTATCGCCGAGCAGCAGATAGTTGTTTTTTTGGCCGCTGTCGTCGCTGTGCAGACACATGCTGTAATTATAATTCTCGAAATGATAATCGGACGTAATGAAGCACCCCGTCCGCACAATTTCCTCGCTGTCGTGGTGCGTGGAGGCAACTTCCAATGCATCGGCTGGAAAGCGGCCCTGGAGTCCTTTGGCAAAGATGGTCAACGAAGAAAATCCTATCAGGCCGATCATGACGGCACCAGCGAGTGCAAACAGTGGCTTCCCACTCAGACGTAACGGGCCGCTCCGAAAGGGGCGCTCGACAAATCGCCACGACAAAATTGCAAGCACCAGCGAAAGCAGAACTTCAACAATCATGTCGAGCCTGTGCTGGGGGAGCAAGGCTGCGATGCGGTGTGATGTGATTGCACTTGCGCCAACAAAAACGCCCATTTGCTGCAGAACTATGATGGGCCAGTGCCACAAATATAGCGAGTAAGAGATCAGCCCGATAAACACGATCGGACGCCACGACAGGATCTTTCCTATCAGAGAGGAGCCGCTTTCCCCCGCGCCGATAATCAGCGCTGAACCAGCACAGGGGGCCAGGGCGCTAAGGCCAGGGAAAAGTGTCCACTCAGTGTAAAAAAGAACCGAAAACGCGATCAGCCCGATCCCACCCAGCGTTGCAAGATTCCGCTGCCATGCCCGCAGGCGCGGGAACATTCCCAAGGATAGGAGAGTCCCCAGCAACAACTCCCAGGCCCTCGTATAAGGCATATAGAAGGCGGTTTCTCGATTCTGCGAAACGACAACCGCGCTGGCAACCAACGAAACACAGAAGAGAATGATCACTGACAAGCGCAGCCGCTTGGGAACCAACTTGCGAACCAGCAAAAGAAAAAGAGGGAATAAAATATAAAATTGCTCCTCCACTGCGAGCGACCATGTGTGCAGTAAGGGATACGAGGTGGGTGAATCGAAGTAACCGGAATGTCGCCAGAAATAATAGTTCGAAGCGGACGCCGTCGCCGCCAGCATCGACTTGCCATAAGCTACCAACTCAGCCGGCAGCAAATAGATGAAAGCAAAGACACTAAACACCGCCAACATCACAAAGAGAGCAGGAAAAATGCGCCTTATTCGGCGCTCATAAAACCCGATCACCGAGTAACGTGATTCGGCAATTTCAGAAAAAACGATGGAGCTAATAAGATAGCCCGAGATCACAAAGAAAACATCCACGCCAACGAAGCCACCCTGAATCCTGCGCAGCCCAATATGAAACGCAAGCACGCTAAGTACAGCAACGGCTCGTAGTCCGTCAATGTCGGGACGATACTTCAGGGCGGTTCGGCCGGAGAGCGTTTCCTGCATGCCGCTGCCCGCCGACACGCCAGAAGCACGACTCCCGGAACGGTCCAATCCGTTTGTGAGGGTAGCGTTCAAGCGAAAACTGCCTTATACAACCTGTCTATCGTCACCATCTTGGTTCTTAGGCGGTCTAAAATTTCTACACTCATTATGGTGAGGGCGAGTGCGGCAACGAAGGACGCACTCAATGTCGCAAATCCAAAATTGAGATGGCGAAGGCTAACTGCGAGGATCTGAAGAATAGCAATTTGGGATATATAGCCAAAGAGCGAATATTTCCCGAGAAGAATCGCCTCACTTCTTATCGCGCCACGGTCACTACCACCGATCCCCGCAAGATAAATGACCATGAGGCTGAGCGGCACCCCGACCATTTGCAATATAAATGGGACATTCCAAACCGTTATCGCAATCGTATAACACAGGTAGGCAAACCCAAGCATGTAAGGGTGTCGGACGAAATCGTTAATCACCCCAATCGGCACGAATCCGGCCAGCACGCCAACCATTCCGATCGTAATGAGTTCTAGGTTAGGGCTCTCTACGCCCATAAATCCGAGCCCGACGATAGACAATAAGAAGAATGCGCAGACAACGTGAAATGTGTGCCTATAGAACCTGTAGGGGAGTATCAGCACTCCCGAGAGCATCAGTAAGTAGCTGATGGGCACGAGAATCGAGAAAGATACGAGCTTGCCACCCATCGTTTGGAGATTACCGGATACAAAAACGCTGAAGATGGTCCTAGCATCTGGGAAATTGCCCAAGACAGCGCCGGTCCCCATCGCGGGCGCAATGTAAGTGCGAGCCACATTCAGGGCGAGGAATACAGCCAAGAGCTTAAGCCCTCTCGTGAATAGTCTTTTCGGAAGACGAGAATCGGTGGCCTGATACTTGGAGAGATATATGTTTGAAATCATGAATCCCGAGACGAAGATGAAAGACGGAGTCAAGAACCGAAGGTAGCGATAGTACGGCCACTGGACCCCGACGAAATAGTTTATCCAGTGATAGAGGACCATGATTAACACCAGTGCGCCTTTCGTGAAATCAAGGGCGGAAATGCGTTCGGCTTTTGGCAAACTCGCAGCCTTGCGCGCATCAGCTTTCGGTTCGCAGGTGTGAATTACTTGTGATTGCGTTTGGGACAAGCGTCACCTGCTCGCTGTATTTGGTCCAACCATTATGTAACCGTTCGCAAAATGAATGGTTTCGACCGAATCGTCCTATGGGAGAGCATGGAAGAGGGCTTCACTAATCGTTTAGCGCTTGTCGATAAGCCGCAAGCAGGTTCGGAACTGAATACTGCCAGGCAAGCTCTTTCTCGATTCTCTTCCGCCCACATTCGCCCATTTCTTTCCGCTCTTCCGGTCTGTCCAGCAGCCACACGATTTTCTCGGCGAACTCTGCAACGCCTCCAGCTTTACTTGCATAAAGGGACGTCCGCTGCGCGCTGAACCTGCCTTCTTTCGATTCAAACTGGACAATGGGTTTCCGAAGCGCCATGTACTCCATAATTTTGATCATCGTAGAGACGTCGTTCATCTCGCTCGGACGATCGGGGTTGACGCAAACGTCGGCTGTCGAGAGTATCTCGATCAAGTCTTGATCCGAAACCCGTCCGGTGAAATCAACCATTTCCGCCAAGCCCATGTCTTGAACCATTTGCCGTAGTTTCTTAAGTTCAGGTCCGCTACCGACGCACGTGAAATGAACGTCGCTCCGTCCCATCTCCCTAACCTGTTTTGCAACATCGAGCAGGATATCGAGACCGTCTTGAAAGTTCATGGTTCCCACGTATCCGACCAGGAAGGGCTTTCCATGCTTCCGCTCAGGGTTCGGCGCGACCGGTTTGAAAGTCTCAAGATCAGGTCCATTGCGCACGACGAATACGTTCTCGGAACGAATGCCCCCTCGGCTAATCGCCATCCCTCGATAGCTTTCGTTGGTCGCCATGACGACGTCACTGTGACGATAGGAAAGCTTCTCCAGCGTGACCAGCACTTTATAGAGTCCACCGCGATTTCGATATTTTGAAACGTAGAGTTCCGGATTCGCATCGTGGTGATCGAAGATGTATTTCGTTCCGAAGAACCTGAAGGGCAATGCCACAAGGAAGATATTGTCGGGTGGATTGCACCCCTGAATGACATCGAACCCATGTCTCAGGCGGATCCACAGGGTATACAGGAACTCTAAAAGGAAGGCGCACGCGTATTCGGCCAAATAGCCGAGTGGCGTACTTCCTTCCACTGGCATCGGATGCCGATAAATGCGGACCCCCTCGAGAACCTCAAATCCGCGGATACAACCCTTGCGCTTGGGACAGAGAACTGTGACATCGTAGCCGTTATCGCTGAGAGAACGGGCCTCTCTCCAAACCCGCGGGTCGAGCGGCACCGCCTGATTTTCCACAATAATCAGGACGCGCTTCTTCCTGGGATAGGCGGTCGCGGACTTCACCCCGGTTTTCGAATCGACCGTACCAATTGAAACTTCTTCCGTCTCCACTTCTCCAACTTCTTGGAGAGAGCGTGAGGCTTTACCAGCAGATACCGTCGTAGGCGGCATGTTTGTTGATCCCATTATTCGTAATTCGCACGAAATCGATCAGGCACTGCCCTTCCCTCAACATCTGCGGCACTTTTTCGAAGTCTTTTTCCTTGTGGCCGATGACGATGGTTTCCGAATGCTGCAAAACAGCGTCGATATTCTCGACCATCAGCTTCGAGATGTGCGGAATGCGATTTAGAATGAAGTCGCGGTTGGCGCCGACGAGTGACGCGACCTGAACATTTCTGTCGTAGATACGAACGTCGTATCCCTTTCCGCTCAGGCGCTCGATGATTTCGATCATGGGGCTCTCGCGGAGATCGTCTGTGCCGGGCTTAAAGCTGAATCCAAGAATGCCGACTCGCCTGTTAGCCTTCTCCATGATCAATTTCAGGCCCCTGGCGACTTGCAATTCATTGCTCGGCAGAATGGATTTGAGAATCGGCAATTCCAAATCGTGTTGTTTCGCCGCATACGCGAGGGCTCGAAGGTCTTTTGGCAGACACGAGCCGCCAAACGCAAACCCCGGCGAAAGATAGGCGGAAGAAATGTTGAGCTTCGTATCCATGCAAAAAATCTCCATCGCTTTGTGAGCATCCACGGAGAATGCCTTGCAGAGATTCCCAATCTCATTGGCGAACCCTATCTTGAGGGCATGCCAACTGTTATCCATGTATTTGATCATCTCTGCGACGTCCAAGGACGTTCTCACAACCGGCATTTTCAGCTCCGCATAGAGAGCCGCCAAAGGATCGCCGCTTGCGCGATCAAATTCGCCCATCACCGTTTTCGGCGGCGACCTAAAATCTCTTACTGCGGAACCTTCACGCAGAAATTCGGGGTTATTACAAACTCCGAAATCGACTCCCGCCTTCTTCCCGGAGTATTCCTCCAGCACCGGAATGACGATATTTTTCATCGTGCCTGGGAACACTGTGCTGCGGATCACGACCGTATGGCGTTCCAGCTTGTCCTTGATTGCCCGGCCGATCTGCTCGCAGACCTGCCGGACGTGGGTCAAATCAAGGTTCCCGTTTATTTGGCTAGGAGTGCCGACGCAAACCAACGATAGTTCCGAATTCGCGATTGCATCCGCCGTGCTTTGGGTGGCGCGGAGCACTCCGCTTTCAACCGCCTTGGCGATAAGGTCGCCAATTTCCGCTTCGATGATGGTCGATTTCCCGGCATTGATCAGCTCGACCTTGGTCTGCACCGGGTCGACGCCTATGATTCGGTGTCCATCCTCTGCCAGGCAGCCGGCACAAACGGTACCTACATATCCGAGACCGAAAATACTTATTGTCAAGGGAGTCTCCTCCGTCTAATTACAACTCTCGTCGTTTTGAACCAGTAGTAAGCAGAGACCTCTAAAAAGCTGGGATCCGGCCCATCGGTGCATCGGAGTATTGTCCCAGCCCAGGTGTAACTGGCGGCTTCGAAACGATCCGTCCCGCCTTTGCCAAACATTGAGAACCTCGTTCAGAACAACCGAAAGGTTGCTGTCGAGTTTGGGAAAGCGCCCCCGCAGCAGCGCTGCCAAGTTGATGCATTCCGCGTAGTCGTAGAGCTCACGACGGTACACGGTCATCCGTGGACGGCGCGAGAAAGGTTTCGGTAGACCGTCGCCGTCAAACAGGTTTTCGACGTAATACTGGATTCCCTTTTCGATTGCTTCAGTGCATCCGCGATGAGTGGTCATCCGCTCAATCTTTGCCAGCGCCTTCAGCACAAAACAGGTGTGAAAGTGGTCGGTAAAGAGCCGTTTGCCGTCGTTGGCGTAATACCAGGATCCATCCGGGTTTTGGCACTCAAGGACGAAATTCAGATTTCTTTCCGCGACCCTCCAGAGTTTGTCGTCTGACAAATCCTCCGCTGCTCGCGTCAGTAAAAATGCCCGGTAAGCATTTGCATTTACGACTCCCAAGGATTGTTTAGGATCGGGCGTGTAGGAACAGGTCGAAGCGCTTGCGGAGGTTTCGAAATCGCGATAATCCTCGACCGCATGAGCCGCAATCGATTTCATGATCCCAAGCCATTCAGGGCTCTTGTCGAGTCGCCAGACTTCTCGAAACGCCTCGTAAACGTACGGCACGGTCGTGATGAGAGGGGTTCCCTCGCGGATCGTGCCGCGTATACCCTCCCAATTAAAAGGATATCCCCAGCAATAGTTTTTGTAGCCAGGGCATCGTGTACTCTTCAGAACTTCTAGGAAGTGAACTGCTCTCTGGTAATACTCGTCCCGACCGAAGGCCCGCGACAGAAAGGCAAACCCCATAGCGAAGTGGGCATCGGCAATGGGAAAGCGCTGCTTCTTCCAAAAGAATCGTCGCGCGGCAGGAACAAACGCCTCACAGAAAATAATTGGCGCCACCGCGATTGTTCCCAGCACGGGGCGTCTGTAATAAAGAGCCTTAGCGTTCCGTGTCAGGTCGCTCGCATAGAAGGTCTGGAAATCCCACGAAGTCTCGCCGTATCGGTCGAGCCAATCGGAGAATCTCCGAACTGATTCACTAATCCGATGCGAAGGCGTCACTGCGGCACTTCGACCGTCGGATACAGCCGACGCGGTTGCGACTTGCATGTTCATAAGTGCGCTTCCGAACGAGAAAACATGATTAGTTTGAGTCCACAAACAGCCGGTGCGTCAGTTCAAGGGTGAGGAGTCTGTGTATCTCGGTCGTGTAGTTTCGATTTCCCTTGGTGTGGCCTTCAACCACGGTTCGAACCATAGCCGGCTCCAGGTACGGCCTAGATAGCGACTTGGAGTCCAAAAGCATTTCGCGCACATAATTCGCAAGCTGATCGCGATACCATAAACGGAAATGCCACACCTTATGGCGTCCCAGCCAGATACGTTCTAAATGGAAGGGCGAAAATACATGATCCACCTGTGCGACCCACTGCGGCATGCCGTAGTCATACGCGTATTCCGCTTTGAACGTGAATTTAAGTAACGCCCGATCAACCGCATTGCCGGAACCGCCGATTCCTAAATCGGTGGGCAGCGCTGCAAGATTTTTGTCGGCCTCTCGAACAAGCCGCAGTCTTCCTTGCATGTTCATCTCGACTGGACCGGGCGACTTGTAGACGGCCTTCACCAAATTGTTGTCTAAATACGGCGTGCGAACTCCAACCTGAGTCTGCTCCAAATGAAGCACGCCATAGTGGTGCCAAGGAGACTGGCGGAACGCGGCGAACGTCACTGGGTGGCATTGGCGAGCCGCATCGAACGTCGCTTTGCCTGCGCGAACTTCTCGCGAAACTTCCTCGCGAAAGAGTCCAGGCATTGGCTCCGACGCTTTGAACATCACGGCGCGCATCATCATTTCGCTGCCGTATGTTCCGACCATTCTGACCGGAGCGATTTCACGAGCCTTCTCATTCACGTAAAGGTCAGGGCAACGGCCGATGTCCACGCAAGCATCGCTCAGGTAAGTGGATCGCTCGGCATAGTGTGGAAATTGGGAGATAAACTCCTTGCCCGTCACGATCACTTCATACGGCTGTCCGCAGATTTCCGCCACGCGTCTTGCCAGCTTCACGTCGTGGTTATCACGATACATGCTCCCAAATGTGTAGCAGGGTAGAGAACCGGCTTGCGCTTTATGCCAAGCCATGATGATCCGCGTGTCGAGACCGCCCGTCAGCGATACGCCGATGCGCTCATGTCCATTGAAATAGGGGGCCAGGCGCTGTTCGAAAAAGCCTTTCAAGCTCGCGTAGTAGCCTTCGGCGTCGAGTAACTCTTGTTCTTCCCATTCACGCGGATCAAAATAAGATTGTTTCTTTTCGAGCGCGGCGTTGCGAAAAGTCCACGCAGACCCGGGCGGCAACACGTGGAGACCTGAGAACAGAGTCCGATTCTCGAGAACACATCCGCAAGCGATGAACTCGCCCAAACCGCGGGCGTCAATGGATCGCAACTCCGGGCACACTTTCAGAATCGCCTTTGCCTCCGCCGCAAAATAAAAGGCGTCTTGCGTCTCGTAGTAATACAAGCGCTGCAGGCCAAAACGGTCATTGAAGAGCATCGCACTCTTCTGCGCGCTATCTACGATCAGCCCATGAAACCTTCCGTTCAATCCTTTGGGAAAGTCCGATTCGGCTTCATACCGATGCACCAAATAGGCGGGGCCGCCCGACTGAAATTCGTGGCCTTGTTGCTCGAGTGTGGCGAGCGTGCCAGGCTCGGGAAATTCCTCGCCCGAAAAAGCAAGCGTGACGTCGCAGCGCTCGTTTTGCAGAGGCATGCCACTCGAAGGCGAGCCCTTCCTTGCTACCCATCCCACGTAGACGCCTTGGGAGGGGTCAAGCCAAGTGCCGCTTTCATAGAACTTCTCGTGGCAGAGGCTCTTCACCATGTAACAGAGTTGCGCCTCCGCTCTTTCTCGCGGCATTTTGGTTATAAGACCAACAAGACCCGGCACTGATCTCTCCGTTTGTTTAGGCAGTCTGCAATGAATCTACTGCGAGCATGCTTCCGTTTGGTTACAGAAGATTAACGCGATGCTTAAAGAGTAGTGGAGCCGGCGGGAGGAATTGAACGCTCCATCTGCCGATTACGATTCGGCCGCTCTAACGTTGAGCTACACCGGCTTGGGGGAGCTAAGCTTATACCACAGAGTTCGCGTGCGCAGAGCCACGCTAATCACTGGGGGAGGAAGAATCCCAATTAATCCTCGATGAATCTTTGACTTGACACAAAGTGTGCCCCACAGCGTCAGGGGAACGAAGTATCTTGGAACGAGAATTTCTTTGAAGCCGCATCGGATTTTGAACTCCCGCAGAGGGCTATCGCGTTTATTCCCGTAGTTGTACTGTCCGTACGTGATGTACGAAATTCCCTTTTCTGCGCAGATCCGAACTGCTTCAGCTATTAAATTGTTAGCCGGCCTTTTGTCGAAATGGCTCGGCTTCGTGGTCAAGTTCAGGATCGACGCGATTCCCCCGTGATAGATCAGATGCAGAAACCCAATCAGTTCTTCACCGAGGTACGCACAGATGAAGTCGCATCGGCCTGTGAATTCACCGTAAAGCTTTTTGGTTTCTTCGAAGCTTTTTCCGTAGTATGCGTTTTGCGCCCCCTGGCGAACCGGCGACTCGTCGTTGACTCCCCGGATTCCGTTGATCAAAGCATCATCGAACTCGGAAATTTTTAGCAATACTCCCCGCTTGGTCGATCGGCGGGCATTCTTGCGCGCTTCTTGTGGAAGACTCGTCCACCACTCATCAAAGCTGTTGAAATGAATGGCCGCAGTGCTTTCCAGTTCGAAAGGATAGCGATATTTCGGCTGAGTCGCAGGAAGCTTCTGAACGAACGTGAAGATATCAGCCTTTAATAGCTTTCCGCCGGCGCCCTTAAGCTCCTGGATATATATCTCCGGATTCTGCAGTTCCTGTTCCGCCATTTCTTCGCTTCGAACCCGCGCAATCCTCAGCCAACTGCCTGCGGCGAAGAGCCTTTTACCATTAACGTCCAATGTGGGCACCGCGACCCACTGTCCCTTCACTCTGATTTCCACGCTGTCGTTTGCCGGCATTGTTGCGATATCCGCTCGCCTTTAGGCCTGAAGTGTTTGTCCAGACGATTTCAATTGTGAACTGCGACGGCCATGTCTTGGGCTCGAAGCCATTCTTCAAAAAGGATCAGGCTGAACAAAACCTTGTGATTATCCTGGCGGCCCGAGGCATGCGAATCGAAAAGCTCGCGCACGGATGAGACGCGAAGATATTTGTAGATGCTCGATTGCGGATCCATCAATGTGTCCGCCATTTTGTTATTCAGAGCATCTCTGAACCAGTCATCGACGACGTTTACGGCGAATCCTCGTTTCTTCCTCCGCAGGATCGACTCGGGAAGAAAAGCTTGGCACACTTTTCGGTGCAGCCACTTTCGCGAACCCTTTCTCACCTTGAAGTTTGCCGGCAGCCTCTCTACATACTCGACGATCTCCTTGTCAATAAAGGGGACGCGAAGTTCCAAACCGTGGGCCATCGAGAGTTTGTCCGCATACATCAATAACTCGTCTGGAAGGGTAGACCTCATCTCGAGGAATTGGAAGCCGCCCAACTCATCAGTTCCGGTCATCAGTTCGCCGAGATCTGCCCAGGAATCCAATATCGCATCGCCATCATTGGGGGCGAGCAATCCATCTTGGAAGAGCCCTTCAACCTGCGTTCCTGGAAGCAGCGAGAGCACATTCTGATAGCGCCGCATCCGATCGCCGATCGCAAGGGAATGCACTCCTCGCTTTAAAGCCTCGCTTCTCGGCAATGCGGTAACGGCGGATTTGACGGATTTTTGCATCCACTTCGGCACGTTCGCCCACAGGGCTCCATAACGCACGCCGAGGTGTCGCTTATAGCCGCCAAATAATTCGTCGGGGCCTTGGCCAACCAAGGCCACTTTCACGTCTTGGCGAGCCCGCTCGCAGACGAAGTACATAGGCACGATTGAAGAAGCAGCGATTGGTTCTTCCAGCGCCTGCACGATCTTGGATAGGTGCTCTTCGAAGATGGATCGCGTGATCGTAACGGAAGTGTGCTTCGATCCTAATATGCGCGCCGTTTCTGCACCGTCAGCGAGTTCATCGTCAGCGTAACTCGCGCCGTACCCGACCGTGTACGTCGGCCAGGAGTTTCCATTGAGATTCATCAGCCCTAGCAGCAAGCCCGAGTCGATCCCGCCGCTCAGAAGCAATCCCACCGGCACGTCGCTGATTAGTTGCCGGCGGATGGCTCCCTTGTAGAGAGCCAGCAACTCCTCTTCAGCCTCATCCGCCGACTTCGGCGTTGGAAACGGCGTGGGAGCAAATTTGTACCAGCGGCTCACCTTGCAAGATCCGCTTTCGACGGTCAGTTTCGTTCCGGGCGCTAGCTTGCGCACTCCTTGCAGGATCGTGTTGGGCGCCGGGGTAAACCGATAGCGAAGGAAAAGATTCAGCGAAGTCGGATCGACGTCCGGATCTTCCTTCATCGTGGCGCGAACCGCGCGCATCTCCGAGCCAAAGTAGAGCGAACCGCGGTCTATCCGGTAGTAAATCAGCTTGATTCCAAATGCATCGCGCGCGACGACCAATCTTTTCTTGCGCACATCCCAAATTGCTAACCCGAACATCCCGTTCAGGCGATTAAGTACTTCGTCGCCCCACTGCTTGTAACCGTGAATGATGACTTCGGTATCCGAATTCGTGCGGAAAACGTGGCCAAAGCCCTCGAGTTCTTTTCTCAGTTCGTGAAAATTATAGATCTCGCCGTTGAAGACAACCCAGACCATTTCCTCTCGGTCAGACATGGGCTGATGGCCGCCCGACAGGTCGATGATCGAAAGTCGGCGAAAACCCAAACCCAGCGGGCCATCCAGGTGAAAGCCATCGTCGTCGGGGCCGCGATGAGTGATGGACTTCGCCATCGCCTCGATATCCGCCCGTTGGACCGGCGCCATGCTTTCAAAATTATATTGTCCGCAAATCCCGCACATAGAGGACGCTCGCTGATCTTTACTGCGCAGAGACCGTAAACTTATCGACTGGCTTGAACGTTAAAAGACGCTTGAAGATATTCTTCAGTTTTTGCATTTGCTCGCGACGATGAAATACCATCAATTCTTTGGAAATCGGCCGCTTCAACCTTTGCGCCGCAGCCCAGCTGTAGCCGAGTCCCAGCGCGATGCCGTCGATCACATACGGTGGCTTCGTCATTCGATAAAGCACGCGAAAGAGCTCCCACACCGGATGGCCGCCTAGAAAGTAGTCTTTCCCGCCATAGGCGTAGGAAGCCGCCAGCACGCTTCGTTCCGCCGTTCCCAAAGGGCGGTTATGAAAAAACGACTTCTCGTTGAATGAGCGAGTCTTCCAACCCTTCATGCGAGCCGTGGTTACGGCAATCCAGTCGATGCCGCCGGCCTTATTTGCAAAGTACCCGCCGATGTCATCGAAACATTTTCGCCGGAAAATTTGGCACTGGCCAGAAACATAGTTCTGCCCCTCAAAGCTGTCTTTGCCTGAGCTGTAACCGCCCGCTTCGCGAAACGTTGTTCCGGCAACTCCGAGTTGCGGGTCGCTTCTGAACTTCCCAAGAAGGAACTCAAAATGATCTTTATCCAACACGACGTCGGAGTCGAGGTTGCCGATAATTTCGTAATTCAGGTCTCCAAGTCTCTCGCGGCCGGCATCGAATGCATGCACCTTCGCAGCAAAGTTGCGTTCTTTCCGGACCGGCCGGCTAACGACTTCAATCCAATCGTGCTGGGCGGCGTAGCGTTCTGCGATCGCCCCGGTCGAATCCGTCGACCCATCGTTCACGATCACCCACTTGAGCGGCAACACCGTCTGACAAATCACCGACTGGATCGTCTTTTCGATAAACGCTTCCTCGTTTCGGGAGGGGGTCACGATCACGTACGTCGGAAGAGTCGAGGCAAGCTTCTCCACCGTCGTTCCTGGGACGCCCTGCCGCTCTGTAGAAAGCTCATTCATGATCAATCTCCGCTACGAACGGCCGCCCCGTGATGCGCGTAAACATCGTGCCGCTCCTGCGTCAGCGCCTTGTCGTAAGCCTCTTCCGGCTCGTAAACCACTACGTGGCTGCCGCGGTTTGAAAAACCGAAAGGAACACACAGCAAATTCTTCAGCCGCGCGCGGAGGGCCTGACGGCACTCGGGCGGCACGAAGAACAGCATGAAACCGCCGCCGCCGGCGCCAAGCAGCTTGCCTCCTAGCGCACCCGCGCTGCGTCCGGCGTCATAGATTTCGTCCAAATGCTGGTTCGTGATGTTGCCCGTCAATGTCCGCTTGAGCTGCCACGACTCGTGCAACAGTTTGCCAAACTCGTCGAGCGGGCAATTCTCGTTCGCAAGGATCGACTCGGCTTCATTCACCATCGCGTGCATCGTCTCAAGTTCTTGCTTGCGCTGGTGCGTTACGCGAATTTGCTCTTTGGCGATTTCCGCAGCGATGCGCGAAAAGCCTGTGAAAAAGAGTGCAAAGTGTTCCTGGAGGTGAACCAGCCGGTCAACGGGCATGATGAGCTGGCGCACGTCAAAGCTTCCATCGATGTTGAAATTGATCCGGTTAAAACCGCCATATGCCGCGCTGATCTGATCCTGCGAGCCCACAGCTTCCCGGAGAACTTCCTGCTCCACATGGATCGCATCGCACGCCAGCGCATGCTTGCTGCGCATCTGGGCCCTCAGACCGTAAAGGCCCTGCAGCAAACCGACTGTAAACGCCGAACTCGTGCCCAAGCCTGTACGCGCTGGCAGATCCGCAACGTGATGAATTTCCACCCCTTCTTCGATGCCCAGGAATTGCAAGCAGCCGCGTACCGACGGGTGCTCGAAGGCCCCGTTATTATTGACGTTCTCGACCCTCGAATAGGAAACGCGGCTGTGGTGGTCAAAAAAAGGCGGCAGGTGTCTGCAAGTGATATAGCAACTCTTGTCGATCGCTGTCGAGAGCACCGACCCGCCGTAATTTCGATACCAAACAGGGTAATCTGTGCCGCCGCCGAAGAACGAAATCCTTAGCGGTGTGCGTGTGATGATCATAGTCCACCTGGTTTCTTTGGCTGGCCACTCACCATACTGACGGGCTGCTCTAGATTTGCCTTAATTGTGTACTCGCGGGGGTAAGCTTCGACTTTGACCCGCAGGATCTGATTCACCGCGTCAAGCAGCGAAAATGCGACGATATCTGGCTCCGTCTTGGGACCGGCCGCACCTGATTCGCTTTTCGTCAAAAGCCGAGCCGTCTTGCATCCGGCATTCTTGCCGGCTTCAACATCGATATCGGAGTCGCCGATCATCCAGGAGGTCGGCAAATCAATCCCGTAATCACGCGCAGCGTCAACGAACATTCCTGGCGCCGGTTTCCGGCAACCGCAACACTCGCGCATCTCGTGCGGGCAGTAGTAAACGGCGTCAATCTTGGCGCCGCCCTGAGTCACGAATTCGCGCATTCGTTGGTGCATTCCTTCAAGTTCAGCGGTGGTCAAAAGGCCTTTCGCAACGCAACGCTGATTAGTAACCACAATCACCGGAACACCGGAGTCGGTGAGGAGACGAAGGCCCTCAAGTACGCCCGGCAAAATGTGAAAATCCTCCCACCGAACAACGTAGTCGCCTTCCGGCGCCTTCGCATTTATGACGCCGTCACGATCCAGAAATACCGCGCTAATCAAAGCGTCCCCTCTGTCATTGTTGGTCGGAATGCACCGACTGCAGAAGTGTGCGGCAAAGCGTCTGTGCTTTTGCGTAGTCCTCGGGAGTTCCGATGTCGATGAACATTCCCTCTTGCTCCACCACAAAGATCCCGTCGCTCAGCAATCGAGGGAAAACGTCCCTTTCAAGACTCAATGGACCTTCCGGAATGCGGTCGAAAATGGCGCGATCGCATACATACACGCCCGCATTGATTAACCCCGGAAAACTGACGCCTGTCTTCTCCTCAAAAGAAGTGACTCGATTTGACTCGTCAATTTGAACCGTTCCGTACCGCGCCGAATTAGAAACCTTACGCACAGCCATGCTCAATATCCCGTCGTGTTCGCGATGAAACCTGATCAAATCATCGAAATCCATTTGGATAAATGAGTCGCCGTTCATCACCACGAAATCGGAAACGTCCGAAAGATAACGCTCCGCGAATTTAAGCGCGCCTGCCGTTCCGAGTGGTTGGGTTTCCTTCGAAAATTCAATCGACACGTTCCATTTCTTGCCGTCGCCAAATTTCTCTTCAATTTGGTTCGCCAAGTAACCCGTGCACATCACCAGACGCGAAATATTCTGCGATCGCAACTGCGATACGAGCAGTTCAAGGAATGGAACATCACCTATTGGCGCCAGCGGCTTGGGCGCAGACGCCAAGACGCTCTGGAGACGAGTTCCCATCCCACCAACCAGCAGTACTGCGGGCGGGGCTCCGCCTGCAAGTGACTGCCGCCGAAGCTTCGTGTTGGCGTTCACTGTAGAGCCAGCGGTCGCGTAGTCTCGGGCTCGGGCAGACCGAATTTCACTGTACCGCGCTCCAATAATCGATCATGGACTTTAAGGTGTCCTTAAGTGACATCAGCGGTTTCCAGCCGGTGTCCTTGCGGATTTTTTCCGTGCTGCCGAAAATGATTCTCTCGTCAGACGGGCGCATCAGGTGCGCTGCCGGTTGCACTTTTGGCTTGACGCCCGACAGCTGGATGGCCATATCCAACAATTCGCTCATCTGATGTGTGCGAGCCGCGCAGAGATTGTAGGACTCGCCCCGCTTCCCTTTCATTGCTGCGAGATAAAACCCACGCACCGTATCGTGCACGTCTAAGAACGCGCGATGCGGCTTTAGGTTTCCGACCTTGATCTCAGCCGATTGTCGCCCCTTTTTGATCGCGACCAGCTGCCTGACGAAATCCGAAGGTGCGTCGTCCGTCTTTCCTGGACCAGTGGTATTGAAGAGCCGGATGTTCACCGCGGGAATCTCGTAATCCAGGAAGTATTCGTGTGCCAGCAGATCAAGGCAAACCTTGCTGATGCCGTAGGGATGCAGAGGCTTTAGAGGCTGCTTCTCTGTGACCGGAATCGCTGCCTCCGGCACATGTCCGTATTCGGCGCTTGAACAAGCCGAAACGATCACCGGACGCCGCTTCATATGACGTATTGCCTCAAATAGGTACAGGGAGCCCATAATATTGCTCTCGAAGGTTCTGACCGGATCGGCCCATGACACAGTCGGCAAGCTCTGCGCGCCCAGGTGAAAAATATGGGTAGGCTCATATTTTGCAAGAATCTGCGTTATACGTTGGCCGTTTCGCAAGTCACATTGCACGAAGTGGGCGTGACCATTTCCATTTTTCGAGGCTGAGAGGACTCGAGCGCTGAGGAGATGGGATCCAATCACATTCCAGCCCTGGCCGCATAAGAACTTCACCATGTGAGATCCGATGAATCCATCTGCACCGGTTACGAGTGCTGTTTTTCTCATTTTTCTAGTGGCCTGTCTTGCGGGTGGCTTCAAAAGTCTCGGGCGATCCGAGAGGCCCGACGTTCGAGTTGTACGAGCAGATCCAACAACTTCCGGTAACTCTCCCTACGCTTCCAGGTGCTTGCGGCAGGAGCAATGAGGCGCTTCCCTTTGCTTCTACGAAAAAACGGGCTACCGCCATTAACCCTCGTTCTGGGCTGTGCCCTGACTTGCGATTTGCTAACCCAAGCAAATACAGCAACTTAACTGCAGAGTGTCAATACTTCTACTCTACACTTGATGTTCGCAAGCTGACTACCAAAATCCGGGCCATTTGAGTTCCTGGGGACCGGGCAGCCACGCTTGTAACTGAAAGAAAAGAGACATCTTACCGATTTCAGGGCTCACCGATTCGACACGGGCCATGAAAATAGTGGCAAATCCTTTCCACCAAATCCCACGGCTTTCCTCGCACCTCCAAGGGGTAATCGGACCCCAGTGGGTCGCCTTCGACAGACTCCGTCCCATACTTGTTCAATTTGGCCTAAGAAGGCTAGTACAGGCACGGCAGGAACCGCCGCTCTAGCGGGTTGAGGAAATGCTTGCGTGCTGCGCCACACCCTCGACCACTCGCCTCTGTTGTTCCGGGGTGAGCCCAGCAAACATCGGCAGGGAGAGAATCTGAACCGCGGCGGCCTCTGACTTGGGAAAGTCGCCCTTCTTGAAGCCCATCGAAGAATAGGCATTCTGCAAGTGGAGAGGAATCGGATAGTGGATCCCCGTCCCGACGCCAGCTTCGCTCAGATGCTTCTGAAGTTCGTCTCGGTCTGCTGTTCGGACCACGTAAAGGTGGTAGACAGACCTCGAATAGCCGGCTTCCATCGGAGACTGAATGGTTCCCGACATCGGCGCAAGCATCTCGTCATAGATGCGGGCACTTGCGCGGCGCTGCTCGTTCCAGCGAGCCAAGTGCTTCAACTTGACGCGGAGCATTCCGGCTTGGATGGAATCGAGTCGCCCATTGTAGCCTTCCACGTCGTGGAAATATTTCTTCGCCGAGCCATGATCGCGCAGAACCGCACACTTTTTCGCCAACTCTGGATCGTTCGTCGTAATGGCGCCCCCTTCGCCGCAGGCGCCAAGGTTCTTGCCGGGATAGAAACTGAACGCAGCCGCGCTCCCTATCGAGCCCGCGGTTAGCCATGCGTTCTTTTTCTTGGAGAAGTATTGCGCGCCGTGTGCCTGGCAGGCGTCTTCGATGATCGCCACTTTATATTGCTCGGCGATCTCCACGATCGCGTCCATGTCCGCCATCTGTCCGTAGAGATGAACTGGGACCACGGCGGTGACAGGCATCCCCGATGCCTTGTGGATGTAGCGGCTGGAAGTGGGATCGAGCTTGCACTTCGTCTCGAAATAACGCCTCAGTTCCGCCGCATCCATGTTGTACGTTTGCTCGTCGATATCGACGAAATCGATCCGCGCCCCGGCTTGCGAAATCGCTTCAGTGGTCGCGATAAATGTATTGGGCACGGTGACTACGATGTCGCCAGGACGGATGCCAGCCGCGATCAGCGCGAAGCGCAGGGCGTCGGTACCGCTGTTGACGCCAACGCAATACTTCGATTGGCAGAAATCGGCGAATTCCCGCTCCAGGCCTTCCACTTCCGGCCCGCCGATAAAACCGGCCGTATCGATAACTCGCTTGCAGACCTCCAGCAGCTCAGGCGCAAGGGCCTTATGCATGGACACTAAATCAACGAAGGGGACTTTTCCGTTCTGTGTCATCCGTTCACCTTTACTGAAGATGGATTTTCAACCAACCGCAGGAATTTCGCCGGATTGCCGGCCACGATCGCGTTCGGCGGAACGTCTCGAGTTACTACGCTGCCCGCGCCGACGATGGCGTTTTCGCCGATCACCAAATTAGCCAGAATCGTCGCACCGGAACCAATGGATGCGCCGCGCTTCACGAGCGTTTTTTCCACTTTCCAGTCGGCCTCGGTCTGCAGGCCGCCATCGGGGGCTGTAGCTCTGGGATAGGAATCGTTGACGAAGGTGACGCTGTGCCCAACGAACACGTTGTCTTCGATGGTCACGCCTTCGCACACGAAGGTGTGGCTCGATATCTTGCAGCGGCGCCCAATGCTCGAGTTCTTCTGAATTTCGACGAACGCGCCGATCTTCGTTTCATCTCCGATGGTGCAGCCGTAGAGATTAATGAAATTTCCAAGCTTGACGGACTGGCCGAGCTTCACACTGGGAGCAACGGCACGGCATTCGTTTTCGCTCACAGCTGCACCAGGTCCCCTCTCTTTTGAATCGATGTTTCCGCCGCTTCCAGCATGCGTACCACCCGCAAACCGGCGAGCCCATCGTTGAAAGGAGTTTGGCTCTTGGTGATGCACTCGGCGAAATAGTCCAGCTCCACCTGTAGTGCTTCCAGCTGTTCAACCTTCGGTGCCCACATGTCACCCGTCCGATAACTTACCAGGAGCTTGCGAATTCCCTCGCCCTCGGTCATTTGGACGCCCTTGTCGTAGACGCGAATCTTTTCGTCCGCCACCAGATCATTCCACACGATCATCTTCTTCTGCCCGCCGATCAGCGTGGTCCGGATTTTTACGGGCGAGAGCCAATTCACATTGATGTGCGCGATGACGTTCCCAGGGAAATAGACAGTCATGAACGCCACGTCTTCCACGCCGTTCAGATGCCGTTCGCCCGTTGCGACAACCGCTTCCGGCTCGCCCTTGATGAGATAATCCATGATCGCCAGGTCGTGTGGCGCCAGGTCCCAAATCACGCTCACGTCATGCTGAAAAAGGCCGAGGTTGACGCGCAGCGAGTCGTAATAGTAGAGAGCGCCCAGCGTTCCGCTTTCCGTAAGCTCGCGGATCTTCCGCACTGCTCCTGTGAACAGAAACGTGTGGTCCACCATGATCGTCAGACCCTTGTGGGCTGCCAATTCGACCAGTTCTTCGGCTTGCTCGGAGTTCGAAGTAAACGGCTTCTCGATGAATACGTGCTTCCCGTTTTGCAGAGCCGCCTTGGCCAGTTCGTAGTGGGTCCACACCGGAGTGATCACCGCCACTGCATCTACGTCGGGCGAGTGCAGGACCTCGTTGCTATCTGACACCGTCCGAACCGAAGGATAAGCCTTACGGGCACGCGCAAGCGCCGCCGGATTGCCGTCGCAAATCATCTCGACGCGTGTTGAGTCTAGTCCGTGCAAATTCCGGACAATGTTGGGTCCCCAGTAGCCGTATCCGATCACGCCGACTCTAATCATGTTCCCTCTATTTTGTAGCAAGCGGTTTTTGATGACTTGCGCTGACACTGGGCTACCGTTCGGCCCGACGGTTTTCGATTCCTTCTAGCTGGGTGATTCCAAAGAAGGGTTAAATTCTGTTCCAAATCGATGTCGATAGTTGGCGGGAGATGCCGTCGCACACAATTTCAAAATGCGCCGTCGCCCCCCAATACCGCGCGTGGTGTCGCGAGAAGAATCCGCAGATCCAGCCAAATCGACCACGTCTGCGAGTAGCGCAAATCCAGACGGACCATGTCGTCAAAGCACGTCCTGCTGCGGCCGCTCACCTGCCACAGCCCGGTCACACCGGGCTTCACTTCCAGGACTCTACGGCGGTGCCAGTAGTCATATACTTCGAACTCATACGGCACAGGAGGCCGTGGTCCGACCAGAGACATTTCGCCGCGCAAAACGTTCCAGAATTGCGGAAACTCGTCCAGGCTCGTCTTGCGAAGGAATTTTCCGATGCGCGTAACGCGCGGATCGTTCTTGATTTTGAAGACAGGCGCTGCTGATTCGCTCGCTTCTTGCCCGCCAGACTTGCCGGCAATGAAGCTCTGCACGAATTCACGGTGGATCTTGGGGTCGTTGTTGGAGTACATGGTGCGAAATTTTAGGCACTTGAAACGACGCCCGAATTGCCCCACGCGCTCCTGCTCGAAGATTACCGGTCCATCGGAGCTCAGTCTGATCAGCAAAGCGATCGTCGCCAGAATCGGCGAGAGGATCAGCAGAAGGAAACCGCTACCGAGAATGTCGATGGCCCTCTTGGCAACCATCGGAGCGCGGCTCTTCACCGATTTGTGGGAGAGATCAGAGTACAGTTCCGCGTCGTCCGATTGTTCGGCTCGATCCTTATCCAGGCTCTGCGGGAAGACGTGAACGCTGATCACTAGCTTCGACGAAATCTCCTGGTCGAAGACGCATTGCAGAGCGGTCGCGATCTTACTGCGCAGAACCTCGGCGACCGAACTATCCTGCATCAAGTTGGTCTCGGTGAAAATTACGCCCAGTGTTGCCGAGTCCTGATACCAGCCCACGATATCCGTTTCTCGCGTCTTGGCGCTGACCACCGAAGCAAGCTGATCGGCAAAGGCTGCGGCATTTCCATTCTTGTCAGCGGAACGCGCATCGACCAAGAGGAGAATGAACGCATCTCTGGACCGTTCCGCTCGCCTCCGCTCCAGCGTCAGCATGGCATGGAAGGCTTCCTGGCTAAGCACACCCTCGCGGAGCACGGGCAACGAGGTGAATGCCAACGGCGAAATCACGTCCTTCTGGGGACGATCTTGAGTGACTGCGTTTCGCGGCTTGAAATTAGTCTGTGCCATTCGGATTCCTATGTACTCAACCGTCTCAGGGCGTTCGAATTTTCAATCCAGTTCCAGGTTCTTGTTAAGCTCCAACACCTTGCAGTAGAGGAGGTCCTACGACCGCCTTGAGCCCTAAATCGCAAGAAACGCCGATGGGCTTCACGCAGGACCTGTCAATCTCCAGAGCTACCGATCGCTGCAACAATGAAACCGAAACCACGATTCGGTGATGCCCCTTGAACTGAGTCAGAATTCCTTCCAGCCCGGACAGCAGTTCACCTTCAATCCGAATTCGCTGTCCGACTTCCAGATAGGGCCACGGCTCCGCCTGAAGCCCGGACAACATCACCTTCTCAATGGCGTCGATCTCGGCGTCGTCGACGGGAAGGGGAACCCGTCCGCGCCCTACTACCGCGAGCACGCCCGGCGTAATCAAAATCGGCAGGCGCTTCTGCGCATCGAAGTTGCAAAATACGTAACCGGGAAACAGGGGAGAACTGGCTTCGCGCATCCTGCCGTTCCATCTCTTTTTCGTCTTATAGGTCGGAACCAGAGTTTGATAGCCCTTACCTTCGAGTAGCACCGAAGTGGAACACTCCCAGCGGGTTCGCACCTGCAATGCGAACCACTTGTGCGATCCGGGTTCCAGGCTCATCTGGTGATAGGCTCCCTTGGCCTTGTTCCTTCAATGGCATGTGGCTGGCTTTGGCTCAGGCTACCGCCACAAATTGTGTTCCCTTAGCACTGTGAATATCGCAAGCGACATGCCATACCCTACAGGGTTCGCCTCCCGTTGCGCCTGCGGCCTAATTCCATGATTCTAAGCAGCTTATGTATTAATACGGCTTTGCCGGCCTGCTACGAAATGCCGATTCCAATCTCCCGACGTCGCATTGAGTGAAAACTCTTGCCACCATTTGCCAACACGTTTCCATGCTGCTTCGTGGGGAGCACTAAATGTCCGCTCTCTTTAATGTCAGGTATCCGCAATGTTTACAGATAGTTACAGGTACCTACACGGCGAAGCGTCGCCGATGTGGACCAAAAGGACCCTTGCACAGATCGGGGCAAGTCTTGATTGAACTCAGGGGGTCTCTCAGTCTGAGACGAGACCTTGAGAGAACCGCAATGCTGAGACAAATTACTGCGCTTTCAGGATGGAGGCTTCGTGGCAGATTCAGAAATGCTCGAGGCACACTACAAACGCACGCACATCCTACCGTTCAGACTTTTCTCCCGGTTCCTTGACGCCATAGCCGTAACGATACGCGTGGTAATACTGCGAATTCGAGAGGTGGGCTTCCCCCACAGCATTGAGGACGACCCCCACCACATTCCTCGTTTGCAGCTCCTGGCGTGCATTCTGCGCGACCACCGAAGGCGTGGATCCCGCCTTGACGACCAGAAGTACTCCGTCACAAATGCCGGCCAGAATGCTCGCATCGGCTACAGGCAGGCACGGCGGAGAATCGAGAATGATCCAGTCGAACAGCGGCGCCATGCGCTGCAGCAATTTCTCTAACCGGCCGTTCGAGAGTAACTCGCTAGGATTTGTAACTTCGCTCCCGCCTGGGATCATGCACAGATTCCCTTCCGGGCCGTGTTGAATGACCGTTACTTCATCAGCCTCGCCTCGCAGATAATCGGTCAGTCCCGGAGTAGCCGGAGCTCCTAGCACCGCGTGTACACGAGGGCACCTCAAGTCGGCGTCTATCACCAGCGCCCGTCTGTCCGGCTGCCGAACAATCGCCTGCGCGAGATTGGCGGTCACGAATGTCTTCCCTTCACCGGGCACCGCGCTCGTCACGAGCAGAGTCCGAAGCGGTTGGCTGTTGCGCGCCTGATACAGACGCGAGCGCAGGGTCCGAAACTGTTCGGCGCCGTGCTCGCTCAACGCAGGGTTCATGAACACGTTCACGTTGGGATCGAAATGCCATTCCGGACGGGCGCATCGACTTTTCAAATCCTCGAAGCGCAAAAAATCGGAAGACGCGGGAGCGATCGCCATCACCGGCGGCGGTGCGTCGATCGCGGCTTCTGCCACGGCAGTCGCTTCGACGCGCGGGACGAAAGCATCTGACGCAGCTTCGCGTGGAGGAGGCGCCACCTCGGCTCTCGGGAACTCGGTCTGCTCCTGCACTCCGTTCGCCGACCGCTCCTGTTCAGCCTTTTTTAGCGCCTCGTGGATACGACTCATGACTTCCTTTCGCGCGACGTTAGAACATTCGCTTGGCGCAAACGCGACACCAGCTCGTCCAGGTTTTCCAGCAGCGCCTCCGTATTCATAGCGCCAACGGGGTGAATTGCGCCATTTCCCGCAATCGGCCCCACTTCGTCGAGCTGGAAGTCTCTGGCGACTTCTTCCACCAGATGAGCCGGCACCGGCCTCAAACTGTCGACATATGCGTTGATCATCGCGTGCTCGCAAAGCAGATTCACCACACGCGGAATGCCTCGCGAATAGAGATGTACGGCCTGAATCGCTTCCTTGGAGAAAATGGGTTCGCTATTCGCGCCGGCGATGCGGAGGCGTTCGGCGATATAACCAAACGTTTCCTCCAGTGAAAGTGCAGAGGTCCGGCACCGCAGAGTGATTCTCTGCCGCAGCTGACGTAGTTGCGGTATTTTCAGTTTCTCTTCCAGCTCCGGCTGGCCCGTGAGGACGATCTGCAGCAGCTTCTCGGTAGACGTCTCCAGGTTCGTAAGCAAGCGAATCTCTTCGAGCACCTCGGGGGAGAGATTCTGCGCTTCATCCACAATCAGTACGGCTGTCTCTCCGGCGCGATAGCGCTCCAGGAGCCACTGATTGAGCCGCAGCAGGATGTGGCTCTTCTCCCGCGACTCGTACGGGATCTCAAAATCCGCCATCATAAAATCGAAGAGATGGTTGACCTCAAGGCGGGAGTTAAAGATGTACGCCGTCGCCACGTTCTGTCCGCGCAGCCAGTCAAGCAGGCGGTTCAGAAGCGTCGTCTTCCCGGTGCCGACTTCCCCGGTCAGGAGGATGAAGCCCTTGCGGTTCTGGATGCCGTACGTGAGCCCGGCCAGAGCCTCCTGAATGTGCCGCGTCAAATAGAGATAGCGCGGGTCAGGATTTACGTTGAAGGGGCTCTCCCGTAATCCGAAAAATCGCTGGTACATTTGGTCTCTCAGGCTCTCAAAGTCAGGCTCGCGCCCGGATTGGCCGTTCGAAGCGCGGGTGGGACCGTAGCGTTCTTGCTGGCAATTGGCTCGATCGCCGGAATCAAAGCCAATACAGGCAGGCGCAACGTGAATTCCACGTCGCGCTCTGACTTGAAGGATGTGTCCTTCAGTTCCAATAATAGCGTCAACCCAAGCCCGAGCCCTAGTCCCGCGGCCAGGCCTCCTCCCGTGAACATTACCCGACTAGGAAATGCGGGTTTGGCAGGAAGGTTGGCAGGGTCGAGCACGTGAAAGTTTTCGCCCTGCTGCTGCCGGTTCAACTCTCCGGACATCTCCGCGTCGTGCTGTTCCTTCAGGAGTGCGTTGTAGGCATCGAGTGCGGTCTGATGGCCCCTCGTCAATTCAGCGCTTTGCTCTTCGATCATCGGGCTCTGCTGCACCCGCGCGCGGTAGAGCTTGATCTGCTCTTGTAACTCCTCCTCCGCGTGCGTCTTTTCCGCAATGATCTGCTCGTACCCGTGAATCTCCGCTCGCAACTGAGTAACTTGCGGCGAGTCAGCGACGGCCTTCGCTGGGTCGGCCGATGTATCGGAAGTACCTGCAATCTGTTTCTCCAGCGCCGCAATATTCGCCTTCACTTTCACCACGTCGGGGTAGTTGTCTTTGTATCCGGCCGCTTGCAGGGTGGTCAGTTCGGTCTTCTGCGCGTCCATCTGCTGCTGCAGCGTGTCCGGCATCTGCCCGTCCTGGGTAGGACGTGCTGCGCTCATTTGCTCCTGAAGCATCGTTTCCGCAAAACTTTTATCGCGCTGCGCGTTTTCCACAGCCTGGCTAGCCGCGTCGTATTCGGAATTCAAGCCTGTCAGGACGTTCAGGTTGGTCTGCTCGTCCTCGGGCTGCATTCCGATATAGCGGCTCTTGAAAGCAGCCAGTTTGGCATCTTGGTCATCGAGGGTCGCTTTGTCCTGGGCCACCTGCTCCCTCAAAAATTGGGTGATGTGGTCGTTCGTTGACTGCGTGTCTCCATTGCTCGCTTCGATGAACAGCGAAGTAAGTTGCGTGCAGACGTCCTGCGCCCTATGTGCATCGTCGAGCGTCACGCTAACGGAGAAACCCGGTAAATCCCTGGCAGCGGTTTCCGCAAGTGGCGCTACAGGCGTCACCTCGATTGCTCCCTGCAGACGCGCCACCAATTCGTCCATACTCTTCTTGTTGACGTCTGACTTATACAGACCGTATTGACGAATGACTGGCTCGAGGCTCGAACGGCTCAGGATCTGCTGTTTCAGGCTGGCGAGCTTTTGATTCATCGTCGTAGTGTCCAGCTGCGGCACGATCGTGCTCGGCACGGTTGGCTGTTGGACAAGGACCATCGTTGTCGACACGTACTGCGCAGGCACCACTCGCGACAGCCCATAGCCGATCGGGGGGCCAATCAGCGTCAAAATCAGTATCAGAACCCAATGCCGGCGCACCATCGCAAGATAATCAGCGGCACCCAGTTCTCTTTGGCTTATCTCTTCCGCTTGCATCGATTCTCCCGATTCTCGTCGTTCGTGATTCTCTTGCTAAAACAAAAGCGGCCGCTCGTGCCAGCCCAATCCCACTGAGATCAAATGCCGCAAAACGTTCATTCCGCAAGTCGGCCCGACGCAGGCCACAGCGTTTGACGTCTGGTACTGCACCTGGTACGACACCGTCAACCCAATCGCCTGCCCCAAAGGCTCCGTCAGATTTATGCCGCCAAACCAATAGTCATACAATTCATTGGCCGTCGCACCCGTCCCGGGAAGGCCATGGCTCCGAGAGTATCCGCCGGTAAACCCGCTTGAGAACGTTCTCGACATTTGCCGCGTCACTGATCCCGTAACGACGTCAGTTTCTGCTCCAATCAACACTCCCGATCCGCCGTTCGCTCCGTGGTTATAGGTTACTGACGCTCCATATCGCCTCTGCTGAAATTGCAGCGACGAATTCAGCGCCCACAGGACTTGCGTCATCGTAGCCGCAGTTGAAGGCTCCGTGCCTTCACCGCCCCCTCCGTTAAGTCCTCTCACGGTGGGTGCAAACACGATCTGCGGCCCAGCGGCAATCTGCATTGCGAGCTCTCCGTTGATCACTCTGCCGTAAGTGAACTGGGCCGTGTGATCGATTATGGGCTGATCTACGTTCGCGTAATGATAGTCGCCAAATGTGTAGACAACAGCAATCGTATCTCGGTCGGATAGCTTATAGTTATAGCCGCCACGGGCGTTGGCTACACGGTAATCAAACAGGTCGCCGCCAAAATAGTGCAATAGTGAGTAGCCACCTGAAAAGCTCAGGGATGATCGCCGCGTCAGCTCCTCGTCAACCTCTCCCGCACCCGCGTTCGTAACCGTCTGCCCTCTTCCCGTCAACAAGACCTGTCCGGGATTGAAAGCCAGCCCCGGCGCGTTCTGGCCACCCGCGGGTAGCCCAGCGCCGCCCGTCCCACCGAAGCCGAACGACGACTCCGGCAGATAACTCGCCTGGTCGTAAAGGGAAAGCGTCATCCGCCGAAACGTAAGCTTTTCGGCAAAGTTCAATCCTTCGGTAACGCCGCTGTTCACGGTGTTCACGTTGGAATACATCCCGCCCGAGGTCACGCTCATCGTCAGGCTCGAAATGCCCGTCACCCGATGAATATCCACGCCCGCCGTTCCGGTGGTCCACGTCGTCCAGCTGGGTCCCGGGCCAATTTCTTGTGCGTTTGAGTCCGCAGAGCCGAATATATCCAGGTGAGGCTGCCAGTAACTTCGAGTCGACTCCAAACCCAACGTCAAATTTTGCACTCCGGACAACGACTGATTCACTACCTGCGTCTGATAGGGAGTCTGGCCCGCGTCAGTATCCGTATCCACCACTCCGCCGAGCGGCGGCTGATATGCCGGAATAGGTTCGTCCGGCGGAGCCTGTTGGGCACGTGCGGCGCTCGCAGCAAAGAACAGCAAGCCGGCCGCGCACACCGATATTTGACGGAGCGAGCGCATTTTTTACGGCACCACAATCGTGTCGCCGGCCTGCAGCACCACATTTTCATTGCTGCTCTTGCCGTGGATCACGTCCTTATAGTTGAACGGAAAATTCACCTGCTTGCCGTTCACCATCCGAAACATATAAATTTTCTTCGTATTCGCGAATTGCGTAAAACCGCCCGCGCTCGATAGAGCCTGCAGAATCGTCATCTGCGGCAGCAGCGGATAGGCGCCCGCTTTCGTCACTTCACCGGTGACGTACACACGCTGGCTATTGATTTGGCTCACGATCACGGTGACGATCGGGTCAGTCATGAACTTCTTCAGACCGTCCGTGATCTGCTCCTTCAATTGATCCGGCGTCAGCCCCGCGGCCTGCACGTCGTTTAATAGCGGCATGGAGATTTTGCCGTCCGGCCTCACCGGAACAGCTTGCGTCAGTTCCGGGTCCTTCCACACGCTGATATTCAACACGTCCTGCGCCCCGATCACATAAGAGGGATCGGCCTGGGCAGTCTGCATCGCCGCCGCCGGCGATTGCGCCGTTGCAGGGGCAGCTTGCTGCGCACTCGCGGATGTCGCCGCCATCGCGATCAGCATTAACGTTCCCAGATGAAATCTCTTAAGCATCCCAGTTCTCCTTCTCATCCGTATCTACTCGCTCTCGGGATTCGGCAGACCGATCTGCTTCAGCTTGTAGAGTAGGGATTTGTAACTGATCTCGAGTTCTTGCGCCGCCCGTTTGCGATTCCAGCGCGTGCGCGCCAACGCCTGGAGGATCAGCTCGCGCTCTGCTTCTCTGGAAGCCGCTCGCGCCGCGGCCTTCAGCGAATGTCCAACTCGCGCGGCCGGAAACGGTTGCGCCGCCGGCGAGGAGGACGAAAGGTCCGACAGGGCGATCTTTTCATCTCCCAAGGCCAGGATTTTCATCATCACGTTTTCCAATTCGCGAACATTCCCGGACCATTCGTGCTCGGCCAGTCGCGCCATCCCCTCGGCACTTATAACAGGGCTCGATCTCTCGAATCTCGCCGCGTGCTTGGCCAGGAAAAACTCAACCAGAAGCGGGATGTCTTCGCGGCGCTCGCTGAGGCGCGGAATCCGCAGACAGACTCCCTTAAGGCGATGGTAGAGCTCATTGCGGAATCGCCCGCCGCGAACTTCGTCCTCCAAATTTTGGATCGAGGTGGAAATCACCCGCGCGGAAAGCGAGCGGGTCCCGAGTCCGCTATCCCCATCCGGCAGGATGTGGAGAAGCCGTCGCTGGCACTCCCGGTCGAGGTCTCCCACTTCGTCAAAAACGACGGTGCCTCCGGCAGCGCTCCCATCACCGAGACGGAGCTCGTTCATCATCGTCTCGGGCGTCGTCGTCCCGCACGCCACGCGCAGCATCGGTTTCTCCCGCTCGGGCGACATATCATGTATTCGACGCGCTAAGGCCTGCTTTCCCGTGCCGCTATCGCCCACAATCAGCACCGCCATATTGGTCGATGCGATCTCGGTGGCTACACTCTCGAGCGTCCTCATCACGCGGCTGGCACTTCCCGTGAAGAAGCCAGTCTGTACCGTCGGATCCAGGATGGTTGCAGTCGTTGAGTTGTGCATGCCTAAAGTGTCGGCAAGCGGGCGGTAATCCGCCGCCGGGTCACCCCTCGAGGTTGCAATGCTGGTACCACGCCATGAGAATTGCTTAACGTGATGATATATTCTCTTAACTGTATTAAATTAAATCCTTTACAAGGCTATCCCATCTCGATAACGCTTCGGGCGTCAGGCTCCGTCTGACGGTCAGTCCCAGCAGCCTTCCATGAAGTGGTAAAAATCTATCCCTTTTCTTGTGACGCCCCCCATTAAAACGACAAAGGTAGTTGTATATCCTTCCGCCAACGATTCGTCACGAACACCAACGCAAAACCCTCAAGCATGTAAAATACGAGGAGAAAGCATTTCAGAGGTGTGAGCGAAGTGATTAAATCAGCGCCCAAAAGGGCCAGCGCCTTCGGTTTGCTGGCGGTCTCAACCATCGCCTTTGTTGGCGGCTGCTCTCGCAATCCTGAGGTGGTTAAGAAAAAATACTTCGACAAGGGATCGGCATACCTCGCATCCGGCAAATATCCGGAAGCGGCCATCGAATTTCAGAACGCCATCCAGATCGATTCGCACTACGCCGCGGCGCACTACGAGTTTGCCGAATGTCTGCTTCAAATGGGACAGGTCGCCCATGGTTACCAAGAGCTTGTCGATGCCACCACGCTTGATCCGACCAACGCACGCGCGCAAGTGGATCTCGCGGAAATATTGCTCGGAGCTTCCAAGCCCGTCGATGCGCGAAATCACGCGCAAGCCGCTCTGAATAGCGATCCGCAAAACGCGCAGGCCCAAATCATACTTTCGCAGGCCGATGCTGCAGCGGGGTCTGTCCCTGCTGCATTGATGGAGGCGCAGCACGCAATCGAGTTGGCCCCGGACCACATGGCCGCCTATTTGAGTCTGGCGCTGATTCAGGAAAAGAACGGGGATCTCGTTCACGCCGAGCAGAACTACGTGAAGGCCAGTTCCGTGGATCCAAAATCCGCTGCAGCTGCGATGGCCCTCGGTCAGTTCTATACCCGGGAAAAGCGTTGGTCCGACGCGGAAGCTCAATTCAAGACAGCTATTTCGCTTGACCCGAAAAGCGCGGCTCCGCGTTCGTCCCTCGCCCTCCTTTACCTTTCCCAAGGTCAAAAGGACACAGCCGAAGCCACCATGCGCACCGCGAAAGAGGATCTGCAAGACGATCCTGCCGGCTATCGCATCCTCGGTGATTACTATTTATCGCAGGGGGAAACCGACAAAGCATCGGCTGAATTCGCTTCGCTTTACTCAGAGCACCCGAAGGACACGGCTGTGGCGAAGGCCTACGCTGGAGTCCTTCTTTCGCAAAATCGGACGGATGACGCGGCAAATGTGGTGAACGATCTTCTGAAGAACGCACCGGGCGACGTGGACGCAAGCACTCTGCAGGGTGAAGTCCTCATCAGGCAAGGCAAACCGGCCGATGCCGTTCACGCTCTCGAAGCCGTGGTGAAAGACGCTCCGAACAACGCGGTCGCCCTATATCAACTCGGCTTGGCTTACGCCGCCAACTCGAACATGGTGCAAGCGCAGACCGAATGGCAAGCCGCCGCCAAGCTTCGTCCAGACATGGCCGATCCGCAGCGGGCTCTCGCTGCATTGGCTCAGCGCCAAAGCGATTTCTCAGCGCTCGCCGACCACAGTGCCCAGCTCATCAAGCTTCAGCCGCGCGTCCAGGATGGCTATATATTTCACTCGGTTGCGCTGATGAACCGCGGAGATCAGGCAGGCGCGGAGTCGGATTTAAAAGCTGCCATGGCCGCGGCTCCCAACGACGCGCGGGCCTTCACTGCCATGGGCGATTTGCGCGTCGCGGAAAAACGTCTCGACGATGCTGAGAAATTCTACGATCAGGCACTCGCTCTCGACCCCTCTTCAGCCCAGGCGCTCACAGGCCTGGTCAATTGGGCGATCACGGCAAAGCAGCCTGCCAAGGCGCTGACCTTGGTTCAGAATCAGATGTCCCGTACGCCGGCGACGAGCAAGTTCTACTTAATTCTCGGCCAGGTCGAACTTCGCAATCAAGCTCCGGATAAGGCCGAGACTGCCTTCGAAAAAGCGACGGAGCTCGATCCGAATAATGTCCCAGCCTTTATGCTGTTGGGTAGCGTCCAGGCGTCGCAGGG
>Ga0210385_10000275_pt1 | contig 43563 bp, 36 predicted proteins | sample IncBWH26OmetaG_FD_160107 | JGI IMG/M metagenome (GOLD analysis project Ga0210385, IMG submission 160107) | Forest soil microbial communities from Barre Woods Harvard Forest LTER site, Petersham, Massachusetts, United States - Inc-BW-H-26-O ...
CAGCGTCTCGCGCCCGTCGCTGGACGACGTCTTCATGTCCTACACCGGCTCGACGATCCGCGACGCCGAGGCCGGCTCGAACGACATGATGCGCAACATGGCAAGGATGATGAGCCGCTGATGATCGCCCGTTGCCCCTCACACGGCCGAGACGGCGCCCCACCGATGCTCGTCCGCCCCCCTTCTACTCGCGCGCGCGTGGAGCCCGGCGGCAGGAGGGCGTGCTGAATGGCGACCCGGACCCGCACCACGTCACCCGTGCAGCACGACTCCGCGCCTGAACTGGCGCGCCCGCACGTGCCCGCGCGCAGCGTCCGCTCGGAGCTGCGCGCGATCAAGGCTGTCTGGCGGCGCGAGCTGATCCGTTTCTCGCGCGACCGCCTGCGCATCCTGACTTCGCTGATCCAGCCGTTCCTGTTCCTGTTCGTGCTGGGGACAGGATTGTCCTCGCTCGTGTCGGCCAGCACGCACGGTGTCAACTTCCGCACGTTCATCTACCCGGGCGTGCTTTGCATGGCGGTCATGTTCACCGCGATGTTCTCGGCCGCCTCGATCGTGTGGGACCGCGAGTTCGGCTTCCTGCGCGAGATGATGGTCGCACCGGTCAGGCGCTCGTCGATCGTGCTCGGCAAGTGCGCCGGCGGCGCGACGGTCGCCGCTTTCCAGGGCGTGATCGTGATGGCGATCGGCCCGCTCGTCGGTGTGCACTACACGCTCGGCCTCGCCCTGGAGGTGTTCGCCCTGCAGCTGCTGCTGGCCTTCTCGATCACCGCCTTCGGCATGATGGCCGCGGCGCGCGTGACGCAGATGCAGTCGTTCATGGCGCTGATGCAGATGGCGATCATGCCGATGTTCTTCCTCTCCGGCGCGATGTTCCCGGTCAACAACCTGCCGACCTGGCTGGCGGTGCTCAACCGGCTGGACCCGCTCACCTATGCGGTGGACCCGATGCGCCGGGCCGTGTTCGCCCACCTGAACATCTCCCCGCTCGTGCGCCACGCGCTCGCACCCGGGGTCACCTGGTGGGGCTGGCACGTGCCGGGTCTGCTCGAGGCGGCGATGGTCGCGATCATCGGGCTTGTGATGCTGGCGATCGCGATAGTGGAGTTCTCCGCGGTGGAGTAGGTCAGCTCTATACGTCGGCGAGCAGCGCGGCGATGTCGAGGTCGGCCACGCCGTCGAGCGGTGAGGGCACGACGCTGCCCTCGTGGTAGACCTCGTACTGCTCATAGCCGTGGCGCCCGGGCCGCGTGCGTACCTCGATGGCTCTGCCGGGCAAGTCGACGAGCCAGTAGGTCGAGATGTCGGCTTCAGAGAACAGCGTGGCCTTGCGACCGCGGTCTGCGCGGTGCGAGCTGACGGCGACCTCAATAGCAAGTAGCGCGCCACGCAGGTGTTGTCCGGGTGGTGGCTCGCTCGCCGCGACCAGCAGGTCGGGCTCTGGCTCTGAGCGGGGGCGGATCTCCACCGGCGACTGAACCTGCGTCCACCATTGCGGCGCCGCCGCGAAGTGGCGCATCAGTCTGGTCACGACCACGGTATGCGCCGGCGAGATCGGGCTCATCTCGACAAGCAGCCCGTCCAGCAGCTCGATGTGCAGGCCATCCAGAGCGCCTGTAAGCACCATGCGGTTGTACGTATCGACGTCGATACGGTGGATCGGGTCCTCGCGCGCGCTGTCCTTGTCGATGAGCAGCCCGTCGAGCAGCTCGACGTCCATGCCATCCAGCGCGCCCGCGTCTGCCAGTCTGTGGCAGGTATCCACGTCGAGCCGGTAGAGCGGCAGGTCTGATGTGGCCGTAGCCATGAACACATTCTACCCGCGCTGTGGCGAAAACACAAATGGGGTCATGCTTACTATTCCGACCGGGGTCGCCGAGCGGGACATGACACAGCCGAAATTCAGCTCCTACGGGCCAGCGTCTCGTGGTGGGCCCGCTCAGCCCATAACGGGAGGCACTTGACATTCCTGAGTTAACGATATATCGTGAGCTTACGTAATACATCACGATAGGAGATAGATATGTTCGCTCACGCGATCTATGCAACCGATGAGGGGGGCTGTCTGCACGAGGACCCTCGCTGTCTAGGAGGCGTCTCGCGCCATGACTTGAGGAACTACCTGCGCGCGATGACCGGGCGCGGCGGCGGGCCGGAGGGCGGTGGCCATCATCACGGCCACCATCGCGGACCGCGCGATTTCGGCCCCGGCGGTCGCGGTGGCTTCGAGGGCTTCGGCTTCGGTGGCTTCGGCCCCGGCGGCGGCGGGCGCTTCGGGCGCGGCCGCAAGGCCCGGCGCGGCGATATCCGCACCGCGGCTTTGCTGCTGCTGGCCGAGGAGCCGCGCAACGGCTACCAGATCATGCAGGAGGTGCAGGAGCGCAGCGAGGGCGTCTGGCGTCCCAGCCCGGGCTCGGTCTACCCGGCGCTGCAGCAGCTCGAGGACGAGGGCCTGATCCGCTCAAGCGAGGGCGGCGGCGGCACCGGGAAGGTGTTCGAGTTGACCGACGCGGGCAGGGCCATAGTGCAGGAGCGCGACGCCGACGCTCCCACTCCGTGGGAGCAGATGAGCGGCAACGTCTCAGACCAGGCACACGAGCTGGCGGGCGCGATGCGCGAGTTCGCCGCGGCTTTCACGCAGGTGATCCGCAGCGGCAGCGAGACCCAGATCGCGGAGGCTCGCAAGGTAATCGAGACGGCTAAGCGCGACCTCTACCGCATCCTCAGTGCTTGACGGCCTGCATCGCCGCGACGTGCTGAGGCTACGGTCGGTCGGAGACGGCCTGCATCGCCACGCCGAGCAGCGGGTCCTGCTTGCTTGTCTCCTGTGAGGCCTCGGCCGCGCGCATGCTCTCGCGCAGACTGTCCGGGTCCCTGAGCATGCGCCGTTCGGTCAACGGCTGGATCAGCCCGCGCAGGGCGATCATCGCGCCGATCCAGCGCGGCGACCACACCCGTGCAGCACGCCGTTCGATGCCTTGCTCGATCGCATCGACGGCCTTGGAGACGGGCGCCGGCTTGGTCAGGAACGAGGGCGAGTTGCCGCGAACCCGCTCGACCGAGGGCTGGGCGAAGCTGGCGCGCACGAGATCGGTGTCGATGAACCCGAAGTAGGCGCAACCGACCTTCGCTCCACTCGGCGCGGTCTCCATACGAAGCGCGTCGCTCAAAGCCTCGACACCAGCCTTGGCGGTCGTATAGGGCCCCATCATCGGCGCGTGCGCGACGGCAGACAGCGAGGAGATGTTCAGCAGGTAGCCGCGCCGCTCGGTGATCTGGGAGATCAGGGCGCGGTCGGTACGCCACACGCCGAGCAGGTTGACGGCAAGCGTGCGCTCGACCTGCTCGATCGGCGCGTTTGCCAGCGAGCCGGTGTAAGAGATGCCGGCGTTGGCGATGCCGACGTCGATGCCGCCGAAGCGCTCGACGGTGGCACTGACGGCGCGCTGCAGCGCCTCGTAGTCGGTCACGTCGGCGTCGAACGCGGCGGCACGGTCGCCCAGCTCGGCCGCGAGTGCTTGCAGACGCTCGGGCTCGAGGCCGACAAGCGCGACGTTGGCACCCTTGCGGTGCAGACGTCGAGCGGTCTCAGCGCCGATGCCGCGGGCGGCGCCGGTGATGAAGACGGTGCGGCCGTTGACGTCGAATGGAGCCTGGTCACGAGCCATGAGAGTCAACCCTACGCCTTCGCGCCGTGCGCCGTCATGCCGGAGGGGTTGTCGGGGGTGTGGGGGTACTCCGAAAGGGGGAGTTTCGAAAAACACCAGTAAATCTGGACGAGGATCTTTAAGTTTGGTACCAAAAGAATTGGTGCGATCCCAAAATGCACCCCTTTTCTTGGGATCGACCTTTTTAGAGCCAAACGCCGGACCCGCGCGCCGGTCCCGGAGCAGAGCCTGCACGCCGGCGCACATCGGTGCACGCCGGCGCGTTTGTCGGTCGGGCGGCTCAGGCGGCGCTGAGAGCCTTCGCCTTGAGGCTCTCGAACTCGGCCTGCGTGATCGAACCGCTGTCGAGCAGGCTCTTGGCCTTGTGGATCTGCTCGGTCGGGTCGGTCTTGGCGGCCACCGACTGCACGTAGTCGTCGAACTGCGACTGCGCCGCCTTCTGCGAGGCGATCGCGCGCTCGGTCATGCCCTTGTGCTCGGCGATCAGGTAGACGAACACGCCGAGGTAGGGCAGCACGATGATGAAGATGATCCACAGCACCTTCATGAAGCCGGAGGTATCGTGACGGCGGAAGAGATCGGCGATCACGGTGAACAGAATCCACAGCCAGACGACGAAGGCAAAGAAGATCAGCATCGTCCAGAAAACTTCCAGGAACGGGTAACTTGTTGCTGCAACAACCATCGGGACCGTCCTTATCGATTGGGGGCCAGTCGTCGTCTCCAGCCGGTGGGCGGAAGCGCGTGTTGCCCGTTGTCGCCAAGAGCTTGACGGTGATTTGGCACGCTGTCAACGCGAGGGGCCCGCATTTCGCCTCAGTAGTTTTTACGCGGCGCTTGGTCGGACAATCCGGAATAGAAAGCCGGACAATCAGGAATAGGTCCTCGGACAATCCGGAATAGCGTCTCCCGGCTCGGCGGTGCGCCTACTACCATTGACAATAAGAGCCGTGCGTGCTAAGAATTAGTTCTTATGCGGAGTCCGGTCCTCAGGGACTCGCCGGGCTCGTTGAGCGGACTGCTCGAGCGCGAGCGGCTGTTCGCGGCGATCCTCGCCGAGGCCCGCGCACACGGCTATCTCGACACGAGCGTCGAAGCCGTGGCGGCGCGCGCCGGGCTGTCCGAGGCCTGCTTTCACGAACACTTCGCCACGGCCGAGGAGTGTCTGCTGGCGGCGCTGCACTCGCTGGCGATACGCGCCCACGCGCAGGTCTTCTCGTTCGCGGCCGGACCCATCCACCCCGATCCGTTGGTCGAGCGCCGCGCCTGGCACGAACCCCAAGTCGAGCGTCGAGCCGAGCACGCGCGCGACCCCGAGGACGATCGTCTCGATTGCGCGCTCGCCTGTCTGGCGCCGATCCTCGCGGCCGCGCGCTCGGGGGGTGAGCTGTGAGCTGTCTGCGAGCTGTGCGGCGTTCACGTCAATTATTCCCTTGCGAGCGAGGCCAGACAGCGAGTAGAATGGCAGTAAGTACGAATCCTTACCAGTATCAATGGTATTCTCAAATGGAGTTGGAGCGTTGATGCCACCCCGCAAGCCCATCCGTGACGCAGGCGGCGCGCCCCCCGGCAAGCTCGCCCCGGGCATGCGCCTCTCACGCGAGTTGGTTGCCGAGAGCCAGCGCGAGCGCCTCGCCGGCGCGATGCTCGTGCTGGTCGATGCGCAAGGGTTTGCCGGCACGAGCCTCGCCGACCTGATCGCCCAGGCGCATGTCCCGCGCGACGCTTTCTACCGGCACTACGGCAGCATGGAAGTCTGCTTTCAGAGCGCCTACAACAGTCATTTCGCTTGGGGTGCGGGGCAGGTCGTCGCGGCGTTCAACGCGCCTGAGCTGGAGCAAGATCCCGAGCGCGCCGCAGTCGCGCTGGCGGCGCTGAGCGAGTTCGCGCGCGAGTGGCCGGCCGGTGCGCGCGTGTGCGCGATCGATGTCTTGACGGTATCCCACGGCGCGCTGGAGGCGCGCGCGCAGGAGCTGGCCGGGGTGCGCGCGTTGCTCGACGCGGCGCTCGGCGTCGACGGCCCGCACGCCGAGCGGGCTCCCCTGCTTACAGTCGCGGTGCTCGGCGGGATGCGTTGGGCGGCGTACGTGCACCTGCGCAAGCGCCCGCGGCGCGAGCTGCCAAGGCTCGGCGAGGAGTTGTACGAATGGATCCGCTCGTACAGCGACGCCGGCTTTGCGGGCGAGGGCGGTAGCCCGGGCGGTGAGGAGCGAGCGATCGGCGCTGGTAGCAAGCAAGCGAATGTGGACGGCGCCGGCGTGGCCGTTGGCGATGTACCCGAGGCATCGGCGGCAGGGTCACGCGGCGAGCCGCGGGACGGTGAGGCTCCGGGCGAGCTCGACTTCCCCGGCGATGAGCCGCGCGAGCGGATCCTGCGCGCCGTCATCTCGCTGGCCGCGAGCAGCGACGGCGAGGACTGCACCTACCCGAAGATCGCCGCTGCGGCAGGGGTCTCGCACGACACCTTCTACAAGCACTTCTCGAGTCGCCAGGAAGCACAGCTGGCGGCATGCCAGGGGGTCCACGAGCGTCTGATCGCGGCGGCGCGCAGGGCGTCTGCCGCCGCGACGGACTGGCCCACGGGGGTGCGAGACGGCTTGGGCGCATACCTGGCCGAGGCCGCCCGCGACCCGCAGGCAACGCGCGTGATGGTGCTCGGCTCGCTCAGCCTGGGCGAGCCGGGACGCAAGTTCCTGGAGCGGCGTGCACGGGCGCTGAAGCAGCTGCTGCGCCCAGCCTTGGCCGCCGCCCCGAGCCTGCCCGACGCCGGCGCCGAGATGTTGGTTGGCGCGATCCTCGAGGTCCTGTACGAACATGCGCTGGAGCGGCGTATCGAGCAGCTGCCTGCGTTACAGGGCCAGCTTGCCGAGATCGTGTGTGTGCCGCTGCTCGGCGCGCGCCACGTGCTCGCGCGGCCGGCCGAGGTCGCCGCCCGCCGCCTCGCGTCCGACAGGGCGTAAGAGAAGGCGCCATCTCTACAAGTCAGTAGGCAACACTAGACACAGTCATAAAAATCTGTTTTTATGTAGAGATGCAAACGACAGGGAAACACTTGGCCGCTTTCGATGCGGCAGTAGAGGAGATCGCGGCGCAGGTGCTGCCGGCCTACCGCGCGAGCGACGACTGGTTGGAGCGCATGCGGGCAAGCCTGCTGGCGCTGCTGGGCGCGTTCGACGGGCAGCCCGAGACAGCCCGAATGCTCATCGAGGACTCGATCGCCTGGGGGCCGGAGGTGTTGGAGCGTCGCGGCGATCTGCTCGAAGTCCTGGCCGAGGCGCTTGACGATCCGCACGGCAAGCTCGACCCGGTTGAGCCACTGCCCGAGACCACAGGCGAGAACCTCGTTGGCGCTTCGCTGTCGTGGATTCACACGCGGCTGCAGGACGAAGGCGGGCCGCTGATGGAGCTGGCGCCGTCGCTGATGAGCATGATCGTGCACACCTATCTCGGCGCGGAGGCGGCCCAGCGAGAGTTGGAGCGGCCGCTGACGGGCCTTGGTGTGGAGGTTGTCGAGCGCGAGAGCGAGGGACAGGCCACGCAGCAGGCGCCGATTTCCCGGCTGCGGGCAACTCCCTCTTGACACGGTCGTAAAAATCTGTTTTTATTGGGACAGGACATTTGTGTCCAACCAGGGGGCAGGCGGTCAGCTCGACCGTTTTGGGTTTCAGGTCAACAGGAGGGGAGCAGCAAAGAGGATGGGGAGCGTCGCGAACACCGGTCGGACGGGCGGGGCAGTGCTTGACGCAGGGCCGTGGGTGGCGCAGCTGTGAGCGTTGCCCGCTCAGTCCGTCCTGCCCGTCCTGTTCGTCCGGCCAAGGCCAGGCGCTCCCGCTCCAACTCGCGCGCTCAGCTCGAGGCCGCCCGGGAGCGGCAGGGGGCGCATGTCGCTGTCGTCCAGCGGGCTCGCTTGCTGGCCGGAGCGGTGCGGGCTGTCGACAAGTACGGCTACGCGCACAGCACCGTCAGCGAGATCACGGCGTTGGCGCATGTCTCGCGGCGCACCTTCTATGAGCTGTTCAACGGCAGCGAAGAGTGCCTGCTGGCGATGTGCGAGGAGATCCTGGGGCGCGCCAGTTCACATGTGGAAGCGGCCGAGTTCGACGGGCTGGCCTGGCGCGAGCGGGTGCGCGGTGGGCTGTGGGCGATCCTCTCATTTCTCGACGACGAGCCGGTGCTGGCGCGCGTCGGCATCGTGCAGTCGGCTCGGGGCGGACCGCAGATCATCGAGTTGCGTGAGCGGCTGTTTGCCCGGCTGGCGAGCGTCATCAACGAGGGGCGCGGTGTCGGTAATCGCGCGACCGATTGCCCAGAGCTCACAGCGGAGGGGCTTGTCGGTGCCGTTCTATCGATCCTGCACACGCGCCTGGTGCGCGGCGAGCGAGTACCGCTCAAGAGTTTGCAAGGAGAGCTGATGGCGATGATCGTGGCGCCCTACCTGGGCTCGGCGGCCGCGCGCGCCGAGCGCAACCGGCCGGCGCCGCTTCAGGTTCCCGCGCCCAGCACCAACACCAACGGCAGCATCTCCAGTGGCACAGTTGTCAGTGCCGAGCGCGACCCGTTGCACGGTGTCTCGATGCGCTTCACCTATCGCACGGCGTGCGTGCTCGAAGCGGTCGCGGTCAAGCCGGGGTTGTCAAACCGGGGGGTGGGCAATGCGGCCGGGATTCCCGACCAGGGGCAGGTGTCAAAGCTGCTCGCGCGGCTGCAGGGGTTCGGCTTGATGAAGAACACGGCCCCATTTCGCAAGGGGGCTCCGAACGCTTGGGAGTTGACAGCCGAGGGTGAGCAGGTCGCGCGGGTCGTGGGGATGGGGCCGCAAGGCGCAGGACAGCACGGGCAATCCCTGTGAGTTCGATCTTTATTCAGAGTTGCGGTTTGGGAAAAGGGAGGGGACGTTCGATGAATACGGCTCGTCGGTTGGTAGGGGGTTGTTTTGTGAGCGCGTGCGCGCTGCTCGGCGTTCTCGTCTTCGCGAGCGCGCCCGCGCTCGCGCTCGCGTCCCACAAGTACGAAAAACAGATCAGCGAAACCCCGTTGGGGAAGCTCACAAGTGTCTTCTCGATGACGACCGATTCGGGTGATCTTTACGTGAGCGCGGAACATGATGGGGGAGGGCTCGACAAGTTTGACGCCACGGGCGCCTTCGTCTCGCAGATCCCGTTGCCGGGTTTCGGAGAACCGCGACATGGAGTCGCGTTCGGGCACTCCACGATCGAAACGGAGCTGTATGCGGGCTATGGCAACGTGGTCACCGTGTTTGGCGCGGGCGCGTGCGGCTCGCTTGAATGCCCCGCCTTTCAGAAAGAATGGACGGGGGCGGATACGCCGAACAAATCGTTCGTCAGCGAACTAGGCGTAGGCTCTGGCGCTGTCACAGATGTCGCGGTGGACGAATCGGCGGCCGTGAACTGGGCCAAAGGCGACGTCCTCGTCGCCACCAGTAGTCAATCAGGAGGCGTCGAGGTCTACCCAAACCTGAACGTGGTCGACGTGTTCAAGCCCGAAGCGGGCGGCAATGAGAAATACGTCACGCAGCTGAGGGGGACGCCTGTGGGAGAAGTCGTCGGCTCGACCGAAGAGGGCGAACCTTTCGAGTCCCCCAACATAGTGGCGGTGTCGCCCGCAAACGGCGATGTGATGGTAGTCGAGAGCGGCGCGCTCGACATTTTTGAAACGACGACTCGTATGGGCGAATATGCCTTCGTACGTAAGCTGACCGGTCCGAGGGCAGGTGTCCCGTTCGGAGGGATCCAGGGTGTGACGATCGCCGGTGGGATCGGGCAGGGTGCCGGTGACATATTTGTCTCCACCCAAGTTGCGGGAGTGAACGTCGTGGATGAGTTCAGCCCGACCGGTGGGCTCGTTGACGTGATCAGCGGTAAGCAGACCCCGACCGGGAGCTTCAACAGTGGCGGTCAGCTAGCGGTCGATCCCGTCTCCGAACGTCTGTTCGTCAGCGAATACGATAGCGTGTTTTCCAGCCCCGGGTATGGGTACGGTCACATCGATGTGTTCAGCCGGACGCTCGTGCAGCCCGACACGGTGACGGAAAGCGTCACGAACGTGAGGTACGAACCGGTGGCCCACGCTTGGGGGCTCGAGCTGACAGGCTCGGTGAATCCCGAAGGCGCGGGTCCGGCGACGTGCCGGTTCGCGTGGGGGAGCACGCCCGCGCTGGGGAACGTGGCGAACTGTGAAGGCGAAGGCGAAAGCGATAAAAACCCGGTGCCCAACGGGACGAATCCCGTGGGGGTGCACGCGAACCTCAGCGGTCTGGCGCCGGGAGCGACGTACTATTACCGGTTGCAGGCGTCGAACGCGAACGGCACGAATGAAGGCGAAGAATCCCAGGATGCGCAGTTCACGACGGGCGGCGCGGCGCTCGAGGGGGAGTCCGTGTCGGATGTGGCGTCTTCGAGCGCGACGCTGGAAGCGTCGATCGCTCCGCTGGGCTCGGCGACGTCGTACTACTTCGAATACGACACGAGCCCGTATACGCCGAGCGAAGCGCCACACGGGTCGAGCACTCCGATCGTGGGGATTGGCGTGGGCGTGGGCGCGAGTCCGATCGAAGTGAGCCGCCATATCCAGGGTCTTGCCGAACACACGTCCTATCACTATCGCGTCGCCGTCCTCAGCGACGTCGAAGTCGAATCGGGTAAGAGCGAAGCGGTCGTGTTCTACGGCCCCGACGAGACGTTCACAACGCAGCAGCCGAGTAATGGTGTGCAGCTGTTGGATGGTCGTCAGTTGGAACTGGTCTCGCCGCCCGATAAGCACGGCGCGCTGATCTTCGGACTCGTCAAGGCGATCAACTCGGCTCAGAGCCCGACGCAGGCCGCCGGCGATGGCGATGGCGTGACGTACACGGCGTTTACGCCGACGGAATCGGGCGCGGCCGGGTATAGCATCGTAGAGCAGGTCCTCTCGACGCGCAACGCCACGGGCGCGGGCTGGTCTTCGCGCGATGTCTCCCCGCCGCACGCCGCGCCGACGGGGCTCGAGCCATACCCGGAGTACAGGCTCTTCTCCGATGATCTTTGCTCCGGTGCGCTCGATCTGACGGGTGGCGACGGGACCTCGCTGTCCGGTGAAGCTTCGGAAGCGACGCCGTATCTGCGTCTGAATGGGTGTGGAGGCGCCGGTGAAAGCTATCTGCCCTTGGTGAGCGGCAAAGCGGGCGCAGACGACGATGTGCCGGCGGGGACCGTGTTCGGCGGGTCGGTCGGGTTTATCGGCGCGAGCCCGGACATGACCCATGTGCTGCTGGCGTCCAATGTGGCGCTGACCGAACAGCCGACCGAAGGTTACGAAGAGCTGTATGAGTGGTCCGCCGCGAAGTCCGGGCTCGGGCGGCTGCAGCTGGTGAGCCGCCTGCCCGAAGGCGAAGGGGGTGGTCCTACGCATCTGCCGGTCGACGCCGGCAACGAAATTCTGTCGGGTGCGAAATCGGTTGCCGACGAAGGCGAGCGCGTCATCTGGACGGCTGGAGGAGAACAAAACGCGGCGCTGTATATGCGCGATCTGGCGCGGGAAAAGACGGTGAGGTTGGATGTCGCGCAGCCGGACGCGGCCGGCGGCTCGCCGGACGCGGTGTTTCAGTTCGCCAGCGAAGGTGGTTCGCGGGTGTTCTTCACCGATACGGAGCGGTTGACTGCTGCGTCGAGTGAACGTGGCGCGGACCTGTATGAGTGCGAAATCCTCGAAGCGAGCGGTGTGTGCGTGTTGCACGATCTGACGCCGGAAGGGCCGGGCGGTTCCAGTGAAGTGCAGAATCTCGTGTCCGGCGGGGCAGACGGGTCGTATGCGTATTTTGCCGCGGCTGGGGTGCTGTCGGGCTCCGACGCGCCGGCCGGTGTGGGTCGCGGCGGGTGCGCGCCGAAATCGTTTGCGCACACGACGTGCAACCTGTACGTGTACCACGAAGGGAGCGTCAGATACATCGCGACGCTGTCGAGCGAAGACGAACTCGATTGGGGCAGCGGTAGCCAAACGCGCAAGACGGTTGGCTATTTGACGGCGCACGTGTCGCCGGATGGGCGGTACTTCGCGTTCATGTCGGCGCGCTCGCTGACGGGTTACGACAATCTCGATGCGCGTAGCGGCAAGCCGGACGCGGAGGTGTACCTGTATCACGCACCCGAAAATCTGGCAGCGGAAGCCGGCGCCTTGAGCTGCGCGTCGTGCGATCCGACCGGGGCGCGGCCGCTGGGTGTGGAAGTGCATGCGGTCTACGCGAATGGCGGGGCGGACCTCGCGGCGATCGCCGAAGGCACGGGCTTTGTATATGGGTCGCGGTCGTGGGTGGCGGCCAACCTGCCGGCCGGCACGGCGCTCGGGCTTTACCACGAAGCGATGTACCTGTCGCGTTTGCTGTCGAACAGCGGCCGGTTGTTCTGCGACAGGTCGGGCGCGCTCGTGCCCCAGGATGTGAATGGCGCTGAGGACGTGTATGAGTACGAGCCGGGGCAGGCGGGTAGCTGCACGACCTCCTCCAGCTTGTATCACGGTGTGTCAGGTGGGTGTGTGGGGTTGATCTCCGCGGGCACGTCCGCCAAGGAATCGGGGCTGCTGGACACGAGCGAAAGCGGAGAAGACGTGTTCTTCGTAACCGCCGAAAAACTCGTGCCCGAAGACTATGACACGGCGCTCGACGTGTATGACGCGCACGTGTGCTCGCAAGCGGCGCCGTGCGCGAGCGCGCCGCCGCCGCCGCCGCCGCCGTGCTCGACGGTGGACGCGTGCCGCGCGGCGCCCACGCCGCAACCTGCTCTGTTCGGGCTCCCGTCGAGCGCGACGTTCTCCGGCACCGGCGACGTCTCCACGCTGCAAACGGCCAAGTCCAAGTCCAAGCCGAAGGTAAAGGCAAAGACCTGTGGCAAGGGCCTGACCAGAAGGCACGGCAAGTGCGTGAAGGCCAAAGCGAAGCGAAAGGCAAAGAGAGCAAAGAGAGCCAGAGTAAAGGGAGCCGGTGGACCAGGGAGAGCCGGTAGCGATAGGGGGGCGGGCCGATGAACGTCAAAAGGTTTGTGTGGGGTATGAGGCGCATCGTGTTGGTGGCGCCGGCGGTGGCCGTATTGAGTATCCTTGTTGCTGGAGCCTCTACGGCCTCCGCGGAAGCGCTGTCGCCGTGGTGGGGCCTGTATTCCTCGCAGCGCCCGACGAACCTGCACGCCGGGGCGGCGACAAGTGAGGAACAGGAAATCACGGCGTCGCCGGGGAAAGATGCTGTCGGCGAAAAAGGGGTCGCGTTTGAGCTGAAGGTCGGCGGGAATTTTGTGGGGATCTTTGCCACGGAAGAATACGCGACGGTCGATCATCTTCCCGAACCGACCCCGGAAAACATCGAAAAGGCTTTGGAAGGCGAAGAATTCTACGGTAAGGGCAATGTGACAGTGAGGGGAGAACCTCCGGTGGTCGGCAGCCCGCTCGGGAGCATAAGGTTGATCATCAAGAGCGTAAACAGAGGTTCTGTGGCTCCGCTGGAAGTCATCTCGCTCTCCGGGGTCCCAGGCGAAGCGAACACGAAGATCGTGGCCCCGGGTAGGCCGGATGGTGAAATCGTGGTGACGGCGCAGAACTTGGGCGACGGCCCGGCGGAAGGGTCGGTGGTGCCGATCCGGCTCGCGGACTTGGTGCCCGCCGGGTTGAAGGTCGTGGCGGTGGAAGAGGTCGTCGGGAAGTCCGCGGCGGTGTGCTCTCCGCACCCTGAGGGCGAAAGCCCGGTGGTGTGCACGTTCGGGGAATCACTGGAACCGTATGGGGTCATCGAAATGCGGATCTCCGTGATCGTCGAAAACGAAGCCGAGTTGGTGGGCGCGCTGAACAGGATGAGCGTCTCCGGCGGTGGCGCCGTGGCTGAAAAGTCGATCGTGCGTCCGCTCAGCGTTGGTGGGTTGCCGAGCTTTGGGGTCGATGAAAACACGTTCGCGCCCGAAGAAGCCGGTGGCGGCTTCGATTCGCAGGCCGGCTCACACCCGTTCCAGGTCACGAGCGTGCAGACGTTCAACCAGCTGGCGAGCACCGGTCATGGCGCCGGCGGAAACTACGATGTGTTTCCCGTTGCTCTGCCGAAGGATCAGAAGGTGCTCACGCCGCCGGGGCTGGTCGGCAACCCGACGCCGTTTGTGCGATGCACCGACCAGCAGTTCCTCGTCAATCCCGGCGGGGTACCGGATTGTCCGGCTGCCAGCGTGGTCGGGATGGCCGTGATCACGCTCGACGAACCGGCGCTCTACGGTGTGACCACGGTGTCCTCGCCGATCTTCAACCTCGTGCCGAACGAAGGGGAACCGGCGCGGTTTGGGTTCTATGTGGAGGTGGTCCCGGTGTTCCTGAACGCGTCGGTGCGCACGGGCTCCGATTACGGCGTGACGATCGGTGCGCACAACATCTCAGAGATCCAGGGTTTGCTGAGCACCAGCATCACATTCTGGGGCGTTCCCGGCAATCCGGCGCACAACGGCGACCGTGGATATCCGTGCATCAGCCACGAAAGCTCGTGCGTGGCCTCCGAAGAAGCGGTACCGCCGCCGTTTGTGACGATGCCGACGTCGTGCACCGGCCCGCTGCAGGCCAGCGCGCAGGTCGACTCGTGGGCAAACCCCGGCGAAGTGCTGTCCGACGGTCTCAGCGAACCGTTGCTGGGCCTCGATGGTTGCGATCATCCGCCGTTCGACCCTCAGGTCGGCGTCGCGCCGGACGGCTCGAGCGCGAGCACCCCGAGCGGGTTGACGGTCGGTATCCACGTTCCGCAGACCGCGGAGTTGAACCCGAGCGGGATCGCGGAGTCCACGCTGCGCGACACGACCGTGACGCTGCCCGCGGGTGTGGCGCTCAACCCGGGCACGGCCGACGGGCTGGAAGCCTGCTCGGAGGCGCAGATCGGGTTCACGGGGTTCGGGGAACTGAACAAGCAATACGAACCGGGTGTGCAGACCGCTCAGTTCACGCCCGCCGAAGCGTCGTGTCCGAACGGGTCGAAGATCGCGGAAGTCGAAATCGAAACGCCGCTGTTGGCGCACGCGTTGAAGGGTTTCGTGTACCTCGCCGCGCAGGAAGCGAACCCGTTCTCCTCGCTGTTTGCGATGTACATCGTTGCGCGTGACCCGGTGTCGGGGACGCTGATCAAGCTCCCCGGGAAGGTCGAACCCAACCCGGTAACGGGTCAGATCACGACGACGTTCCAGAACACGCCCCAGCTCCCGTTTGAAGAACTGAGGCTGCACTTCTTCGGCGGCGAACGCGCGCCGCTGGCGACGCCCTCTAGTTGCGGCGCCTACACTACGAGCGCCCTGTTCACGCCGTGGTCCGGCGAAGCAGCGGCGCAGCGCTCCTCGACGTTTGACATCACAAGCGGCCCCAATGGCACGCCGTGCGAGAGCCCGCTGCCGTTCGGCCCGTCGTTGACGGCCGGCACGACAAGCATCCAGGCGGGCGGGTTCAGCAAGTTCACGATGACCGTCAGCCGCGAAGACGGCCAGCAGGACATCCAGAGCCTCGAGCTGCACCTCCCGCCCGGTCTCTCGGGCCTGCTCACCGGCGTGGAACTGTGCAGCGAAGCGCAGGCGAACGCGGGGACCTGTGGGCCGACCAGCCTGATCGGCGAAACTACCGTCAGCGTCGGCGTGGGCGCCAGCCCCTATAGCGTGACGGGCGGCAAGGTCTACATCACCGGACCGTATGAGGGCGCGCCGTTCGGCATCTCTGTTGTCGTGCCCGCGAAGGCGGGCCCGTTCAACCTCGGAACCGTTGTCGTGCGCGGCACGATCCGGGTGGATCCGGTCACCTCCGCGCTGACTGTCACGACTAACACGCCGGCGCAGGGTGACGCGATCCCGCACATCCTCGACGGCATCCCGCTGCAGATCAAGCACGTGAACTTCACGACCACCCGTTCGGGGTTCACGTTCAACCCGACCAACTGCGACCCGATGAGCGTCACCGGCAGCGTGTCGAGCGTGCAGGGCGCGAGCTCGAACGTGTCCGTTCCGTTCCAGGCGACCAACTGCGCGACGCTGGCGTTCAAACCAGGGTTCGCGGTCTCGGCATCGGGGAAAACATCGAGAGCGAACGGGGCGAGTCTGCACGTCAAGCTCACCTACCCGAAAGCCGCGTTCGGCTCGCAGGCAAACGTCAAGAGTGTCAAGGTGGACCTGCCGAAGCAGCTGCCCTCCAGGCTCACGACGCTGCAGAAGGCCTGCCCCGAACAGACATTCATGGCCAACCCGGCCTCCTGTCCGGCCGCGTCGATCGTCGGGCACGCGAAGGCGATCACGCCACTGGTCCCGGTGGCGCTGGAAGGCCCGGCGTACTTCGTCTCCTACGGCGGCGCGAAGTTCCCCGAACTTGTGGTTGTGCTGCAGGGCTACGGCGTGACCGTGGACCTGCACGGCGAAACGTTCATCAACAAAGCGGGGATCACAAGCAGCACGTTTCACACGATCCCCGACGTACCCGTTGGCACATTCGAATTGACCCTGCCCCAGGGCAAATACTCAGCCCTCGCCGCCAACGGCAACCTGTGCACCACAAAACTGACGATGCCCACCGCATTCACCGCCCAGAACGGAGTCGAGATCCACGAGAACACCCCCGTCAGCGCTACCGGCTGTCCAAAGCACGCTCGCCACAAGCGTAAGAAGACCAGCGGGAGGAAGGGGCGCAAGCGGTGAGGTCCGATCGCTCAGAACAAAGAGATGCGATGAGCGGCGATGACGCGAGGCGCCTCGGCGGACATCCAACGCGCGCGTATCCGCGAGGCGATGGTGGCGGTCGTCTACGAGCGAGGCTTCGCCGGCACGACGGTCAGCTCGGTCTGCGCGCGCGCGAAAGTGTCGAGCCGCGGCTTCTACGAGGCGTTTGAAAGCCGCGAGCAGTGCTTCCTGGCCGTCCTCGACGAGGGGCACAGGCAGATCGGCGCGCTGGTCGCTGACGCGTTTGAGCGCACGGAGCGCTGGCAGGATGGGATGCGCGCGGCGCTCGCCGGGCTGCTGCTGTTCTTCGACGCCGACCCGCGCCTGGCGCGCGTGTGGCTGGTCGAGTCGCTGTGCGCGGGAGCGTGGGCGCTCGAGCGCCGCGAGCGCAACATCGTCGTGCTGACGAGCCAGGTGCTCGAGCGCTGGCCCGCGCCGGCGGCCGTCAGGGAGCATCCGCTGGCGGCCGCAGACGTGATCGCGTCGGCGATGGGCGTCGTGCAGACGCATCTCATCGGCGCCAGGCCGCGGCCGTCGATCGCACTGCTCGAACCGATTATGGGTCTGACCTGCGCCCCGTATCTCGATGCGTGTGCGCTCCAGCTGGAGACGCGCCGCGCGGGAGCGTTGGCGCGGGAGATCCTCTCCAGGTATCCGCGCGAGCGGCGCTGCGCACCGGATGTCGTGACCGAGGTTCCGGGCGCGCTGAGCGATCCCCGGGCCCACCGCGCGCGCGGTTGCATGCTGTACGTGGCGAGCCACCCGGGAGCGAGCAACCGCCAGATCGCCGACGGCGTCGGGATGGGTCCTCGCCACGACCAGATCTCGAGGCTGCTCGCCCGACTTGCCACGATGGGATTGTTAGCCAAGCGCCCGGGAGCGCCGGGGCACTCCAATTCCTGGAGCGTCACCGAGCACGGCATACAGGTCTCCCGCGCGCTGGAAGCCCACGCGCATCGGGAACATCGCGAGCGCGCGATCCGCTCGATCGAGACGGTATCGCTCAGCAGAGCTGTACGCGTCGCTATCCAATGACGACCAGGATGAGCGTGGGGCCACGGCGTGCGCCGTGGCCCCACGATACGACCGGTCGAGCGTGTTGCGCTCGTATGCTGGCTCTAGCCTTCTAGTTCAAAAGTTTCGGGGCCGGGGATCTTGAGCGATGAGAATTCCGAATCGATCCCGAAAACTTCGCTGTTGGGCGATTCTATCCAGTGCAGCTGCTGTCCTGAGGGGCCTCCTTCAAAGGCGCTGGGTGTCTGGACACCTTTTGTCTCGTCAAACGACAGCGCAAATTCAGTCTCGCCCGGAAGGTTGAGGTGAGGTTTTGTGATGTTACCGATCACATGTCCCGTTATGGACACTTTGCCCAAAAGACTGCAAGTGAATTCGGCCCAGACCGGTTCTGAGCCTGTTTTGGCTTCTCCCGTGAAATCCAGTCCGACTTCTTCTTTGCTTTTGCTGATGTATCCTAGTTTGCCGGTCAGGGTCTTTGTCTTGATGATTTCCGTGCCCGAATTTTCACATGCAGCAAAGCCTTCGAACCTACATTTTTCAAACGTGACTACGGTATTGGTCACTTCCGTAGGGCCGTTGAACTGACCCGTGAGCTTTGTATGTCCGCTGCAAACAAGCTTCCTGCCTGGCGAGGTTTCAAGGCGGGGCGTACCCGTTTCACCTGAGAATTTTTGCGGGAAGGTCCCGCTCCTAGGGATAAACCTCAATGTCTTCGCCTCCGCGCCGCCGGCGGCGACCATGCTGAAGACAAGCACAGACGCGACTGCCGCGAGAGTAATCCATCTGAGTCTCATTGGCTGAATTTCCTTTCTGAATCGGTAATTGCTACTGGCAGCGCGACTCTAAGCACAGGCTTGCCTCCGGTCAAGATGTGTCATAAGTCCTTGTGGGCCGCGATGTGTAACAGGTACAGCCGCTGAAGAGAGCGCTGCGCAGGATTGCTCAGTGAGGCGAGAGAGGATCTGGTGGTGCCGACCCTTTGTGCTGGCCGAGCTCGACTACGCCACTTCTCGATCGTGCGCCCCGCTCACGTCGACGCGCTCGAACTGCTTCCCTGAGCAGGGAGTGGCCTTTCCCGGCCACGCGCGTGACTGAACCGCGAGTTCCTTGGGAGGCTCGTTGAAGCCGGGACGGTCGGGGTTCTCGACGCGTCGCACTGCCAGGTGTCTAGCGCTGTCTAGGCCGTCTAGCTTCGTCTAGCTTGTCTAGCGTTGTCTAGCTCACCTGCGGGTAAGAGCGATAACGACCGATAGATCAGGCACTAAACGCTATAATGCCTGATATATGCTGCCTAAAAAGACAGAGAGCGAACGTCGACCGCCGCTGGCGGTGCGCCGTGCTGAGCGCGCGCTGGGCGAGCACATCTCGACATGGCGCAAGCTCCGTGGACTGACGCAGGCCCAGCTCGCCGACCGGGCGAACATCTCGCGTGACACGCTGCAACGCCTGGAGGCCGGCGAGGGCAGCGTCAGCGTCGAGAACCTGCTGCTGATTCTACGGGCGCTCGGCATCCTCGAGAGTCTGCCGCAGGCGCTCGATCCGCTCGTAAGCGACGTCGGTCGCCTTCGCTCCGAGGAGGAACTGCCACAACGGGTGCGCCCGAGAAGGCTCGAGGGCTAGAGCGATGGTTGACGGCAGCGTCGAGGTGGTCGTACAGCTCGCCGGCGAGGATGTGGCCGCTGGACGTATGTGGACGCACCGCCGTCGCGGAGCGCAGTCAGCGACCTTTACCTACTTTGACAACTACCTACAGAGCCCGGACGCCTATGCGCTTGACCCGGCGCTCCAGCTCTACAGTGGCCAGCAGCAGACGCCGGAGGGCCGGGCTTTGTTCGGCGCCTTCTCAGACGCCGCGCCTGACGGTTGGGGTCGGCGGCTGCTGCGCCGCAGCGAGCTGACAGACGCCCGCGAGCAAGGCCGCACCGAGCGCGAGGTCGCTGAGGTCGACTACTTGCTCGGCGTGCGCGATGACCTGCGTCAGGGCGCGCTGCGCTTCCGTCACGACGAGCAAGGAGGCTTTCTCGCGCACGAGCGCGAGGGGATCCCGCACCTGATCGACCTACCACGCCTGCTGAACGCGGCCGAGCAGCTCGAACGCGACGAAGTGAGCGCCGAGGACCTGAGGCTGCTGCTCGAAGGCGGCAGCTCACTCGGCGGCGCACGCCCGAAGGCGCATGTCCTCGACCGCGAGGGACGCCTCGGTATCGCCAAGTTCCCCGCACCGCAGGGCGATGATTGGGACGTGATCGCCTGGGAGGCGGTCGCCCTGTCCCTCGCTCGGGATGCCGGGATCGCCGTTCCAGAGTTCGAGCTGCACCCAGTCGCCGGCAGGCCGGTGCTGATCCTCACGCGCTTTGACCGCAGCAAGCTGGGGCGCAGCGGCTATGTGAGTGCGATGACGCTGCTGGAGGCACGCGATGGCGAGGGCTCGAGTTACATCGAGATCGCAGAGGCAATCGAGGAGCACTCGCCGCGCGCCGGCGATGATCTGGCGGAGCTCTGGCGACGGATCGTGTTCGGGATCCTGATCTCCAACACCGATGATCACCTACGAAACCACGGCTTCCTGCGCACTAGCACTGCCGGATGGAGCCTGTCGCCGGCGTTCGACTTGAACCCGAACCCGCGCCGACGGGAGTTCTCGACGAGCATCTCAGGCGGGGACGGGCGCAACTCGATCGCGGGCGCGCTCGACGTCACGGCCGTGTTCCGCCTCACGCCCGAACGGGCGCTCAGCGTGCTCGATGAGGTCACCGCGGCGACCTCACACTGGCGTGAGACGGCGAAGCGCCACGGCATCTCGGCCTCCTCGATCGAACAGCTCGCGCCGGCATTCGAGCACGGGGAGGCACACGCGGCGCGCGGCAACGCCTGACCGAAAGCCCCTCTTGCCGTCTAGTGCCGTCTAGCCCTATAGCGTCTACTGCGCCTGTTCTTCCCAGAATTGGATTGTCTCGCGGTGGTGTCTGATGCCGAGCTTGAGTGCTTCCCAGGGGCCGCGGCGGCCGTCGCCGGGGTCGTGGGCGGCGAGGGCTTCGTGTTCGGCGAGCTTTGGGCGCAGCGTCGCGAGTTGGCCCTCGGCGAGCGCTGCTCCGTCGGCGCCGAAGAACAGCTTCAGCAGCGCGAGGTCGCGCAGCACGTAGGGCTCGGGTGTGAAGACGTGAAGCCAGTCGTCGAGCGCTTGGCGCCCTGCGTCGGTGAGGCTGTAGTGCTTGCGGCGGCGGCCGTGTTGCTCGCGTGTCTCGGTGAGGTAGCCGCCGCGGGCAAGGCGTGCGGACTCGGAGTAGAGCTGGGAGTGCGGCAGCGTCCAGAACTGGCCGACGGAGGCGGCGACCATGCGCTTGAGGTCATAGGGGGTCGCCTCGCCGACGTAGATGGAGAGCATCCCGAGGACGATGTAGGAGGTATGGGTGAGGTCGATCTCGTCGGTCATGCGCGTAAGCCTTGACAACAGTCTGGTTCGGATGGTATGTTATGGACTATGGGGTCGGAGGAGTCACAGAGGGCAGAGAGGACCGGGAGGCTGTCGCGGTGTCGCCGCAGAGTGTCGCCGATGGGCCGGGGATTTGTCGCCCTGGCCTCGGTCGTGTTCGCGACGCTCGTGCCCGCAAACGTCGCCGGGGCGGCTCCCGTGGTCACGCTGAAGGTCAAAGCGCTGCCGATCCCGGGGTTTCTCGGGACGGGCAACGTGCTGGGGGCAGGCGCCGAGGTCGAAGTGCAGTCCACGATCAGCGGAACCGAATACGGCGGCTACCCCTCGCCCCTGACAGAGCTCAACCTCTACTCGCCGGCCGGGTCGAAGATCACCCCGACAGGATTCGTGACATGCGCGAACTCCGTGCTCGAAAATGCGGGTGGGAAAGGCTGCCCGCAGCGCTCGCGCGCCGGGCCGGTCGGCGTCGGCTTGGGCGTCGTTACCTTCGGCGGCGATCCGGTGCCCGAGAAAGTCACGATCGAATCGTTCTTCGCGCCCGGCGGCGGGCTGACGTTTCTGGTGGAAGGCACGACGCCCTCCTATTTCCAAGTCCTGGAAAAGGCGCACTGGATCAACACGAGCCCTCCCTACGGACAGGAGGTGCTGGTCGAAGTGCCGCTGGTCGAAACCGACCCCGGCGGCAACGACGCGTCGGTGACGTCGTTCACGGTCAAGGTCGGCGCGGCCTACAGGCACGGCAAGAAGACGGTGTCGTATTTCACGCAGCCGAAGAAGTGCCCGAAGGGCGGCTTCCCGGTGAAGATGGAAATGAAATTCCTGAGCGGCGAAACGGTTATCGTCAACGACAACGTGCCCTGTCCGCGGGCAAAATAAGAATGTGATGAGCGTAGAGCGTGCCGTCCCTGCCACCCTGCCGTGGGCAGGGCACGATCACACCAAATCGCACGCCTATCAGTCCCCCCCCGCATCTGTTAGCATCATGAATCATGCATCAGGCTGTAGACAGGCGGGACATTCGCCGTACTACGGTTGCCGCCAGCCGGGCGTCGCTTGAGACGCTCGAGGCGGAGGCACGCCGGCGCGGCGTGTCGCTATCGGCGCTGATGGCAGAGGCGATCGAGGAGAAGGCCAACAAACTGCACGCTTCGCGCCGCCCGCGTTTTGGCGTGGCGAGCTCGACCGACGGGCGCTCGGCGGCGGAGGTCGCGAGCGAGCCGGTCGCGCATCCTCCATCCTGATGGCGCTGGTGATCGACACGGGGCCGTTGCTCGCGGCCCTGGACGCCGCCGACCCCGATCACGAACGCTGCGCAGGATTGCTCAGTGAGACGAAGGAGGATCTGGTCGTCCCGATCCTTGTGCTGGCCGAGCTCGACTACTGGTGCCATACGCGCCTGGGCGCAGGCGCGTGGATCTCCTTCCTGGAGGACCTGCTGGCGGGCGCTTATCGTCTGGAGGGATGCTCGAGCGCCGACCTAAAGCGCTGTCGCGAGCTCCAATCCAAGTACGAAGACCAGTCGCTCGGCATTGTTGACGCAAGCGTGATGGCGCTCGTCGAGCGCCTCCGCGAGCACAGGGTTGCCACGCTCGACCATCGCCACTTCTCGATCGTGCGCCCCGCTCACATCGACGCGCTCGAACTGCTTCCCTGAGCAGGGAGTGGCCTTTCCCGGCCACGCGCGGGACGGAACCGCAGCTGCGCAACGAGAGCGGTGAGATCGGTGGCCAGCTTGGCCGTCTGCTCAGGCCGCAACGCCGTGCGGTTTGCCAGGAGAGGGAAGGGTGTCGAGTATGGCTTGGGGCAGCCGCTTGCTGGCGGCCCAGATCTCGACGGCCACAATCTCGTCAGTAGTCGCGTCGTGGTCGATCAGGCCCCACTCGACTTCCTCGCTGACAACCCGCTCGGCGTGGCCAGTCGGGAGCCATGCGATGTCGGCTTCGGTGTCGTAATAGGCGTATTTGGTCATGGTTCTTGGTAGCCCTCAGGATTGTCGAAAGCCAATTTTAGACGGCGTTGGTCTCGGCGACGCTTCGGCCATGCCGTGACGATACGGATTGTGTTGATGTCGCCCTTGTCTGGACAGTCGTAAAGCACCACTATTCGGCCTGTGTCGATGCGCCAATCTGCTTCGCCCGAGTTCGCTTTGCGGATCGGGTGCCCGTCACCCACAGCATGCTCGACATCTTCTCGGGTCAGGCCACGTTCAGTCAGACGTTCCAGTGCGTGAAAGGTCCAAACGAACCGGAATGACCCGCTGTTCATACTCTCTATTCCGCCCGGAACGGGGCGAGTGAGACACGATCGGCGGGTCGCTGGCCGTGACGCTCAGCGGGTGCAGGATGTTTGCTGCTCTACTTTGAGGGAAGTGAGAGGCTGGCTCTCAGAAATGCGCTGACCCGCTGTGCGTAGAGCGTCGGATCGACATTCCAGGACTCGGTGTGTCCGGTGTATGGCACGCGGTAATAGGTGACAAAGTTGGGCAGCTCCTTGGCGAACGCGTCGCTGCTCGAGATTGGCACGACTTCGTCCTCGAGGCCGTGGAACAGCAGGATCGGCAGATGGAAGTCGGCGGGATGCTCGAGTGCGTCGAGATCGCTCCAGTTGGGTTTGATGCGCAGGTCGACTGCCCACTCGACTGGGTCGGCGAGGAATGAGGGTAGGCCCATCTCTTTGGCGTTGAAGGAGAGGATCGCCTTCCAGTCGAGCGCGGGCGCGTCGAGGATCAGGCCGGCGACGTCGTGCGCGAGCGAAGAGTTCTCCATGAACTGTGAGACGATCGCGCCGCCCATCGAGTAGCCGACCAAGACCAGGCGCTGGGCTCCGTGCGAGAGCGCGTAGCGAGCGGCGGCTTGCAGGTCGCGCCACTCGGTCTGGCCCATGTGGTGATGGCCGTCCGGGCTTGGCGGCGCGCCGACGTCCTCACGATAGGTGATCAGCAACGCGGGGAGTCCTGAGGCGTGTAGTATCGGCGCAATCCGCAGACCGTCTTCGCGGCTGGCGTTGATGCCGTGTACCACGATCGCCCAGGTGTGCGAACGTCCGGGGATCAGCCAGGCGGGCATCGGTCCAAGTTCGTCGGGGACCTCTACGTTGAGGAACGACAGGCCAAGCGTCTGCTCGGGGTCACCCTGGTAGACCCTGGCATTGAGGCCCACTTTCGTCCCGGACGCCAGGTGGCCTTGGAGAGCTGTGAGCCGGCGGGTGACCGTGGTGGGACTGCTGCTCAAGACTCCTTCCACGATCGCATGGCCAGTAGGCCAATACAGGCCGTAGACGCCGGGGCGCAGAGTGTCCTTCGAGCGCGACAGCACCACCTTGTTGGGAGAGAGCGCCTTCACAGTCGCGTTCGTGGGCCAGGGCGGATGTTCCGCCACCACGACCTTCGAGGAGAAGTACCAGCTGGCAGCGGCGCCGGCCGCCAGCAGCACGAGTATCAGCAGTACGCTCGCCAGAAGCAGCGAGCGCCGGTGGCGTCGCGGCCATGAGCGGCTCTTCACAGTCGCTGTCGAGACATTCACGCTCCTGGAGGCTACCGGCCAAGTCGCGCGGGGATGGGCTTATCGGTTCGGTGAGCAGCAGCTGAACGCTCACGGTCCCCGCTCATCGACCACGGGCCGGGGTTAGGCGAGGAAGTCGACGATGGACCGTGTGAAGCGGGGGTCGCCGAGCGCTTCGATGTGGTTGCCCGCGAGGGGCTGGAGCGTTGCGTTGGGGATTGCTTTGGTGAGGGTCTCGGGGCGCACGGCCAGAGGGTCGGTCTCGCCGGCGAGGAGCAGCGTCGGGGCGGTGATCTGATCGAGGGCTATGCGGCCTCTGTAGATCGAGCGTGCCTGTGCGATGAGCGCTTGCCGGTCGGCTTGCAGGGCGTCGGCGAGCGTTCGAAACGCGCGGGCCTCGGGACTGTCGATGCTCGCGGGATCGTCCGCGCCGAGGGCCTCGATGATCGACTCGTTGGAGACCGCTCGGCGGTCTACGCCGCCGCACTCGATCACTCCCGAGCCGACGCCGCCTATGACCAAGCGTCGTACTCGCGTGTCTTTGCTTGCGAGGATCAACGCGACGATCGCTCCCATCGAGTAGCCCACGAGATCGACCTGCCGAGCGCCGGTCGTGTCGAGCAGGGTCGCGAGGTCGCGCGCCATGCGTTGCTCGCCGTAGCGCTCGGGGTCGTGTGGCTTCTCGGAGCGACCGTGTCCGCGGGCGTCGGCGGCGATGACCGCACGTCCCGCGGCCGTGAGCGCCTCGACCACACCGGTGGCGACCCAGTTGGCCTGCGCGTCGACGACGAAACCGTGGTGCAGGACAACGGCTGGCAGCTCGGACCGCTCGCCCCATTCCTGGTAGGCGATCCTGGTTCCGTCCCAGCTAATAAAGCTCCTCACCGCCATGCACAGTGACACACACGATGGCGGTGTGGTGGGGTGGCCGCGGCTGCTGAACCGTTAGCGTTGATCGCTGCTGTAGGCAATCGAGCGGTGGCGGATGGTGGCGACTCGGACCGTCTTGTCGTTGTCTGAGAGCTGGTAGACGATTCGGTAGGAGCCGACTCTCAGTGAGTAAAGGCCGCGAAGCCTGCCATGTAGCGGGTAGCCGGCATAGGGTTCGCGTCGAAGCAGCCCCAACGCTTCCTCAGCCGCATCGATTAGAGGCCAGTCGAGCTCGAGAAGCTCGGCGCGTGCATGCCGCGCGAGAACCACTCGAGCCACAGGCCGCTGCTATTTCGTTGGTCGTCGCTGCGCCAATTCGCGACGCAGATCGGCGAACTCGACCGTTTCTCCACGTGCTAGCTCATCAAGACCTGCCTGGAGTGCATCCAACGTTGCCGCATCCGAGAGGATCTCGGCTGTCTCCTCAAGCGCCTGATACTCGTCGATCGGCACCAGCGCAGCCGCCGGCCGTGTACCAAATCGTGTACACGATGTAGGGGCGCCGGCAACTCCTGAACCCTTCCTCAGGTCGGGCGAATGCGCCGTGCGGGACTCGAACCCGCCCCGCCGGATTAAAAGTCCGGAGCTCTACCCGATGAGCTAACGGCGCGCGAGCTAGTCAGTGTGCCAGATGGGCGGACGGGGCGTCAGTGCAGGCCGAGCGTGTCCAGCGGCTCGGCCTCCGGGCTCTCGCCGGCGGCCACGCGCAGCAGCTCGTCTATACGCGTCAGCTTCACGCGCGGACGCCCGTGTGGCTCGCCCAGGGACTGCTCGTGGCGGTCGATCTCCGACCAGCCCTCATAGGTGACGAGCGCCGGCACGCGCTCGGCGAGCAGTCGCTCGATCGCCTCGGGGCTGGGCTCGGCGGGATCCAGGTGCCTGTCCGCGTCCAGGTCCTCAAGCAGCGCGTCGACCGTCTGCTGGGCATCCTTCTTGTTAGTGCCGATCACGCCCGAGGGCCCACGCTTGATCCAGCCGACGGCGTACTCGCCGGGGAGCACGCCGTCGCTCTCGCTCGCGGGGGCGCCCGAGGGGCGGCCGTCCGTGCCGTCAGGCCCGCCCGCAGGGGTGCCCGCGAGTGCTCCATCAGCGGCCACGACACGGCCCCCCTCGTTGGGGATCGTCGCGCTGCGGCCATCGAAAGGCACGCCAGGCAGCGCGATCCCGCGATAGCCGATCGCTCGCATCACCAGGCCGGCGTCGATGTCCTCGGTCTCACCGGTGGGCTCGGCTCTGAGCCGGCCGTCCTTGCCGGCCTGAAGTGCGTTGCGCGCCATCACGACCCTACGCACGCCATTTCCATCCCCAATCAATTCCGTCGGGGAGAGCAGAAAGCGCAGGATGACGCGCTTGCTCTTGCCGGTCGGGGCACGCTGTGCGTAGTCGCGCAAGACGGAGACGTTGCGCACGGAAGTCGGGTCCATGTTGGGATCGCTGGTGGCCAGCGCGCGCTCGAGCTCCTCGGTGTCGACGATCACGTCGGCGTCGGCGAGCTCGCCCAGCTCCAGAAGCTCGGGGTTCGTGAAGGCGGCCTGCGCGGGCCCGCGGCGGCCGACGACGACGATCTCGCGCACGTTGCTCGCGTCGAGCACTTCCAGCGCGTGGTCGGCGATGTCGGTCACGGCCAGCTCGTCGTGCGTCAGCGTCAGCATGCGCGCGACGTCCAGCGCGACGTTGCCGTTGCCGATCACCACGGCGCGCTCGGCCGACAGGTCGAAGTCGTGGTCGCAGTAGTCGGGATGGCCGTTGTACCAGCCGACGAAGTCGGTGGCTGGATGGCTGCCTTCCAGGTTCTCGCCGGGGATGCCAAGCGGCCGGTCGGCCGGCGAGCCGGTCGCGTAGACGATGCAGTGATAGTGCTCGGTCAGCTCATCGCGCGAGACGTCGCGGCCCAGCTCGACGTTGCCGAAGAAGCGAAAGCGAGGATGCGCAGCGGTCTTCTCATAGATGCGCGTGACCGACTTGATCTTCGGATGGTCGGGAGCGACGCCGGAGCGCACCAACCCCCAGGGCGTGGGCAGTCGCTCGATCATGTCGACCTCGAGCGTCTCCGGCCCGTCCTTGAGCAGGTGCCCGGCGGTGTAGAAGCCCGCGGGCCCGGAGCCGATGACTGCGATGCGAATGGGGGTCATGGAGATGTTCTAGCGACTGTGGCGCGAAGCGCCGGGGTCTATGGGCACGGCCCGACTCGAACGGGCGACCCCCTCGGTGTAAACGAGGTGCTCTAGCCAACTGAGCTACGCGCCCCCGGTTCCTCTTAGCGAGGCTTTTGTAGGGTGCGCTTAAGAGTAGGGACTTGTTGCGTGCGAAGCTGTATTCATGATGCCCACCCTGCGGAACAGGCGAGTGGTGTACCTCGGGGCGTGCGTCGTGGGGTTTCCATTGCTGCTCGTCGTGCTGGCGCAGGTCTTCCTGCCGACGCTGGCCGCCAGGCGCGTGCGCGACCGCGTGGCCCGCTACGGGACGGTGCGCAGCGTCAGCGTCAGCGCCTTCCCGGCCGTCGAGCTGCTGTGGGGCAAAGCCGACACGGTCGACGTCAGCGCCGGGACGTTGTCGGTGCAGCTCTCGCAGATCGCCACGCTCTTGTGGGAAGCGCGCGAGGCGGGCTCGATGACCGTCACCGCCGCGGCGGCAACGCTGACGGCGGTGCCCGACCTGCCCGCAGGCTTGACGGTCGACGATCTGCGCATGGAAAAGCACGGCTCGGCGATCAAAGCAAGCGCGACCTTGACCCAGCAGCAGCTCAACGAAGCGCTGCCAAGCGGCTTTCACATCGAACCGACGGCAAGCGGCGGCGGCCAGGTCGAAGCTCGGGCCTCGGGCGCCCTGTTCGGCGTGCAGGCCTCGATCACGGCGCTCGTGAGGCCGCTGGAAGGCAAGCTGGTGGCCCAACCGCAAGGGTTTCCGCTGGCCAGCCTTGGGACCGTGACGCTCTTCAGCGACAGGCGTTTGAAGGTGGGTTCAGTTGGCGTACGAGTGCTGCGCAGCCAGCCGCTGACTTACGGCCTGTCCTTGGCCGCCACGCTAGTTTGAGTGGACGGTCATCGGCATGCCCTCACGCGGGCTGATCGTCGGCATCTGGCGGTAGGACAACTTGAAGTCGCGGGGCAGCTCGAGCGTGAAGTAGCGCGCGATTAGGGTAGCGATCGTGCGCACCTCGAGCTGGCCGAAGCGCATCCCGATGCAGGTACGCGAGCCGCCGCCGAAGGGGATGTAGGCGCCCTTGGCGATCTGTGCCCTGGCCTCGGGCGCAAAGCGCTCGGGACGGAAAGCCTCGGGCTCTGCCCACACGTCTGGTAGATGGTGCGAGGCCCACGAGCTGTAGTTGACATACGCGTTGGCGGGCACACTGCGCCCTTCGAACTCGAACGCCTCGACCGACTTGCGTGGCCCGATCCAAGCCGGCGGGTACTTGCGCAGGGTCTCCTCCAAGACCATCTCCAGCTGGCACAGCTCGCCGCTCATCAGCTGCTGAGCGTTGGGCGTGCCGTCTTTGAGCAGCGTGTCCTGCTCGGCTCTGAGCTGCTCTGCCAAGTGCGGCGCCTTGGCCAGCTCGTAGAACATGAAGGCGACGGTCGAGGTGGTCGTGTCGTGCCCGGCAAACAGCAGAGTCATCATCTCGTCGCGGATCTGTCCGTCTGAGAGCTGCTCGCCGTCCTCGCTTTGAGCGTCGAGCAGGAGACTGAGCACGTCCTCGCCGCGCTCTCCGCTCGCCCGCTTCGCTCCGATCTCGCCGTAGAGCATTTTGTTGAGCTTGCGCGTGGCGTCCCGCAACCGCGCCCAGGGTGTGCCCGGCGTGCGGATGAAACGGAACTCGGGCCCGGAGGAGAAGAAGCCGAGCGCCTGCTCGAACATCGCCGCGGCATCGATCTCACGCGCAGCGGGACCATCCGGCTCGATCCCGAACAGCGCCCGCATCGCGACACGTGTCGCCAGTTTTCGCGTCCAGGCATACAGGTCGATCCGCTCGCCGTCGCGCCACTGCTCGAGCGCCCGTTCGGTCTCTGTGCTCATCACCTCGAGCGAGGCGGCGATCCGCTCACGGTGGAACGCCGGCAGCATGATCTGGCGCGAGCGCTTGTGGTACGGGTCGTCCGTCGTCAGCAGCCCGTCGCCAAGCACCGAGATCAGGTCGCGAAAGTGCGATTCGCGCCAGAGAAAGTTGTTGGCGTGCGAGACGGTGATGTAGTGGTTGGCTGCCGGCCCGAGCATGAACACGACGTTGCTGTGCAGCACGCGCATCGTGAAGATCGGCCCGTAGCGCTCATAGCCTTCCAGCAGCAGCGGAAGCGGCTCCTCGATGAAACGCTTGGTTCTAGCCAGTGAGAAACCGGTGTCGCCGGGCGGGTAGGGCACAGTTGCGGCTCGTTCGTCGACCAGGTCCTGGGTGAGGATCCGGAACGGGTTTTCGTGGCGTAGCCGTGGCGGCTCGAGGATTGGCATGGCGTAAGCGTAGAGGACCTGGGAGCGGTTTGGCTGTCCGGCCAGTTTTGCTTGGGAGTCGGTGCTCGGCAGTGGCCCTGCGATACTCTGCGCTACGCACGTAGCGGTACCCGTGCAGCAAGCACGGGGGCGTAGCTCAGTTGGTTAGAGCGCTGCCCTGTCACGGCAGAGGTCGCGGGTTCGAGTCCCGTCGCTCCCGCTTGGATCGCCGTAGTGGCGTCATTTTTCCTGCATGTGCAGGTTGGTCGGTCGGTGGCGTGCAAGCATTCCGTCGATTGTCGCTCTCGACGTTCGGCGATGTGTACTGCTCACCCCGCGACGCGCGATCTCAGGACCACCCGGGCGCCGCGCCCCGGGATCATGGTGACATTACGATGGTGCGCGTGCTCGGGCTCGGGCCGGTCGGCCTCCAGGTCCAAGCGGCGGACCATGGCCTCGAGCACCACACGCTGCTCGGCCATCGCCAGCGCCGCACCGAGGCAGCGACGGGTGCCGCCGCCGAAGGGCAGCCACTCATATGTTTGAGGTGCCCGCCCACCCCTGTGATCCAACCAGCGCTCGGGGCGATAGGTGAATGGGTCGGGGTAGAGGTCCTCGCGATGATGAACGAGCAGGATGCTGATGCTGACACCCTGTCCCGCCGGTACCACGTACTCTCCGAGTCGCCAAGGCACGGCGACTCGGCGCCCGACGATCGGGATCACCGGACGTGAGCGCATGCCCTCGATGATGGCCGCCTCGACATGCTCGGCGGCCCCAGTGTCTGAGCGCACCGCGTCGCGCAAGCGCTCATACGCTGCCGGGGCACGGACCAGGCGCTCCCAAGTCCAGGCCAGCGAGTTGGCGGTCGTCTCAAAGCCGGCCAGTACGAGCGTGAGCAACTCGTCGCGCAGCTCGTGATCGGTCATCCGCTCGCCGTCCTCGCTCGTGGCGCGCAACAGCAGCGAGAGGATGTCTCCCCGCTCATCCAGGTCGGCCGCGCGACGGCGCTCTTCGATCACCGGATAAGTGGCGCGATCCAACAGGGCCACCGCGCCGCGCGTGAGACCGACGGGCTTCTCGCGTCCCAGGTTCGAGAGTTCGCCAAGTAGCGCCAGCGGAGAGGTCGAGGCCGCCGCCAGCCGCTCGATCGTGACCTTCAGCCGATGCTCGGTGGTTCCCCGTGCGGGAGCACCCTCGATGCCGAAGATGCCCGACATGATCACGTCAAGTGTGATGGCCTGCATACTTGGGGCAAGAGCGAACGGACGGCCAACGGGCCAGCGGTCCAGTTCCCGTTCGGTGACGTCGCGAATCATCTGCGCGTAACCCTCGATCGCCTCGCCATGGAAAGCAGGCAGCAGCAGCTTGCGCTGGCGCAGATGACTTGGTCCGTTCGCGGTCAACACCGAGTTTGGCCCCACGATAGGGCGCAGCGGCGACTCGGCGGTCAGCGAGGGCACCAGCTCGGGCTTGGCGGTAAACAGGGAGCGGACATGATCGGGATGACTGGTCACGACGACCCCGCCCGGAATCACCACGAAGCGAACCTCGAACACATCGCCGAGCTCGCGTCGCGCGGCGAATACGAACTGGATCTGTCGCTTGGTGAAGCGCAGAGTCTGCAGGGCCCGGGGTAGCCGAACACCCGGCGGTGCGTGCAGTGGCTCCGTGTTGTCCACGGGGCCGGCGGGTGAGGCTGGTGCCTGCCCGATGTAGGAGGAGCGGTCGAGCGGCGTGCCGACTGGACGATCTACAACTGAGGAGGGCTCCATCACGAAAATACGCTAGCGCACTGATGGCCGCTCTCCGCCCCGGCGGCTATTCAAACTCCGGTGCGCTCCAGCCGGGCATGATGTCGGGCAGTCCCTCGCTGACACGGTCGGGGAAGCTCGCGGGGCGCTTCTCCAGGAACGCGGTGACGCCCTCGACAGCGTCCGCGGATTGGCCGCGCGCGACCATGCCACGCGAGTCGGCGCGGTGGGCGATCATGGGGTGCTCGGCGCCGAGCATCCTCCACATGAGCTGGCGGGCGAGCGCGACGGAGACCGGGGCGGTGTTCTCGGCGATCTCGCGCGCCAGCGCGCGCGCTGTGTCGAGCAGCTCGTCCTTGGGGTGCAGGCTGCGTACGAGCCCGCCGTCGAGCGCCTCTTGTGCGGAGAACAAACGACCAGTCGCAACCCACTCCATCGCGCGACTGATGCCGACGACGCGCGGCAGGAACCAGCTCGAACACGCCTCCGGGACGATGCCGCGCCGCGCGAACACGAAGCCGATGCGAGCGTCCTCGGCAGCGAGGCGTACGTCCATCGGCAGCGTCATCGTCGCTCCAACGCCGACGGCGGGCCCGTTGATTGCGGCGATCGTCGGCTTGGTCGATTCGAAGACCCGTAGCGTGAACTCGCCGCCGTTGTCCCGCGCCGGGCCGGCGCTCTCGTGCTTGCGGTAGTCGAAGGTGTCACCGCCGCTCGCGAGGTCTGCCCCCGCGCAGAAGCCGCGGCCTGCGCCGGTGACGATGATCGCGCGCACATCGTCATCGGCATCGGCGTCGTCGAAGGCGCTTCGCAGCTCCCGGCCCATCTGCGCCGTCCACGCGTTCAACCGCTCGGGACGATTGAGCGTGATTGTGAGCACGCCGTCGCTTGTCTCGACGGCGATCTGTTCGTAGTCCATAGCCATAGGCGTGACTATTCTAGGTCTCACGGGCCGGGACGCGAAACGGCCGGGACGCGAACAAATCGGAGGACGACGAGCCCGGTGTGCAGTTCGGCGTTTCCGCTAAGCCCAATGAAGTCCGCATGGTTGTTCGTAACGAACACGAACTCCTCGGTGACTGCGATCGTCAGCAACTCGTCGTCTCGCATGCCGAGTTGCCCGCGGTCGCCCGGGTAGTCCTCGCGCATCACCTCGCATGTCTCACCCATCTCGATCAAGCTCGCGACTGTGTGTACGCACTGGCCCTGTCCCGAATGGACTCTCGAGCCCGGTCCCTCGGCCAGCTTACGAAACCGGCCTTTGACGGAGCGGCCATCCGCATCTCGATCCCACGATGTGCCAACGCCGGACCGACCCCCCACGCCGCAAATTTGTAACCCCGCAGATGAGGTCCTTACGGTCGATTACCGACTGGGCAACCTCAGGACGACCGTGTGGCTGACGGCGAGCGACTTGGCGCCATGGCGACGTATGGTCGAGACAATCGTTGCGTGAACGCTCCCGAGACTGTGCAACAGGGCTGTGCCGGTGGCATCGAGCTTGAACTTCAGCCGCTCGACCTCCCCAGCTGGAACCCTGAGCCGAGTAGAGGCGATCAGTTGCTTGCTCCCGCTGGTCTTTGCGATCACTTCCAAGTCGATCTGACAGGGGAGGGTTCCCGCGGGGCAGCGCGCGAGCTCGCCGCTGTCCACGAAGGTCCCACCCCGTAAACCGCTGTATGTGTAGGCCGTGCTGATGGAGGAGATTGACGCCGCGAGAGCCGCCTGATTGGTCGCGTCGACGTTCGCGTCGGGTGTAGTTCGACTGCCCGTGGCGGTTGTCGTCGAGCCGCCTGTCGCAGACGGTGCGCCAGGCGAGGTCGGCGGCGTGACGCCGCGTGGAGGTTCTTCAGAGGACCCGACCTCGACAACGTAGCTGTAGGCAACAATCACGCCGGCCGGGTTCTGGGCGGTGACGTCGCACTGGAGTGTCGCTCCAGCGTCCCGAGGCATAACGCGATAGGTGCTGCCGCTACCCACATCGCGTCCCGCCTCGACCCAGACGTATATATAGGTAGGCGTGGGATAGCCCGTCCACGTGCCGCTCGAGCATTCGAGTAGTTCGCCGACGGCACCCTTGCCGGAGATTGTAGGCGCCACCAGATTGCTAGGGGGTTGATCTGCCGTGGGCTGAAGGGACGCGTCTATACCTTCAGACTTGGCGCCGACCGAGACGACCACGGGCTGTGCCTGCGAACTCAGCTCTGCGTCGTCGTAGTACTGCCATTCATACCCATTGGCTTCGAAGATCACTGGGTACTTCCCGGAGTCGAGCCCCCGGATCGCGTACCGGCCGCCGCCGTGCGTCCAAGCGCACGCACCTACCTCACCGAACCCGGGTGGCAGTGCGCATACCAGCGCGCCTTCAATGCCCTTTCCGCCCTGAGCGTCGGTGACGTCTCCAGTTATGCTCCCGCCGCCGGTCATCTTGGCGTCGATGCCGGTGGTCAGATCGCCTGCTTTTATGTCTATGTAAGGCGAGTCGAATCGGGAGGCGAAGCCCCCATAGAACTGCATGGCGTAGTTGAGGCCGCTTTCGGATGGGGACGCGAACAGGACCCTGTATTCTCCGGACGCCAGCGGTGGTGTCTCATATTCGCCCTTTTCGTTGGTGAGTTCGCATCCCACCAAGTATTCCGTGAAGTCGTAGTAGCAGACATCGACGCCCTTCAGCGGCTTGCCCGATTCCGCGCTGGTCACCTCACCCGACGCGTCGCCCGCCTTTTCGAGAGAGCCTTCGATGCTGGGGGTGTATTTGCCTTCGGTGACCGTGACCGGTTCGGCGTATAGCGGGCTTGGCTTCTTGTCGTAGTACTGGGTCGCGTATTCGAGCTGCGGACCCGGTGAGGAGAATTCGACAACGTACCTGCCGGCGGACAGGCCTCGCAGTTCGTACCAGCCCGCAGCGTTGCTCGTTGTGCATTCGCCGAAGAGTTCTTCCTGTTCGAGGTCGTACGCGCAGACCTCGATGTTGGGAATCGGTTTGGCCCAGATGGCTTCGTCGACTGAGCCCATGATGGTCCCCTTGACCACGCGTTCCATCGCAACATCGATGGCGGCGGCGGTATTCCCGAGAGTTACCGCAACCGGCCCGGTGTAGTTCATGGAGTAGTAATTGTCCGAGTTCGAGTAAAACTGCATGATGTAATTGCCTGCCGTCAGCCGCGGGATGTCGTAGCTGCCGTCAGCGGCGGTGATAGCGCATCGCGTTTCCCAACTCGAGGTGTTGCTGGCGCAGGCGGAGATGCCTGTTAGCGCCCCCTTGGTTTGCGCATCCGTGACGACGCCGGCTATCTGCCCACCTTCCTCGACCGCGGCATCGATACCGCTCACGCTGTCTCCAAGAGGCACAGTCACGGCATTCGCCTGCGCGGAGGATTCCTTTTGGTCGTACCACTGCGGAAAGTAGTTCAGTTCGCTGCTCAGCTGCAAGCCGAATTCGACGGAGTATTCGCCACGAGGGTCGTGCATGCCCGTGACGGTATATTCACCGTTGGCGTCGGTGATGGCACGCCCGCCGCTGGACATCCCGTTCTCCGAGCCGGCGGCCCTGACTTCGATGCCGGGGATGGGCTCTCCCGTCGATGCGCTGGTGACCCGCCCGCTTAGACTTGCATATTCCTTCAGTTCGTCGTCGATTCCGCTGACAGTGTGGCCTGTGAGGACCGACACTTGATTGGCTTCCGAGATCGAGTTGAGAAAATAGAGGTTGTCGTAGTACTCGGGCGCAAAATAATGTTCCCCAGCCGAGCCGCTGAAGCTGAATTGGACCGTGTATCCGCCGGTTGCCAGGCCCGATATCTCGTATTCGCCAGTGGAGTTTGTAATAGCGCATGGAGCGGGCGATTCCCTCGCACAGACTTCGACGCCTTGGACGGGTTGCTTGCTGGATGCGCTGATGACCTTGCCAAGGATTTGTCCACCTTCCTGGAATTGGAGGTCCACGCCGGTCGTCACGCTCCCCGATGCGATGGTGAGCACGCTCGCTTCCGATTTGGAGTGCTTCCCACCGTAGAAGGTGAGTGCAACGTAGGGGCTGTGGGGAGGTACGGTGAACTCGACAACGAAGTGACCCGCTTCGGCCACCGTCATCTTGTAGAGACCGCTCGCGTCTGTGTGCACACAATCCCACGGTTCGGCTTCGTCCGTATTCACCGCGCACGCCTTCACGCCGCCGATCGGCTGGCCGTTTGTGGCGTCGGTCACGTGCCCTTCGATCGTCCCGCCATGCGGAGGTCCGTCGCGCGGCGGGTTGATAAAGAAGCTGTCGACGCTGGATTCGGTCGTCGTTCCATCGCTATCCGTCGCCGACACTACGCACGAGAGCCAGTTACCTTCGTCGGTGGTCGTGATCTGATGCGTTGGTCCAGAGCTTAGCGCGAGGCCATCGCGCTGCCACTCATACGCATACGTAACTCCCGAGCCTTCCCAGGTGCCGGGATAGCACGAGAGGGTTTCGCCGGCTTCGGCCTGTCCGGCCGTTTCCAAGTACGGCTGTTCGAGGTTGCGCGGTCCGCTCGCGGCGGCGCTGGCGGGAGCCGAAAGAAGCGTTATGCAGGCGAGCACCCCGAGCAAAGTCAAGGATCGTCGTGATCGTCGAAGCGGGTCTCCTTGTCGACGTAAAGTTAACTGTCTGATCGTAGACATCCTATTCCCCGTGTCTCGATGAGCCTCGATGTCATTGGCTCCGCGCGGCGGAGTGTACGCGACCAAGGTGGAATATGTTGCGACCATCATCTGGCGGTATTCGACAGAGTCGATAGTCAGGGCTGGGAATCTTGGCACATGTGCCACTAGGATTGTGGGAGCGCGAGGATCGGGCAGTAATTCAGGCGCCTGAACCGCGAAGGCGTCTGCCCTGGCGGCCCAAGTCTCAACCTGCGGGCGTCGCGGTCTCCCGGCGACCGTGCAGGAAAGGCGTTCTGTTGAGCTGACAAAATGCCTTATGTGACGGGACGGACTGATGCAGCCAGGCTGCGCCAGCAGCTACGAGATGAGCTGGCGGCTCATCTCGCGCCGGCCGGCTGGTATCCGGTCCTAGGTATCGACGACCATTCGATGACTCTTGCAGCGTTTGTGCGTCCACTGAGCGATGAGTTCGCGGCGACCGCCGAATATACGCGTGCATTGTCCACGCCGGATCGGCCACCCGTGCGGATCACGCAACCGATGCTCGGGGTCGCCTACGAGCCATTGCGTAGGCTGTGGCCGCTCCTCGGGGACAACGTGCGGATCGCTGCGCTGACGGCCCTGCCCGAGTCGGCGGGTCGGATGGAGATCCACACGCAGGATGACGTTGCTCCCGTTGCAAAGCAACTGGCCGGGCTCGCGCTCGAGCGGGCCGTCACGTTCGCAGAGCGCTACACCAGCGTCGATGCTCTGCTTGACGCCCATCGCGACGACGAGGTCGAGGGGCCTAGCCAGGTTGTGCCAGCGCTACTCGCCGCCGCGGGGCGTTTCGAGGAGGCACGTAGCGCGCTTGCGCGCTATCGCCCTGACGTAGACGTGCCCGAGGCAAAGAGGCGCGAGAGGCGCTTCGTCTACCAGTTGACTCGCTGGATCGACAGCGGCGGCGATCCAGCCCTGCTGCCAAGCGCGCCGCCCCCGCGCCGCTACGCGCATTCCGAGCGAAGGTCCGCGACGGATACCTGGCATGAGGTCCGTGCCCGCAAAGCGGCTGTGGAGGCACTCAAACGAGCGGGAGACGGGCATGATCGGGTGGAGCTTCGCTCGATGCTCAAGTCCGAGCTTGCCGAGCGCGGCGTAAGCATGGACCCCCTCGGGATCGAGCAGGCGATCAACCGATTGTGGGTATCGCACCGGGAGCGCGCTCGTGAGGGAGCCCAGGCGCTGAAGACGGTGGGCAAGATCGGACTCGCCGTCGCGAATGCGATCCGCACGCATGAGCTTCCCGAACTCCCCGATATGTCTGTGCCGGAGTGGCTGGAACCGCCCGCTCAGGCAGTTTATGCCGTACCACAGCGTGATGATCCCGGCCCCCGATGGACGGCAGTCCTTCTGGATGAGGGAAACACTGCTTGGCTACAAAGCGTTTACGCGGCTGTGCCACGTCTTGTCGAGATCGTCGAGAGCGCGACCCTCAACGCTTGGCTTGACTGGGCACATCCTCGGGATCGGAGTGGTCCTCTACAGGTGCATCTCGGCGAGCGGCGGGTCGGCCTGCTCGACGAGGAGGCCACCGCCGTCTATCGCGACGTAGCGGATGTCGCGGCGCAACGTGAGGAGCTGCCGTGTGTCGAGGCCCGACTGACACCCATTCGAGTAGAGGACAACTACCTGCTTGAGGTTGCGTTGCCGGCGCCGCAGCAGTCAAGCGGTAAGGTCACATCTCCGTAGCAGAGCCTGGGACTACGCCATGTCCATCTTTGCCTCCTAGGCGGGGAGGTGGCGGCGAGCTGGAACTAAAGCCGGATCTCGATCCGCGGGGTGACAATCGCGGGTTCAACCCCCGTCGCTCCCGCTTTTGTCACCCAGCTTTTCCGGTCTGCGAACATGAGCGCAGTGACTATTGCCGAGCTTTGGCGTCGTGGCCAGGTGGGTTGGCCACGACGCTTTCCCATTGCCCAGTTCCCGAACCTGTCGCTGCTGCTTGCGTTCGCGGGGTGGGGGCTTGCGGCCGAGGCCGTTGGCACCGCACATGATGTCGGTCGCGCGGTCTTCACGATCGGTCTCGCCGTATGGGCATGGGAGGAGGCGGTGGCCGGGGTCAACTGGTTCCGTCGTCTCCTCGGGGCGGGGGCGCTCGTCTGGATCGTCGCCGGCCTAGTCGGCGAGCTCAGAGGCCACTGAGCGAGTTAGCGCTGCTCGTCTGGAGCAGTAGGGGTCTCGGTCCCTCTGAGGCGCTCGCATCTCGCGCGAGGCGACGTAGCGCTCGATCCCCGCTCAGGCTAATGCTGTGTGTCCATCTCGTGGGTGCAGGCTACTGCTCGCTATCGAGCGGTGGTCTTTCTGTGTTGGCTGCAATGAAATGGTCGTGGATCGCTTTTGTCAGCGCAGTGTTCTCGACGACCAGACGGTGGGTGGTCATGCCCAGATCGTGAAGGTGCTCGACTTGCTTGTCTTGAACGCTTCCCTGAGCGTTCTGCGCTACGAGAATCGCGATCATTGCGAGCCACTGCATGATGCCACCGACAGCGAGCAGCATGAGATTGAAGGGATAGTGGTCGCCTGCGACTGTGGCCCCGAGGCCGGCCATCCAGATCGCGAAGGCAATGATGCTGATGTAGAACATCCACATCGAGCCGACGGTCTGGGCGATGAAGCTCGCGATCCGATCGTTTAGACCGTCGCGCTCGTCGGCCAACTTGGGTGGGCGGCTATGGCGGAACTTGTGCATTGCCTGTACGGACGCGCTCTCCCGAGCTACCGATGCCCGCGGCGTAATCGATGAGTTGTCTCGCAGTAGCGTCATCCGGCTGAAGTAGCACCGACGAGTGCCTCGGAGCTAGGGGCACTCTCAGTGCCATTGAGTACGACCTTGAGCGCACCGGTGTTCGTGGCGTCGGCGAACGTGTCATATGCGCTCATCGTGTCCTCGAGTGCAACATGATGTGTTGCGAACACAGTCGGGTCGAGGCGGCCGCTGGCCACAAGGCTCATCAGTTGCGGGATCGTCCGGGTGTCTACGAGACCTGTGGTGATCGTGACGTCGCGGGTCCAGAGCTTCTCGAGGTGAAGCGTTGCTGAATGGCCGTGCACGCCGATGTTCGCGACTCGCCCTCCGGGCCGGATCAGTTCAGTGGCCAACTCGAACGTGGCGGGTACGCCCACGGCCTCGAACGCGACGTCTGCACCTATGCCGTCGGTGATCTCCATGATCTGGGCAAGGGCATCCTCGCGACCGTTGTTGATGGTGACGTCGGCCCCGAAGCCCTGGGCGCTTTCAAGTCGGCTGTCGGCGAGGTCGATGGCAACGATCCGCCCTGGCGTGTACAGGCTGGCGGTGAGCATCGCCGCCAGTCCGATTGGGCCGGCCCCGACTACTGCTACGACGTCGCCGGGTGCCACTTTGCCGTTCAGGACACCCACCTCGTAGGCCGTCGGCAGGATGTCGGATAGGAACAGGACATGCTCATCGCTGAGCTGCTCGGGGACCTTGTAGACGGAGTTCTCGGCAAACGGCACGCGTGCGTACTCGGCCTGCAACCCGTCGATCAGATGTCCGAAGATCCAGCCGCCACCACCGAGGCATTGTCCGTAGCGGGCTTCTTTGCAGAAGCGGCAGCGCCCGCAGGAGCTTATGCAGGACATGAGCACCCGATCGCCGACCGCGAGCGTGCTCACGCTGGAGCCGATCTCTTGCACGGTGCCGACGGCCTCGTGTCCGAGGACCGTGCCTGGAGTCGTCTCGGGCACGTCGCCCTTGAGAATGTGCAGGTCGCTGCCACAGATCGTCGAGGTGTCGATTCGCACAACGATGTCGGTCTGATCGATGATCGCGGGGTCATCCACGGTGTCCCAGCCGCGCTGGCCGGGACCGTGGTAAACGAGAGCCTTCATCATGCACCTGCCGTCGCGGTGCCTCGGCCTCTAAGGTTCACCTGCCAGTTGGCTAGTGGGAGCAGGAACAGGATTGCGCCCAACGCGATCAGTATCCATCCGGCGAGGGCTGCGATAGTCCCGACCAGCGACCATCCCCAGGCGTTCAGTAGCAGACCGCGCAGGGTCTCGCCTTGGAAGAGGGTTGCCTTCTCTTCGGCAAGCTTTGCGTTGGTGGGAGCGGCGAGGGCTGCTGTGCTGACCTGTGCATAGGTCTGTCCACCGGCGATCTTGGAGAGGTGAACGTTGATGAAGTTGTTGGCGTACGCCTTGGCCTGGCTACCGGTGGTGAGCTGCTGACCTGCGTACTGCTTCACACCGGGTAGCAGCTCGGGGCTGCCAGCGGCAGGGAAGAAGATCTTCTGTGGGACGAGCTGGTCGCGGACGACCTTCTTGTCATAGCTGCCTCCGACGACGGCGACGATCCCGACGATCACGATGCCCAGCGCGGCAACCATCGCTATAGAGGTCAGGCCGGTGAGCTTCGCCAGCAGTGGGCTTCGCGGTGAGTGAGAGCGCGGCGCGGGCTGGAGTTGTCCATTGGCAACAGGATCGGCAGTTTCGAGGGGCGGGACGCCGTTGCCGGCGGTCGCGGCGGACGGCGGTGGCATTACTGAGCTGGACACGGTGAACCTCATTTCGTTGGGTGTGCGCATGAGCGCCAGCGACCTGAAGAGCACCGCGGACTTGAACAACGTAGCATGAAATATAAATCTAGGAAATATATTTCCAGGAAATAGAAGTCTAGATACGCTAGTCTCTGTCTATGTCCGAGGCCACCACCCACCGCTGGAAGTTCCTGACGAACCACGCCCAGGTCCTCGCCTGCATCGCCCACGATCCAGGCGTGCTTCTACGAGAGATCAGCGAGCGGGTCGGAATCACAGAACGGGCCGCCCACCGGATCGTCACGGAGCTCACCGATGGCGGCTACATCACGCGAGAGCGCAACGGACGTCGCAACCACTACACGATCCAATCCGGCCTCCCGCTTCCCGACCGGCTTGGCCGCGTGCAGCGGATCAGTGACCTGCTAACGATCCTCATCGGCACGAGCGAAGAGATGCCGAATACGCCAGTCCTGACGACGTCCAAAAGCAGCAAGGCCGCCAAAAACGGCAACGCCGGTAAGTAGTCATGGCGGGCACTTCGCACGCCGAGAGCGCGAAGGGCTCGCATTCCGACCGGCTTCGCGTGGTCATCGTAGGGGGCGGAGTAGCCGCGCTGGAGACCGCGCTGGCCCTGGCCGATCTTGCGCGCGACCGAACTGATGTGACGGTGATCGCTCCCAACACCGAGTTCGTGTACCGGCCGATGGTCGTCCGCGAGCCGTTCGCCCACGGTGCGGCCCGTCGATATCCACTCGCCCCGATTGTGGGCGATGCTTACGCAACGCTCCTGCACGGCGAACTTGGCTGGATCGACCCGGCTGGGCGGACGATTCACACGAAGGCCGACGAAGCGATCGAGTACGACGCGCTTGTCCTCGCGCTTGGCGCGAGCATCAGTAAGCGCTACAAGCACGCCCTGACAATCGACGACCGCGATCTGGACGAGACCATGCACGGGCTGATCCAAGATGTAGAGGGCGGTTTCATCCACAAGCTGGCATTCGTTGCGCCCGGCCGGATGGCTTGGCCGCTGCCGTTGTACGAGCTCGCGCTAATGACAGCTGGGAGGGCGTATGACATGGGTATCGACCTGCAGACAACGATTGTCACCCCAGAGGACAGCCCGCTCGCAATCTTTGGCGCGTCGGCGAGCAGTTCCGTAGCCGAGCTCCTCGCCCGCGCGAACATCGAGACCATCACCTCCGCATATGCCGAGCTTCCCAACGCCCGCGAGGTCGTGGTCAACCCCGGTGACCGATACCTCGAGGTGGATCGAGCCATCGCACTACCCGAGCTCTTCGGACCCGAGGTGCGCGGCATCCCGCTGGGCGATCACGGCTTCATCCAGGTGGACCCGTACTGCCGGGTTCCAGGCGTAGAGCGCGTCTACGCAGCCGGCGATGCGACCGACTTTCCCATCAAGCACGGCGGCGTCGGCTCGCAGCAAGCCGACATTGCCGCGCAGTCGATCGCGGCGCTGGCTGGGGCATCGGTGACGCCCCAGCGCTTCAACCCCGTGATCCACGGCATGCTGTTGACGAACGGGAAGCCTCAATATCTCACCGCTCACATCACCGGAGGACACGGGTTCAGCTCGGAGATCACCGACACACCAACTTGGTCGCCGCCGAGCAAGATCGCCGCCAAGTACCTAGCGCCGTATCTACAGGAGCGCGACCGCGAGAGCACCCCCACCTGACGCATACGGTGCTTTTGTGCGACGACGATGGCGCCTCCGCGCGAACAGCATGGCGCAGTGCCACGCCCGACCGCCCAGGCCTGTGGTTTAGCTGTCCTGTGCGCGCTCCATAGTGGCGCACCGCCCGCCACTGGTACGGTGGAGATGTCCATCGCGCCCTGAACGGGTGGCGATCGTGCGCTCGCCGGGTCCTTCCTGACCTCTCTGCCTCGCGATCGCGGCCCTTGAGAGGCTCGTGAGGAGCGTCTGTGAATGCCGTGGCTGCCAGGTCTGACCGTACGTCCCCTCGTTGGTCCTCGGGGAGCCCGCCGAAATATTCCGAAACTGCGACGTCGTCCCGACCAACCGGGGCGCCACTGCACGTCGCGATGCTTGCCCCACCTTGGATCTCAGTTCCTCCGCCGGGATACGGGGGTGTGGAGTCGGTGGTCGACGCACTAACGGAGGCGCTTGTCCGGCGAGGGAACGCGGTCACGCTGTTCTGCGCCCCGGGCTCTGTGTCGAGCGCGCGTGTTGTGACTTTGCTCGAGGAGTCCCACCCCGATGAGATCGAGCGTTCGCTCTACGAGGTCGATCACGTCGCGCGGGCGTTCGAGGAGATCGACCTCGCCTCCTACGATCACCGCTTCGATGTGGTTCACGATCACTGCGGCTTCACGGCCCTGGCGATGGCCGATCGCATCGACACGCCGATCGTGCACACCCTTCACGGGCAGTTCACCGCCAGCACCGCCGCCTTCTATGCCCGCCACGGCCACAAGGCGGCGCTCGTGGGCATCAGCCGCGCGCAACTCGAATCGGCGCCGACGGGGCTTCACTCGATCGGCGCGATTCCAAACCCCATCGACGTGCGGGCGTGGCCTTTGCGCGAGCACAAGGATGACTACCTGCTGTGGATCGGGCGCATGACCGTCGAGAAGGGCCCCCATCGCGCGATCGCAGCCGCCCGCGTTGCCGGTGTGCCGCTTGTCTTGGCAGGGGTCATCCAGCCCGGCCAGCAGGCGTTCTTCGATCGCGAGATAGCGCCCCACATCGATGGCGAACGTGTTCGCTTCGTGGGGGAGGTCGGTGGCAGGGTCAAGCACTCGCTCTTCGCCGGCGCCCGTGCGCTGCTCATGCCGATCCGTTGGGAGGAGCCCTTCGGGATGGTGATGGTTGAGGCGCTGGCTTGTGGAACTCCGGTGATCGCCTTCCCTGAAGGCGCCGCCCGCGAGCTGATCCTCGACGGGCAGACCGGGTTTCTCGTCGAGAACGAGCAGGCGATGGGCGCGGCGG
>Ga0210385_10000276_pt1 | contig 43550 bp, 30 predicted proteins | sample IncBWH26OmetaG_FD_160107 | JGI IMG/M metagenome (GOLD analysis project Ga0210385, IMG submission 160107) | Forest soil microbial communities from Barre Woods Harvard Forest LTER site, Petersham, Massachusetts, United States - Inc-BW-H-26-O ...
CATTATGTGCACATCGATGACTTCGGCACCGGCTATTCGAGCCTTGCCTATCTCCACGATCTCTCGGTCGACGCCATCAAGATCGACAAGGCCTTTACCAAGGCCATTGGAACCGACGCTGTAACCGTGTCCATTCTGCCCCAAATTCTCACGATGGCCTCAACGCTCGGCTTGCGCGTTGTGGTCGAAGGCATCGAGACACCGGAACAGGCCCGTTACTTCGCCAAGGCAAATCAGTCGATCTACGCACAGGGCTGGCTCTTCGGACGGCCAGTGCCGCGCGAAGCGTTCCATCAACTGCTGTACGCGGATGCGCCGAAGCAGGATAAGTTCGCAATGTTCGGGGACAAAAAACAAGTGACCGCGACCGTTTCCGCCGCCTGACAACCAGTCCCCGTTTCGATCGTTTCCCAGCTGGCCTTCTTTCCCTCCACCAGGAATCTCGATTGTCTTTGCGCCACAAGCGCATGACCATCGACAATAGCTGCATGTACTCACTGAGGTCGTTCTCCCTCGGCCTGCTTGTCCTTCTTTGTGTTGCTCCTTATGCCCGTGCGCTCGAGAGGCAAACTTCGCGCGACTATCACGCACGCCGGCAGGCGCTTGCCGCCGGGCTGAAAGGTGGTGTTGCGGTGCTGTTCGCCGCGCCGGAGCCGCTTCTCGACTTCGATCCCTATCGCCAGGACTCGGACTTTTACTACCTGACCGGATGGAGTGAGCCGGGCGCCGCGCTCATGGTCGTCAGCGACAATGGGCCAGAGCAACCCTATCGCGAGATTCTGTTTCTGCCCACGCGCAACATGCGCCTCGAACTTTACACCGGTGCGAAGATGGATGCTGCCACTCCCGGCGTTGCTGCAGCAACCGGTGTGGATGCAGTCGAGTCACTGGCCGAGTTGCCCTTGGAACTCAACAAGCTCACGGGCGCCGATCGCACCCGGAACAATCACATCTTCATTGAGCCCACATCGCAACCGGCTCACGCCCTGATCACTCTGAATGCCGCCACACTGGGTCTGGACAGCGCGCCTGCGCCCGCCGATATTTCCACGCAGATCATGCTTCTGCGCGAAGTGAAAGATGCGGGCGAAATCGAGCTATTGAAAAAGGCCAGTACCGCCTCGATCGCCGCACAGCGCACAATGTTCCGCAACGTCAAACCCGGCGTTACCGAACGCACCATCGCCGGCAAGATGACTGCGACCTGGTTTGAGCAGGGATGCGAGCGGCCATCGTACGCACCCATTGTCGGTTCCGGACTTTACTCCACGACGCTGCACTATTCCGCCAACGGCCGGACGATGGAGGATGGCGATATCGTGGTTGTCGATGCGGCCTGCGAGTACTCGATGTACGCCTCCGACATTACGCGCACCGCTCCGGTCAACGGCCATTTTACTGCGCGCCAGCGCGAAATCTACGACATCGTTCTTGGAGCGCAAAGAGCCGCGGCCGATGCCTTCGTCTCCGGCAAGTCAACCATCAACGATCGCGAACGCAAGGACAAGAATTCACTCGACACCGTGGCTTACAACTACATCAACACGCATGGCAAAGATCTGCATGGCAACCCGCTCGGCAAATATTGGCTTCATGGGCTGGGCCACATGGTTGGCATCGATGTGCACGATCCTGCCGCGTATCCGGCAGTGCTCAAGCCGGGAATGGTCTTCACCATCGAGCCTGGCGTGTACATTCCGGAAGAAAAACTAGGCGTCCGCATCGAATGCGATTTCCTGGTGGGGCCCGATGGCAAGTTAATTGATCTCGATGCCGATCTGCCGCACACTGCCGATGAAGTCGAAGCTGCGATGCAGGGGAAGTGAACGGAATCATGGACCGCCGCGACGAAGTCGAACCGACGCAACTCGAGGCTCTTGGCAAAGTCTTTGCCGACCAGTTGGTCGCCTGCCTGGAGGAGTGCGCACGAGGGCGGCGTGGCCTCTTTTCTGATCTCGAGATTACGGCGGGCGAAGACGAGAGCCATGCGTGGCCCGAAGCGGCGCGCCTGCGCGATCTTGCTTTTGCGTTGCAGGCCATTGCCAATCAATCAGAAGAACGCAATGCACTGTGCGACGAATTCCTCGATCTATGCTCCATTCACGGCGAAAGCCATCCGGGCGAACCGAAACTTGCGCGGCTTTTTCTGGCGCGTATTGAGCGCAGCGAAGTGGGCACTCCCACAGAACCGGAATTCAAGCCGCCGGAGAATGGAAGATGGTGATGCTGCACGCATTCCTCGCGCTCGCCGCCGGCTTCGCCATCATGGCAGTGCTGGTCATTGTCGTTACCGCGTTGCTGCAGCGTTTCACGCCTGACTGGGTCGGCGAGCAGGGAAGTCCGCGTTCTGCTTACATGTTTGTGAACCTCGGTTATTCGTTTCTGGCAGCCGCTGTGGGAGGCTATGTCACGGCGTGGATTGCCGCGGCCAATCCGCTGGTACACGTGCTTGTGCTCGGCATCATCATCCTGGCGTTGTCCGCTTTGAGTGCGCTGCAGTCCCGCGGTAAGCAACCCGTCGGTTACGCGCTGGCGCTCGTGGCGATTTCGCCCGTGGGCGTATTGGCGGGTGGCTTGGTGCGGTTGCGCGTGCTCGGGATTCTTTAGACAGCTCAACGAACAAAAATCAACGCCCCTCTCGCAGCCAGGGCTTCGACTGCAAGAGGGGCATTGTGCTTGGTGGCTCGACCCGTGAACCGCTTAGAATCGGACGCCAAATGTCACGGGAATCAGTTTGGTGTTTTCGGGCACGGTGGTGATGTAGCCCAGACCGTTCGGTGAGGCACCCTCAATGGAGGGACTTAGAACCTCCAGATAGCGAGCCTCTGCGAAAATTTTCATTCTACTGTCGCCGTACATTCCGCCCAGTTTGTGCATGTAACCGGCCCCGACGTTCCACCCACCTTGGTTCGACGAGAAGTGACTCACAACGGAATTCACGTAGCCGTATTCGCAATAGAAGTAGCATTCCTCGGTCAGGGTCGGATCGGTAAAGCTAGTCACCTTACGATAGAAACCACCACCGCCCGTCACATAGACCGAGTTTGCGCTCTTGGGAAACAGATCGATCATCGGATCGACGGTGAAGGACCACAGGTGGACATAGCCACCCTGGGCTCCGGCTTCAGCGATCAGGCCGCCAGGCGCTTTGTTGTCCATGAACTGGTATTCCAGAAGCGTGCTGAATCGTTTGCTGAAGCTGTAACCGGCGCCGACCGTCAAATTACCGCCCCATGTCATGTCGGTGGAGGTGCTGCCGAGAGGACCGTTGAACCCGCCGCCCGCTTCGAAGGTCAGATGGCTTCCAAAGCTGGAGTTATGGTAGCCGCCATGCTCTCCGTAACTGCCGTTCTGGCCGGCCGCAGGTGCGGCAGGCAACGCTGCAGATCCAATTCCGGCATCGGCTGTGAGAAGCGGTGTCGCGCTTGAACTCGACTCGCCAACGCCCGCAGATGGGCTGGAAGAGTCAGAAGTCATTGTAAATTGGGCATTTACAGGGCCGGTTGCAAAAGCCAAAGCGGCCGCAACAACCGACACGTGAACTATCTTGGATATCCGTAGGGGAGATGACATGTCCGTACCTCAAATATGAATTTGTTCGTACTTTCGGGGGAATCGTGCGCAGTTCCGCCTGTGGGGTTAGACACAATTGCCACCGGGAAGTTGCACCGTCCCTGGCAGAAACAACGAAGGCCGGTCACATGAGCGACCGGCCTTTCATTGCTTGGGTTGAACTGGATCAGCCTTGAATGTCGAACTGTTCCGGGTGCAGTGTGGCATCGCTCTTCACCAGGATGTTCTTGCCCGTCAGCTCTTCAAAATCATTCAGCCAGCGCGCATTGTTTCCCTTCAATGCCTTTACGGTTTCAGGATGCACACGAAGCAGAACATCGCCGCTTTCAAAGTGCTTCCGCATTTTGCGCAACTCGACAAAGATCTCGTTGCACACTGTGGCAGGGCTCTTCACCATCCCTGTCGCCTGACAAATGGGGCACGGCACACTCAACGTGCGCTCGAGGGACTGCTTCACGCGCTTGCGGGTGATCGCCACCAGGCCAAAGTCGTTAAACTGCAAGACCTTGGTTGGCGCACGATCGTTCTTCAGCGCCTCTTCCAGAGCAGCCATCACCTTGAAGCGATTCTTGCGCTCATCCATGTCGATGAAGTCGATGATGATGATGCCGCCAAGATCGCGCAGCCGGATCTGCCGTACGATCTCTGGAATCGCATCGAGGTTCGTTTTCACAATCGTGTCTTCGAGCCGCGCCGTCTTGCCGACAAACTTGCCTGTGTTGATGTCGATCGCGACCAGAGCCTCGGTTTGGTTGATCACGATCGAGCCGCCCGACTTGAGCCACACCTTCGAGCGCAGAGCCTTTGAGATTTCGTCTTGAACACCGAAGTGTTCGAAGAGCGGCGTCTCCTTGGTGTAGAGCTTGACGCGACGTACCAGCGAAGGCGAAAACCGGTTGAGGAAACGCACGATGCGCTCGTAGTCGGCCTCGGAATCAACCCAGATCGAAGAGAAGTCTGCGCTCACCTGGTCGCGCAAAATACGCTCGATCAAAGAGAGATCGTGATAAATCAGTGCCGGCGACTTGGAATCTTCGGAACGTTGTTTGATGTCATTCCACAAGTGAATCAGGAAGCGAAGATCTGCACGCAGTTCGTCTTCTGATGCGCCTTCGGCGGCAGTGCGAACAATGAATCCACCCGAAGCTTCGCCACGCTCATGCGTGAGAATCCGCTTCAGTCGCTGGCGCTCTTCGTCGGATGCAATCTTGCGGCTCACGCCCACGTGCGTAACCGTTGGCATGAACACCAGGAAGCGCCCGGGCAGGGCGATGTGGCTGGTGATGCGCGCGCCCTTCTTGGCAATCGGCTCCTTGGCAATCTGTACCAGGATCTCCTGGCCGGGCTTCAGCAGATCGCTGATGATCGGCAGGTCAGATGTCTGCGCCGTCCTGCGAGAAGGACCTCGCCGGTCGCCGGGCCGATGGCTGCTGCGGTCTCCACGATCGCCACGTCCGCCGCGACGCCCGCGTCCGCCGCGTTCGCGGCGCTGTTGTTGCTGCCCGTCAGCATTGGGCTGCCCTTCGGCGGCGACAGCATCTTCCTCTTCGCCTTCCGCGCTTTCCTCGTCTTCTTCCGTTTCGCCGTTCTTGTCGTCGAAGTTCAGCTGGATGCGGTGGTCGAGATGCGCTTCCTGCAGCATCTCTCCCAATTCTCCAGACCGGATCTGCGTCTGCAGCGTTTCCTCTTCGTACTCGTCCAGATCTTGCTCATCGTGCTTATGCGCGTGGCGATGGAGCGGCGTATCCGCCTCTTCGCCTTCAATCAATTCCTCTTCCACCAGGCCGCTGCCCGGTGAATAGGTCGAAACAGCCTGAGCTCTCGCTTGCGGCTTCGGCTCTTCCGGTGCAGGCTGTTCGTTTGCCTCTTCGTCCTTCTTGTTCTTTCCGCCAAAACCAAACAGGCGAAATCCGCTCGGCGGCAAAGGGTCAACACGATGCGAAGCACTCGCATCGTCCTCGTCCGCTTCGCTTGTGCCTTCGGCCTGCGTCGCTTCGTCTTCTTCTTCGTGATCAGACGCGAAGGTTGCTTCGGATTCCCGCAGTGTCGTGGGCTGCTCGACCAGCGTTCCCGTCGAAGCAAGCGTTGCTTCGGGAACCGAGCCTTCGCCGGCAGGAAGGACCGACTCTTCGGTCATGTCTTCTTCTACAAAGTCATCTTCGTCTGAGAGCGCGCCGGCAACCGAGGGCGCGTCTTCATCCGACCATTCTTCTTCGTAAACTTCTGTTGCCGATTCGCGTGCCGGACTTGCCGCCGCTTCTTCGGTCTCAGTGTGTTCGATCTCTCCGTGTTCAGTCGCCTCGGGCTCTGGCTGCCGGCTGCGGTGTCGCGAAAGCGACTCGCCGGGGAGCAATCCGCTGCCATCCCACTCGATCGTGCTATCCACCAATGTGGAAGGCTTCGACGTAATCGCAGGCTTCGTGGGGGCGGAAGAAGCAGGCGCTGCCGTCTCTTCTTCGGTCGAAGTCCCGCCGTACTTCTTCAGCGACTCGCCAGGCAGCACGAAGGCTGCAGGAACGCGCTCCGCGCGGCCGCCGCTTGTGGGCGTCGTTCGGATTTCGGGAACTGTCGGCGCTGAATCTTCCTGACCGGACTCAGCCTGTGCAGTGTGCTCCCTCTCCTCGGGCCGACCCTGTTCGCCCGCGCCTCCACGGCCCCCACGACGGCGGCGACGTCCGCGCCAGCGCTTCGCGCCGTGTTCGCCTGACTCATCTTGTCCTGCGTCGTGGGAGTCATTTGTGCCGGTGCCCGGAGCGGTCAATGCGCTTCCGGCAATTTCGTGCTCACCCTCAGGGGCAGGGCGTTGTTCCGGTGCAGGCCGCTCCTGTCGCTGTCCACTTCGCCCGCCGCGGTCGCTGCCGTGCCGCACTTCGCGGGGGGCCTGGTTCGGGGTGCTGACTGCCGCTTTCTCCAGTTCGTCGGTCTCTTCCTGGTCTTCGAGTTCCAGGAAGTCCGTGACATAGAGAAATGCATCGCGTTCCAGGCCAATGTCGACAAATGCCGACTGCATTCCGGGCAGCACGCGGGTCACACGCCCGTTATAAATCGAGCCTGCCAGCGTATATTCGTTTTCGCGTTCGTAGTAGATTTCCGCGAGTTGATCGTCTTCTAAGATCGCAAGCCGCGTCTCATGCGGCGTGCTTGAAATACAAATTTCCTTTGCCATCGTACCTTTCCGCCCAGCGGCTCAAACCGGCTGGGGCATACGGCAAGGTTGGATGGAGACACGCGGAACCGGAAAGGACGGAGAGGAGCGAAAGACAAGACCTGAGCGGCGCTGGAGAGCCGTGCGCTTCGTGGCAGTCCGTCCCAAGGGGTGGTCTGCCGCGGCGAGCGTCCTGGCGGACGAGCGGTACGATGCGGTGATCTTTTTGCAGAGAGTTTGTGGCCAACGAGACCATTGTCTTTGGTCGGGCCGTTTCACTGCCGGCGCTTGCGCACCACACTCGCGTGACCGGGGCCGGGCTAAAACGCCCTGCGACTCCCTCGCGTTCCATGCGGTTTGCCGGTTGCCAGCAGCTTTCCCGTCTCTGCCTGCTCATGAACCCAATCCTGCCGGGCCTGCGGTCCATCTCGACCTGGCCGGCGTACTTCCTTTGAATCGTCTTCCCTGCGGGTCCGCAACTGCGGCTCCTCGCAGGCGTTGAACTTGTTGAAACAACCTCGGCAGTCCCGCCGAAGCGCTTTTGGATACTTCCAGAAGCTGAGTAGCTTCGCGAAAGCACCCTAGTTTACAAACCGGCGCATACGTACGTTCATCGCAACGCCCAGCGCAAGGAAGGTAAACAACACCGAGGATCCACCGTAACTCATTAAAGGTAAGGGGATTCCGGTAACGGGCATAAACCCTATGACCATGCCCACGTTGACCGCAATCTGGAAGGTCAACACAGCTACGACGCCCATGATAATCAGGGAGCCGGGCAGGTCTGCGGCTGTCTGAGCGTTTTGAATCAAACGCATCAATATGAAGAAGTATAGCAGTAGCACAAATAGAGCGCCCACAAACCCATGCTCCTCGCTGAATGCCGCGAAGATAAAGTCTGTGTAGGGGATAGGGAGAAAATAACCTTGCGTCTGCGTGCCCTTGGCCGCGCCCTTGCCCCAGATGCCGCCCGAACCGACAGCGATCTTGGATTGCAGCACCTGGTACCCCGAACCTCGGGGGTCGTTTTCCGGGTTGATAAAGCTGGTCAAACGCTGCATCTGGTACGGTTTCAATAACTTGCCGCTCGACCAAGCCCCGGCGAACAGCACCGCCCCCACCGTAATCAGGATGATGGACTGGCGCAGATTGATCCCACCCAAAAACAGACCCGCCACCAGGATCGGAGCAAACGTAAGCGATGTACCCAGGTCCGGCTCCTTCAGAACCAGCAACATGGGTATGCCCACCAGAGCAAAGGCTTTGAAGATGTCGGGCCAGGTAAGACGCCGCCCGCCCAAATTGGCGAAATACCGCGCCACCATCAGGATCAGGATCAGCTTCATCCACTCCGACGGCTGAAACAGCATCGGCCCGAGCTTGATCCAGCGGCGTCCGCCCAATGCCTTATGCCCAATGCCGGGAATCAGCACTGCGGCCACAAGCACCAGGAATACGCCGTAGGCCCAGGGAACGAAGTCCAGCAACCGGTGATAGTCAATGCGCGACAGGATGAACATCACGGCGAGTCCGCCTGCGATCCAAAGAATCTGCCGGCTATGGAATCCGACAAACTTTGTGTGCAGCGTAGCCGAATAGATTTCGAGCACCGACACCGCGCTCAGCAGCAACACGACTCCCAGCAGACCCCAGTCGAAGTCGCGAAAGCTGAGGAACCGGCGCATCGGGCTCATGGCAGATTGATCCGGCGCGTGGGCAACACGATACCCAACTGCGCGGGCCGTGCGGCGTGTGGCTGGCGGTCTTCCGGTACACCCGTGGCTGGGTCGATAAAGAAATGGCCCGCATGCAGACGGGTCGCGTCGCTGTCAGTGCCACCAAGCGTTCCTGCTTCCGGCCCAGTCCAGACTGCGCCCACTTCCACTGGCTTCTGGGGTGTCGCGGGAGCCTTCGGGGGTACCAGGTTGTGCGCAAGACGCCGCTGTTTCTCGACGTAGGCGGCTACCACCTTGGCGCCGATGCGCGCCGGATAGTAGCTGAATTCACCGTTCTGCCAAAGCACCGCGACCACAAGTTCCGGGTTGCGCCGCGGCACAACGCCCACGAACCAGACATTGGGATAGGTCGCCCGTCCTTTGTTGGTCTTTCCCAGCGCCTCGTGACTCATCACCTGTGCCGTGCCCGTCTTTCCCGCGATATCAATGCCCTCCAGGTGCTCTCCGCCGGCAGTATGAAACGCCCCAGGTTCCAGCACCGCAGCCATGCCATCGGTGACGGTCTCCCAGGTTGCGGGGTCGATGGGAATATCGACCTTGCCCGAACCTGGGTAACTCTCTTCCAGCGCCTTGCGAAAATCCTCCGGGAGCTGATCCGGAAATACCGTATGCGGTCGCACCATGTGTCCGCCGGAAGCGATCCCACCAATAATTCGTGCGAGCTGCATCGGTGTGGCTTCTACCGCGCCCTGGCCGATCGATACATCGAGCGTCTCATCGGGATACCAGCGGTTATGGTAATTCTTCATCTTCCATTGCGCAGACGGCATGAGACCCGTCTGTTCGCCCGGCAGATCGATCCCCGTTTTCTGTCCATAGCCGAACTCGGCTGCATACTTCGCAATGCGATCGATACCTAGCTTGTCACCTAATTGATAGAAGTAGGTGTCGCAGGAGTAAGGAATCGCGTTGTGAATATCAACGGCGCCATGCTTGAAGTCGCAGTGATGGAAGAATCCATAAGGCCCCCACCCGCCATTGCACATCACGTGCAGATTCTGCGCGATTCCTTCCTCCAGGCCTGCTACCGACATCAGAATCTTGAACGTGGAACCCGGCGCCAGTTGCGCTTGGATTGCCTTATTCAGCAGCGGATGGTCCGGGTCCGTGATGAGCTTGTTCCACTCCGACCGGTCGATGCGTACAGCAAATGCGTTGGGATCGAAGCTGGGGCGAGATACCAGGGCAAGGATTTCGCCATTGCGCGGATTCATGGCGACGATCGCGCCCTTGCGGTCGCCCAGAGCCAGTTCTGCCGCGCGCTGCAGATCGTTGTCGATGGTCAGGCGCAGGTCCTGGCCTGGAGTGGAATGATCGGTACGCAGATAACCCACTTCGCGGCCATGGCTGTCGACAATTACTTCGCGTGAGCCGTCTGTGCCGCGCAGCAGTTGGTCATAGGTCTGCTCCACCCCCGCACGGCCCACCACATCGCCCGGTTCATAGGCTGCGTAGCGCATGTCATTCTCGAGCATGTCTTCGCTCACCTCACCCACATAGCCGATCAGGTGCGAAGCAAAACCGTCGCGCGGATAGAGACGCCGCTCTACATCGATCGTTTCGAGCTCCGGCAGCTCGTTGCGGTGCGCCTCGATAAAAGCCTCTTCATCGGGCGTCACTTCCTGCTTGATGGGAATAGGTTGATAGCCCGGAGCCGCGCGGTAGTGGCGCAGCGTTGCCTGCAATTGCCCCAGGTCGAGGTCGAGACCTTTTGCAATGGTAGGCAGATCGGCATCGACATTGTGGCCCAGTTCGCGCACCAGGAAGCACGACACCGAAGGATAGTTGTCGACAATGAGGCGGCTTTCGCGATCGAAGAGTTTGCCGCGCGGGGCCAGCAGCGGCACCTTGTGAATACTGTTCTGCTCGGCAAGCACGCGGAAGTTGTCAGCACCCAGCACCTGGAGGCGCCACAGTCCGGCCACCAGCGCAAGCATCATCAGCAGAATGCCGTACTGCACCGCTGTCAGCTTCCCGCCGGAGATCTTCTCGCCGCGTGTTGCCCTGTCAAAATACATCGCCCTGCAAACCTCAGAATGCTTCTTTCACAAATTGCGCCTTGCATAGCCATCGGCGCACTAACTTCTCGACGCGCGCACTTAATCCCGCATCTGGAACCTGTCGAAGACAGGAAACGTCACCAGCGCAATTGTCGAGTTCCCTATCGCCTTGAAGAGTTCCGACATCCAGTTGACTTCCATCGCCAGTCCCAGCAGATACCTGTTCACGAATACGTAAAGTCCGCTCGACAACAGCGACAGCAGAAAAATCAGCCCGACGCGAATGATGCGATTCTCCACATCGATGCGGATTCCGACAGAGGCCGCCAAAAAACCTGCCACCGTCTTTGCCACTCCGTTGATACCAATGACGTGATGCGTCAATGCATCCTGAAAAAGCCCCAGCACGCAGCCGGTAAACATGCCCTGGATCGGGCTGCGTCGCCCGAGGGCAAAGTACACCGTGACGACCAGCGGCAGATCGAACCACGCATATCGTCCCAACAGGCGCGGCAACCAGGCCTGCAGCACCAGTGCCACCAGCGGCAAGAGCGCGTAGATCAGGACCGGATAGCGGTGGATCTCAAGATCGCGGCGGGAATCCGCTGCCAGGACTGACATGGCTAAGGATCCCTCCGCTGTGGTGTTGAGTTCGGTGTGGCGTTCGAGTCGCCGCTACCGTTCGCAGGCGCGGTCGCGGGCGCAGCAGATCCATTCGCTCCGGGCACTGGAGCGCCGGAGTCCGTCGTCGTTCCCGGAGTGAAGCGATCCGGATGCACCGCTGCCGGCGGTCGCGTCACCGGGTTCGGATTCGAGTCCTCGTTCAACGGTTGCTGATCGGCCGGCACGTCTGGCTCCAGCAAACCCGGCAACCGCTCCGACAAAATCTCTGATGCTTTCTGCTGCACCTTTTGCTCATCGGCCGCCGCTTGCGCACCCATCTGCGTTTCGCTCGCGGCAATGTCCTGGGTCTGGTCGGGAGGAAATCTTGGCTGCGTTGATGTAATGACGAGCACTTCATCCAGGCGATCGAGGCGCGCCGCAGGTTTCACGAGGATGCGGATAAAGCCATCCTGGTCGGGATCGCGCGTGACGCTGTCCACCACGCCCACTTGCAATCCGCGCGGAAAAATCTTGTCACCGCCCGCCGTCAGAACGCGTTCGCCCGGCTTGATGCGGCTATCGACCATCAGTCCAACAATCTGCACCTGCCCGATTGCATTGCCGCGCAGAATGCCCCGGATGCGCGTCGTCTCCAAAATCACGCCCGCGCCGCTGGTCTGGTCGTTGATTACCAGTACTTGAGCCGAATGCGGAAACACCTCGCGCACTTTGCCCACAATTCCGTCGGCGGTAATCACGGCCTGGTCGCGCTCCAGCCCGGAGTCTTCGCCCTTGTCGAGCGTAAAGACTCGCGATTGATCGGTGCCGCTGGTTCCGATCACCTGCGCCGCAACCGTCTTGTAGATGTATTTTTCCTGAAAGCCGAGAAGGTTCTGCAGTCGCTGGCCCTGGCGCGCATCTTCCAGCAGCGCTGCCTCTTCCAGGCGCAGCCGATCGACAGTGGATTGCAGTTCGCGATTTTGCGCGCGTGTGTGGCGCAGATCAACGTAGTTCTGCCATACATCCACAACCGACATCCCGCCCGAGTGCATTAGCCGTTCCGGTGGAGACACAAGGCCGTTTGCCCACAAGCGAATCAGCCGCACACCACCTGAATCGCGCGGATCGATCGTCATCCGCCCCGTGTCGGTGCGGTGCACCTGCACAGCGAGACCCACAATCTGCAACACAAGCAGCGTGAGCAGCACCAGCAGGTTTCGGTAGCGGACTACGAACGATTCCATAACTTCGGTATTCAGAGATCAGTGGTCAGCGGAGTGACCGGCTGGCAGTGCCGTGAACTGATCCCTGTTCACTGTCCACTGGTCTTAATCTATTTTGATTTTGCGCAGCAGGCGGAAATCCGAGAGCATCTTGCCCGTTCCCAGCACCACCGAAGCCAACGGGTCATCCGCTACTGAAACCGGCAGCCCCGTTTCTTCGCGGATGCGCTTGTCCAGGTTCTTAATCAGTGCGCCGCCGCCCGTCAGCACAATGCCGCGGTCTGAAATGTCAGCCGAAAGCTCGGGCGGCGTCCGCTCCAATGCCACGCGGATCGCGTTCATGATGACCGCAATGCTCTCACCCAGGGATTCGCGAATCTCGCTGTCGTCGATCGAGATGGTCTTAGGCACGCCTTCAATCAGGTTGCGTCCCTTGATCTCCATCGTGAGCGGCTTGTCCAGCGGGAAGGCAGACCCGATTTCGATCTTGATCTGCTCGGCTGTGCGCTCGCCGATCAGCAGGTTATATTTCCGCTTCAAATAATTGGTAATGGCCTCATCCATCTGGTTGCCGGCCATGCGCACCGAACGGGAATAAACAATGCCCGAGAGAGAAATAACGGCGATATCGGTTGTGCCGCCGCCAATATCAACGACCATGTTGCCGCTGGGCTCGGTAATCGGAAGCCCCGCGCCGATTGCCGCCACCATGGCTTGTTCCACTAGGTAGACTTCGCTGGCTTTGGCGCGATAGGCCGAATCCTCGACCGCGCGCTTTTCCACCTGCGTAATTTCAGACGGCACACCGATCACGATGCGTGGATGCACCAGCATCTTGCGGTTGTGCGCCTTCTGGATGAAGTAGTTCAGCATCTTCTCGGTGACTTTGAAGTCCGCGATGACGCCATCCTTCATCGGCTTGATGGCCACAATATTGCCGGGCGTCCTGCCCAGCATGTCCTTGGCTTCTTTGCCTACGGCTTCCACTTCGCCGGTGTTCTTGTTAATGGCGACAATACTGGGCTCGTTGACCACGATCCCCTTGCCGGCTGCAAAGACCAGCGTGTTGGCTGTGCCCAGATCGATGGCCAGATCGCTCGAAAACATGCTGAAGAGCGAGCGCCAGCCATGCGTCCGCGTCCCGCGGGATGGATAACCGTTCAATGACATTGAAAATGGATCAACCTCAATTCAGTATTGTACGGCCAGCGACTGACAATCACTGCAAATGGCCATGTTCGCCTACCGTTGGTAACGGGACTTTCGCGAGAGGACGTGGTCGTGCGGTAAACTCAGGTGTTTGCGGACACCAAAAGACCGTCCTTTGCCCCCTTTCGAGCATCCTTGGTTTAGCCGGTCTTACCGCGTGTTGTCTGCACTGAAAACGAAGTACTGACCTCTGAGAACTGAGAATCGACCTATGTCCTACCCCACGTTTCACAATCTGATCGGCGGCGAATGGGTTCCCGCTGCGAGCGGCAAAACCATCCTTAACCGCAATCCTGCCGACCACGCCGATATCATCGGCGCGTTCCCGTCGTCCGATGCCAAGGACGTAGACAGCGCGGTCGCCGCAGCCAAAAAGGCCTATGCCACCTGGCGCCTGGTGCCCGCGCCCAAGCGCGCCGAGATCCTGGTTCGTGCGGGTCAATTGCTGCAGGAACGCAAAGAGAAGTACGCCAACGACATGACCCGCGAGATGGGCAAAGTCTTGGCCGAGACTCGCGGAGACGTACAAGAAGCCATCGATGAAGCCTTTTACGTGGCCGGCGAAGGCCGACGCCTCTTCGGTGTGACTGCGCCCAGCGAGTTGCAGAACAAGTTCGCGATGAGCGTTCGCATGCCTGTCGGCGTTATCGGCCTCATCACCCCGTGGAACTTTCCCATGGCCATTCCCAGCTGGAAACTCTTCCCGGCACTCGTCGCCGGCAATACCTGCGTCATCAAGCCTGCCGAAGATACGCCGCTCTCCACCTACAATCTGGTGCAGACGCTGATGGACGCAGGCCTGCCTCCGGGGGTGGTCAACATCGTCGCCGGTGAAGGCCCCACTGCCGGTGCGCCTATCGTCGAACATCCTGGTGTCCGTGCCATCAGCTTTACCGGTTCGAGCGAGGTCGGTTCTTTGGTGGGTCAGCGCGCCGCCGCATCCTTCAAACCTGTCTCTCTCGAAATGGGCGGCAAGAATGCCCAAATCGTCCTCGACGACGCCAATCTCGAGCTCGCGCTCGACGGCGCTCTTTGGGGCGCGTTCGGCACCACCGGCCAGCGCTGCACGGCTACAAGCCGCATTTTGTTGCAGAAGGGAATTGCCGCCGAATTCACTACGAAACTGGTCGCTCGCGCCAAGGCGCTCAAAGTCGGCAACGGTCTCGACGAATCGGTCCAGGTTGGGCCGCAGGTCAACGAAAGCCAAATTGCGACTTCAACGAAGTACGTGGAGATCGCGACGAAAGAAGGTGCAAAGGTGCTGACCGGCGGCAAGGCTCTCACTCAAGGACCACATGCCAACGGCACCTTCTTTGAGCCCACCGTCTTGGGCGGCGTAACCCACACCATGCGGATCGCGCGCGAAGAAGTCTTCGGTCCAGTCGTCAGTCTCATTGAGTTCGATACCTTCGAACAGGCCATCGAGATCGCCAACTCCATCGACTACGGCCTCTCCACTTCGCTCTACACCAAAGACGTGAACCGCGCCTTCACCGCGATGCGCGATCTCGAAGCCGGCATCACCTACATCAACGCGCCCACCATTGGTGCGGAAGTGCATCTGCCCTTCGGCGGCGTCAAGCAAACCGGCAACGGACACCGCGAAGGCCTCGGCGCCATCGACTTCTTCACCACGTGGAAAGCGGTGTACGTCGACTACTCCGACAAGTTGCAGAGGGCGCAGATCGACAACGCGGAGTAAAGGACTTGTATTGGAATCTAAAGTGGGAGAGAGTTGTTACTCATCCATCCTGACCGGGATGAGTACATTCGATCCTGCACGATTCAACGAGCACAAGGCGTGCGCATCGCACTTGAAGTGAATCAACGCGCCATCGTCGGCCCACGCCGCCACTGTTGCCTGATCCGTCTTGCGCAGAATGGTGAAGTGGTGTCCCGGCCCCGCCCAAAGAATGCCCCGATTGGCTTCAAAGGTCCCCGCGTAGTCGTCGCCCGCTTCATAGAACGATGAAGTCGCGGCCTTCGGTGCCTTTTTCTTCGCCGGCCTGCGCTCCTCTTGTTCTACAGTCTGCTTCGGAGCAGCCTTGCTTCCGCCGGCATTCTGGTCCAGCTGCGCCAGGGTTGGGAACGTCGTCACCATATCCCAGTAGTCGCTCTTCACATATTGATCGGGCGAGCAGGGCAGCGTGCCTTCTGCCCACAATCCTTGCACCTTTCCGTCTTCGTCATAAATCCGGCGGAACAGATCGTGTCCCTTTTCGCGATTCTGCTCTTGTGCCAGCGCCGCTTGCCCATCGACCGCAACGTCCACCTTCTTGGCGCCGCCCTTTGCTTTCGCCGCCGCTGCCTTGCCGGGGTCAAACGACAGCAATATCTCTTTGCCGCACAGGGCAAATCCCGTGGAATCCAGAACGCGTACGGTGATCGACAATGGTTCCTTAGGAACGGCTGTTACTGCGTCAAAGGTTCCTGCCTGCCGAGGATCAATCGGTTCAATCTTCAGCATGTATTTCGTCTGGTCCTTCTCAAAACGCGTCACCAGGTGCCCGCGAATTCCCGAAGCTGTCGATACACCCTGACCCAGATCGTTCACTTCGTTTCTGGCTTTTACCTGCGCTTGATTCTTGAAGATGAAATATCCTGCAATGCCAATGATGGCGAGAAGGGCAACAAGTAGCGGCAGATTCCCCCCGCCTGACTTTTTCCTGGCCTGCTGGCGAACTCGGATGGCGGGCGCAGCCTGCTGTGTCGTACTCATGTACGCTTGCGCCCACTCCTGATCGAGCTGCGCAGGGTCTACTTCCACATTCCCAGGCTGCTCTGGTTCTGCCATTGTGTTTTGCCTCGTATTTCTGGTTGCTTTAGTTTAAGTACGCTTGTTCCGGCAGGTGCCGGAAACGATCCAGCGTCCAAAAGGAGGCCCGCCACGGTTTTCCCCCGGCCCACAACCCCGGGTCGCGGCCCCTCGCCGCGCAACCTTCAGCACATGGCCTTTTCTCTGATTCATTGTAGGAGGAATACCGCGCTTCGGTATGCAAATCTTTATACCTCTTCGAGTTATTCAGGTAACGTGGAATCGGCGGGCTTGTGCTCTTTACCTGCATTAGTCGGCGGCGCTGCCTCCGCTTTCGCCGCTGCAACCGGCTCGGCAGGGAAAGCCGGATGATCGAATACATACAATTCATTGAACAAATACTTGTAAGTCGCATGGGATTGACCGCGGAATTGCGGCTTGAACCCGAACAACACGATGCGGCCCTTGCCATAGGCCAGTTCCATCGCTGCAGCCTTCCCCTCGATCGCCTCGGGATGCAAAAGCAGCCCGCTCTCCAGCGGATTGGTCTCCTTCGCGTAGCTCGCCAGCACGGCGCCATGAAATCCAGCCTGCGCCTGGAAAGCCGGACCGCCCTGAAACATCACCACGGGTGAATCCAGAGAACCGTAGTTCACCGGCAAATCTGCATGCTCCGTCTGCACCCGCAACAGAGCACCTGAGCAAAAGAATTTATCGCTCTTTGCGCCTTCAATCACATTCTCCACCGGCAACGACATCAGCGGAATCAACGCGCTGGCCGTCTTATTCAGCGCGATTAACGTGCCGCCGTCGTGCACAAACTCGCGCAGATTTTCCATGCCGTCTTCGCCTATGCCGCCGGCATATTGTCCCGGCACAACACCGATCCCAAACCCGTTCAACATCTGGTTCGACGACATATCCGGAAGCACGATTACGTCATAGCGGCTGTGCAGTCCTGCGGCGCGCATGTCTGCGTTGTAAACGCTCTTTGGTTCATAGCCATAGTTCTCGAGCACCCAGCGCGTCCAACCTTCGTCAATCGACGGCGACCAAGGCCGATAGAGTCCAACGCGCGCCTTCTTCAGCGCCAGCGTGTGTGCCGGCGCACTCACGGCCTCAGCTCCCACTCCATACTTCTTCGCCAGGTCCGCAATGCTGGCGCGGCTCATGCCGCTCACCAGAAACGCCCCTGTCTCCGTTCCTTGAGTCGTCTTCACTGCGTCCTGCGCCAGCGAAACCGTGCCGCCGCCCGCCAGAGCCGCATTCACCAGCTCAAACGAGGCATTGGCCTTGTGGGTCACAGCAAACACAGTGCCGGTCCCGTCCACACTCGCTTCCGGAAGCTCCACCTTGTCAATCTTGGCCAGCAAAGCGCGTTCCTCGGCGCCAAGCGGATCGGTCACCTGATCCACGTTCACGCCCATCTGCAGGGGCAACGTCCAACCGGTTACGTCATAGGGCAGATCGACGGCTTTCGCCGTTCCGTTTTCCAGTGCATCCGGATACCTTTGCCGCTCAAAGAGTTCCTTGGCCAACGCAGAAAACGGCTGATCCATCGGAATCACCCACGACCCCACTGGATACGACACTCCATTCGCCTTGAAACCGGCCTTCGACGTATACACATCCAACCCGTTGTCGATCATCTTCTGTGCCAGCAGACCGGCTTCCGGGGTATCCGCCTGCTTGTCGCTGATGACGTAGGCGAACGGCGGTTCCTTGCTGAAGTGCCTGATGTTGTCGCGCGCCGCCTGGTAGCGGTTGTAGAGCAGCGTCTCTCGATTCTTCGCGGCAATATCCAGCACCGACATCGATCCGCCCACCATGTAGTCGACCGCGTCTTTCAGGCGCCACCAACCGCCCTCCCATGGCGTCGAATACATGCTTAGCGCGCGAAGGTCCTGAAAGTTCTTCGGAAAATCCCGGACCGTGTAGAAATGCGGCGTCGCATAGTCGTACAGCGCCGTTTCGGTGAAAAACGATATCTCGTTGCGGAACACATGCGCCCAGTCCGTGAAACCTGCGTACCAGTTGTCAAAGCGCGATTCTGAAATGGCTCCCGGCATATCGTGGGCGTTCAAATACGCCGTCATGTTCGCGCCAACCAGGTTCAGCCAGCTCCGCACCAGAGGACTGATGTTGCTCGAAATCGGATCTGAAAATGGCGGAATCCAGATGCGCGCGGGAAATGGCGCGGTCTGGTGCTGGCAATAAAAAATCTCCGGACTGTATTCGAGTTGCGCTTTTACGACGACTTGCTCTTCTTTCATGTTCAGCATGAAGCCATCGCGATTGTTGTCGTGCCCCACATAATCCTGGTAAAGGTAGGGCATCGGCGACACTTCGTATTTCGTCCCCACGTTTTGCCGGTACCAGTGCACCACCATGTCCTGACCATCGGGATTGAGCGTGGGCCAAAGGACGAGGATCACATTATCGAGAATGGCGTCGACCTGTGGGTCGTTTTGCGCCGACAGAAGCTTGTAGGCCAGCGTCATCGTGTGCTGCGGCCCGGCCACTTCATCGGCATGAAGGCCGCCGTCAATGTGCACGATCACCGGCGACTTGCGTGCCAGATCTTTTGCCTGGTCGTCATCCAGATTCGTCGCATGTGCCAGCCTGCCTGCGATCTGCTTCGATTCATCAAGCTTCGCGATGTTTGCCGCCGACGAGATTACGGCGAGCTCAATGTCTTTGCCTTCGGTGCTCTTGCCCACCGTAAACATCTTCATCCGATCTGGAGCGGCAGCCGCCAGCGCATGAAAATACCGAACCGTGTCTTCGTAGTCCGCGAGATAGAAGTCATCACCTGGATTGTGTCCCAACACCGAAATCGGCGTTGGCACCTCGGCGTGGGCGAAGGTGGCGAAATTGGCGAGGAAAAAAGCAATCAGGCAGATGAAGCAAAACCGCAAGCTCAAACGAAACGAAGACATGCAATCTCCTTTGAAAGAACGCAGAACCAATCGTGCGGAAAGGGAATTTGGGCGCGCCGGAATCCGGAAACAGGAAGGCTCCAGGCAGTTCATTGTCTTGCGTGTTTCCAAGAGTAACGCAGGCCGTCGCGCCGGCAAAACACGAATTCGCGCTCGCATTAGATAATTTCTTGCGAAGTTGCTCTAAAGAATGCGAGGAAAGCTCAAATCCGCCTCTTATATCGGACGAACTCGCTATCCCTTCGCTTCCAGCACGTCCCGCAGCGCAAAACTTGTCTCCAGCCGCGTCACGCCCGGTAGCCGGCTGAGCTCATTCTGGTGCAGCTTGCCGTAGTCGTCGATTCCCGCCACCCGCGCCACCAGCATGTAGTCGTACTGCCCCGCCATCAAGTGGCAGCTTTCGATGGCGCGGCATCGACGCACCGCCGTCTCAAATGCTCCGAGCACAGCAGCCGATTGCCGCTCCAAACTCACGCGGATATACACGGTCATGCGCTTTCCCAGCACTCGATCGTCAATCAGCGCGCGAAAGCCGCGAATGGCCCCCGCCTGTTCCAGCGCCAGGATGCGTCGCGACGCGGCGGATGCCGAGAGCCCCACTGCCTCGCCCACTTCGTAGTTTGTCGCTCTGCCGTTGCGCTCCAGGAAGCGCAAAATTGCCGCATCCAGCTCGTCCAGCCCGTTGAATTGGTCGTCCGCGCGTAATTCGTTCGCTGGACGCGCAATTCCAGCACGTTTTGTTCCCATAGACCTGTTGTATCACGAAATTTGCACACATTGGCTGTCCTAACCGCCGTACGATTCTCATCAAGCTGGAAGTGCAGTTACGACCAGTGCCGGTTCAGCCCTCCCTCATACAAACCAACGCCGGCACGGCAGCTTCCACACCCCGGTCTCCATGGACAGGACTTGAAAGACGAAAGAGTCCTTGTCCATCGGGTTCATTTGAATCGGGGCCCTGGTGAACCGGCCTTCGTTCCTGGGGTGAATATGCATCGGCCTTCCCCCCAGGGGCGTCTCTAACCGTAGAGGTGTTGCACATGATCATTGGCGTTCCCAAAGAGATAAAAGACAACGAAGCGCGCGTCGGCATCACTCCGGCCGGCGTCAAAGCGCTCACTGAAGCCGGGCACAAAGTTCTAGTCGAAACAAAGGCCGGCACTCTCTCGGGATTTGACGACGCCGAATACCAGGATGCCGGCGGAGAAATCGTGGGCGATCCGGGCCATGTCTGGGCCAAGTCTGAAATGATCGTCAAGGTCAAGGAACCCATCGAGAAAGAGTACGTCTACTTTCGCGAAGGTCTCGTTCTTTTTACCTACCTCCATCTCGCACCTCTTCCTGTCCTCACAGAAAAACTTCTCCAGTCCAAAGTGATTGGCATTGCGTATGAAACCGTTCGCGATCGCGCTGGCACGCTTCCACTGCTGACCCCCATGAGCGAGGTCGCCGGCCGCATGAGTGTCCAAGTCGGCGCAACCTATCTGGAAAAGGAACGCGGTGGTCGCGGGATTCTGCTGGGCGGAGTTCCGGGCGTGCCTCCGGCTCACGTCACTATCATCGGCGGCGGCATCGTAGGCACCAACGCGGCCAAGATCGCGCTTGGCTTCGGCGCCAAAGTCACTCTCGTCGACGTCAATCTGGGCCGCCTCCGTGAGCTCGATGACCTTTACAGCGGTCGCCTTTACACGCTCGCATCCAACAGCTACAACATTGCCCACGCAACGCGCGAAGCGGATCTGGTCATCGGGGGCGTGCTCATTCCCGGAGCCACTGCTCCAAAACTCGTCACGCGCGCCATGGTTTCCCAGATGAAAAAGGGCTCGGTCATCGTCGACGTCGCCATCGACCAGGGCGGTTGCGTTGAAACGGCTCGGCCTACATCGCATTCCAACCCCAGCTTTGTCGTCGACGGCGTTGTGCACTACTGCGTAACCAACATGCCCGGTGCCGTGCCGCATACTTCTACGCTGGCACTCACCAATTCCACCTTCCCTTATGTCCTGCGACTTGCCAACCTCGGCGCGCGCGAAGCCCTCAAGAAAGATCCGGGCCTGGCCGAGGGATTGAATACCTTCCTTGGTTCTCTCACCTATCGCGGCGTGGCTGAAAGCCAGCAGAAGACCTGGACAGCCGCTGCCGGCCTTCTCGGCTAAGCTGCCCGCTACCGGGCAGCTCTAAGCTGAACAGCCTCCGGCCCAATTTTTGCGATTCGCTCTATAATCCACGCATGCAACCCGCACGCGACTCGCGAAGGCGTTCGGCCGTCCTCATGGGCGCGGCCGTCCTTCTCTTCTTCGCGCTCTTGGGTGGACTGCAGGCCTTCACGACATCCAATATTCGCTTCCTGAATCCTGAAACCGCGGGCGAAACCCTGGCCCTCACCGGCTTCACGGTGTTGCTCTTTCTGCTCCTGCTTGCGGTTCTGATGCTCCTGCTGAGGAATCTGCTGAAGCTCTTTGCGGATCAGAACAGCAGTGCCTTTGGAACCCGTCTGCGCACCCGCATGGCTGTCGGCGCCGCGCTCATCGCCCTGGCTCCCGCGGTGTTCATGTTCCTATTCAGCTTCGAACTCATGAACCGCTCCATCGATCGCTGGTTCTCCCCGAACACATCGGAACTGCGCGAAGACTCGACCCGCGTGGTGCTTGAACTGGCGCAGTACGTCACGAGCAACGCCCGCGGAGAAGCTGCCTCCATCGCATCAAATTCAACCCTCGATGGCCCGGCGCCGGCTGTCGCCAGCGTGCTCGATGCGCATCGCATCACCTTGCAGGGCGGGTTCGCCATCATCTACGACAAGGATCGCCAGGTGCTCACGAGGTTTGAGGCGCCATCGGATGACTCAACGGCCGCACTGGTTCCCTGGCTCACAGACAAGACGGAAGCGGACCAGAGCGACGCGGCCATCCAGCTTCGAGGACCGCTCTCTACGAGCCTCCTGATCGCGGCTCAACGCAACGACGAGCCAATCTTGCGCATCGGCGGCCAGGAATACGCTTTGGGCCTCGCCGTTACGCAGACTGGAAAAATCGTCGTAGCCGCGCTGCCCATGCCGCAGGGTCTCAGTCAAACTACAGCGCGCATCCGCGAGGGTGCTGCCGCCTATTGGAACCTGTTCCGTTCGCGCAACAGCATTCGTTCCTGGTTCTTTCTTATCCTGCTGGTCATCACCGTCGTCGTTTTCTTCTCCAGCGTATGGCTCGCTTCATTTCTTTCCAAACAGATCACGCGGCCCGTAGAGGCGCTAGCCAACGCCATGGACGAGATCGCCGATGGCAAATACGATCATCGCGTCGCCCTCATTACTACTGGCGAGATGGCCGAACTGGTGCAGTCCTTCAATCACATGGCTGCTGATCTCGAAGCCAGCCGCCAGCTTGCTCTTACCTCTTCGGCACAACTCACCGGGGCAAATCAGGCAATCGAGGAGCGCCGACGTGAGCTCGAGACGATTCTTGAAACCATACCCTCGGGCGTCGTTACACTCGATGCCACGGGGCATGTCCTCCAGGCCAATCGCGCGTTTGCCGTGCTCATGGGTCAGCCGGAAGACAGCGACCTGCGCGGCCAGAAACTGGATGCCGTTCTGCCACAGGAGCACCTCGACGAATTAGCGAGTCTCATTCGTCGCGGACAGCGCATGGGGGCAGCCTCCACGGAGCTCGAGCTCCATTTGCATGGCCGCATCGTGCATCTGGCAGTCACCAGTGCCCGTCTCGAACTCACCCGGAGCCAGGCAGGCACCGTCCTCGTTGTTGAGGACACGACCGAACTGCTTCGTGCTCAGCGGCAGCTTGCCTGGAAAGAAGTTGCGCAGCGCGTCGCGCATGAGATCAAGAACCCACTCACCCCCATTGCGCTTTCTGCCGAGCGCATCGGCCGTCATCTCGACCGCGCCCAGCCAGACTCGCCGAGCGTGATTCGCAAATGCAGCGAAGTCATTCTCGGATGCGTTGCCACTTTGCGCACACTCGTTGACCAGTTCTCTGCATTGGCCCAGTTTCCCGCGCCCCAACCGCGCGCTTGTGATGTGAACCAGGTAGTGGACGAAGCGCTCGCTCTCTTTGCAGGCCGGCTCGATAGCATCACTGTTCAGCAGGAACTCGAACCGGGATTGCCTCAAGTTCTTGCCGACCCGCAAGCCATCCGGCGCGCCTTCGCCAACCTCATCGACAATGCCGCTGAGGCCATGCAAGGCAGCCTGCTCCGAGTACTGTCCGTTACGAGCGGGCTCAGCGAGGATGGTGGGGGCGCGGAAATTACCGTGGCCGACACGGGCCATGGTCTTACCGACGAAATTCGAGAGCGGCTCTTTCTACCCTTCTACTCGACAAAGCATCGCGGCACAGGACTGGGTCTTTCCATTGCAGCCAAGATCGTTCAGGAGCACGGCGGCTCTATTCGCGCCGAAAGCAATGCACCGAAAGGCGCGCGTTTTGTCGTGCGCCTGCCGCTCATGGAGCATCCACCGCAGACCAACGGCGAAGCGAAATCGGACTCTGCCGCTTCCACACCCCTCACCGGGGCCCGTTCATGAACCATATCCTCGTGGTCGACGATGAGACAGAAATTCGCTCATCGCTCGAAGAGATCCTGCGCGAAGAAGGCTACGGTGTCGCCACTGCCGCCACCGCGGCCGAGGCGCTCGTGCTGGTCCAGGATGCGCCTTACGACGTCGTGCTGCTCGATATCTGGCTGCCCGATCGCGATGGTCTCGAAGTGCTGGCCGAGATTCATGCGCTCGCCGCCGAGAGACGTCCTGAAATCGTCATCATCTCCGGCCATGGCACCATCGAAACCGCAGTAAAGGCCACCAAGCTCGGGGCTTTCGATTTTCTTGAGAAGCCGCTCTCGCTCGAACGCACACTCATCGTGCTTAAGAATGCAGTGGGCGCCCATCAACTGCGTACAGAAAATCTCGCTTTTCGCCGCCAGTTTAGCGCAGCCACCGTGCTCACAGGGGAGAGCGTGCCCGTCAAGGCGCTCCGTCAGCAGATTCGTCTCATGGCGCCCAGCAATGGCCGCGTGCTCATCTACGGTGAATCCGGCACAGGCAAGGAGCTCATTGCGCGCGCGATCCATGCCGAGAGTCAGCGCCGCGATGCCGTATTCGTCGAATTAAATTGCGCAGCGATCCCTGAAGACCACATCGAAGTGGAGCTTTTCGGCTATCGGCATGGCGCGCAGCATGGCGGACCGACGGAGCAGCGCGGCACCCTCGAACGCGCCGACGGCGGTACGCTTTTTCTGGATGAAGTCGGCGACATGAGTCTCAAGACGCAGGCCAAGGTGCTGAGCGCTCTCGACGATCAACTGTTCACGCCCGTCGGCGGCACGCAAACCCTCCGCGTTGATGTTCGCCTCATTGCTTCCACCAATAAGGATCTTGAAGAAGAGATCGCCAAAGGCAACTTTCGCGAGGATCTTTTCTATCGGCTCAATGTCGTCCCGTTTTTTGTCCCGCCGCTCCGCGAGCGCAAGCAGGACATTCCGCTCCTTGCTCGCGAATTTCTCACTGAGTTCGGACGTCAATATGGTCGCCCTCGCGTGGAGATCGGCGAAGAAGCGCTGGAAGTTCTCGCCAAATACCAATGGCCCGGCAACGTTCGCGAACTCAAGAATGTCATTGAACGCGTGCTCATCCTGAATCCGCGCGTCTTGCGCATCGAGCGCAAGCACCTGCCGCCGCTGACCCATAAAGCATCCCGTTCGACTGAGGATTTCTCAACCCTGCAGCAGGCTCGCGATGCCTACGAGCGCGATTACATCCTGAAAAAAATAGATGAAGCGCATAACAACGTGAGTCGCGCCGCTGAACTCCTTGGTCTTGAACGCAGCCATCTCTACCGCAAGATGAAGACCTTGGGCATCAGCGTCCGCGAATAGAAATGCGACGTCACGGCAGCCATCTACAGCACCGGCCAGATTTAAGCTTTGCAGCGAATGTGGCAAATTCTCTCCATTCGCTGTATTGGCAAGCGCTTCTTTTGTGAACACTCGAAGAGCAGAATCTGAAAATGTGGTTTTTGTGCGTCATTTCTGGCCTTCGCGGGCAACCGTATTTCCCATCCCTTCGTCGAACCACAAAAGCGGGCCACCGCAATCCGGCCTTGAGCGTCGTCACGCTCCGGCAGTAGTTACGCGAATTCGCTGCAATCCTGAGGCCTTCAAGCACCACATCCAGGCGCTACCTCTTACTCCAATCGCATGTGATTGTTGTCCCTTCGGAGAACTGTCTGAAAATGCGCGTCATTCTGGCGTCAATCCTGGCTCTCGCGGCACTTGGGGCAGTTTTAGTGTTCCCCTCGCGTTGCGGTGCCCAGTCGATTCCGAGTGACCAGGACGCAGCCTCAAATCGTTTACTCCAAACCGCCTCCGGCAGCGCTCTTCCCAGGCTACCCGGCCCTGCTTCCGATCCAGATGGTCCATCCGACTCTGCGGTTCCATCGGCGCCGGAGCCCTCGGCAGGCGGCGTCGAACATGCCCATGTCCCTTGGCCAGAACAAATCCGTCAACCGCCTTTTTCGCGTGTCGCCATCGGGGCAGATGTATCGCCGCTGGGCATTGGCCTCAAATCCGCAATCCTGCTCAGCCGTTACTTCGATGCTCGGGTCATGGGCAATTTTCTTAGCTACGACACCGGCAAGTTTGAACTCGAGGGATTTCATGTCGATGCCAATCTGCATCTGGCTTCGGCGGGAGCATCCCTCGACTGGTATCCGCTGAACAGCATCTGGAGATTGAGCGCAGGCGCACTGTTCTTCAACGGAAATCAACTCTCTGTCACGAGCAATATCGTCCCTGGAACGAGCTTCACCTTGAACCGGCAGAAGTTCTACGCGGCTACACCCAATCCCGCAACCGGAGTCACCGCGCTTGCAGCATCCGGCATCCTGGGATTGCACTCGCGCCAGCCTGCTTTGACGCTGTCCGGTGGGTTCGGCAAGTTCATTCCACGATCCAACCGGCACTGGTCGTTTCCTTCAGAATTCGGAGTTGTCTTTATGGGCTCGCCCACAATCAGCACCAGAACGTCCGGTTGGGTTTGCCTCGATCAACTGCAGACACAATGCGCAAACATCGACAGCCCAACGTTCCCCGCGTCCATCGATTTCAACAACGCACTACAGGCAACGCTCACCAAGTGGCGAAAGGACATGAGCTCCTTCACCATTTATCCGATTTTTTCTTATAGTGTGGTGTACAGCTTCAACATCCGCTAGGCACCGCTTGAGACATCTCTCACGCTTGCCGCGCAAGGTCGGTCGCCCGCCGGCCCAGGCGATTGGTGCGGCGGTCGTGCACGCTGCCCCGGCGTTCAGAGCCATCTCGCGTATGCTCATCTCCCGAACCTGAACTCGAAGGCTTGATGGGCACAACGATGGGGCCTCTCGTGTGCATGTCGATCCTTTGGCCCTGGATGAAGTCGCTTGCAGTTGGCGTTCTTCCGCTTGTCAACAGCCGGTTCAGAACCGGGTAGTTTGAGCGCTGTGTCTCCACGTAGTCCACGCCGTCGTCCGTCAAAGTGAAATCCGAGTTGTCGGCGCGGGTCACGAATCCCTTCTTCACCAGGTACCACGTCGTGAAATCGAGATAGTCGCGCGGAAAACCCATGCGCTTCTCGATCTCGCCCAAAGAGACTTCCGGGACGCGAGGATTCTCCCTGCGGCGGAAATACAGCACTACCAACACCGCCAGCCTGCGGTTCAATTCGCCTTCCACCGTGTCCATGAAGTCGACTGTTGCTGAAAGCGGTTCTGTCTGGATCTGCGCAGCATGTCGCAGTCGCGCGGCGTTGTATTCCGCGCGGCGTACCGGATTGGACAGAACGTCGTATGCATCCTTCAACAAATGAAAGGCAGCTACGTCCCCCGAGTCCGGGTTATCGGGGTGCAGTCGCGCGGCCAGAAAACGATACACACGGTGAACTGTATCGGCATCAGCGTGGGGACTGATCTGCAGAAACTCGTAGTAGTCGACCATCCCAATCGTTCCTTTTCTTAGGCGCGGGATTTTCCCGGGGGAAGTGGGTCGTGGGGGCTGACCGGTTGACAGATTGTAGCAGTAACAGTGCAGGTTGCGACTGCCTCCTTCAATTGCTGACTCACAAACAGCAAATCGAATCCCAATCTCTTTCATGCCTGCCCTGCTTCCCCTTCGATGCCCGCATTGGGCTCTTGAACATTCTCCCGTCATCCTGGCCTCCTCGAAAATCGATGGCTTCCCGCCGTACAGGTCAACGACCTTTAGCTGTTCATCAACGGACATCTCAATCCGAAAGCGGTCGTTCCGAGAGCCGTGCCTTCATCGACTCGAAAGCCGCTGCTCAATGGAATCAATGAGTTAGAGGCGTCTGGGGGCTTTTCTCAATGGCAACTCAATTGCCCTAAATCCAGTCACACCAGCAGTGTACGGAGGCCCGATATGGCGTATTTCGAGCGCATGCGTGACGCGATTTCCGAACCCTTCAGCCCCGACATCATCCGGCAACGCACAGCGGCCGGGTGGCAAATGGTCTCTATCGAATGGCGGCGCGAACTTCCCGATTCTGAAGCTCCCCACGACCGCGCCTTCAACGAAGACATTCCCTACGGATTGCGAATCTCTCAGGACTGCACGCGCCTTGAAGTCGATCCCCACGAAAACCAGGTCTTGCTGCTCATGATGGATTTGCTGGCGCAGGACTTCAGCTATTCCAGCATCGTGAGTGACCTGAATGAAAAGGGGTTCCGCACCCGCGATGGCAAATCCTGGTCCCGCGTGGCAGTCTTCAACATGATGCCGCGCTTGATTGAAGTCGGGCCGCGCATCTTTTCGAGCGCGGAGTGGGAGAAGCGCCGCGTCAAGATTGCACGACGCGAAGCGCCCTAAGCGCCGCGCTATTTCTGAATCGGACCCAGCGATCCCGGGTTGTCACCCAGAGTCGGCTTTACGCTGAAATCCCACACCGTCTGGTTGATGTCGGATGGCGAAAGAATCTCCACCAGCGCGTACTCGCCGATGGTCAACGGCTGTTGCGGAACAATCTTGAGCCAGTGCTTGCCTGGCAGTACCTCTGACTTCGCCGCAATCACGTCTTCGTTCTGGCTGATGTTTCCCGCGGGGCTCACGTGGATCGCGCCCACGATCCGTACCGCCTTCCGTTCGTCCACGCGCACGATCGCGAAACCGGACGACGGCGAGTGGGCGCCGCGCTTGCCGTTCGTGGCTTCTTTGCTGCCTCCTGTCGACACCGTCATCGCATGCGACATCTCAGGCAAACTCTCGTCCTTCGACTCGAGTGACAGGTAAATCGCCGGATCGTTCACGTGCAAATGGATCTTTGCATGGGAACCGTCGATCTCGATGGTCGCTTTCTCTCCCAGCAGCGGATTCAGCGTGCTTAGCCCTTTGCGATTCTTCTGATTCATGCTCAAATCCACCGGCTGCAGCTCCACCAGCTCCGGCGTGCCTTGGAACGTGTCGAGCACAAACACGCCGTCCTGGTCGGGGAGATCTAACCCTTTCGCCACTTCGGGCATGCGCGCCTTCTCGTCCTCCCGTTCGTCAGCTTCTTCCTTATCGAGCGCCTCTGCTTCCTTCATCGCGGGCGAGGCATCCTCGCTTGAGGAATTCGCGTGGTTCAGTTCCCACTTGTGAGTCGCATCCCAATCCACCAGGTCGGCGGGCATCTCTTCCCATTCGCCACGTTCCTGCGACAGATAGCGCACGCGGTCGCCTACCAATTCGTACTGCTTCACTAACTGGTAGGTTCCGTCCTTCAAAATAAGCCGGTGGTTTGAACCAGTGCCGGGTATTCCCTGCGGCATCGGCAACGGTTTGCGATTGTCCGTGCTCCCTTGCTGTTGTGCGGCAAGACAGGGCACGGCTACCAGGGTTGCCAGGCCCAGTGCCAGCAAGCGCAGCAAATAAAGGGGATGTCCCATGGCCTCAGAGTTTAGACGATGCTCGCAAGGCGACGTTTGGCTGTTCGCTTCGGCAAACTCGATTTCCATCCGTAACGTCTCGCCCTCCATCGCATCTAATTTCTGTGTATCCTTAAGGTAGAGGCCGTTTGTTTACCGCATTCCAGACCCGCACCCTGAATCGCCGCCGCGTGAATCCACGTGCTTTTGCGGCGGTCGCGGTCGTATGTCTGATTTTGCTGGCGTTGCTCACCTTTGCCCAGGTAACGCACGTCCATCCGGTCAGTAGCGATTCCGACCATTGCCCGCTTTGCATCGTCATGCATTCTGCGGCTCCCATGGTCGTGGCCGCGGCGCTCATATCGCTTGTGCAGGTGGCTTTCGCCCTGTCCTTTGTCGAAGAGCGGACCCCGAGCCGTGTCTGGCATACGCAGATCTTCATCCGACCCCCTCCGTTCTTCGCCTAGGCACTCTTCCATTTCTTCATACCGGTTCGCACTCCCTGCAGTCTTCCCCCTTTGCCGGGAACGCGGCCGCAAATGCTTCTTAAAGAAATCCGGAAAGTGCCTGGTTCGCTTCGGTGGCCTGCGGCTCATTCGCCGCATCGTTCATTCATTTTTCAGCCATCATTCGGAGGCACCCCATGCCGTTCATTCGCGGCTACGTATTTCGCTCACTACCTTTGTTCGCTCTTTTAGGCGCGACCATCGTCGTTTCGGCGCAGTCCAATGCCGGCGCCGTCCGCGGCACAGTCACCGATCCAAGCGGCGCCGTGATCCCTGGCGCAACCGTTCATCTCACCAACCAGATTAGCCACCTGGACCGCACAGCCACGACTGATGCTACCGGCCAGTTCGTGTTTGATAACGTTCCCTTCAATCCCTATCAGGTCAACGTCTCAGCCAACGGCTTTTCAGCGCTCAAACAGAATTTCGAAATCCGCTCGGTCTTGGGCACGAACCTCAAATTGGTCCTGCAGATTGCCTCTGCCGACTCCACGGTGACCGTTGAAGCCAGCACCGGCGACCTGGTCGAGAACGACCCCACCTTCCACACAGACGTGGATCGCGACGCCTTTATTAAGGTTCCGCTGGAGAGCCAGTCGTCTTCGCTCAGCGCCCTGGTCACCGTATCTACGCCCGGTGTATCGGCGGATTCGAACGGCCTCTTCCATGGCCTCGGCGATCACGCTTCCAACTCATTCTCAGTCGATGGTCAGAGCATCACCGATCAGCAGAGCAAAGTCTTCTCCAACCAGCTTCCTGCAAATTCCATCCAGTCCATGGAAGTCATTTCCGGCGCGCCACCCGCCGAATATGGCGACAAGACCAGCCTGGTCATCGTTGCCACCACCCGTTCGGGGCAGGGAATTACTACGCCCACGGGCAGCATCAGCGCCTCTTATGGCAGCTTCGGCTCCGCAACCGCCGGGTTTGATCTTTCCTACGGCGGCAAAAACTGGGGCAACTTTATTGAGGTCGACGGCCTCAACAGCGGCCGCTTTCTCGATCCGCCTGAATTCAGCGTCTTCCACGACAAGGGCAATGAAGAAAACACCTTTGATCGCGTAGACTACACGCTTTCGCCCGCCGATTCCGTCCACGTCGACTTGAACTACAGTCGTTCGTGGTTCCAGAACCCGAACTCCTACGACAATCTCAACGTCGACAACGTCATCAGCGGCGGGGCAACGGCCAACCCTGTCTTCGGCGTCATTGGAAACACCGATCAGCGTTCGCAGATCAGGACTGTCAACGTTGCGCCTACCTACACGCACGTCTTCAATCAGTACTCGGTGCTCAACGCTGCCGCATTCTTCCGCAAAGATCTTTATCACTACTACCCGAGCGACAACCCGCTGGCAGATCTGGGTCCGGTCAACCTGCAAACCTCGTCGATCTTTCAGGACCGCACACTGGCCAACGGCGGCGTCCATTCCGATCTCACCTATGCGCGTGGCATCCACAACTTCAAGGCGGGTATTGAATACCAGCAGACCTTCCTGCGCGAAAGTGACAGCCTTGGTCTCGCCGATTCCACCTACAACGCGCCTTGTGTCGACGCGACTGGCAACTCGGTCCCCGGCTTCTCCAATACGGGAGAGTGTTCAACTTCCGGTCTCTTCGTCAATCCCAACTATCTGCCGGTCCTTGCGCCTTACGATCTCACGCGCTCGGGCAGTTTCTACGACTACCTCGGCCGAACTGACGTGAAAGAACTCTCAATGTACATCGAAGACCAGATCAAGGCCGGCAACAGCAACTTAAATCTCGGTCTCCGCGGTGATGTCTACAACGGTCTATCCAGCGCGCAACAGATCGAGCCCCGCGTCGGGATTGCCTATAACTTAAAGCGCTCTGCCACGGTGCTTCGCATCTCCTACGCGCGCACCCTCGAAACGCCATTCAACGAGAATCTCGTGCTTTCCAGCGAAGGGTGCAGCAATCCTGTCCTTGCGCCTCTGCTCAGCTGCACTTCGGGAGTCTCTGATGTCGAAGTGCCCGGCTTCCGCAACGAGTTCCATGCCGGCCTGCAGCAGGCAGTTGGCAAGCACGTCGTTGTGAGCGGCGAATACATCTGGAAATACACCCACAACGCGTTTGACTTCAGCGTGCTGGGCAACACGCCGATCACATTCCCCATCGACTGGCATAACTCCAAGATCCCCGGCTACGCCCTCAACGTCGAGGTACCGGAGATCCACCACTTCAGCGCATACGCTGTCATGTCTTCTGTGGCCGCGCGCTTCTTCCCGCCACAAGTAGCGGGAGCCGGCGCAACCGTGGGCCAGAGCGGCTTGCCATTCCGCATTGATCACGACGAAAAGTTCAACCAGACCACCCACCTGCAGTATCAGATCGGCAAGCGCGGGCCGTGGGCCGGATTCAACTGGCGCTACGACTCAGGCCAGGTGGCGGGCGCCATGCCTTTCGCAGCCAACACCACCACCCCAGTCAATCTGAGCGCCCTCACTGCCGATGAACAATTTGAAGCCGGCATTACCTGCAACGGCGTCAAGGCGACGCTCTCCAACGCGTTCCAGTCTTGCGCTCCCAGTCAATACGGTTCTTCGCTTATCCGCATTCCAGCTCCCGGAACCGAAAACGACGACAAGAATCCGCCGCGCATCGCGCCGCGCAATCTATTCGACGCATCGGTCGGCCAGCAAAATATCTTCCATCGCGAACATTTCAAGACCGACGTCGATCTGACCGCGGTGAATATCACCAACGAGTACGCGCTCTATAACTTCCTCTCCACGTTCAGCGGCACCCATTACGTTACGCCGCGCGCACTCACGGCCAAAGTCACCTTCAACTTCTAAGAGAACTCGAGGCTCACGCAGCGCGGAGAGCAGCAATTCTGCCTGCGTGAGCCTTGTTCATCCACAGTCCATTGCCGCTTCATCGTCTCGGGCACCGCGCCGCCGCCGCGAGTTAACTTGAGCGCTGACCATCGGTTGCGCGCACACCTGCCCCCGGCAGCACACATGCCCCAAGTAATGGAATAAGGCTGAAGTTACGTTGGCGCGCGGCTTCGCCTTTGCTAACCTGACCGGCAGTTCAGAACAGAATTTCCGGAGGTCTCCCCTTTGAAAAATTGCCGAGGCATTTTTGTTGCCCTGTGCGCGCTTGCCCTCAGTGCGGCATCCGTCGCTCACGCCAAACCCGTTGGTACGTTGTCCTGCACCTCATCCACAGGTCAGGTCAAGTTCAACGTCAGCTACTTCACCTTCGGTGTGGAAACACCTTTGAACATCGGCTCGCAATCGTCTGGAGCCGGCGCCGGTAAAGTCACCTTTCAGCCCCTCGAAGTGCATGCCGCGCTCTCAACCTTTGCTTCTCTCGTTGAACCTGCGGCTTCTGGAAAGGCATTTCAAAACTGCATCCTGAGGACGACATTCAACGATGGTTCAGAAGCTGAGTTTGAGTTCAAACTGATTGCCATCGAAACTCTCACGGCGTCCGCCAGCATGCCCGCACAGCCCAATGAGCCTGCCCGCTACACCGATGTCAAATTTGAATATGGTCAGGTAGAAGTCCGATCCGTCACCGGCATAGACGACGGCGGAACTGGTTCGATCATCCAGGGCGGATGGAACCAGGTTCAAAACCAGAACGATTAATCCTTCAGGGAGCAGGCGGCAAAAATTCCTCTACCGCCTGCGCTACCCCTTCAAAAGCTTCAACACCTTTACGGCGTCCGCTATTCGCTTGCCCCGCATCCCCCCACCAGCTTCCCTGGCTGAATCGTCTCTTCGCCCGAGAGCAACTTAGGGATCTTGCTCGTCTGCAATGGTCCAGAGTAGTTGTAGAACACGCCGGAACACACCACCGCGCCGCTCAGGTGAAACATCGAGTACGTTCCCACGGCGCCGCCGCTGTAGCTCGTTTTAGTTCCCAGAATTGCGTTCCCCGATTTGAGTAGCGTTCCACCGGATTCCAGGGCCTTCAACGCCAGCACATACCATCCCGCGTTGTCTCCGCGCGTGGCCGCATCCAGTTCCAGAGCCAATCCGTCCGCTCGCAACACCGCATTCAGATGCGAAATACTCGGCTGCGCCGGCGCCGCCGTCGTAGAAGTTGTGCTCGTCGTCGCCTTCGGCGCCGGTACCTGCGTGTCTGTCAGCGATTTCAAATACGTGTCGATGGAAGCCGCGATGGGCTTTTTCTCTTCTTCCTGCAAAGCCGCAGCATCTTTCGCCGGGTCGTGCTGTCCTGCGTCATCCTTGCTCTCAACTTCCGCTGCCGGCTCCACGCATTTCCGCGCTTTCAGCAAAGCCGAAAACTTTGCCAGGAAAGGCGAGTGTACTTCGTCGATTGCATTGAGCGAGTGCGGCATATAGTCGTCGGGAATGACGATGTTCACGCCGAGTGCCCGCAAATGCCCGGCTACATCGTTGACGAGGGTCTGGTCCAGAATATTGCCCTCCAGCGGCGATGTCTCGGCTGTGGTTGCCATCAGCGCTGTCGCAAACTGGAAGGCCTGTCCGGCCGGAAACATGGAAAGAATCTGAGACGTGAGCGAAGTGGATGTCGTAGCCGCTCTCTCTCCCCCCGTCGGGCAATAGCGCTCCGCCCGCAGCGTCAGCATCGTCATCGTCGAGATGTCCGTCCGCCACAATTGAAACTCACGCACCGCACTCGATGGTGAAGCCATGACAACAACGCCACCCGCGGGCCCCGCCATGGAACGGGGCGTACACTTTTCGTCCGCCGCACCCAGGTTGCGGGCAAGACTGCAGGCCAGCGCCGCGGCCTCACTGTCCATCGCGGTATAGGTCAACATCTCTGACTCGATGGCGAATCCAGTCTTTGCTCCCGAGGAATCTGTCACTTCTGAGGTCGCCCCGGATCCGGAAGACGACTTGGAAGAACTGGATTGGGCCGCAACGCGAACGGCGGACGCAATGGCCAGCGCCGCGACGGCTAGGAAAACAGCAGAAGACAGACGATTGGGGACAGGACGCCGGATCCAGGGATTCATTGCACACTCCAGATTGGGGACCGAAGTACCGGGACTCAGCGTGCCGCAGCTCGAACAAAGACAGGAGTTATCCTGACCTCTTCACGGAACTACTCTGCCGGTGGAAGCAGATAGTAACACTGTTGATGTGAGAGAGCGCACGAAAATCGGCTGAACCGAATTGAATCGCAGCCCCCTGGAGATTTTGTCGTCCCTTGCTCGCGACAGTTTTCGTCTTGGCTCTTTCCAAAATCTGGGAGCAAAATCGCATCGTAATTCGCTTCATCGTGGTGCCCCGATTTTCCACATAGACTCCGGCCGAATCAATTCCTAGCGCGACAGCGAGCCCGCAGCAAAATCTTGATTGCACAAGATTTGTCTTTTCAGAGTGCTGGCCTGTCGTCCTGCCTCGAATTTTCTGTTTTATCCTCACTCCGATCTCTGTCATACTTGATCGTGCCCACCAAGTACGGCCAAACAGCACAAAACAAAAATGAGGTTGCAGCGATGTCGGCAAAGTATGTCTTTGTGACGGGTGGAGTTGTGTCCAGCTTAGGGAAGGGTCTTGCAGCAGCCTCCATCGGCTGCCTGCTCGAGAGCCGCGGTCTCCGGGTCAACATGATGAAATTTGACCCCTACCTGAACGTCGACCCAGGCACCATGTCGCCCTTTCAGCACGGCGAAGTCTTCGTCACCGACGACGGTGCTGAAACTGATCTCGATCTTGGCCACTACGAGCGCTTCACGCACGCGCCCTTGTCGCGCGACAACAACCTCACCACCGGCCGCATCTACGAGCAAATCATCCTCAAGGAACGCCGCGGCGACTATCTCGGCAAAACTGTCCAGGTTATTCCCCACGTCACCAACGAGATCAAGAACGCCATGCGCAAAGTCTCAGCAAATGGCGCAGATGTCACCATCGTCGAAATCGGTGGCACCGTCGGCGACATCGAGTCGCTGCCGTTTCTTGAAGCGATTCGCCAGATGCGCCAGGAACTCGGCCGCGAAAATACAGTCTTCGTTCACCTCACCCTCGTTCCCTGGATCGCCGCCGCACAGGAACTCAAAACCAAACCGACGCAGCACTCTGTCAAAGAACTCCTCTCCATCGGCATCCAGGCCGACATCCTGCTGTGCCGCAGCGATCGCAACCTCAGCCGCGAAATGAAGCAGAAGATTGCCGCTTTCTGCAACGTTGAAGAAAAGGCCGTCATTGGCGCTCGTACCGTCTCCACCATTTATGAAGTGCCTCTTGGCTTCGCGCAGGAAGGTGTCGACGCTCTCATCCTGAAATACCTGCACAAAGAAGCCCCTGAAGCGGACCTCAGCAAATGGAAAGATCTCGTTGACCGCTGCCACAATCCCGTCGACGAAGTCTCTATCGCCATCGTTGGCAAATACGTCGAGTACGAAGACAGTTATAAGTCGCTCAAAGAAGCCTTAACGCATGGAGCCGTGCTCAAAAGCCTGAAACTCAACGTCACCTGGATTGAAGCCGAAGGCCTCGAGTCAAAGACTCCCGACGACATCAGCTACGAGTCGCAGCTCGAAGGATTCGACGGCATTCTCGTGCCCGGTGGCTTCGGCAAACGCGGCATTGAAGGCATGCTCAACGCCATCAAGTACGCGCGCGAGAAAAACGTGCCCTACTTCGGCATCTGCCTCGGCATGCAGACCGCGTGCATTGAGTTTGCGCGTAATGTCTGCGGCCTCAAGGATGCAAACTCCAGCGAATTCGACCCCGCCACCCAGCACCGTGTCATTTACAAGCTGCGCGAACTTCTCGGCGTTGAAGAAATGGGCGGCACCATGCGCCTGGGTGCGTGGACTTGCGTTCTCCAGGAGGATTCGCTTGCCAGTCGTTCTTACGGCGCAACCGAGATCAGCGAACGCCATCGCCATCGCTATGAGTTCAATCGCGAATATGAAGCGCTCTTGACCGGCGGCGGACTGCAGATCACCGGCACCACGCCCGACTCGACCTACGTCGAAATCGTGGAGATCCCCGGTCACCCCTACTTCCTCGGCTGCCAGTTCCATCCCGAATTCAAGTCCAAGCCGCTCGAGCCGCATCCGCTCTTCCGCGAATTTATTGCCGCCAGCTACAAAAACCGCCAGGAGCGCGAAAAAAGAGTGACGAGTCGGAGTTCAGTCACAACTGCGCCATAGACGCCGCACGGGGCAGATGAAACGATGCCGGACGAGTATGTCGACCTGAAAAGTTCAGCCGCAGATAAAGACAGGGACCCTGACAAAGACGACAGAGACAAAGTGCAGTCGTCGTGGTGGCTGGGTCGATGGGCGCACGTCCTCACGATTCCGGTTTGGTTCATCCTGTTCGTGGCATTGAATCACGAACCTTGGGGCGACTACGTTGCCGTTGCGGTTGCATATACCGTCTTCGTTTTTTGCCTCGCAATAGGAAATGCCTTCGAAGACTCAGACGACTATTTGGGCAACTCCAAAGCGGTTCAGTTCACTGGGATATTGCTGATTCCGCACGCGCTGGTTCTCTTGCTTCTCGCCTGGTGTCTTTCCGAGTGGTTCCACCTTGCGACCGTCGTGCCCCCATGGGTCACTCATGAAGGACGCAAAGGCTCACTTTGGTATTGGTGCGGAATGATTCCACTTTCAGCCGCCGGTTATTGGCAAGGCATGTGGATGGCAACGCAGTTCAGGCGCCGGTTCGGTAAACGCGACGAATGAGTCCAGTTGTGCCTGCCTTTTCTCACCACGAGAGAGGCGATGGACTTAGCCAAAGTAACCCCGGAATGATGCCTGAGTAGGGTCCCGGGCCGTCGTGCGTCCGGCTTTCGCTGGCCTCGCGACTATGGCTCTCAGTTGCGCATTGTCCGCAACTGCATCGATTTACCCGACTTCATTCCCGACGATGGGCACTTCCTCTCGTTCCCGCTCGTATCGCATGACCCAAAAGAGTGCACTAGCAGGCCATTGACAACGCTTTTTTAGGGGGCCTATTGTGACTGAGTTTTTGAAAGCAAGGAGTTTACCCCCATGGCTCATTTCGAATTGCAACCCGCCGATTCCGAGCTCCAACAGCTGGCCGACCAGTGCTGGCAAAAGGCCGGCGAACGCGAACACGAACTTGAAACCGCCGCATTTGAAGCCGGCTCGGCCATCCGCAGCGGAGAATATTCGCTGGCCAACCTGGAGGCCATCGTGCGCTGGAAGTCTGAGCGCATCGTCCACTACCTCATCGGCAACAGCGAAGCCAAGATCAAGCGCGTGCTCGCCGTCGCCGCCTCGCAGGAATCCTCCACTCGCAACGCCGTTGAAGCGCTGCTCGAATTACGCGGTGTCGACCTTGCCATCGCGTCCGCGATTCTTACCGCCATTGCCCCCGAGCGCTACAACGTCCTCGATTACCGCTCGCTGGAAGCCCTGGGCCACGAACGCCACGACGTGTCTTTCTATACCGAATACGTCACTTTCTGCCGCCGTCTTGCAGATAGCGGCCTCGTCAAGCCGCAAGGCGACCTGCCCGGCGCCACCTCACTCCACACCCTCGAGCGCGCCTTCTGGGAGTGGTCGCGGGTCCGCGCCGAACAGCGCGTCCTCGTCTAAACCATCGCCTCGGGCGGCGGATCACAGTCCGCCGCTCGACCGATCCCCGCGCGCGAGCCTGGGAACCTCGCCAATGCCGTAAAATCGCACCCGTGAGTCCCTCCTTTGAAATTGGTCCGGTGCGCGTCGGCGAAGGAAAGCTCTTCCTTATTGCCGGCCCCTGTGTCATCGAGTCCGAGGCGCATGTGCGTCGCATGGCCGAAGCCATCCAGCGCATCACAAACGATCTCGGCATCCCCTACATCTTCAAAGCCAGCTACGACAAGGCCAATCGCACCAGCGTCAACAGTTTTCGCGGCCCCGGCCTGGTGGAAGGCACGCGCATCCTCGGCGCCCTCGCCAAAGACACCGGCTTGCCCGTCCTCACCGACGTCCACGAGCCCGGCCATTGCGAAGTCGCCGCCGAAGCGGTCGATGTCCTGCAAATTCCCGCTTTCCTCTGTCGCCAGACCGACCTGCTCGTCGCGGCAGGCAAAACCGGTCGCGCCGTCAACATCAAGAAAGGCCAGTTCGTCGCTCCGTGGGATATGACCCATCCCGTCGAAAAAGTCCGCTCTACCGGCAACGAGCGCGTCTTTCTCACCGAACGCGGCGCCAGCTTCGGCTACAACACTCTGGTGGTCGACTACCGATCGCTCCCGGTCATGCGGGCCATGGCCCCGGTGGTCTTTGACGGAACCCACTCCGTGCAGCAGCCTTCGGCGGCCCATGGCGTCAGCGGAGGTCAGCCCGAATTCATTCCGCTGCTGGCGCGCGCAGCCGTCGCCGCCGGCATCGACGGCCTCTTTCTCGAGGTTCACGATGACCCGGCGCACGCCAAGTCCGACGGTGCGAATGCCCTCGATCTCAAACTTCTCAAGCCGTTGCTGGAGACCCTGCTGGCCATCCACGCCGCGGCAAGTTAGCGGATTGCTTCGCCGACCAACTCAACTTGGTCCCGTTCATCCCCTGATACCATTTCCGCATGTCTCCTCACTCGCGCCGCCGGATCAACCGCGCCGCAATTCTCGCGTGCACCGCACTGGGCCTCGTTTTCTCCTGCGCCGCCCCGAACCCCTCCGCCAGCCCCACTTCCGAGCGCTCCCGCATCGAAGACGCCCTTGCCGGCCTCAATAAGGGACGCGGCATCGGCCAGGTGGCTGTGTCGCCTGATGGCACACACGTCGCATGGACCGAAGGTTCGCGTCGCGGCGGCGAAATTGTCGTGGCGCCCATCGACGACCTCCGCAACACCAGGCCTGTCACCGCCGCCAAGCCCGATGAACATTGTCGCGAAAATGAAATCATCTGGTCGCCCAACTCCAAATACCTCGCTTTCTTCTCTGATTGCGCGCGACCCGATGAGCAGGCAGACCTCTATTTGTCGCACGTCGACGGAACTCCGGCTCGCCGTCTCACAGTCCTCAATGGTTATGTGAATTCGCCGGCGTTCTCGCCCGACGGCACCCGCATCGCCTTCCTTTATGTGGAGGGCGCAACCCGTCCTGCTGGAGCTCTTGCTGCGATGAAGCCGCCTTCCGGCGTCATCGGAGAAGACGGCGTCGAGATTCAGCGAGTCGCCGTCATTCCCATCGATGGTTCCGCTCCTGCCGCGCCTGCGCAGGTCACGCCCGCCAATCTGCACGCCTTTGAGTTCGATTGGGCTCCGTACTCCGACGGCTTCGCCTACGTCGCAGCAGCCCCTCCCGGCGAAAACAACTGGTGGACCGCCAAGTTGTACACCGAAACCATCGGCGCCCCGCCGCATGCCATTCTCGACCCCTCCACCGTCGATGGCTCGCTCCATGGATTGCAAGTTGCCGTCCCCCGCTGGTCGCCCGACGGCAAACTCATCGCCTTCATCGGCGGCCTCATGAGCGATCAGGGTTCAACCGGCGGCGACGTCTGGCTCGTTTCGGCAGATGGCGGAACTCCCAGAGACATCACCGAAAAACGGCCGACTTCACCCGCATGGCTCACCTGGGACGGGAACGAGCATCTTTACGTCACCGAGCTCGCGGGCGGCAATAGCCAACTGCTTCACTACCACTTGCAGGGCGATCGCATCAGCCCAGCTTCGTCCGTCAATTTCGGCTCCCCTGTCTTTTCAGTTCCCGGAACCGTCGGCGATGGCCGTCTCGAGATGGGCCTGTCGTCCACGACAAATCACGCTCTCTTCGTCTTCACCGCAAGCACTTTCGACCGCGCATCTGAAATCTATGCGGCAAAACCCGCTGTCACCATGTCGTCGGGTCTCGAAGGTCTTGTGCAGCTCACCCATCTCAATGACGGGATCGAACCAGCCTGGGGCAAATCGGTTTCTGTTTCCTGGAAAAGCGACGACTTCCACGTGCAGGGCTGGCTCATGCTGCCCAAGCACTATGACCGGTCAAAAAAATATCCGCTCATCGTCGAAGTGCATGGCGGTCCAGCGGCCGCCACCACCTCTCATTGGAGTGGCGGAGGCGGCATCAGCGCCGCAGCCTTCTCGGCTATGGATTATTTCGTCCTGCAGCCCAACCCCCGCGGCAGTTACGGACAGGGTGAGGCTTTCACTGAGGCTAACCGCAAAGACTTCGGCTATGGTGACCTGCGCGATATCCTCGCCGGCGTCGATGCCGTCGAAGCGAAATACTCCATCGACCCCAACCGCGTCGGTCTCACCGGCTGGAGCTATGGCGGCTTCATGACCATGCTCTCTGTAACCCGCACAAACCGATTCAAGGCCGCAGTAGCCGGCGCCGGCATCTCCGACTGGCTCAGCTACTACGGCGAAAACTCCATCGACGAGTGGATGATCCCCTATTTCGGCGCCTCGGTCTATGACGACCCGGCCGTGTATGCCAAAAGCTCCGCCATTACCTTCATCAAAGAGGTGCACACGCCCACTTTGGTGGTCGTGGGCGATCGCGACGGCGAGTGTCCGGCGCCCCAGTCCTTCGAGTTCTGGCATGCCCTCCGCGCCCAGAATGTCCCCACCGAGTTAGTCGTCTATCCCAATGAAGGGCACGGTTTTGTCGATCCCGAGCACTCGCGCGACGTCATGATCCGCGCCGTCGCATGGTTCGACAAATACATGCCGCCCACCTGAGCCGCTCCGAGGGCCTTGGATGCCGGTCGGCTGCTCGCCTACGGCGTTTTGCAGAGTCTATCGGTACATCAGGAAAGCTGTGCCGGGTTCCCGTCGAGTGGGCTGGCCGCCTTGCCCTGATACACTTTTCTTTGGAGAAATAGAGGGTGTGCTTCGTCAGCCGGCGGCCTTTCAGCTGCCTGCCGAAAGCCATTGGATTGGGCCGGTTGTCCGCCTCGCAGGACCGTTGCGAACTCGCGGACAAACTGCTTCCATCTCACATTTTTTGAAGCATTCGGAAAGACCGTTCCGCGGTTCGACGATGCGGAACGGGGAGGATTCATGCGGCGGTATCTTGCGCTTATCTTTTTATTGGTCTTGAGCATTCCAGCCGGCGTCTCTGTCTCCGGCTGTATTCGTAACCCGGCAGGGAACTATTGCAACGGGCTGGGCTACGGATTGAAGAATACCGACGTCTTTTCGATCGACCTCGAACCGCGCACCACCGGCATTTCCATCGCTTTCGGGCAAACACGCCAGATCTCCGCTCCCACGGCCAAGACCTGCAAGGGCACCTCGGCCAGTGTCGCCAAATACACCTACGGCACCACGAATAATCAGATCGTCGATCTCTCGCCCACCGGTGGCATTTGTGCCGGCACCTGGAACCGCAACTCCGGCGGCGGCATCGCCGACTACACGATCTGCAGACCCCCGAATCCCGTGCCCAGTTCTGGCGGCTTGCCTTATACCACTGCGTACATCTCCGCTTCGGCCGATTCCGTCACGTCCAATCCCGTCGAAGTCTATGTCCCTGCGCCCGTGGGGTCCATTAATTTAACCCTCAATGGAGCTTCCTCCACCACCAGCCAGCAGTGCTCTTCACAGGGAACCATTTCGCAACTCGACGCCGAGGCTTGCTACGCGCTCAACGGTAAGCAGTATGAATTCTGTGCGCCGCCCACCGTTACAAACTATGCCTGCAGCGGCGGGCTCGCGCCCGGCGTCTCTTCGGTGCCCGATTGCACGCAGGCAATCGGCGTACTTACCTACCTCGTCGGTACGGCATCCGTCGCCCAGATCAACGCGGAAACCAATCAGATTACGGCTGAACTTCCTGGAACCACTGCCATCACAGCGCAGGTAGCAGGTTCCGGCTCGTCGGCTGGATACTTCTCCACGTGCCCGCCGAAATCCATCACGGTGACATTACCCACGGGCGCCACCAAGGGCGTCGTGACGCAGGGCGTTCAACAGAATCTGACCACCACGGTCATCGACACCAACAACGCCCCCATCACTGGCCTTACGCTCGACTATCAGTCAACCAATCCGCTCGATATCAATGCAGGCTCTGGCGGCGCCATTACCGCGTCCTATCCCGGTGCGGCCTCGGTCTTCGCCATCTGCCAGCCCAGCACATGTAATCCCACGCCAATCAATGAGGTGGGCGCGGGCAACGGTACAGGGCTTTCCCTGTCGAGCAACCCTGTCAACATTACAGTTCCCGGCACAGCCAGCGCTTATATGTGGTTCTCCGCGCCGGGCAAGTCCCAGTACTTCGTCCCCATTGAACTGCTCAGCGGCACCGTCGGCTCTACCGTGCGCATGCCTTACGTGCCCAACAGCATGCTCATGGACCAGACAGGCACCAGCCTTTACTTCGGTTCATCGCACGAACTCATGGTTTACAGCACAGCCGGAAACGCCATTTCGAAACAGGATCCCACGGTTCCGGGCGTTGTGCTCGCCGTCTCGCCCAACAACCAGACGCTGCTCATTAACGACCAGGTACGGCAGGTCTTTTACATCTACGGCACCGCCGGAACCACGTCTTCCACCTTCGCTGGACTCGGCGCCGCCGCACAGTGGACACCGGATTCTAAAACTCTCTACGTCACCGACAGCGCGGCTCTCGGCGCGGGTCACACAGACACGCTGTACGTCTACAACGCAAATACCGGTTGGACGACCTACAGCCTTGCCTCATCCGGCGGTGCCGAGCATCTCGCCGTCATGGTACCGGGAGTCGGCGCGTATTTGAGCGGCGATCCCACCGTGGCCCACACCTGGTGCCCAAAAGGTCAGGTCGGCGACTACAACAGCATGGTCTTCTACCCGCAGGGCGACTCCGTCAATGCGGCCACAGACGTGCTCGCGGCCACCACGGATGGCGATCACATCATCGGCGCGGCGCAATCTGGCGGTGGCATCACGCTCTCCGACATTGGTGTCACGATCCCGACCGTCGCCTCCACCAGCAGCCTTTCTTCAACACCGATTCAAACTCCCATTGAATGTCCCGATTCCTCCTCAGGAGCGCTCTCGCCGCTCCTTCTCACGCACACGCTCAATC
>Ga0210385_10000277_pt1 | contig 43519 bp, 34 predicted proteins | sample IncBWH26OmetaG_FD_160107 | JGI IMG/M metagenome (GOLD analysis project Ga0210385, IMG submission 160107) | Forest soil microbial communities from Barre Woods Harvard Forest LTER site, Petersham, Massachusetts, United States - Inc-BW-H-26-O ...
GGAGGAGGTCGCGGCCGCCGTACTGTTCCTGGCCAGCAGCGACTGCGGCTTCGTCACCGGCATCGACTTCCTGGTCGATGGCGGCGCGGCGAGCTTCTAGAGGAGCCAGCATGCCCCAATCACACAGGCCCGACATCGAAGACCGGGTGGCGATCCAGGACCTCATCGCCAAGTACTGCTGGGCCCTGGATACCGGGGATGTCGAAGCCTTCGTCTCCTGCTTCACGCCGGATGCGGTGCTGATCGAGGAAGTGTTCGAGGATCCGGATGTCTGGAGGGGTCACGAAGGGATTCGCGAACTCATCGAACACTACGCCAGCTCGGCGGGGTTTCCGGGCCGCCAGCACCATGTGACCCAGACGCAGGTCAGGGGCGATGGCGAGCGCTGTCAGGCGCGCTCCTTTGCCTTCGTCACCGAGTGTCGCGGCGAGCCGCCCTACACGATTCGTTTCACCGGCTACTACGAGGATTCGGTCGTAAAAGTGGACGGCGAATGGCTGTTCCGCGAGCGCATCATCCGCCTCTGGGACGGACCGATACTGGCGCGCTTCCCGGGTCGCGGTGAGCGCGTCGCGCGCAAGCGGCCACCGGAACTGGTCATCAAGAGAAAATCACCGGGAGGCTGAACGTGGCTGACCTTGAAATTCCGGCCGGGACCGGCCCCGCGCCCACGCTCGAATTTGCCTTTGAGATCCGGCTGCGCTTCATCCGTGTACAGATGATCCCGGGCATGCCCAGCGGCGCGACGCGCGGTGCGGTCTACGTCGACAGCGGCGAAATCCGCGGTCCGCGCCTGAATGGGAAGGCGGTTCCCAACAGCGGTGGTGACTACGCGTTGTTCCGCCCCGATGATGTGGTGTCATTCGATGCCCGCTACATGCTGGAGGCGGACGACGGTACCCTGATCCTGATGCAGAACCGCGGCCATCTGTGGGGCCGCAAGCCGGACACCATGCAGAAGCTGCGCGACATGGCCTTCAAAGGCGGTCCGATCGTGGATCCGTCGGAGTACTATTTGCGCTCCACACCGTCGTTTGAAGTTGCCGCCGGCAAGCATGACTGGCTGATGCGTCACGTGTTCGTGGGGCTGGGCGAACGTCGGACAGATGGCAACTTCGTGCGTTATTTCGTTGTGACCTGACTTTCGCGACCGGAGACCAAGATCATGACCGCTCCTTTCCCGCAGACCATGGACTTCTCGGGGCACAACCTGCCCTCGCGCATCGAATGCGACATCTATGACCTGGTGGTCGAGGGCAACCTCCCGCCGGAAATCCGCGGCATCTGGTACCAGTCGGTGCCCGATCCTCAGTATCCGCCGAAGCTTGGCAAGGACACTTTCCTGAGCGGCGATGGCATGGTCCGCAGTTTCGCCTTCGATGGCGAGGGACATGTCGATTTCAAGCAGCGCTACATCCGCACCGAGCGCTGGATGCTCGAGCACAAGGCCCGCAAGGCGCTGTTCGGGATCTATCGCAATCCGTACACCGATGATCCGAGCGTCGCCGGCAAGCGCCGCGGCGCAGCCAATACGACGCCGTTCTTCCACGGCGGTCGGGTGCTCGCCTTCAAGGAGGATTCGCCACCGTGGGAAGTGCACCCGGTGACCCTCGAAACCGTGGGGGAGTGGACCTTCGGCGGCAAGCTGCGCAGCCAGACCGTCACCGCGCATCCGCGCCTGGATCCCGTCACCGGTGAGATGCACTACTTCGGTTACGAGGCCACGGGCCTGGCCAGCACGGATGTCTCGTATTTCGTCGCCGACAGGAAAGGGGAACTCGTCAAGGAGGAGATGTTCAAGGTCCCCTACTGCGCCCTGATGCATGATTTCGTCGTAACGCAGGACTACGTGGTGTTCCCGGGCTTTCCGATCGTGGCGGACCTCGAGCGCATGAAAGCCGGAGGCGATCACTGGGGCTGGGATGCCACCAAGGAATCCTTCGTCGGCATCATGCCGCGCAAAGGAACCGCGAAGCAGATGCGCTGGTTCAAGGCCCGCGCCTGCTCGGTGTTTCACTTCATCAACAGTTACAACGAAGGCAGCAAGGTGCACGTCGACATGTGCGTCAGCGATGTACCGGCCTTCGAGTTCATGCGCGAGGCCGGCGGGCTGCATATCCCGCAGCAACAGGTCGGCGGCGGACTGGTGCGCTGGACCTTCGACATGGCGAGTGAAAAGGATACCCCCGAGGAGAGTTCCCTCGGACCGCCGGCCGACTTCCCGCGGATTGCGGACAAGGACATGATGGTCGACTACGACGTGGCCTACCTCGGACAGGTCGACGTGCGCTTTGGTCCACCGATCCTCTCCGGGCCCGTGGGCGCCGGATTCAACACGCTCGCGCGCCTGGAAGTGAAGACCGGCAAGGTGACCACCTACTTTGCGGGTCCGAACCGCACCATGCAGGAGCACGTGCATATCGCCTCGCAAAAGCCCGGCCACGAGGGCTACCTGATGCACATCATCGACCGCCATGATGAGAACCAGGCGGAGGTGCATGTGCTGGAAGCCGAGCACATCGACCACGGTCCGATCGCGACCATCAAGATTCCGATGCGGCTGCGCTCCGGCGTGCACGGCAACTGGGCCTCCGCCGAAGCGCTGGCCCACCGGGTACACCCATGACGGTGGTCGTGACCGGTGCGTCCGGCGCGTTCGGTCGCTTGGCGGCCGAGCGCCTGCTCGCGAAGCTGGAACCATCGCAACTGATACTGGTAACGCGTAATCCGGGCGGACTTGCCGAATTCGCAAAGCGCGGTGCGCAGGTTCGCTTTGGTGACTTCGACCAGCCCGAGTCGCTGCGCGCGGCCTTCGCGGGCGCGGATAAACTGCTGCTCATCAGCACTCTGGATGTGGGCGAGCGCCGGCGGCGTCAGCACCGCAGCGCAGTCGAAGGCGCGCAGGCCGCGGGCGTCGGCCATGTCATCTACACCTCCAGTGTCGGCATCCATCCGCGCAGCCCGGCCTTCGTGATCGAGGATCATCTGTTTACCGAAGAGTTGCTGCGCGCCAGTGGCCTCAAATTCACGTTCATGCGCGATGCGCAGTACGCGGAAGTGATCACCACCATGATCGCGCCCGCTGCCGTCGCGACGGGCGAATGGGTGTCCAGTGCGGCCGATGGCTGCATGGCGTTCGTATCGAAGAAGGATTGCGTGGAATCGGCTGTGGCAGTGCTGACGACGCCGGGTCACGAAGGGGCGGTCTACGAGATCACGGGGCCAGAGCTGCTGACCTTCGGGGACTGCGCGCGCATCGCAGCGGAAGTGACCGGCAAGCCGATCAGGTTCGTGAACGTCTCGCATGAGGTCATGCAGGGGCGTTTCGATGCCGCCGGTGTCCCGCGGCGCCATATCGAAGGCACGGTGCACCAGGCGGCCGGCGCCTGGGGGAGCGAGGAGATGATGTCGTACGAGCGCGGCATCCGCGAGGGCTACTTCGCGGTGGCCTCCCAACACGTCAAGCTGCTCTCGGGCCGTGCGGCGCGTTCCTTGCGCGAGGTCTACCAGGCCACCCGCGACGCGCTGCCGGCATAATCCCGATGACCAAGAATTCGGCAAGCTCCCGGACGGCGCAGGAGCAACGCAACCTGGATCATGTGCTCGGCATGTTTCGTGATGTGCTGCAGCCGCTGGACGCCGCGCAGGTCGATCGCTACATTTCGCCCGACTATATTCAGCACAGCCCCATGGCCGCCCCCGGCCGCGACAGCCTGAAGGCGTTCCTGCGGATGGTGCGCACCGCCAGTCCAAACTCCAGCCAGAAACTGCTGCGTGCCTTCGTGGACGGCGACCACGTCATTCTTCACTACCATGTGAAGAAGGATCCCGGGGACCTGGGGTTTGTGGTGATGGACATCTTTCGCCTGACCAATGGGATGGTGGTCGAACACTGGGATTGCGTGCAGGATGTGCCCGCCCATTCGCCGAATCCCATCTCAATGTTCTAGGAGGGTTGCCCATGCTCGAGACCATGTTGTGGACGGCGCTCGTGATCCTGCTCGCGGTCCTTGAATTCATGGCGTTTGGGTTCCTCGTCGGCAGCGCGCGCACCCGCTACAAGATCGATGCCCCGGCGACCACCGGACACCCGGAATTCGAGCGGACCTTTCGCGTTCACTACAACACGCTGGAGATGCTGGTGGTGTTCATCCCATCCATCTGGCTGTTCGGGATGTACCTGAATCCGCGTTGGGGCGCGATCATCGGCGTGGTGTTCCTGGTGGGCCGCGCGCTGTATGCCGTCGGCTACATTCGCGCGCCGGAAAAGCGCTCCTTTGGTGCCATGCTGTCGTTTGCTTCGCTCACGGTGCTTCTGGTCGGTGCCCTGTTCGGCGTGGTGCGGGCACTCGTGCTCACCGCGGCGTGAGCTCCCAACCTGGCAGCCACCGCACCGGTGGCGAGGCGCTGGTTGATTCGCTCATCGCCCACGGTGTGGACACCGTGTTCGGCTTGCCCGGGGCGCAGACCTACGGACTCTTCGACGCCCTGCATCGCGCCCAACCGCAGCTGCGGACGGTGGGTGCACGCCATGAACAGGCCTGCAGCTACATGGCCTTCGGCTACGCCCGCTCGACCGGCCGGCCCGCGGTGTGCACCGTGGTGCCCGGGCCCGGTCTGCTCAATGCCGGCGCGGGACTGCTCACCGCCTGGGGTGCCAATCAGCCGGTGCTGTGCCTCACCGGGCAGGTGCCGACGGCATTCCTCGACCGCGGTCGTGGCCACCTGCACGAAATGGCCGACCAACTCGCCACCGCCTCCGGATTTACCAAGTGGGTGGCGCGGGTCGAGCATCCGGCGCTGGCACCGGGGCTGGTCAGCGAAGCCTTCAAACAGATGCGTCAGGGCAGACCCGGGCCGGCGCTGCTCGAGATGCCCTGGGACGTCTTCACTCAGCGCGCTGCGATACCACCCGTTGCGCCTTACAGCGGTCCGCTGGTGCCGCCGCCGGATACCGATGCGGTCGAGCGCGCCGCGCGCCTCATCGCCGACAGTCGCTTCCCCATGATTTTTGTCGGCGGTGGCGCGCAGGGTGCCAGCGAATCCATCCTCGAACTCGCCGAGACGCTCGATGCGCCGGTGGTCGGCTTCCGCAGCGGTCGCGGTGTGGTCAGCGATGCGCATGTACTGGGCGTCAACATCGCTGCGGCCTGGCGGCTGTGGCCGCAGACCGATCTGGTGATCGGCATCGGCACGCGCCTGGAAGTACCCGGTTGGCGCTGGCCGTGGAAACCCGCGGGTCAGAAGAGCATCCGCCTGGATGTCGATCCGGCCGAGATGCGTCGGGCGCCCCCGGATGTCGCACTGCTGGCCGATAGCGATGCGGGTACGCGCGCGCTGCTGGCCGCCTTGCGCAAGCGGGTCGTGGCACGCGCCGCACGTCGCGAGGCGATTATTGCCGCGCGTGTCGCCGCCGAAGCGGATATTCAGGCGGTGCAGCCCCAGGTGAGTTACCTGCGCGCCATTCGCGAGGTGCTTCCCGATGAGGGCCTGCTGACCGATGAGATCTCGCAGATGGGATTCACCTCCTGGTACGCCTTTCCGGTATACCGGCCGCGGACCTTCATCTCATCGGGTTATCAGGGCACGCTGGGTTCGGGCTTCCCCACGGCACTGGGCGTGAAAGTGGCGCACCCCGACCGGCCGGTGGTGGCGATGTGCGGCGATGGCGGATTCATGTTCGCCGTGCAGGAACTCGCGACGGCGGTTCAGTTTGGAATCGGCGTGGTGACGCTGGTGTTCAACAACAATGCCTTCGGCAACGTGCGTCGTGACCAGCGCGAGCAATTCGCGGGCCGGGTGCTGGGAGCGGACCTGCATAATCCCGACTTCCTGAAGCTCGCCGATGCCTTCGGGGTACGCGCGCAGCGGGTCGCCTCGCCCGAGGCGTTGCGTGCGGCCCTGTCACGGGCCCTTGAGTCGGGTGCACCCTGGCTGATTGAAGTATCGGTGCCACGTGATTCGGAGAGCGATCCGTGGCGCTTTCTGCAGCCGAAAATGCCCGCGGACGCTTGAACCATAGACTTGAGCGGAACAGTAGGGCGACTGTGGTCTCCCCTGCGCAATAGACGTATCGTGCCGACAGGCGACAGGGCAGGCGAATGCGGACCAGGGACGTTCAGGACTACGGCATCGCGGTACTGACCGTCATCGGCGTCAGCGCACTCCACGCGGTATTGGAACCCTGGCTGGGCCGCCAGCACAACACCGCCTTCATGGTCTGTGCGGTGGCCGTGACATTGGCCACCGGAGGTCCCGGGCCGGCGATCCTCACCGCCGTGCTCGCCCTCCTCGCCACGGTGACGCTCTTCGGCCAGCCGGGCGACTACATTGCCCTGGGCCGAGCGGGCGGCGCGACGGCTACCCTGATGTACGCCGTCGCTTGCGCCGTGATGATCGCCCTCGGCGGCTGGCATGCGCGACGGGCGCGACGTGAGCGTGTGGCGCACGCGCGCGATGCGCAGATGCTGGATCTGGTCACCGACTGTTTCTTCGTGCTCGATCGGGAGTGGCGCTTCTCGCACATCAACGATCCGGCATTGCGGTATTTCAACCGCAGTTCGCAGCAACTGTTGGGTGGAGTGCTCTGGGAGCTGTTCCCGTTGATCATCGGGACGCCGATCGAGACCCTGTTCAGGCAGGTGCACCAGACCGGCACGGCCGGACAAACCGAGGTGCGGGCGCCGGTATCGAAGCGCTGGCTGGATGTGCGTGCCGTACCCACCGGCACTGGCATGATGGTCGTGTTCACGGACGTAACCCGCAGACGGCTCGCGCAGGATGCCGCCGAGCACAACGCCGAATTCCTGCGCGTGGTCACCGATTCGGTCGGTGTGCTCATCGCCTATGTGGGCCTGGACCGACGCTACCGCTTCATCAATCGGCGCTATGGGGAGGTGTTTGGCTTCGCCGCAGAGGCTGCGCTGGGCAAGACCCACGCGGAGCTGTGCGGCGAGGAGGCGTATCAGACCATCCGGCGGCCCCTCGACTGTGCCTTCGAAGGCCAGCCGGTCAGCGATGAGATGCCGCTGCGGCTGGCGGGCCTGGGCGAGCGCCATTTACTGGCCAACTACCGTCCGGACCTGGATGAGCAGGGCCAGGTGCGCGGCGTGGTGGTGGCCTTGAGCGATATCACCGAACGGGTGAAGGCGGAACTGGCACTGCGTGAAGCAGATCGCCGCAAGGACGAATTTCTGGCGACCCTCGCCCATGAACTTCGCAATCCTCTGGCGCCCATCATGAATGCGGTACCGCTTCTGGGCGGGGAACCGGCGACCCGCCTGAACGCCCGTTCGATCATCGACCGGCAGGTGCGCCACCTCGCGCGGCTGGTGGATGATCTCCTCGATGTCTCGCGCATCACCCTGGGCCGCATCAATCTGCGCCGTGAACGCGCCGCCATCGGCGTGATCGTCAATCATGCGGTCGAGGCGAGCCGGCCGCTGATTGAGTCCTCGGGCCACGTATTGACGGTGCACATGCCCGACGGTGCGTTCGAGGTGGACGCTGATGTCGTGCGCATGGCGCAGGCGATCCTCAATCTGCTCAACAATGCAGCCAAATACACTCCGTCCGGCGGGCGCATCGATCTGTCGGTAGCCGCGGTCGGCAGTGAGGCGGTGATCTGCGTCAGTGACACCGGCGTGGGCATTCCCGGCGCGATGCTGCCGCGGATCTTCGAGCTGTTCGCGCAGGTGGACCACAGCCTGGAGCGCACCCAGGGCGGCCTGGGGATCGGTCTGACCCTGGCCGGCCGGCTGGTGCGCATGCACGGCGGGACGCTCACCGCGCACAGCGAGGGGCTCGGACACGGCAGCCGCTTTGAAATCCGCCTGCCGCTGGCAGCCCCACTGGCCGCAGTTCCGGCGCGCCCGGTAGAAGCCCCGGCACCGCAAGCGGCAGCGCCACGAACCCGACGGGTGCTGGTCGTGGATGACAATGTGGATGCGGCCGAGAGCCTCAGTCTGCTGCTGCAGGCCGACGGCCACCAGACCGAGCTCGCTCATGATGGGCTGGCGGCGGTTGCCGCCAGCGCGCGCTTCGCCCCCGACATCGTGCTCCTGGACATCGGCCTGCCGGGCCTGAATGGCTATGAGGCCGCCAGGCGCATGCGCAGCCAGGGCGGTGCGCGCGCGACGCTGGTGGCGCTGACGGGGTGGGGACAGCAGCAGGATCGGGCGCGCGCGGCCCAGGCCGGATTCGATCTGCACCTCACCAAACCCGTCGATCCAGCTGTCATAATGGCTTTGGCGCGGGACCCGCAGACGCCGGCGCTGCTGCAGTATTGCCTGTAGCTGTTAAACTCGGCGGCCCGGCTTGCCTTCATGCAGCAGCGGCGAATGTGGCGGAACTGGTAGACGCGCTGGATTTAGGTTCCAGTGGGGAAACCCGTGAGGGTTCGAGTCCCTCCTTTCGCACCAGGCCGGTCATTTTCACAACAGGATTTTAGTGGTATGCAGGTATCGTTGACCGCGACAGGTGGCCTCGAGCGCCGCCTGGAAGTTGCCGTTCCCGCCCAGGCGGTGACGAGTGAAATCGAGACCCGGCTGAAGCAGCTCGCCCGGACCTCCCGCCTCAAGGGTTTCCGCCCGGGCAAGGCACCCCTGCAGGTGGTCCGCAAGCAGTTCGGCGACCAGGTCCGCGCCGAGGTCGTCAGCGATCTGATGCGCAAGTCGTTCGCCGAGGCGGTGACCAAGGAGCAGCTGACCCCGGCCGCCGGCCCCCGAATCGAGCCCATCGCCCTGGATCCCGGATCGGATCTCAAGTACGCGGCGGTGTTCGAGGTGATGCCGGAAGTGAAGGTGGCGCCGTTTGAGGCCGTTCAGGTCCAGCGCCCGTCGGCCGCGGTCACCGAGGCCGATGTCGATGCCATGATCGAGTCCATGCGCCGGCAGCGCCCCGAATTTACCGAGGTGACCCGGCCCGTCCAGGCTAGCGATCGGGTCACCGTGGATTACGACGGCGCCGTGGCGGGCGCGGCCTTCGAGGGGGGCACCGGGCGCGAGGTGCCCTTCGTGATCGGGGCGGGCCAGGTGTTGCCCGAATTCGATGCCGCCGCCACCGGGGCCAGCGTCGGAGACACCCGCGCGGTCAGCATCACCTACCCGCAGAACCATGCGTCCACCCACCTGGCCGGCAAAACGGCTGAGTTCAAGCTGACGATCAAGAAGATTGAAGAGCAGGTGCTGCCGCCCGTGGATGAGGCCTTCTGCCGCGCCTATGGCGTGGAGGAAGGCGGCATCGAGGCCCTGCGTGCCGAGGTGCGCTCGAGCATGGAGCGGGAGATGGCCTCAGTGATCCGCGGCCGGGTCCGCAATCAGGTCATGGAGGCGCTGTACCGCAACAATCCGCTCGAGGTGCCGAAATCGCTGGTCGAGGATGCCGCCCAGCAGCTGCAGATGGAGGCCGGTCGCCGGGCCGGGGCCCGCGACGCCAGCCAGCTGCCCCCACGGCAGCAGTTCATCGAAGCCGCCCGGCAGCGGGTGGCCTTGGGCATGATCATGGGCGAGATCGTGCGCGGCCTGTCCTTGACCCTGGATCGCAGCCGGGTCCAGTCCCGGCTGGATGATCTGGTGGCCTCATTCCCCAATCCGGAGGAGACCCGGCGCTCCTACCTGTCGAACGCGCAGGCTATGCGTCAGATTGAGTCCGCGGTCCTTGAAGATCAGGCAATCGATGCCATAGTGGAAAAAGCCAGCGTCACCGAGCAGCCCTCATCGTTCAGGGAGCTGACGGGATTTGGTCAGACTGAAGCCATCACCGGGAGTACCGCCACATGAATGAGCGCGCCCTGAATCTGGTTCCCATGGTCGTCGAGCAGACGGCTCGTGGCGAACGTGCCTACGACATCTATTCCCGGTTGCTGAAGGATCGGCTGATTTTCGTCGTCGGACCCATCGACGATTATATGGCGAACATCGTGGTCGCCCAGATGCTGTTTCTGGAGTCCGAGAATCCGGAAAAGGAAATCAACCTGTACATCAACTCCCCGGGCGGCGTGGTGACGGCGGGCCTCGCCATCTATGACACCATGCAGTTCATCAAGCCGGATGTGAGCACCATCTGCACCGGCCAGGCCGCCAGCATGGGGGCGGTACTGCTGGCCGCCGGCGCCAAGGGCAAGCGCTACTGCCTGCCGCATGCCCGCGTGATGATCCACCAGCCCTTAGGTGGGGTGCAGGGTCAGGCGAGCGACATGGAGATCCATGTCCGCGAGACCTTGGGGGTCCGCGACCGATTGAACAAGATCCTGGCCAAGCACACCGGCCAGACTGTGGATAAAATCAAGCTCGATACCGACCGGGACAACTTCCTCTCCGCCACGGACGCCGTGGACTACGGCCTGATCGACAAGGTTCTGGAGAAACGGGGCGAGTCGCCGCCCAGTTCCAGTGCGGATAAGTGACTTTCAGCCCCAATACTGAGAGCAGCAGCACAACATGGCGCTGGCATATTGCCACTGCTTTGCCTGTGGCCTTGGGCGCGTGCTATAAAGAAATTGCCCCTGTCTTTGGGGGTTTGTCCTGCGGCGCCAAAGCAGCACGAGGGCTAGATGACTGAAGATTCCCGCAACCGTCACGATGACGGCAAATTGTTGTACTGCTCGTTCTGCGGGAAGAGCCAGCACGAGGTCCGCAAGCTCATTGCGGGCCCCTCGGTATTCGTCTGTGACGAGTGCGTCGAGCTGTGCAATGACATCATCCGCGAGGAGCTCGAGGACCGCGCCGAACGCGCGCGCGACAAGCTCCCGAAGCCGCACGAGATCAAGAAGGTCCTCGACGAATACGTCATTGGCCAGGACCGTGCCAAGAAGGTGCTGTCGGTATCGGTTTACAACCACTACAAGCGCCTGCAGAGCCGCACCGGCACGCCCCGCAAGGACGATGTCGAGATCACCAAGAGCAACATCCTGCTGATCGGCCCGACCGGCTGCGGCAAGACGCTGCTGGCCGAGACCCTGGCGCGACTCTTGAACGTTCCGTTCACCATCGCCGATGCGACCACCCTCACCGAGGCGGGCTATGTCGGTGAGGACGTCGAGAACATCATCCAGAAGCTCTTGCAGAAGTGTGACTACGATGTGGAGAAGGCCCAGACGGGCATCGTCTACATCGACGAAATCGACAAGATTTCCCGCAAATCCGACAATCCGTCGATCACCCGCGACGTGTCCGGCGAGGGCGTACAGCAGGCGCTGCTGAAGCTCATCGAGGGCACGGTGGCCTCGGTGCCCCCGCAGGGCGGCCGCAAGCACCCCCAGCAGGAGTTCCTGCAGGTCGATACCACCAATATCCTGTTCATCGTGGGTGGTGCCTTTGCCGGCCTGGAAAAGATCATTCAGAACCGCACCCAGAAGGGTGGCATCGGCTTCACGTCCGAAGTGCGGGACGTGAACAGCCGCCCGCATGGCAGCGACCTGTTCCACGACGTCGAGCCGGAAGACCTCATCAAGTTCGGGCTGATCCCCGAGTTCGTGGGCCGTCTGCCGGTGGTCGCGACCCTGGATGAGCTGGATGAGGTGGCGTTGATTTCGATCCTCACCGAACCCCGCAATGCTTTGACCAAGCAGTATCGCCGCCTCTTTGAAATGGAAGGCGCCGAGCTCGAGTTTCGGGAGGAGGCCCTGAAGGCGGTGGCGCATCGGGCCATGCAGCGCAAGACCGGGGCGCGCGGTCTGCGCACGATCCTGGAGACCGCGCTGCTCGATACCATGTACGACCTGCCGACCATGCGCAACGTGCAGAAGGTGGTCGTCGACGAGACCGTCATCGAGGGGCAGTCCAAGCCATACGTGGTATATCGAACTGAAGACGAACCGCGACGAGCCTCCGGAACCGCACACTGAGCGGTGCATTCTTCGAAACTGTGGACCCGCTCCGTTGAATCGGGCTGGCGGGTCCCCAAATCCCCGTTATATTAGTCACGTGACAGGTGTGCCGGGCCCAAGCGGCCCGCGCACGCCTTAACCTTTGCTTCAGCGAGGAATTCGCCATGTCCGAACCGGTCTCCGCGAACCCCAAGGCAACGACCGCCCAGAGCGTGCCCGTCCTGCCGCTGCGGGACGTCGTCGTCTATCCGCACATGGTCATCCCGCTGTTCGTCGGCCGGGAGAAATCGATCCAGGCGCTGGATGTCGCCATGCATGGCGACAAACGCATCATGCTCATCGCCCAGAAGCAGGCGGATGTGGATGATCCGAAGGTCGAGGACCTGTATCGCATCGGCACCATCGCCACCATTCTGCAGCTGCTGAAGCTGCCGGACGGGACGGTGAAGGTGCTGGTCGAGGGCATCGACCGCGCGCGCATCGACAAGCTCGAGGCGGGCGATTACTACAGCGCCGATGTCACGATGCAGTCGGATGGCGAAACCTACGATGAGCGCGAGATGGATGTGCTCGGCCGTTCGGTGATCTCGCAGTTCGAGCAGTACGTGAAGCTGAACAAGAAGGTGCCGCCGGAAGTGCTGACGGCCCTCGCCGGCATCGAGCACGCGGGCCGGCTGGCCGACACCGTGGCCGCGCACATGTCGCTGAAGCTCGGCGAGAAGCAGAAGGTCCTGGAGATCCTCGACGTGCGCAAGCGCCTCGAGCACATCCTGGTCGCCATCGAAGGCGAGATGGATGTGCTGCAGATCGAGAAGCGCATCCGCGGCCGCGTCAAGGCGCAGATGGAGAAATCCCAGCGCGAGTACTACCTGAATGAGCAGATGAAGGCCATTCAGAAGGAACTCGGCGAAATGGACGAGGGCGGCAACGAACTCACCGACCTCGAACAGAAGATTGCCAAGGCGGGCATGCCCAAGGAGGCGCGCGAGAAGGCCGCCGCCGAGCTGAACAAGCTGAAGATGATGTCGCCGATGTCGGCGGAGGCCACGGTCGTCCGCAACTACATCGACTGGCTGGTCAAGGTGCCGTGGAAGAAGCGCACCAAGATCCTCAAGGACATCGCGAAGGCCGAATCGGTGCTGGATGAGGATCACTTTGGCCTGGAAAAGGTCAAGGAGCGCATCGTCGAGTATCTCGCCGTCCAGCATCGCGTCGAGAAACTGCGCGGCCCGATCCTGTGTCTGGTCGGCCCCCCGGGTGTCGGCAAAACCTCACTCGGACAGAGCATCGCGCGCGCCACGAACCGCAAGTTCGTGCGCATGTCATTGGGCGGAGTGCGCGATGAGGCAGAGATCCGTGGCCACCGGCGCACCTACATCGGCTCGATGCCGGGCAAGATCGTGCAGAACATGGCCAAGGCGGGGGTGCACAACCCGCTGTTCCTGCTCGATGAAGTCGACAAGATGTCCATGGATTTCCGCGGCGACCCCTCCTCGGCGCTGCTGGAAGTGCTCGATCCGGAGCAGAACGCCACCTTCAACGATCACTACCTGGAGGTCGATCTGGATCTGTCCGAGGTGATGTTCGTCTGCACGGCGAACACGCTGAATATTCCCGGACCGCTGCTGGACCGCATGGAAGTCATCCGTCTGCCGGGCTACACCGAAGATGAGAAGATGAACATCGGACGCCGCTACCTCGTCCCCAAGCAGATGAAGGCGAACGGCCTCAAGGACGATGAACTCAAGGTGTCGGATCCGGCGCTGCTGGACATCGTGCGCCATTACACGCGCGAGGCGGGCGTGCGCAATTTCGAGCGCGAAATCGCCAAGATCGGCCGCAAGTCCGTGAAGCAGCTGCTGCTGGAGGACAAGGAGCAGAAGGCCATCAGCGTCACGCCGCGCAACCTCGAGAAGTTCCTGGGGGTCAAGCGCTTCCGCTATGGCAAGGCCGAGGACAGCGATCGCATCGGCCAGGTGACGGGACTGGCATGGACCGAAGTGGGCGGCGAACTGCTGACCATCGAAGCGGCGATCGTGCCGGGTAAGGGCAAGCTGCAGCACACCGGCCATTTGGGCGAGGTGATGCAGGAGTCCATCCAGGCCGCCATGACGGTGGTGCGCAGCCGCAGCCAGGTGTTGGGGCTCGAGCAGGATTTCTACCAGAAGAACGATATCCATCTGCACATGCCGGAAGGCGCGACGCCGAAGGACGGTCCGAGCGCCGGGGTGGGCATGTGCACGGCGCTGGTGTCGGCGCTGACCCGCATTCCGGTGAAGTCGGATGTGGCGATGACCGGTGAGATCACGCTGCGCGGCGAGGTGCTGCCCATCGGCGGACTGAAGGAGAAGCTGTTGGCCGCGCATCGCGGTGGGATCAAGACCGTGCTCATCCCCGATGAGAACGTGAAGGATCTGACCGAGATCCCGGACAACATCAAGGGCAACCTCACCATCAAACCGGTGAAATGGATTGATGAGGTGCTGCAGATCGCCCTGGTGAGTCAGCCGGTGCCGTTGACGGTTCCGGCTGCGCCGGTCGAAGCCAAACCGGCGCGCCGCAGCGGGCGTCGGACCCTGAAGCCCTCATCGGCGCACTAGCTACAGGCCCGCCGCTGAAGCACTTCGACGCCGTCATATTCGACATGGATGGCACCCTGCTCGACACCGAGCGTGTCGCGCAGGAGGCGTTCTGCACCGCCTGCGATGAACTGCACGTCGCGCCCCGCATGGATCTGCTGCTGCGCTGTGTCGGCGCCGCCGAACCCATTGCCCGCCGTATCATTGGCGCGGGTTATGGTGCGGGACTTGACTGCGACGCTTTCTTCGCCGCCTGGAACCGTCACTTCAGGCAGCTGAGCCAGCAGACGCCCGCGCCCTTGAAGGAGGGCGCCGCGGCGCTGCTCGACGCCGTGGCGGGCCTGGGTCTGCCAATGGCGATCGCCACTTCGTCGCGGACCGAACACGCCGTGGAAAAACTGCGCCAGGCGGGCCTGCTTAAGCGCTTCCGGACGGTCATCGGCGCCGACCAGGTGCAACGGCCCAAGCCGGATCCGGAGGTCTATCTGAAGGCCGCCGCGTACCTCGCAGTCGACCCGAAAGCCTGTCTGGCCGTGGAGGACTCGGAATACGGCGTGCGGGCAGCGCACGCGGCGGGCATGACCGTGATCCAGGTGCCGGACATGACGCAGCCCAGCTCGGACCTGCGCTCGCTGGGCCATATCATCCTGAACTCACTCAAGGAAGTTGCCGCTTACCCCTTTTCCACGGAAAACACCCATGGCTGAAGTTGAGATCCACACCTCCCACGAAGGCGGCGGCGATGCATTCACCAAGGGCGTGAGCGTCATGGTGGGCGTGATCGGCATCGTGCTGGCCTTCGTCACGATTGCCTCGCATCGCGCGCACACCGCGGCCGTCATCCATCGCACCGAGGCCAATGACCAGTGGTCGTTCTACGAGGCCAAGAAGGAACGCGAGCATCTGATGGACGTGGCGGCGGGACTGCTCGGTGTGGTGCAGCTCGCGCAGCCCGAGAAAGCCCAGGCACTGGGCGCGCAGTACGCCAAGGAGCGTGACCGCTACGCCTCTGATGCCACCCAGATTCAAAGCGAGGCCCAGGGGCGTGAGGCCGAGAGCCGCCGCGAGGAGGCCCGCGGCCTGCGGCTGGATCTGGGGGAGGGGCTGCTCGAGCTGGGACTGGTGCTCACCTCGCTGTATTTCCTGGCGCGCAGGCGCCTGTTCCCCGTCATCGGGGTGTTTGCGGCGATCGCCGGCGCCATCGTCGCGGCCACGAACTTCCTGGCCTAAGAGCCCGTTCTGGCGCCGGCCTCCTCGATGACCAGGTCCGAGAGCGGATGGCTGCAGCAGATGAGGATGAGGCCGCGGTCGATCTCACGCTGGCGGATGCCGCCCTTGTGATTCATCTGCACCTGCCCTGACACCAGTTTCGATTTACAGGTGCCGCAGGCGCCCTCGCGGCAGGAGTACGGCAGGGCGACACCGGCCGTCTCGCCCGCGTTCAGAATGAACTCATCCGGGCGGCATTGGGTGGTGACGCCGGCCCGCGCAAAGGTCACGGCGAAGGTCGTTGCACTCATGAGGCCGCCAGTCCCTCGCCCAGGCGCCCGATGTACCACTCGACGATCTTCTCCACCAGGCCTTCCGTAAACGGCGAATAGGGACCGGGCTGATAGGCGGGACTCTCCACACCCGTTTGGGCGCGCGCCACCAGGGCGCCATCCTGATGATTGGTGGCGATCCAGACGGAAGTCAGACGGTGCATGTCGTAATCCACGCCTTCCTGCGCATCCTTGTGCACCAGCCAGGTCGTCCGCAGCATCGTGCGGTTGGGTGCCAGCGGCAACACCGAGAAGGTGATGACGTGATCGCTCATGAAGTGATGCCAGGAGTTGGGCTGGGTCCAGAACGACAGACCGCCCAGATCCGCGCGCGGCAGAGCCCCGAGCAGGCGGGTCGATGCCACCTTGGTGTCCGGCGTCTGCGACTCGCCCGCGCGGGCGATCGGCAGCCGCACGGTGCGGAAACCGGTCACTCGCTCGAGCAGGTCGAGCTCCCGCGACGCCAGGCCATAGCCCTCCCAGCGCACGTGCTCGCGGGCCAGGAGATCATCGAAGTTCTGCAGCGCCTGCGCATTTTCCGGTGAGGCCTGGTAACCGAATCCGAATTCGAGCAGCGGCACCAGCAACTCGGGGTGGTTCGCGGTGCAGTGGTAGCACTCGCGATTGTTCTCCATGGTGAGCTTCCAGTTGCCGTGTTCGATCAGTTCGGTCTGGTGCGCGACCTTGGTGTTCAGAAGGTCGTGGGGCTTCAGATACGGTTCCATGGCTGCCTGCATCTCATCGAAGCCGGGCGCCGGCTCTTCGGACAGGCAGATGTAGAGCAGTCCGGCGAGGCTGCGCACGTGCACGGGCTTGAGTCCGAAGTCGCGACGGTCGAAACCCTCGCCCATGTGTTTGCAGCGCGTGAGCTCTCCGGTCAGGTTGTAGGTCCACTGGTGATAGGGGCAGACGATGTTGCTGAGCACGCCGTTGCGCGCCGATTGCAGCCGTGCGCCACGATGCCGGCAGACATTGTGAAAGGCGCGCAGCTGCTCATCGTCATCGCGCAGGATGATGATCGAGTCGGTGCCGATCGCCACGGTGAGGAAGTCGCCGGCCTCCGGGATTTCCGGCTCCGTGCCGACGAATATCCAGTGGCGACCGAATATCAGTCGCAGGTCCTGCTCATAGACTTCCTGACTCTGGTAGAACGCCGCCGGCAGTGTGTAGCCGGGGCGGCGGTTGGCCGTGAGGGCTGCGAGCTCGAGAGGCGTAATCATAGTCGTATCCTCGTGAAGGTCTGCCGGTGGCTCAACGATCAATGAGCCCATGCCGGCGCATGTAAGCCAGGATGGCGCGCGCCTGATCGCGGCTCGTGCCATCGGTGATGACCTGCCCGCCGCGCGCCACGGGCGCGACGGCGGCCGTCATGCGCTCATGGCCTGAACGCAGGTCGGCGCCCTTGAGCCGCAGCGGCTGACGCGGCTGCGCTTCGAGCTGCCAGTCGGTCGGGGTTGCTGCCCCGCCGGCGAGCAGGGGCGGCCCCGCCAGCGTCACCCGCCGCGATTCGATCACGCCCGTCAGGCGCCGTGCGTAAGCGTAGCGCGGCGTGGCCGGCGCCAGCGGATGAATCGCGAGCACCGCCGGGCACGGCAAATCGACCCGGCGGCGCCGTCCGCGCGGCAGGAATTGTACCGCCGTCAATCCCTGCGGCTGCGGCAGAACCTCGAGGACATCCGTCAGCACCGGGCAGCCCAAGCTCTGCGCCAGTTCAAAGGGCAACAGCCCCGACGCCGCGCCGGATTCGGCCCGGCAACCGCACAGGATCACCGCCGCGTCCGCGAGTTCCGTCGCCAGTGCCTGCGCCATCGGCAGGTGCGGATCGGGTGGCAGTACCAAAATCCGGGCGGCACCGAAGGCCAGATAATCCTGCAGCGCCGGATCCAGGCAATCCCCGTAGTGCAGGGCGTGTGGCGGCCCCAGGCCAAGCGCGCGTGCGACCTGCAGCGCCACGACATCATTGTGCGCGGCGCAGGCGACGCCGCTTTCGGGATGGCGGGCGCTGGACAGCAGCACGGCGGCTCGTCGTACCTCGCTCATTCCGCACCCTCAACAGGCGCGGATTCGAGCAGCGCCAAAAGCTCCGTCATGACATTTTGTGCATCGCCGATCGCGCTTAAGTCGGCGCGCTGGATCATGGGCGCGCCGGCATCCTTGTTGATGGCGATGACATGCCGGCAGTCCTTGATGCCCTGCAGGTGCTGCACGGCGCCGGAGATGCCGATCGCCAGGTAGAGGTTCGCGCTGACCGTGGTGCCGGTCGCGCCGATCTGCCGATCACGGCTGAAGCGACCGTCATCGACCGCCACGCGACTCGCGCCGGTAGCGGCACCCAAGGCGCGCGCCAGTCGCGAAAACAGCGCGACATCGGTGACACCGTTGCCGGCGGCGGCGATGACATCGGCCTCCTCGAGCCGCAGCTGGGAGGAATCCAATCGCGTCAGACCGTGATCGTGATAGCGGCTCGGAGCCTGCGTGGGCAGCGGCACCGCAGTGAGCTCGCCCCGGCCCACGAAGGGCAGACGGCTGTCCGCGGCATCAGGCTCGAGCAGCAGGATATCGGGCAAGGGTCGGCACACGCTCAGGCGCCGGGTTCGCATGCCGGCATCGGGTACGTAGCGGGCGACGTGAGCACCATCCAGCTCCACGACGTGCGTGGCAATGCTGCTGCCCAGCTGCACCGCGAGCCGTCGGCCCAGATCGCCCAGGCCGGGGCCCTCGGGGAGGAGCAGATGTTCCGGTCGGAAGCGCTCGATCAGTGCGCTGATCTGCGCCAGTTCGTGCTCCGGGCGCAAATCGCCCGCACTACCCGCAAGTGTGACGACCAGGTCGGCGCCGCAGAGCCCCAGATCCTCCTTGATCTCCCCCAGCACGGCGGCCACCACGGCGGTATCGGCCGTGGCGATGAGCGCGGCTGCGGCGATGCACTGCTGCCCCCTGGCGTCGATGGCCCCGGCCTCACTGCGCACCAGCACCAACAGGTGCCGCGCGGCCGGTTCAGTGGTGCGCAGCGCCGTGCCTGCGGGCAGCGACCGGGCGCTATCGGGCGCACCAGACGCATCGGTCAGCGGCGCGGCACCCTCCGTCATGATGATCCGCCGAAGGCCGGCGCTCGTCATCACGAACGGGCGCCTCGGGTCGCGGCGAGTGATGGTCTTCATCGCTCAGGCCTGGACTGATGCGGCGAGGATTTCGGCCACGTCCAGTATTTCCGGTCGCCGACCGATAACGCCTTCCAGCATGGCCGTGCACCCCGGACAGGCGACCGCGATCACGGGGGCCCGTGTCTGACGCGCATCGTCGACCCGCATGTCCGGTATGCGCCGCTTGCCGGGGATATCCGTGAGCGGTGCGCCGCCGCCACCGCCGCAGCACCGCGCGCGCAGGCCCGAGCGCTGCATTTCGCGCAGCTCAACACCGATGCCCCGCAGCAGCTCCCGCGGCGCCTCGGTCTCACCGTTGTAGCGTCCCAGGTAGCACGGATCGTGGTAGGTGACTGCCACCGTCGAGGCCGGCGATTGCGGCGCCAGTTTTCGCGTGCGCACCAGTTCCGCCAACAGCGTCGTGTGATGCACGACCTCGTAGTGGCCACCCAGCGCGGGATACTCATTTCGCAGGCAGTGCAGCACATGCGGATCGGCAGTGAGCAGGCGCTTGAACGGGTAGGAGGCGAGCAGGCGGATATTGGCGCGTGCGAGCGCATCGAATGTGGCCTCATCGCCCAAGCGGCGGGCCAGGTCCCCGCAGTCGCGTTCCGCCTCACCCAAAATCGCGAAGTCCACCTGCGCCCGCTGCAGCAAACGAATGATCGCGCGCAGCGTTCGCTGGTAGCGCGGCTCGTAGCTGCCTTCCCCCGCAAGCAGCAGATACTCGACGCGCTCCCGCGGGCGCAGCACCCGCAGCTCCAGGTCGAGCGCCCAGGCAAAGCGATCAGCCGCCGCAAAACCACCCTGGGATCCCGTCAGTCGCAACTGCTGCAGACTCTGCGCGGCCGTCGCCGGCACGTCCCCCACGGTCAATGTCTGGAAGCGGCGCAAATCGACCACGGCATCCACATGTTCGATGAGCATCGGACACTCCTGCACGCAGGCGCGGCAGGTGGTGCAGGCCCACAGGGTCTGAGGGTCGATGAGCCCGGGCAGGAGGGGCTGGTCGGGTGCGCCGCGGCTCATACCGCGCACCAGGTTCTGGATCAGCTGCTTCGGGTTCAGTGGTTGTTCGGCGGCGTAGGCCGGGCACGCCGCTTCACATTTGCCGCACTGGACGCAGGCATCGAACGCCAGTAACTGGTTCCAGCGAAAGTCGGCCGGTCGTTGCACGCCCAGGCGCACCGAGCCGTCGGCTTCAGGCTGCGGTGCCAACTGCAGCGGCAGGAGCGCCGTGGCGTGGCGGCCGCCAAAGCGCTCGGGCCGCGGATGGAAGGCCAGATGCAGGAGACCTGCGGTGGCATGCTTCATCGGACCGCCAAAGGCGGGGGCCCAGGTCAGCTCCAGGGAGCCCACGAGCACCAGCAACAGCGTGAACAATGCGATGACCGGGCCGGCCGCGGCCAGCGGCACGAGGCCCACCAGCAGCAGCCCCGTGGCGCAGGCCGCCAGCGTCCAGGGTAGCCGCATCCACGGCCCGCGCGACAGCCGCGGCGGAGGCGAGAGACGACGGAGGGCGACCGCGGCCGTACCCGCCAGCATCCCCAGCGCCGCCAGTGCGATCAGCGAATCCAGCACATGCGCATACAGCGCCAGGCCGTAGTTGAGTGCCACCAGGCCCAGCAGTGCCACGGCGCCACCGGCCGTGGCCATGTGCGCGCGGGCGATGTAAGGGTCACGCGCGACGATGCGGTGCAGGTCGACGAAGTAGCGTTGCGGGATGCTGAGCAGGGCCGGCCAGTGCAGCGGCGCGGACCGACCCGTGGCCCAGAGTCGGGCGCGGCGGCCCAAGGCGATGCTGAACGCGATCGCCTGCACCCAGAACAACGCGGTCAGCCAGTGGTCCGCGGCCATGGCGCTAAAAGTCCTTGCACAGCCGTAGCGCATCGTAGATGGCCGCGTGAATATTGTGCGGCGAGATGCAGTCTCCGACTCGGAACAGCGCATAGCGGCCGCCGCCCAGGTCCTGCGACAGGACCGGCTGGGGCAGGCTTTCAAACAGAGTCGGCAAGTCGGTCTCCCCGCCATTCACCGCCGCGCCACGGAGTTGCCAGTACAGTGCGTCATTGGGGGTACTGCCATTCTCGATCACGACCTGATCGACCAGGCGCTCCTCGAGGCGATCGGTGTACTCGTTGCGCAGCACGGCCACCCGGCGCTCGCCCTCCGCATACACCCGCTCCAGCCACCAGTTCGGCGTCAGCACGACATCGAGCGCGTACAGGCGGCGATAGAAGATGGGGAAGGTCGTGCCGCCCACATCGTCGGCGACTTTCACATCGGGCGTGACGATCTCGACGCTGCTGCCGCGACTGGCGAGGAAGTCGGCGACCCCCGCCCCGGCGTGCGAGCTGACCCCGTCGTAGACGAGAACGCTGTGGCGTGGCGCGAGAGTGCCATTGAGGATGTCCCAGGAACTCACCGCGAGTCCCGCGGCGACACCCCAGGCCGGCACTTCCAGACTGTGCGCGCGTCCGCCGGTCGCGAGCACGATGATGTCCGGCGACTCGGCCAGAATGGTGCTGGCATCGGCCTCGACGCCAAAGCGACAGTCGACTCCAAGGCGCCTGATCTCCAGCTCGAACCAGCGCACGATGCCCGCCATCTGCTCGCGCTGTGGCGGCATGGCGGCGAGTCGAACCTGGCCACCGGGTGCTGGCTCGCGCTCGAACAGCACGACCTCGTGACCGCGCTCGCGCGCCACCCGCGCGGCCTCAAGACCCGCTGGACCGGCCCCGACCACCACCACCCGGCGCCGTTGCCCACTACTGGGTGTGAGGAGATGCGGCATGGTCCGCTCGCGCGAGGTCGCGGCATTCTGAATGCACAACACGTCCTGTCCCAGGTACTGCCGGTCGATGCAGTAATTGGCGCCGACGCATTGACGGATGCGATCTTCCTGGCCATCGCGGATCTTCGTCGCAAGGTACGGATCGGCGATCATCGCCCGGGTCATGCCGACCAGGTCCATCACGCCCTGGGCGAGCAGGCGCTCGGCCTGTGCGGCATCGCGGATACCTTGTGCATGCATGACGGGCACCGTGCAGTGCGCCTTGATGCCGGCAGCTAGGTGGGCGAAGGGCTCCGGCGGCAGTGCCATGGGCGGCATGCAGTTGGCGAGCGTGTTGTGCGTGTCGGCGCCGGAGCCGATGACGCTGATGAAATCGATCAGCCCGCTCCCGGACATGGACTGAGCGATCTCACACAGCGTCGCATGATCCAGCCCGTCCTCATGGAATTCATCCCCGCACATCCGCAGGCCCACGCAAAAATCGGCGCCCACGGCCTCACGCACCGCGGTCAGTACCTCGATGCCGAAGCGCAGGCGATTGCCGAGGGAGCCGCCATACTCATCGGTGCGATGATTGGTCCGCGGGCTCCAGAACTGATCGATCAGGTGCTGATGCGCCGCCGAGATTTCGATGCCGTCCATGCCGGCTTGCTGAACGCGCACCGCTGCTGCGGCGAAATCGCGCACGATGCGACGCATGTCGTGCCGTTCGATGATCTTGGCGTAGCCGCGGTGCACCGGTTCGCGCACCCCGCTCGGGGACACCAGGTGTGGCCAGCGCTCGCCGAAATAGCTGGAGCGCCGCCCCATGTGGGTGGCCTGGATCAGGATCTTCGCGCCGTGGCGATGCATCACCTGGGCGAGCCTGCCGAGCGGCTCAATGATGCGGTCCGTGGTCAGATTCACCGAGCGCCACCAGCTTTGAGGACTGTCGAGCGAGACCGGACTGGAGCCTCCGCAGATCGCGAGCGCCAGGCCGCCCTTGGCCTTCTCCTCGTAGTAGCGAAGGTAGCGTTCGCCGGGCAGACCGCCTTCCTCGGCATACACTTCCGCATGCGCCGTGCTGACGATGCGATTGCGCAACGCCAGTTTGTTGAGCGTGAAGGGCGCGAGCAGATGCGGATAGCGCATGGCAATCAGCCGCGCGGGCGGACGCTGAAGACACAGTGCGCGTGGCCTTCGGCCGCGCACTGCGATTCGTGCGAGTGCGTGCGCAAGGGGGAGTGGGCCTGTTCCAGCACCCAGTCCATCGCGCCTGCGAACCAGCCGGCGAACATGTAGCACAACCGTCCCGCTGCGCCGGGCCGCGCCAGCACGAACGCGGAATGATCCAGACGAATCCGGGCGAGACCGCTGCCGGCGTCTCGGCTCTCAAAGGCAAAGCGTCCCCAGCCGCGCTGGGACAGCCGCCGCAGGTAATGCTCGAAGACCGCAAGACCCTCGAGGCCGTGCGTGGCCGCCTCACTCGCGCACCAGTAGTGAGCCGAGCGATAGCCCGCGTCATACAGAATCGGGGCATAGCGTTCGGCGCCGAGGGCCGCTTCGATGGCGGTGTGATTGTTGACGAAGAAGTGGCGCGGCACGTACAGCATGGGCAGGCCGTCGGTGCTCCACACACCGGTGGCCGCATCCACATCGATCGGAAGCTGCGGCTGCATGACTACGCTCCCCAGACCTCGTGGAAGACCCGCAACCAGTTCTGTCCGATGATCTTGTCGATGCGGCCGGCCTTCCAGCCGCCGCGCTCCATGGCCGCGATCAGGTTCGGACTCTCGCCAATGGTGCGGATGCCCTGCGGGTTCAGTACCGTGCCGAAGTCGGTGAGGCGACGATGACGTCCCTTGTCATGCGTGATCCGGTCGAAGAACTCCTGGCCGTAGCCTTGGGTGAAGTCCGTGCCATAGCCGACGCAGTCCTCCCCGACCAGGTTGATGACGTAGTCGATGGCCTCGACGTAGTCATCCACCGTCGCTTCGGTGCCGCGCTTCAGGAACGGCGGAAACATCGTTACGCCGATGAAGCCGCCATGGTCGGCGATGAAGCGCAGTTGCTCATCGCTCTTGTTGCGGGGGTGTTGCTTGAGCCCCGCCGGCAGGCAGTGCGAATAGCACACGGGTTTCCTCGAGGCGAGGATGGCATCGGTCGAGGTCTGAGCCCCGACATGGGACAGGTCCACCATGATGCCGACGCGATTCATTTCCGCGATGACCTCCTGGCCGTAGCCGGACAGTCCGCCATCGCGCTCATAGCAGCCGGTGCCGATCAGGTTCTGGGTGTTGTAGCAGATCTGTACGACCCGTACGCCCATGTCGGCAAATGCCTCGATGGTGCCGAGATCATCCTCGAAGGCCTGCGCGTTCTGGAATCCCAGGATGATGCCGGTCTTGCCGGCGCGGTGGGCTGCGCCGATATCGGCCGTGGTCCGCACCAGGGTCAACAGATCGCTGTGCTCGCGGATCAGCCGTTTCATCTGCGCGATGTTGGCCACGGTGTCCTTGAATCCTTCCCACACCGAGACCGTACAGTTCGCGGCGCTGAGCCCGCCCCTGCGCATGTCTTCGAACACGCTGCGATCCCAGCGCGAGATGATCAGGCCGTCGATGACCAGACGTGGTGTGCGCGGTGACATGAGCTCAGACCTCACTGGCGGCTTGCGCCAGCAGTTGTGTGACATACATGGCGAAGGAACGCCACACCTCGACATGGAAGATATCCGGAGCGATGCGCCAGAGCACGACCTCGGCCTTGCCGAAGACCGTGCGCGTGCAGGCGCCGACCGTGAAGACCTCCACATCCAGATCGAGCGGACAGGCGGCATTCAGGGCCAGCCTCGCGGCACCCGAGACGGTGAAGGCCGTCTGCCGCTGACTCACCTCGACCAGCGAATGCGGCAGGGGTGCGAGCGCCGCCTGCAGCACCGGCAGCTGCGGTGGATCGAGCAGCAGGAACTCCTCGGGGCCCAGCCACAGTGCAGCGTGCTCGTGATCGCCGGCGGCACGACCCTGCGACGGTAGGGGCCAATCGAGAAGGGCGCCCGCGGCGGCGTGCACCGCCGCGCCGCCGCGCAGCAGCCAGCGTCCCCGCGGCGGCAGCGGCTCCAGGCCCGAGCAGGTGGCCAGCCGGGGCGGCCGGGGTATGGCCTGACTAGACATTCAAGCGCTCGCCTTTGACATCGTGGAAGACGCTCGAACTCACCTGCACGGCTACTTCCCCTGCGGCGAGTCGAACATAAAGCGTTTCTCCCAGACGCGCCCGGCCACCCGCAACCAGGGCCAAAGCGATCGAGCGACCCAGCGTGGGGCTTGAGTAGGCGGAACTCACGAAGCCCAGCGGGCGAGACGGCGGCAGCAGTCCCGCGGCCGCCATGACCTGGGCTCCCTCGGGCAGCACGATGCCGGGATCCTGGGTCAGCAGGCCCACCAGCTGGCGACGCTGCGGATCACTCATGGCGGCGCGGCGCAGCGCACCTTTGCCGAGGAAGTCGGGCTTGGTCTTGCTGATGGCCCAGGACAGGCCGGCATCATCGGGGGTCACGGTGCCGTCCGTGTCCTGCCCGATGATGATGTAACCCTTCTCCGCGCGCAGCACGTGCATGGCTTCCGTGCCGTAGGGGCAAATGCCGTGGGCGCGACCGGCTGCCGCGATCGCTTCCCACACGGCCATGGCAAAATCGGCGGCCACATTCACCTCGTAACCCAGCTCGCCGGTGAAGCTGACCCGCATCAACATCAAGGGAACGCCGCAGATGCGTCCCTGCGCGACGCCCATGTGCGGCAGCGCAAGCGGATCGAGGTCAATTCCTTCAACCAGCGCTTCGAGCACGCGCCGGGACTGCGGTCCCTGCACGGCGATGACCGCCCATTGCTCGGTGGTGGAGGTCAGCCACACCTGAAGCTGCGGCCACTCGGTCTGCAGGTAGTCCTCCATCAGTGCCAGGACGCGCGCGGCGCCGCCGGTCGTGGTCGTGACGTGGAAGCGGTCCGCGGCCAGTCGCGCGACGACGCCGTCGTCATAGATGAAGCCATCATCGCGCAGCAGAATGCCGTAGCGACAGCGGCCCACGGCGAGGTTCGACCAGTTGTTCACATACATGCGCTCGAGGAACGCCGCGGCATCAGGGCCCGCCACCTCGATCTTGCCGAGGGTCGAGGCATCGAACAGCCCGCAGGCCTGGCGGACCGCGCGGCACTCGCGTGCGACCGCGGCATGCAGGTCCTCGCCGGCGCGTGGAAAGTAACGGGCGCGCTTCCACAGTCCCACATCCTCGAATACCGCCCCCTGCGAGGCGGCCCAGTCATGGAGGGCGGTGGTGCGCACCGGATCAAGCAGCTCACCGCGGGCGAAGCCGGCCAGCGTGCCGAAAGTCACGGGCGTGTAGGGGGGACGGAATGTCGTCAGGCCCACCTGCGGCAACGGTTCGCGCAGCAGGCCCGCGACCACGCCCAGCGCGTTCAGGTTCGAGGTCTTGCCCTGATCGGTCGCCATGCCCGTGGTGGTGTAGCGTTTGACGTGTTCGACCGAACGGAAGCCCTCGCGGGTGGCCAGCTGCAGGTCGAAGGTCGTGACATCATTCTGCCAGTCCACGAATGCCTTGCCGCGCGGGTGACCGGCCGGTTGCGGCAGCGCTCCGACGTACCCCGCCATGGCGGGGTCGGTCGCCGCTTGCGTGAAGGTGCGGATCGAGTGGGTATGGGGCTGCCGGGCAGCGTGTGCCGCCTGTTCGCCGGCCTGCCGTCCGTCACGGTTCGCGCAGTCCAGGCTGAAAAGGCCACGGCAGGCCCCGGCCGGTCGCACCCGCTCGATGGACGAGCCGGGGACGTAGGCACCGAGCCCGTCATCCCAGGCAAGCTTGCCGCGCGCCTGGGAGAAGAGGCTCACATTCGGTGTGAAGCCTGCGGACATCAATACCAGATCACAGGCGTAGCGCTGGGTCTGCGCGCCGACCACGCCGTCGCCCGCGACCGACGCGACTTCGATCGCGCTGACGCGCAGACGGCCGCGCGTGCCGCTGACGGTCACCCCGGTGCGCAGCGGCAGCCCGGCCGCGCGTGCCGCTTGCGGCAGTGAGCCATGCGCTGCGGTGCGCGTGTCGGCGATGACCGCGATTGCGGCGCCCGCGGCCTGCAATTCCAGCGCCGCACGATAGGCGTCATCGCAGGCGGTCACGATCGCGATGCGCGTTCCCGGCAGCACACCGTAACGATTCAGGAACGTGCGCGCGGCTGAACACAGCATCACGCCCGGTCGATCATTGCCCGGGAAGACCAGCGGTCGCTCGATCGCGCCGGTCGCGAACACGATCTCGCGCGCGCGCACCTGCCACAGCCGCTCACGCGGCTGCCCGGCGGGTGGCGCGGCCAGGTGGTCGCTCAGGCGTTCGCACAGGCCGACCAGATTGTGTGGATAGCAACCGAACGCAGTGGTTCGACGCAGCAGGCGCAGGCGTGGCTGTTGGGCCAATGCGGCCAACTGCTGCTCCAGCCACGGGCGCGCCGCCAGCTGCTCGACCTGTTCGCCCTGGGCGGCGGCGGCCTCAGTGAGCAGGAAGCCGCCGGGCTCGCCCTGTTCATCGCACAGGATGACACGCGCGCCCGCGCGTGCCGCGGCCAGTGCGGCTGATAGGCCCGCGGCGCCGGCGCCCACCACCAGCACATCGCAATGGGCGTAGCGCTGCGAATACCGGTCGGGGTCGGGGAGGCTGGGTGCGCGTCCCAGGCCCGCGGCCGCGCGGATGTAGGGTTCGTACAGACTTCGCCACGCGCCGCGCGGCCACATGAAGGTCTTGTAGTAAAACCCGGCTGGAATGAAAGGCGCGATCAGCGAAGCCGCGGCGCCGACATCAAACGTAAGGCTGGGCCAGCGGTTCTGGCTCTCGGCGCTGAGACCCTCATAGAGCTCCACGGTCGTGGCGCACTGGTTGGGTGTATGGCGCGCACCGTCGCGGCGCACCGTCACCAGCGCATTGGGCTCCTCGACGCCGGCACTGAGGATGCCCCGTGGCCGGTGGTATTTGAAGGAGCGGCCGACGAGGTGCACGCCGTTGGCGAGCAGCGCCGAGGCCAGAGTATCGCCCGCGAAGCCGCCCATCTCGCGCCCATCGAAAGTGAAGCGCAGCGGCTTGCCGCGATCGATGCGGGCGCCGGCCGTGCGGGCGGGCGCACTCACCGTGCCTCCGGAGGCGGCTCGCCGATGCGGTAGACGGCGACAAAATGATCGGTCGTGGTATCCCGCAGGGCGTTGAAAAACCGCCCGCACCCATGGGTGTGCCGCCAACGCTCCGCGTGGATGCCGCGGGCATTGTCGCGCTGGTACAGAAACCGGGCCCACTCAACCGGCCCGGCCGCAGCTTGCGGGCGCGCCACATGCGCCTGACCGCCGTATACGAATTCCGGCTCGGGGCGCTCGCCGCAGTAGGGGCAGGTGATGAGCAGCACCGGCGCGCCTTCAGTGCGCCACGGCGGCGGCGGCGGCCTCATCGATGAGGTGGCCGTCGCGGAAGCGTTCAACGGTGAAGGGCGCGTTGATGGGATGCGGCGCATCGTGTGCCATGGTCCAGGCGAACACATGTGCCGAGCCCGGAGTAGCCTTGAAGCCGCCGGTTCCCCAGCCGCAATTGACGTACAGCCCCGGCACTTCGGTCTTGGCGATGATCGGCGAGCGGTCGGGAGTCACATCGACGATGCCGCCCCAGCTGCGCAGCATTCGCAGGCGCCTGAAGATCGGGAACAGTTCGCAGATCGCTTCCAGCGCGTGGGTGCTGATGTGCAGGCCGCCGCGCTGGGTGTAGGAGGTATAGGCGTCGGTGCCCGCGCCGATCACCAGCTCGCCCTTGTCCGACTGGCTGATGTAGGCGTGCACGGTGTTCGACATCACGACGCACGGAAAAATCGGCTTGACCGGCTCCGAGACCAGGGCCTGCAGCGGATAGCTCTCCAGCGGCAGCGTGATGTCCGCCATGCGCATGATGGGGCTGGTGTTGCCCGCGGCGACGACGCCGAGTTTGGGCGTGCGGATCGGTCCGCGGCTGGTGTCCACGCCCGCGATCGCGCCGGCCGCATCGCGCCTGATGCCCGTGACTTCGCAGTTCTCGATGATGTCCACGCCCAGCGCGTCGGCCGCACGGGCGTATCCCCAGGCCACGGCGTCGTGGCGCGCGGTGCCGCCGCGCCGCTGGAGAGCGCCGCCAAGGACCGGATAACGCATGTCGCGTATGTTCAGCGGCGGGCAGAAGGCCTGGGCGCCCGCGGCGCTCAGCCATTCATTGTCGACGCCGTTGGCACGATTGGCATGAATGTGGCGCTGGAACACCTGCATGTCATGCACCGTGTGGGCGAGCATCAGCACGCCGCGGGGCGAGAACATGACATTGTAGTTGAGGACCTGCGACAGGTTCTCCCACAACTTCAGCGCGTGGTCGTAGAGCGCGGCGCTTTCGTCGAACAGATAGTTGGAGCGGATGATGGTCGTGTTGCGACCGGTGTTGCCGCCGCCGATCCAGCTTTTCTCCAGCACCGCGATGCGTCGCAGTCCATGCTCGGCGGCGAGGTAGTACGCGGTGCCCAGCCCGTGTCCGCCGCCGCCGCAGATCACAGCGTCATAGCTGTCCCGGGGCGCGGCACGACGCCACTGCGGTGTCCAGTCGCGGTGCCCGGACAGACCGCGCCGCAAGAGCGAGAACGCCGAAAAGGGTTGCATTGGGGGATTTGCTGAAGGGCAGGAGGCGAGTGAAAGTGCGTCCTATGATGCCCACGGTGCGCCAAGCGGGGCCAGCACCGGGTCGGCGTTGGGCTTGAACGTACACGACATCACGCGCCGCCCCCGCCCTTGATGACGGCATTGGGGTTCACATGCCGCACGAACTCCGCGACATAGTCGTTGGCCGGCTCCGTCACGATCTGCGCCGCGGTGCCCGTCTGGATGATGCGGCCGCCCTCGAGGATGCTGATCTGGTCGCCGAGCTTCAACGCCTCATCGAGGTCGTGGCTCACGAACAGGATGGTCTTGCGCAACCGCGCCTGCAACGCGAGCAGTTCATCCTGCAGCTTGCGCCGAATCAGCGGATCGAGCGCCGAGAACGGCTCGTCCATCAGCAGGATGTCGGCATTCGTGGCAAAGGCGCGTGCCAGCCCGACGCGCTGCTGCATGCCGCCCGACAACTCGTGGCAGTAGCGCTCCGCCCATTGCGTGAGACCCACCAGCTGCAGCTGTTCCTCGACCACCTCGTGCCGGCGGGCCTTGGTTTCACCCCGCAGCTCCAGGCCGAAGCCGACATTTTCCCGTACCGTTCGCCAAGGCAGCAGTGCGAACTGCTGGAACACCATCGCAATGTGACGACGGCGCACCCGGCGCAGCGTGCGTGCGTCACACGCCGCAACGTCGATCACACTCTGTCCGTCATGAACCAGCACCTTGCCGCGCGTCACCGGCGTGAGCGCATTGGCCGCCCGCAGCAGCGTCGACTTGCCGGAGCCCGACAGGCCCATCAGCACGCAGATCGATCCCTGCGGCACGTTCAGATTCGCATTGGCAACCCCGACCACCACGCCGGTTCGTTCGCTGATCTGCGCACGCGAATGACCCGCATCCAGCGCGCTCAAGGCTTCGGTCATGGCGGTGCGCGCGCGGCGTCCGTGCCCCTGCTCGAAGAGGATGTCCACGTTGCAGAATTGCACCGCGTGGTTCATGAGCGCGGCGCCTTCTGCGCCGGTCTGGTGATGCGATCGAGAATGATTGCCAGCAGCACGATCACGAAGCCCGCCTCGAAGCCCATGCCGATCTGTACGGTATTGAGCGCGCGGACGACCGGAACACCCAGCCCGCCGGCCCCCACGAGGGCGGCAATCACGACCATCGAGAGGCTGAGCATGATGCACTGGCTGATGCCGGCGATGATGGTCGGGGCGGCGCTGGGCAGTTCGATTCGCAGCAACATCTGCAGCGGGGTCGCGCCAAAGGCGGAACCCGCTTCCAACAGCGGCTGTGGCACGGCGGCGATGCCCAGCTGCGTCAGCCGGATCGGCGCCGGCAGCGCAAAGATGATGGTCGAGATCAGTCCTGGTACAACGCCCAGGCCAAACAGCACCAAGGTCGGGATCAGATAGACGAAGGTGGGCAGCGTCTGCATCAGATCCAGCACCGGACGCAGCGTGGCGGCCAGCCGCGGCCGGTGGGCGGCGGCGATGCCGATGGGGACGCCGATCAGCATGCACACCAGCACGGCCACGATTACCAGGGACAACGTCTCAAGCGTTGCCGTCCAGTAACCCTGGTTCATGATGAAGAGCAGGGCGGCGCCGATGAAGATGCAGGGCAGCAGCCTGCGCCGCAGGCCCCAGGTCAGGGCGATGATCCCGACCAGCAACGCGGGTGCCGGAATTGCCTCGAGCAATGAGGTGAGGCCATCGACGCTGCCCCGACACACGCCGGAGATGCCATCGAAAAAGAGACGGCCGTGGGTCTTCACCTGATCGATCAACAGGGTGACCCAGTCGCCCACCGGGATCTTGTGGCCACTGATCCAGCCTTCAAAGCCCGCGGCATGCAGGTCGCCGTGTTTGGCGGTGGCGGCAAGCGCGGAATGGCCATCGAAGGTGGTGACGCCCGTCAGCCACTGCGCGACCGTGTCCTGGTGAGTCGCGAGCCAGGCGCGCGCCGCCGCATCGGGGGATTCGTGGCGGTCGAGGATGCCCGCCATGACCTCGCTCTCGGCGCGCGGCGAGAACTGCAGATTGCGCAGCAGCCGACCGATGTTGGGGCACTGTGCCGAGTAGCCCGCGCGAGTGTTGGTATAGACCGCCGCGCCACCGAAGTTGGGGCCGAATACGGCGTCCCCGCCATTGAGGTAGCGCAGGTCGAAGCGCGTGTTCATGGGATGCGGGTCCCAGGCCAGAAACACGATCGGGGCCCGCAGGCGATAGGCACGCTCGACTTCGGCCAGCATGCCCTGTTCGCTGGATTCAACCAGTTTGAAATCCTGCAGCCCAAAGAGGTTCTGCTTGATCATGCCGAGCAGCAGGCGATTGCCGTCGTTGCCGGGCTCAATGCCGTAGATCGAGTGTTCCAGCTGCGGTGCGAAGCGCTGGATGTCGTTGAAGTCCTTCAGGCCCTGGGCGTAGGTATAGGCGGGGACCGCGAGGGTGTACTTGGCACCGGTGAGGTTGGCGCGGATCACTTCCACCGAACCCTCCGCGATGAATTTGTCGCGGTCGGCCGCCATCGAGGGCATCCAATTGCCGAGGAAGACATCGATGTCCTTGTTCTTCATCGAGGCGTAGGTGACCGGAACCGACAGCACCGTCACCGCCGGTTGATACCCCAGATCCCGTGCCACCGCGCTGAAGAGCGCGGTGGTCGCCGTGACATCGCTCCAGCCGATGTCCGAGAGCCGAATGGTGCGGCATTCGGGAGCGTCAGCGGCTGCCGCGGCACGCGCGCCCACACCCGCCGTGAGGATCACGGCGAGCAAGGCAATCGAAGCCCGGAAGGAGTCCATTGCTGCGACCTTTGGGGCTTGACCCCGGCGCGATCTCCGCGACATCATCCAAATCCAATCGATGCATTGAATAGCCGTTTAACAGGCGGACTGTCAAGCTCTGAGTTCCTACCAAGTTGCTGATACTGAAAGGGCATTGTCATTGAACAGACAATCAAAGGTCCGGTCGGAACTCGAGGAGCCCCGGCGCCGCCAGCTCATCGACGTGACCATCGATGCCCTCGCCGAAGTCGGCTTCGTGGGCACCACCCTGGCCGAGATCGCAAGTCGCGCCAGTGTATCCCCGGGACTGGTCGCCCATTACTTCGGCGACAAGGATGCGCTCCTGATGGAGGCCTTTCGTGCCCTCGCGCGCCGGCCCATGGCGAGCCTGCAGGCCCGCATCCGTGTGGCAACCGGTCCCCGGCAGCGCATCCAGGCCGTGATCGACACCAATCTGGCGCCGGAGGAATTCGACAAGCGCACCGGAACCGCCTGGCTCGCCTTCTGGGGGCAGGTGCTGCACGCGGGCGGCCTGCGCCGGGTACAGAATGCCTATCAAAGACGGATGCTCTCGAACCTGCGCCACGCGCTCAATGCGCTGGTGCCTCCCGAGGAGGCGCGCAGCCTCGCGGCGATGATCGCGGCGATGATCGACGGTGTGTGGCTGCGGGCCGCGCTGTCGGATTGGCGCGAGGCGGACAGCGAGCGCGCGCGCTCGCTGTTGACCGCGTTTGTCGATGCGCGGCTCACGGTGCATGCGATGGCGGCGCCGGCCGTGCCGGGCGCCAGCACCGACTCCGAATCGTTGGTCACGCTCAATCCGGCGACCGGCGCCGTGCTGGCGCGGGTGGCCGTAGCCGGAGCGCGCGAGGTCGACGCGGCGGTCAATCGGGCGCTGACCGCGCAGGCGCAATGGGCCCAGCTCACCGGCGCCGAGCGCGGACGGATTCTGCGCCGCGTGGCCGACCTGCTGCGCAGTCACAACGAGGAGCTGGCGACGCTGGAGACCCGGGACACCGGCAAACCCATTCAGGAAACCCGCGTCGTCGACGTGCTCTCCGGCGCCGAGTGCTTCGAGTACTACGCGGGGCTCGCGGCGGGCCTCGCGGGCGAACATCTGGATCTGGGCCCGAAGGCCTTCGGCTACACCCGCCGGGAGCCCCTGGGAGTGGTGGCGGGGATCGGTGCCTGGAACTATCCGCTGCAGATCGCCTGCTGGAAGTCGGCGCCGGCGCTGGCCTGCGGCAATGCCATGATCTTCAAGCCCGCGGAACTCACACCGCTGTCGGCCGTCAAGCTCGCCGAGCTGATGGAACGGGCGGGGGTGCCGGCGGGTATCTTTCAAGTGGTCCAGGGACGCGCGCCGACCGGCCGTCTGCTCACCCGCCATCCACAGATCCGCAAAATCTCCCTGACCGGAGAAGTATCAACCGGCAAGGCGGTGATGGCGGATGCAGCCGCGACGCTCAAATCGGTCACGCTCGAATTGGGCGGCAAGTCGCCGCTGATCATTTTCGATGATGCCAGTCTTGAGAATGCGGTTGCCGGCGCGCTGCTCGGTAATTTCTATTCGGCCGGGGAAGTGTGCTCGAACGGGACGCGGGTGTTCGTCCATCGCACTATCAAGTCTGCGTTCCTCGAACGCGTGCGGGAGCGGGCCGGGGCGCTGCGCGTCGGTGACCCGCTGGACCCCAGCACACAGGTCGGTGCGCTGATCAGCGAGGAACACATGAACAAAGTGCTCGGCTACATCGCGCGTGGCCGGGCCGAGGGCGCCCGCCTGCTCGTCGGCGGGCAGCGCGTCACGACGGGTGCGCTCGCACAGGGCTATTTCGTGCAGCCGACGGTGTTCGATGGCTGTCGGGACGACATGGCCATTGCGCGCGAGGAGATCTTTGGTCCGGTCATGTCGGTGCTGGAATTCGAGGATGAGGAGGAGGTCATCGCCCGCGCGAACGCGACTCCGTTTGGGCTCGCGGCCGCAGTCTTCACCCGCGATCTGGCGCGCGCGCACCGGGTCATTGCACGTCTGCAGGCCGGCACCTGCTGGATCAATCACTACAACATCACGCCCATCGAGCTGCCCTTCGGCGGGGTGAAACTCTCGGGCCTCGGCCGTGAAAACGGCCGCGCGGCGCTCGAACATTATACGCAACTGAAGAGCGTGTACGTCGCTTTGGCCGATGTCGAGTCGCCGTACTGAGAGCGCGCAATGCCGGAAATCTTTGACTACGTCATCGTCGGCGCCGGCTCGGCCGGCTGCGTGCTGGCGGATCGCCTCAGCGCCAGCGGCGAACAGCGCGTGCTGGTGCTGGAGTACGGCGGCTCTGACCGATCGGTTTGGATCCAGATGCCGGCGGCGCTGTCGATCCCGATGAACATGGACCGCTACAACTGGGGTTATCACACCGAGCCGGAGCCCGGCTTGGGCGGGCGGCGTCTGCATACCCCGCGCGGCAAGGTGCTCGGGGGCTCCTCTTCCATCAACGGCCTGGTGTACGTGCGGGGCAACGCACTGGATTTTGAGAGCTGGGAACAGCACGGTGCGCGCGGCTGGAGCTACGCGCAGGTGCTGCCGTACTTTCGCCGCGCCGAGCGTCGTGCGGCGGGTCCGGATGCCTATCGCGGCGGCGACGGTCCGCTGCAGACGCGTCAGGGCCTCCTCACCAATCCCCTGAACGATGCGTGGCTGCAGGCGGGGCAGCAGGCCGGCTATCCGCTATCGGCCGACATGAACGGCTTTCAGCAAGAAGGCGTTGCGCGCATGGACATGACCGTCGGCGCCGACGGTCGTCGCTGCAGCGCCGCCAACGCCTATCTGCGGCCGGCCCTGCGGCGTGCCAATGTAAAGGTGCTCACCCACGCGTTGGCCACTCGGGTCGAGTTCGAGGGCACGCGCGCGGTGGCGGTGCGCTATCGCCGGGGCGGTACTGAATATGTGGCGCGGGCCGCGCGCGAGGTGATCCTGTGCGGTGGCGCGATCAACTCGCCGCAACTCCTGAAGCTCTCGGGCGTTGGCCCGGCGGCGGAGCTGCGCGAGTTCGGCATCGGTGTCGTGCGTGACCTGCCAGGCGTGGGGGAGAATCTGCAGGACCACCTGGAGTTCTACTTCCAGGTGGCGAGCCGCGAGCCGATCACGCTGTATTCGCACATGTCGCCGCTGCGCCGGGCGGCGATCGGGATCCGCTGGCTGCTGCGTCGCGATGGCCTGGGCGCCACCAATCATTTTGAAACCGGTGGCTTCATTCGCAGCCGCGCCGGCGTCAGCCATGTCGACCTGCAGTTCCATTTTCTGCCGATGGCGGTGAACTATGACGGCTCCTCGCTGGCGCAGGAGCACGGCTTCCAGGCGCACGTGGGGCCGATGCGCTCGAAAAGCCGTGGCTGGGTGCGACTGGCGTCGAAGGAGCCGCTCACTGCGCCGCGGATCTTCTTCAACTACATGTCCCATCCGGAGGACTGGGCCGAAATGCGGGCCTGCGTACGGCTGACGCGGGAGATCTTCAGCCAACCGGCATTCGATCGCTTTCGTGCACGGGAGATTCAGCCGGGTGCCGAGGTCACGAGCGATGCGCAGATCGATGAATTCATACGCCGCAAAGTGGAGACCGCTTATCACCCCTCATGCTCCTGCCGCATGGGCGATCCGGCCGATCCCCTGACCGTGGTTGATCCGCATTTGCGGGTGGTGGGGCTCCAGGGGCTGCGCGTGGTGGATGCTTCGATCATGCCCACCATCACCACCGGCAACCTCAACGCACCGACGATCATGATCGCCGAAAAAGCCGCCGACCACATCCTGGAGCGGCCGCTGCTGGCGAAGTCGCAGGCCCCGTTCTACGTAGCCCCCAATCGCGACTCGGCGCAGCGCTGACCCCGGCTCGCAGCTAGTCGCGGTAACGAGTCAGAGCATCGCCCAGCGCATCGCGTAACGGGGCCAGCCACGGTTCGAACTGCCGCCACTGGTCCAGACCGTCACGATAGATCGGCTGGCGCACCTGCTCGGAGCTCGCGGTGCGGACACTGCGCTGCGTGCGATGGAATTGCAGACAGGCCGGATCGAAGGGCAGGCCGCAGTGATCGAGGATGCGGCGGACCTGTCCTTCCAGGTCTTCGACGACGTCCTCGTGATGCACCCGCAGCACGCGCCCCGGCAGCACCGTGTCCCAGTGCCGCATGAGTTCGAGGTAGTTGCGGTAGTAGCGGGCGATGTCCTCCATGCCGTAGGTGAACTCCTGGCCCTGCGCGAACAGCTGCTTGAAGTTGCCGAAGCAACAGGCCATGGGCTCGCGCCGCGCGTCGATGACGACGGCGTCGGGCAGGATGCGATGGATCAGCGCGACGTGCCGGAAGTTGTTCGGCATTTTGTCGATGAAGCGCGGCCGGTTGGTGCGGTAGACGCGGGTGTCCTCGATGTATTGAGCCCCGAGACGGAGCGCGGCGGCGGCCTCGAGCCGCGCCAGCGCCAGCGGGTAAGGCAGGTCTTCCTCCTGCAGGCCGGCGGCGGTGCGCGGAATGTTCGCCAGCTCCTGGGTGCCTTCGACCTGCGGGTGCGAGGCCAGGATCTGCTCGATCAGCGTCGAGCCGGAACGCGGCAGACCGACGATGAAGATCGGGTCGTTGGCCCGGTGGCCCTCGCCGCGATGGCGGGCGAAGAAGGTGGCGGTGCACTCGTGCCTCAGCAGGCGGCCTTCCAGCTCGATGGTTTCCGGGCGGTAGTGGCCGGCGGCGCGCTTGAGGGCATTGCCGCGCCTGTAGTAGTCGAATGAGCCGGAATAGTCACCCCGGTCCTCCAGCGCCTTGCCCAGCGCAAAGCACAGGTGCCAACGGTCGTCCGCGGCAGTCGATTCGGTCGCTTCGGCCGCCGCCATGCGCTCGATCTCGGCTGGCGCGAAGCGATAGGTCTTGAGGTTCGCCAGACTCCACCAGGCATCGCCATAATCGCCCCGCAGCGCCGCGGCCGTGCGGTATTCGTCGATGGCTGCCGCCTGCCTTCCCAGGGTCTTGTGCGAATGAGCAATGGACAGGTGCAGTTCCCCCGGCTGGGTCGCTCCCTCCAGCAGCTGCCGGTACACCTCGATGGCCTCCTCGTGCCGGCCCAGACCCACGAGCGCCGCCGCATGCAGCGTTCGCCAGGCGCGGTTCTCGGGCTGCGCCTGCAGCAGCCGCTGCGTCTGTTCCAGGGCGGGCGCATGCAGGTGCCGCTTGATCAGCAGCTGGGCGTAGTCGTAGCGGGCGGCGTGGTACTGCGGTTCCAGGTCCAGCACCCCCTCGAACAGCAGCTGGGCATCCTGGTAGGCGTCGCGTTCGACACCGATGCGCGCCAGCAGCCGCATGGCCTCGAGGTGGTGGCCATGGCGCGCGAGGAAGCTGCGGGTGAGGGATTCCGCCTCGGTGAGATCGCCGTCCGCAAACAGCGCATTGGCCGTGACCAGCTCTGGCGGCTGCGTCGCCAGCGTCGCGACCTGCGCCTCGGCGTTGCGCTGCTCTTGCTCCTGCCGCGTCATGCGGAACAGGCCGACCAGCATGTCCCAGCTCACCGGCAGTGCGCTGTTGAGATTCACCGCGCGCACCAGCGCAGCGATGGCCTCGGGCGCCTGCTTCAGTTGCACGTGGCACAACCCCCGTTCCTGGAACAGGCGGCTGAACCGGGGTTGCAGCCGCTCGAGTTCCTCGAGGGTCAGGAGCGCGGCGCGGGCCTCGCCCCGCTGGCGCTGCTCGTAGGCGCGCCGGTACAGGAGGTCACGCTGCCTCCGGAGGTCGGGTTCCACCCGTGCGACGCTACTTGAACTTGTAGTTGATGTCGATTCCGACCACCCGCGGCCGCAGTGGCGTCTGCTGGACGATGAACTGATCGGTGCTGACGAAAGTGCTGGCGTTCGAGTCGGCGAGGTTTTCGCCGTAGACCGTCACCGTCCAGGCATCCTTGCTCACGCCCGCCGAGGCTTCGACCTGTGAGTACGCCGGATTCTCGAAGCGCAGGCGGCCGGTGCTGATGAGTCCGGTGGTGTCGAGGTTCGGATTGGCGCCAGCCTGGGTATAGGAGTGGCCCTGGTGCGTCACACCCGCCTGGACGAAGGGCGAATAGTTGCCGATGCTCCACTCGTAGCGCGCGCGGATGGCGAACTGCAGCGGCGGGGCATCGGCGCTGGGCGATCCCTGCGTGCCGTACGGATTGATCGCGCCCGGAATGGGCTTGCCGTAATTGTCGCTGTACGGATTGTTGTCGATCAGCTGCGGGGCATTGGTCTGCTCACTCTGGTTCCACGAGGCGGAGTACTGCAGGGTCAGGCCACGCATCGGCCGCGCCACCAGCGAGGTTTCGACCCCCCTGATCCGGAAGTTCTGACCGTTGATGTTGAAGAAGACGTTGCCGAGATCCGCGGCCGGACTGAAGAAGGCGGTCTGGACGTTGTCCCAGTTCTCCTGATAGACGGCCCCGTTCCACTGCAGTCGGTGGTCGAAGAATTCGGTCTTCCAGCCGACCTCGTTGTTGGTCAGCTTGTCCGAGGAATACGACTTGGGTACGACGTACTGCGGCAGGCCATCCGCACCCGGCAGGTGGCCGACGCCCGCGACCTGATTGAAGCCGCCCGGGCGAAAGCCCTGGGAATAGGTGTAGTACAGCATGGCATCTGATGTGATGTGCCAGGTCAGGTTGGCGCGGCTCTTGAAGCCGGATTCCGTATCCCGCAGGTTCTCGGAGTTGAGGTTGTAGTTGTTGATGAGCGTGTTGGCGAACGTCGTGGCATCGCTGTAGTAGGCCGTGGTGGGCACGAAGGTGTCCAGGCAGCTCGCGCCCGCGTCGTGGCAGTAGAAGCTCGAGGAGACATTCCCGACGTAGGAATTCTTGAACTGGTACCAGCGAGTGCCGGCGGTGAGCGTCAGGACCTTGGGGAGGAGGTCGTAGTCGACCGAGGCGAACACCGCGGTCTGTTTGGTGTCGCGCAGCGTGTCCTGATAGAACGACGTGGACGGCTCTATCAAGCTGGGACTCTGGACCGAGGCGCCGGGCGCAATGCCGATGGGCGTGAAACAGTAGGCGGTGACCGTGTCGGAACAGTTCTGCTCGGTCTTGTAGTTCCAGGCCGTCTGGTCGTACAGCTTATCGTCTTCCCAGTACAACCCGCCGATGGCGCGCAGCCGCCAATCATCCGGCGTGCTGACGCGAAACTCATGCTGCATGTGTTCGTTCTTGTCCTTCGTGTGCCAGGTTGCACTCGGGGAGGCGCAAGTGCCCTGGGCATTGGCCGCATAACACTGGTAGTAGTCGGCGTAGATGCCGCGGGCGTAATTGGTGTAGTCGCCCACCTGATCGACGTTGCGGATCAGGTAGCCGCCGGTGTAGACCGCCTTGAGGGCGCCGAACTTGCCGTTCACGGTCCAGGCGGTGCTCTCGAACTTGTCGTCATCGTAGGAGGGATTGAACGTGGTGACCTGCAGTGGTCCGAGCGGGGCGCCGTCGGAGGCGTTGGGCTGCTGATAGAAGACGCCATCGGCGTCCATCTTCTGGTAGGACTGGGTGACGAGCAGGTCCCAGTCGTCGTTGATCTGGTACAACGCCTCGCCGCGGATGCCCTGGTAGGTGACGGGGTTGATGTTTTTGCCGGCGGTGGCGGGCACTGGGCAGCCGCTGGGGCCGCCGAAGTTGTTGATCGCACAGCTGCCGGGCGGCACACCGCCGGTCGCGTAGTAGGCGTAGTGAATGCCGAAGTCGGTGTCCTTGCGGGTGAAGGTGGCCGGCACGTTGTCGATGTAGCCGCCGCGCCGGTCGTAGTAGATGACCGCGCGCACCGCGAACTTGTCGGTCACGAGCGGAATGTTTATCACCGCGTTGCCCTTGCCGTTCGGATCGCCGTGCGCTGTGGCACCGCCCCCCGCCGTGAACTCCGCGCTCCATTCATTGAGCTTCGGCTGGTTGGTGATGTAGCGCACCGCGCCGGCCTCCGCGCCGGAACCGAACAGCGTGCCCTGCGGACCCTCCAGTACCTCGATGCGTTCGAGGTCGACCGCGTAGACGTCGAGGTTGCGGTTGGGCAGCTGGCCGGACTGGTTGTCGAGGTAGAGCGCCACGTTGGGCCACAGGCCGGTGGAACCGCTGCCCTGGCTCGGCTGGGTGCCGGCGGACAGGCCGCGCATGTAGATCTCGCTCTGTCCCGGGCCGTTGCTGGCCGTGGTGACGTTGGGCAGGAACTTGATGTAGTCGTCCAACGTCGAAATGTTCAGCTGCTGCAGCGACTGCGCCGTGAGTGCCTGCATGGAGATCGGCACATTCTGCATGTTCTCGCTGCGGCGCTGGGCCGTGACCGTGACCTCCTGCAGCGCGTCCGATTCACTATCGGCCGGCGCAACGGCCGCCGGCGCCGGCGTGGTCTGGTCCGCGGCGTGCGCCGCGAGTGACGCGCTGCTCAGGATCGCTGCTACGGCATATGAGACTTTAGAGTTCATTGTTGTCCCTTCCTGTCAGGCGCCCCAGAACACCTGCCAACGACAATATCGACGCATCCGGCAGTTCGATTGAATGGATGCGTCATCCGGCTGTTATCATTTCACCTACTCAAAGACCCGCGCGCCGGCCGCATCGCCAAAGCCCCGACCGGCCTGTGGGCGGCGTGAGGAGGGCGAGCGACCATAGGCGTCCTTGAACTGGCGCGAGAAATGCGCGCAGTCCGCAAACCCCGCCTCGATCGCGATGTCCGTGACCGACCGGTCCGTGTTTTCGATCAGCCAGTGCGCGTAGTGCAATCGCAGGCGGCGGTACTGCGAGGCGGGGCTCATGCCCAGCTGTTCCTGGCACAGCCGCTCGAACTGGCGCACCGAAAGACCCAGCTGCCCCGCGATGGCGTTCACCTGGATCGGTCGGCTCAGATTCTGCTCCATCAGCAGCAGCGCACGGCGCACCCGCGGATCGGTCGCGGTCGCGGCGAGTGGGGGATGCGGCTGGGCCTCGCTGCCGGAGCGCTGCCGATCGAACAGCAGCACCTGGCTCGCTTTCTGCGCGACGGCGCTGCCGAGATGTCGTTCGATGAGGTGGGTCGCCAGCGCACCGGTGCCGGCTCCGCCGGCGCAGGTGATGCGCGGGCCGTCGGTCAGAAACAGCCGGTCCGCCACGACCTCGTGATCGGGGAAGGCTTCGCGGAAATCCTGATAGTGATACCAGCTGACGCAGGAGCGCCGTCCCTGCATCAGACCGATGCGGCAGAGAATGAAGCTCCCGGTGCAGATGCCGATGAGCGGCGTGCCGTAGGCAGCCATCTCGCGCAGATAGCGCGCCGTCACCTCATCGATCTGTGGTCCGGCGTGCAGGATGCCGCCGATCACGACCAGATAGTCCAGTTCGCTCCCCGGCAAGAGGCCACTGGTCGGCTCGATCATCACATCGCAGCTGGCGCGGATCGCCTCCGGGCGATGGGACATGATCGACCAGGAGATATGCAGCGGCCGACTGCGATCACCTTCATCGGCCGCCAGCCGCAGGTGATCGATGAAAACCGCGAACGCGGACAGCGTGAAGTGATCGGCGAGGATGACTCCGATGCGCAGTGCGGGCTGACCTTGCCGCTCCGTGTGCGCGCCACGCGCCTGGGGTATTGAATGATCACTCAATGACCGATCCCCTTATTATGTCGATATATTCCCACAGCGGCAGTGCATACGCCATGCCGTCGCACAGGTAGCAAAAAATGTCAGCTATTTTATATAGTTAGCCCGTGATGGGCACCCGTGGCGCCCTGCTGAATGTGCACCCTCGTTGTGCAGCGGCCATTGAATGACTGTTCAATGTGGTGCTTGCCGAGCGGTAAGCGACCGCCGATGGGGCGCTCGAGCGAGGCGGCTGGGTGGGGACATGCTAGATTATTGTCGCAGTCGGACGGGTGCTTAGCTCAGCTGGTAGAGCGTCGCCTTTACACGGCGAATGTCGGCGGTTCGATCCCGTCAGCACCCACCATGAAATCACACGAACCTACTCGGTCACGTTGTCGGCCAGACGCGTTTGCTGTTTCTCAAGCTTGATGCGGGCCGGTGTTCGCATCGACAGCGTGCCGTGCAGTGGATCGGCATATTGCATCAGCAGCAGCTCGTTGCGATCGCCGTCGCGCCACACACCAATCCACCGGGTTAATTTCTGCCCGCTACGCGGGTCACAGAACTCACCCCTGACTGTTGTAATCGCAGCCCAGCTTTGCCTAAGGCGCCGCCCAATCGGGCTCCCGGGGCGGTGCTAGACTCGCAAAAAAGGAAAAATTCCTGATGTCTCGAAGAGACCCTTTGGCCGCGTTCAGGGCAGCCCCGGATTGGATCTGGCGCAGCATCATCTTTCTGCTGGCGCTCGGTGTGCTGCTGCTGATTACGACCCGCTGGCGCACCTGGGAGACGAATGCCACGCGCCAGAGCACCGACGACGCCTATCTGCAGTCCGATCTCACGCCGATCGCCGCCCATGTCGGCGGGTACATCCGCGACATGCCGGTGCAGGACTTCGAGCGCGTACACAAGGGCCAGCTCATCGCTCAGCTGGTCGACGACGACTACAAGGCCACGGTCGCCCAGCTGGCGGCCGGCGTCGGCGCAGCGGCCGCGCAGATCGGCACCATTACGGCGCAGCACGGGCTGCAGGGATCGAACGTACAGGCGGCGCAGGCCGCGATTACCGCGGTGCTGGCCAATATCGAACAGAACAAGCGGGACCTGGCGCGTCAGCAGAAGCTGCTGAGTACCGGCTCCTCCACCGCGGAGGCCGGGGAGCGGCTGAAGACCACCTCCGAGCAGCTGGCCGCGCAGCTGCAGCAGGCGCGCGCGCAGGCGAGCGCGGCGGAACACCAGCTGGCGGTGCTCGACGCGCAGAAGACCCAGGCGCAGGCCGCGCTCGGCGCGCAGCAGGCCGCGCTGGAAGTGGCCCGGATCAATCTCGGCTACACACAAATCCTCGCGCCCGAGGATGGGGTGCTGGGCCAGCGGCAGCTGAAGCCCGGACAGTTGGTCGGGGTGGGGGGTCAGATCACCTCCCTCACGCCGTTGCCGCGCATCTGGGTGCTGGCCAACTACAAGGAGACCCAGCTGACGCACATGGACGTCGGGGACCCGGCGACCATCTCGGTGGATGCCTACCCCGGCCACACGCTGCGCGGCAAGGTGCTGGCGTTCGCGCCGGGCGCCGGCT
>Ga0210385_10000278_pt1 | contig 43308 bp, 44 predicted proteins | sample IncBWH26OmetaG_FD_160107 | JGI IMG/M metagenome (GOLD analysis project Ga0210385, IMG submission 160107) | Forest soil microbial communities from Barre Woods Harvard Forest LTER site, Petersham, Massachusetts, United States - Inc-BW-H-26-O ...
TTCGTGTTTGGCTTCATCCGCGACCGCTGGAGTCCGTTGGGCAAAGGCGACCAGGCACACCTGCTGCTCTTCGGGGTGATGACCGCCCTGGTCTACGGCGTGACGGCCCTGCTCAACCCCGCGTACGCTGCGCTACTGACCGGTCTCATAATCGCCACCATGGGATTCCGGATGGTGGGCAGCGCGGCGTACGGCATCACCACCACCCTCGCACGCACTCACGCGGTGTCCGGCCGGGTGAGCAGTATCTGCAACTTCTCCGATGCCTTTTCAGATCTGTTGTCGTTCATTGGCGGCGGGCTGCTGAGTCAGCAGCTGGAGGGCGTCAATGGTGTAACGGCGGCCCGGATCATGTTCTGGTGTGCAGCCGTCGTGATGCTGGCCATCGCCACCATGGGCATGCTGGGGCCGAAGTGGGTGTATCAGGAAGCGCGGTCGGAGTCTTCGGCACCTGGGACCACACCGCGCCTCTCACGCATCGTAAGACATTGGCCGATCTATCCGGTGCTGCTCATTCAATTGCTGTTTCAGTTCTCACCGGCCACGGGCACTGTGCTGCAATACCACATCGTCGATCATTTGCACGCCAGCGACAGCCAATGGGGACTTTGGCAAGGTGTGTTCTTCGGGTCGTTCATTCCGGTCTACCTGATCTACCCGCTGCTCAGTCGCCGGTACGCGCTGCGGCCGCTGTTGTGGGTCGGGTTCGGCCTGGCAGTGTTCCAGGTGTGCCCGTTGTTGCTCGCGCACACGGTGGTGGGCGCAATTTTCGCGGCGGTCCCCATGGGTCTCATTGGTGGTCTGGCAGCGGCGGCGCTGTTGGATCTCGTCATCCGCTCGGCCCCACCCGGCAGCCAGGGCACGATGATGATGCTGTTCTGGGCGCTCTACTGGCTCTCGGTGCGCTTCGGCGATCTCGTCGGCACCTGGATCTATGATCGCCACGGCGGGTTTGCGCCGACGGTTTGGGCAACCGTCATCGTTTACGCGCTGGTGCTGCCGGTGCTGGTATGGGTACCGCGGCGCCTGACCGCGACCCGCGACGGCGAGGCGCTCGCGATCTGACCCCGGCGCGCCGGCGCGATATCGTCGCAGACAGCGCGAAGGTCATGCGGAGAACTCGAAAAATGACCGGCCGCCAGGTGTCTTGCTCTCCTCGTGCAGTTTCGGCGAGTGCGCGAAGAAGGCGGCCTGCTGCGGGGATGGGCCGCGGGGCCGTGATACGGCAATGCCGGGTTCTCGCGGATAGCACGGATAGAATTTGTAGATGTGTTCAGGTTGCACATCGTTTACCAGTGCAGACGAGGCTGCCTGGGCTATCCAGGGAACCTAGATCCCGGCCGCATTTTCCGGGAATTCCCCGAGGAGATGTGCTTTCCCGGCGACAACCTCTTGACCCCCAAAGAAAGGTGTCTTCCGGGAAATGCGATGTCTCCCCCTCAAGGGGACCCGGTACACAGCCGTATGCCTGCTCGCAGCAGCCTCGCTGTATAGCAGCGGCGACAGGTAGCGTTCGGTCCTTTGCAGTCACCGGCTCAATTGGAGTCTATAGTCTCGAGCGAAGACTCTGGGCGCTTCAAACCGAACAATCAGCGGACTGTATCGCGGAGCAACAATGAAAAAGACATTGCTGTTGATTGGAATGATCCTTGCAACTCAGCCGACATTGGCAGCGGACAGCGCACAGCTCGTCGGCGTGTGGAAGCTGTTTTCCTATCAAACTGAGTTTCAAGATGGTCGCCCAAAACGTGCATTGTTCGGCGAGCATCCATCTGGATACCTGATTCTGACAAGAGAAGGGCGACAAATGGCGGTAATCGAGGGGGAAAAGCGAAAACCACCCTCGACCGATTCCGACCGCGCGGACTTATTGAGAACGTTGATCGCTTATTCGGGGAAGTACCATGTTGAGGGAAGAAAATTTATAACGGCTGTCGACGCCGCGTGGAACCCCGCCTGGGACGGGACGGACCAAGTGCGCTCTTACGAGATCGCGGGCGACCGACTGACGGTGACATCGATGTGGCAACCGTCCCCTAACATTCCCGGTTCGCCGATAAGCCGGGGAATCCTGGTATTCGACCGCGTCAAGTAGTCCTACCTTGAATCCAGTAGCCTGACAGTTGCCGTTCACTGAGGACCTCTGCGGGATGTGGCCTTAGCTCGCGCAATGAGGGCAGCGGTGCGCCTTGAACGTGAATCGGTCGACCACGGTGAGGGCGCCGCAGAGTTCGCAATTAGCAATTGCCAGCTCCTCGCCGCCGCTTAGCGCGGAGAATAGGAAAACCAAGTGTTCGAAGCTGATACGCGGATCTGACACCAGCTCGCGATATACCTCAAAGGCCTGACACAAGAGTTCCCCGCGCGAGAGGTTGACCAGAGCGTTTTGGCTGATCGATGTGCCCGCTCGCGGCAGCATTCCGAGCAGGCAACACAGGCTCGCCAGCAGCGAGCTCTCCTCCTGCAGCTTCGGTGAACGCGTGAAGAATGCTGCCTGTTGCGGCGACTTGCCGCGCGGTCGAGATACGGCAGTGCCGGGATTCTTCACATACTCACGGTACATTTTGCGGATCCGATCATCGGAGAGCCCGGTCCATGCCCTGATGGTCTGCGTGCGCGCTTCATGACGTATGAAGCGCAGCGCCAGATCCAGACGGAAGCGGTCACGGCTGTAGCGGTGGTCGGAAATGCGCATGGCGCGGCTCCTGCGGTTGGATGGTTTTGCTATAAAAATAGCAATTGTGATAAAAATATCAAAAACCGCGGGCCGCGGCGGAAATTCGCGGCGCGAGAATTCACCGCAATTGGGGAGGAATGCCATGACGACACCACTGTGGGAGCCGCAGCGCTGGCTGGCGGCGGCGACCCTTGAGTCCGTGCTCGAGGTGAATGAACAGGTGCTGGCGTTGCTGCGTGCGCAATGTCAGGCGGGCGCCGCTCAGCCATTGATCCGCGAGGTCAATGACTTGCTGTTGAATCTGGATCCTAAGTCCATGCGCCGGGCCGCCGCCAGCGCGGTGCTGCTGGTGGATGCCGGCTTCGCCGATGCCGGATTGTGGTCCGGCGCCATCATCGGGGCCATCAATGACCGTCCCCGAAGCGAGGATCCCTTCTTTACCGTAGACGGAAGCGTAGCCTTAATGCGGCTGGTCATGACCCAGGCCTGGCACCTGGCCCGAAGTCAGCCGGCTGCGGCCCGGCTGCTGCTGGGCCTGTCGGCGGTCAACCTCAACCTCATCGGCGGGTGTAGCCTGAGCCGCCTGACCCAGCTGGCGGAGACCCGCAGCCAGTGGCTGCGGCCACGCTGGGAACATAGGCCCCGGATCTGGTGCGATCTGCTGCGCACGGCCGGCAAGGGCGAAAGCAGGGCCCTGGAGCGCATGCGGGTCCGGGGCCTGCAGCTGCTGGCCGCCGAGGCGCGGCCGGGGTAAGGTTCAGGATCTGGAGCCTTGCCGAGAGGTGTCGCCCAGGGGCGACGTCTGTCTGGCACCGCGTCAGACCCGGTATAACTGGGAGTCTGCCGTTCGCTGCTGTAACGAGGAGGACCTGACCCATGGCGCTCTGGAAAGAACCCAACGCACCGACCACTTCGACACCGCCCCCATCGATGCCGTCCGGCAACCCCACACCCCGGGAGACTTCCATGTCCGCGACCCCCCCGACGAACACGGAACCGCTGCGCCGCCCGCAGGCTGCGCGCGCGGAACTGAAGGAGTCACTGATCGCCGCGGATCTGACCATCGAGGGCAAGATCGAGGGCTCCGGCCATGTGCGCATCGCGGGATCTTTCAAAGGTGATGTCAACGTTCAGGGCAACCTGACCATCGAGGCCGGCGCCCGCGTCACCGGGCAGGTGCGCGCCAGCACGGTCATCGTGGGCGGCGAACTGCACGGCAATATCGAAGCGGCCGCCCGCGTCGAGATTCAGGAGACCGGAATGGTCGTGGGCGATGTGAAGGCTGGTTCCCTGACGGTTTCGGCCGGCTCGCGCATGCGGGGTCAGGTGGAATTCGGCTGGGGCGAGAAGAGCGTCAGCTCGCTGGCAGCGGCGAAGGTGGACCACGCGGTCTCCTGATCAAGGGACCCGCCACCTAGATGTCAGCCGGCAAGACGCGCACCTGTCCGCACTGCAAGGCAACGATCCTTGAAAGTGCGACAGTGTGCCCTGGCTGCCAGCATCACCTGAGGTTCGACCCGGCGGCGCAGCGCATGCTGCCCGCGGCAACGCCGCTGAAGGTCGAGGGCATCCTCCGGCATCCACCGGAAGGGGGTACCTGGGAGTATTCGATCGTCCTGGCCGTTCGCAACGGTCGCGGCGAGGAGATTACGCGCCAGGTCGTCGGGGTGGGCTCGCTGGCCCCCGAGGAAGTGCGTTCGTTCAGCCTGGCCGTGGAGCTGTTCGTGCCCCAGGTCATGGGGCGCGACGTGCGCAACGAGTCGCGGGTGCCGCCGGGGGCCTCCGCGCCGCCGGGTTCGGCGCCGCGACCGGCCCAGCCCGCGGTCAGCAAATCACCGTTTCGAGATCCGCGCGACCCGCGGGTCAGACCGCCAATGGCCGGTCGCGAGCCGGGCACCAAACCCGCTCCGGCCGGTCCGCCGGCCTTGCCGCGCGATCCGCGCCCACCGGCCCTTGAATCGTCGGTGCGGACCTTTCCCGCAGCGGCGCCGCAGCCCAAGGACCGACCCAAGAGCTAGGGCAGCGACCGGGGGGCGGCCCCGGGGTGTGCTACCCTCTCGCGCCCATTCCCCCCTCGCCAAACGGCAGCTCGATTGCCCATGCATGCGCTTTCAGTCAAGGCACTGACCAAAACCTACAAGAACGGCGTACAGGCCCTCAAGGGTATTGACCTGGAGGTCGAGCAGGGCGATTTCTTTGCGCTTCTGGGACCCAATGGCGCCGGCAAGACCACGCTCATCGGCATCACCACCTCCCTGGTCACCAAGTCCTCGGGCACCGTCCAGGTGTTCGGCCATGACATCGACCGGGAACTGGAGGCCGCAAAGTCCTGCATCGGCGTGGTGCCGCAGGAACTGAATTTCAACATGTTCGAAACACCGCTGACCATAGTCGTCAACCAGGCGGGCTTCTATGGCATCAGACGCCGGATCGCACGCGAGCGCGCCGAGAAATACCTAAGACAGCTGAACCTGTGGGAGAAGCGCGACTCGATGGCCCGCGGCCTCTCCGGCGGCATGAAGCGGCGCCTGATGATCGCCCGCGCGCTGATGCACGAGCCGCGACTGCTGATCCTGGATGAGCCGACGGCCGGCGTTGATATCGAGATCCGCCGTTCCATGTGGGACTTCCTGCGGCAGATCAATGAAAGCGGCACCACCATCATCCTGACCACGCACTACCTCGAAGAGGCCGAGACTCTGTGCCGCAACATCGCCATCATCGATGACGGCCGCATCGCCGAGCGCGATCGGATGAGCAGCCTGCTGACACGCCTGAACACCGAGATCTTCGTGCTGAACCTGCGCGAGCCGCTGGAGGCGGCCCCGGATCTGGCCGGCTTTCCGACTATCCTGGTGGATGCCCGCACCCTGGAGGTGGAAGTGTCCCGCGAGCAGTCCCTCAACGAGATCTTCCTGCGCCTGACGCAGATGGGAATTCACGTTCTGAGCATGCGCAACAAGGTCAATCGACTCGAAGAGATCTTCATGCGGCTGGTCGAGGGCAAGGGGCAGAGCGCTGCCGCGGGTGTCGGCTGATGGATGCCAAGGTGAGAACCGACCTGCCGCAGCCGGTGAATCTGGCGCAGGTGAACTGGTGCGGCTTCAGAACCATCATCATCCGCGAGTACGGGCGCATCATTCGCATCTGGGGCCAGACCCTGGTGCCGCCGGCGGTGCAGGCGACGCTCTACTTCACCATCTTCGGCAGCCTGATCGGCCGTCGCGTCGGCCAGATGGGTGGCTACGACTATCTGCAGTTCATAGCGCCCGGCCTGATCATGATGAGCGTGATCCAGAATTCCTACGGCAATGTGGTCGCATCATTCTTTGGCGCGAAATTCGGCAAGCACATCGAGGAACTGCTGGTCTCGCCATTGCCGAACTGGCTGATCGTCGCCGGCTACACCGCCGGTGGCCTGCTGCGCGGCCTGCTGGTGGGGGCGGTGGTGACCGTGGTCACGCTGCTGTTTGCCAAGCTGCACGTGCTGCACCCGTTCATCATCATCGGCGCGGTGGTTCTCACCTCGATCGTGTTTTCGCTGGGCGGCTTCATCAACGCGCTGCTGGCGAAGAACTTCGACCAGGTGAACTGGATTCCGACCTTCGTGCTCACCCCGCTCACCTACTTTGCCGGCGTGTTCTATTCGATACATATCCTGCCGCCCTGGGCGCAGACCGCCTCGCACGCCAACCCCATTATGTACATGGTGAACGCCTTCCGCTTCGGCTTCCTGGGCGTCTCGGATGTGAATATCCCAGCCTCATTCGGCATCACCATCGCGCTGGCCGTGGCGCTGTTCACCACGGCGGTGACCATGATGAATGTCGGCCGCGGCATACGGGACTGAGACCCGGTTCACGCCCGGTGTGCGTGGCAACAAAACATTCACGATTCAGTCACTGAATCGCCTTGCGGCATTGCGAGGCTGTCGGCCTCATGAAGGCCGGAACTCTAAGCACCTTCGTTGCACGCGTGGACGCCGCCGAGTTCGGCATCTGCCGCAGCCTCAATGCTCTGAGCCGGCGGCCACCGGTGCGCCGCGCATTCCAGCTGATCAGCCGCCTGGGCGATGGCGTGATCTGGTATGCGCTGCTGCTGGCACTGCCGCTGCTGCACGGTCGGGCAGCGCTGCGGCCGGCGCTGGCGATGGCCCTCATCGGTGTCATCGGCGTGTTGCTCTACAAGCTGCTCAAGAACACCCTGGTGCGCGAGCGCCCGTTCATCACCCATAGCGGCATCTCCCTGCATGGCGCGCCGCTGGATCGCTACAGCTTCCCCTCCGGCCACACCCTGCACGCGGTGGCCTTCACCTGGCAGGCCGTGGCCCACTTCCCGGAGCTCGGCTGGGTGCTGGTCCCGTTCACCTCCCTGGTGGCCGCCTCGCGCGTGGTGCTGGGACTGCACTATCCCACCGATGTACTGGTCGGCGCCGCCCTCGGTGGCCTGCTGGCGCAGCTGGGCCTGGCATTGGGCTGAACCGTCGGCGATCCGCGACGTTCCGGTGACGGGAACGGCGTGCCAACTACGCTACACTTGGGCCATGGGCAAGCGCGCGTTGATCGTAGACGACTCGAAGTCGGCACGACTGTCTCTGGCCCGCATTCTGCAAAAGCATGCCATCGAGGTGGACACCGCCGAGTCGGCGGAGCTCGCCATCGAGTACCTCGGCACCCATCGTCCCGATGCCATTTTCATGGATCACATGATGGCCGGGATGGACGGCCTGCAGGCCGTGCAGATCATCAAGAACAATCCGCGAACCGCCACGATCCCGATCATGATGTACACCTCCCAGGAAGGGGAGCTGTATGTGGGCCAGGCGCGGGCGCTGGGTGCCATCGGCGTGATGCCCAAGCAGGTCAAGCCGGCGGATGTGACCAAGGTGCTCTACCAGCTGAATCTGGCGGTGGACCGGCGCAGCAACGAGCCACCCAGTTTCCGCCCCGTCGAGCTGGTCGGCGCGGCGAACGACGATCAGCATCACATCAATACCCAGCCCTCCCTCTATGCGGATGGCACGCTGCGCGAGCAGCTGCTGGACCTGCGCCGCACGGTGCTCAGTGGCTTCGACAGCCAGGGGGACCGGCTGCTTGCCGACATGCGCAGCGTGCTGCACGAACAGGCGCCACACCTGGCATCGCAGCCCCTGCCGGCGCCGCGTCCATGGCTGCCCTGGGTGCTGGCGGCCGCGCTGAGCGGCGCCTGTGTGGTGCTCGGGATACTGCATTCCCAACAGGAATCGCGCCTGACGGGGCTGGAAACACAACTCGCGCAGCTGCAGACTCCCGCAGCGGCCGGCGCCGTGCCGCCGCCGCCGGCCGCCGTGGATGCGCCCAGCGCTGCGCCCGTGGCTGATGTCACCACCCTGCCGCGCGCGAGCCTCAGGACCATCGTCCAAACCGTGCCCTATGGAGCCGAGCCCTTCAGCGGCACGCGCCTGGATGCCATACGGCAGCTGTTCGACCGTCTCACCGCCCAGGGCTTCCAGGGCAATGTCGACATCAGGACCTACAGCGGCCGCTTCTGCCTGGTTGGCAACGGCACCGACGGCTATTCGCTGGCGCCTGATGAGCTGCCGTATGCGCGCTGTGACATGGTGTCCGGCGCGGCCAATGATCAGACCGGCAGCGCCGTGCGTATCCCGGTGGTGCTGGCGGACCTGATGGGCACGCTGCGCGCCGGCAGTCACGACCAGATACACGTGCAGGTCAGCGGCGGCGAGGGCACCGGCAGCGCGGGCTATCCGCCGCTGAGCGACACCCTCACCGCCGGTGAATGGAACCGCGCCGCGAGCGCCAACAACCGCATCGAGATCCACGTTCGTTAGCCGACATCGTGGAAGCCACACTGGAATATGCCCAGGAGACGGGCTTCAGGCCGCCGTGGTGGCTGCGCAATGCGCACGTGCAGTCCATTCTGCCGAGCCTGGCACTGCGCCGTGCCATCGTGCGGCGACGCTGCGCCCATCTCACCGAACATAGCCGCCCGCTGATCCTGGACTGCGGCGATGGGGTGCGCTTGCTCGCGCAGCACACCCCGGCGATCCAGCCCAATCCCAACGGCGCCGTGGTGCTGCTGCACGGTTGGGAGGGCGATACCGATGCGATGTACATGCTGGCCCTGGCGCGCCGGCTTCTGGCCAGCGGCTTTGAAATACTGCGCCTGAATCTTCGCGATCATGGCGGCACCCAGGCGCTGAACCCGGGGTTGTTCCATTCCTGCCTGCTGCCGGAGATCATCGGCGCCGTGCGCCGCGCCCAGGAGCAGTTCGCGGGCCTGCCGCTGCATCTGGCCGGCTTCTCGCTGGGCGGCAATTTCCTGCTGCGCGTGGCCGCCGCTGCGCCACAGGCCGGCCTGCGAATCGCCAGCGTCGTGGCCATATCCCCGGTGCTCGAGCCGCGCGTGACGCTGAATGCCATCGAATCGGGCCTGAGCGTGTATCAGCGTTATTTCGTGCGCAAGTGGCGCGCATCGCTGCAGGCCAAGCAGCGCGCCTGGCCGCAGCTGTACCAGTTCAGCGACCTGGGCGGCATCGTCAGTCTCAGACAGATGACGGCCGCGCTGGTGGAGCGCTATACCGAATTCAATTCTCTGGAAGAGTATCTGGACGGATATTCAATCACCGGGCGGCGGCTGGCGGGGCTCACGGTGCCGGCGACCATCATCACCGCGGCGGATGATCCGATCGTACCGGTGGCCGATATCACACGCCTGGCGGCCTCGGCCCATCTGCGTGCGCTGGTGACACCCTGCGGAGGACATTGCGGCTTTCTGTTGGGACTGAGCGGCGACACCTGGGCGGAGAATGCGGTGGCCGCGCAGCTGGCGGGCTGAAGCGCGCGGCGCACCCGCTCAGCGCGCGCGCTTCTCTTCGAAATTGACGATGGGTTCACCGCTGGTCACGGTAACCTCGCCTTCGATGACCGCGCCCTTGGCAATCGCGATGCTGCGTGCCGTGACCCGGCCGCGGATCTGCGCCGTGGCTCGGATCTCCAGCTTTTCATCGACCCTGACGGCACCGACGATGGCGCCGGCGACGACACCGCTGCGCGCATGCACTTCGCCTTCCCAGCGCGCCCCGGCCGCCACGCTCAACGCCCCTTTGACATCCCCATCGCCACGCACCTGGCCACACATCACCAGCGCACCGGGAACCTCAAGATCGCCGGTGAGGCGGCTGCCCGCGGCCACATAGGTGGGCCCGGCGCCCATCTGATCCAGCAGTCGCCGTTTGGGTGTGTCGGCCATGGCCTTCCTGTTTGCTGAGACGAAACCGTAAATATGTTGCCGCAGCGGCGTGCGCAATGGTGGGCGCGCCACAGGCAACTGTGACGCATGCACGGCCCAATGGCCCGCAATGGCACGACATAAGCGCGCAGCGTCAGTTGCTGACACATTACGTCAGATGCGCTGCCTTGGCCGTATATCCGTAAGTATCGGAAAAACAAGCATTTTGAACAGTGGCACAGCCTTTGCTTTAACGAAACCACGACGCGAACAACTCCCCCGGTGTTCGCATTCGAACTGGCCGCGACGCGCTTTCAAGCGCTCGCGGCTTTTTTTTCGCCCGCCATCGGCGGTGCCAGCCGCAAGCGCCTAATTCGCAAGGAAATGGCCCAAAACAAGGCTGTTGCGCACGATTTTCCGGTGAACAAACTTTAACCAAACGGGTCTACTGTCATGCACCAAGTGAAATGCTGCCGGGGCTAAAATTCCACTGCGGGCCTACCTGCCTGCTACCGTCCCGGCCGCCTCAGGCCGCTCCGACCGCCCAACCAAGGGAAACCATGAACAGGCCAGGCTCTCCGCCGCTGCCGCGTCGTCTGTCCGCCCCCGCCGCCGCCAGCACGGCGCTGGTGCCGGGCCGTGCCGCCGTGCGTGCGCTGGTCCTGGACAACGGGCTGAAGGTCATCGTGTGGTCGGATCATTCCATACCGAGCGTGGCGCTCCACAACTGGGTGCGCGTCGGCAGCCGCAACGAAGTCCCGGGGCTCACGGGCCTTGCGCATTTCTTCGAACACATGATGTTCAACGGCACGGCACGTCATGGCGCCGGTGAATTCGACCGGCTGATGGAAGCCCAGGGCGGTTCAAACAATGCCTTCACCTGCGATGACGTGACGGTCTATCAGGACTGGTTCCCGCGCGGTGCGCTGGATCTGGTGTTTGAACTGGAAGCCGACCGCATCCAGGGCCTGAGCCTGGATCCGAAGCTGATCGAAAGTGAGCGCGGCGTGGTCTACTCCGAGCGCCTGCTGCGGGTGGAGGACAACAGTGCCGGTTACCTGAGCGAACAGGTCCAGGCGCGGGCATTTCTCGCGCACCCGTACCGTTTTCCAACCATCGGCCTGCCCGACGACATACGCAGCTGGGGCGCGCATGACCTGCGGCAGTTCTATCGCACCTACTACGCGCCCAACAACCAGACCATCGTGCTGGTGGGGGACGTGACCCACGAGGAGGCCTTCGCGCTGGCGCGTCGTCACCTGGGGAGGCTGCCGCGCCAGCCGGATCCGCCGGCGGTCCTCATCCAGGAGCCCGAACAGGTGGGCGAACGACGCGTCGTGGTGCGGCGTGCCGCGCAGATGCCGCTGCTGCAGTACGCCTACAAGGCGCCCGCGGCCGCTGACCCGCTCGGGCCGGCGCTGAATCTGCTGCTGACGGGACTGGCGGATGGCAATGCCTCGCGGCTGCACCGGCTGCTGGTCGAGCAGCGCAGGATCGCGCAGGATGTGTCGGCCGAGTGGCATCAGGGATTTGATCCCTCGCTGTGCTGGTTCTGGTTCACGCTGGCCGAGGGCATCGACCCGCACGCGGCCCGCGACATCATCGATGCCGAGCTTGCCGGCGTCGCCGCGGGCGGCCTCGATGAGCCGGAGCTGGCGCGTGCGCGCAATCTGAATGCCGCGGGTTTCTGGAAGCAGCTGTCCACCATCGACGGCAAGGCGCATCTGCTGGGTGAGTACGAGGCGCTGCGCGGCGGCTGGCAGCAGCTGTTCCAGGCGCCCGCAAGGCATGCCGCCGTGACGCGCGCGGACATCGCCGCGGCGGCCCGTGCCGTGCTCAATACCCGACGGCGCACCGTCGGCATGCTGCTGTGAACGCCCCCGCGCGCATCATTGAGCTGAACCCCAGGGGTTTTGGCGTGCCGGCGCATGAGCGCATGGTCCTCGCCAATGGCCTGACGTTGGTGATGGTGCCGCGGCGCGAGCTGCCACTGGTGGCCTTTCAGCTGCTGATACGCGGTGGTGCCCTGGGGGATCCGCCCGGCCGTGCCGGGGTTGCCAGTCTCACCGCGGGGCTCTTGGACAAGGGTGCGGGCGAGCGCGATGCCGTGGCCTTTGCGCAATGCGTCGAGGGGGCGGGCGGCAGTCTTGCGGCCAGCGCCGCGGCGGAGTGCATAGGCGTCAGCGGCCAGTTCCTGGCGCAGGATCAGGCGCGCATGCTGGCGTTGCTGGCCGACGCGGTGATGGCGCCGCGTTTTGCCGCGGCCGAGTTTGCGCGCCAGAGGCAGCGCCAGATCGGCCACATCCGCGCGCTCAAGGACTCCGACCCGTCCGAGCTTTTGTCGCAGTACGGTCGCGGCCTGCTGTTCCGCGGCCATCCCTACGGTCAGCCGGCCATGGGCAGCGAGGACAGCTTGCAGGCGATCACGCTGCGCGATGTCAGCGAGTATCAGCGCGCGCACCTCGGCGCCGATCGTGCGGTGCTGGTGGTGGCCGGTGACATCGATGGCGCGTGGCTCAAGGCGCAGGTGGCTCAACGCTTCGGTGCCTGGCGCCCGGCTGCGCTGCCACTGCCGAGCCTCGCGCCCACGGTGAAACTGCGGCGCCGGCGGGTGCTGCTGGTGGACGCGCCGGGTTCGGCGCAGTCCTATTTCTGGCTGGGCGCAAGCGGACTGGACCGGGCCTATCCGCAGCGCGCGGCGCTTGACCTGGTCAATGCCCTGTTCGGCGGGCGCTTCACGTCGCTCTTGAACACCGAGCTGCGCATCAGGACCGGCCTTTCCTATGGCGCCGGATCCGGGTTCACGCGTGGCCGGGTGGCGGGGGAGTTTGCCATCCGCAGCTTTGCCGAAACGCGCCACACGCTCAAGGCGATTGACCTGGCGCTGAAGACCCTGGCCCGCCTGAAGCGCGAGGGGGTCACCCAGGGCATGCTGGATTCGGCACGCTCCTACGTCATGGGCCAGTATCCCATGAACCTTGAAACCGCCGCCGACTGGGCCGCGCAGCTGGCGGAGCTGGAACTGTATGGGCTGGATCCCGGGTACATCGAAGGCTATGGGGCAGCGCTGCGCCGTGCCAGCCTGGGGGATGCGCGAGGCGTGATCCAGGAGGCCTTCCCGGTCGGGCGTCAGCTGGCGCTGGTGGTGATTGGCGATGCCGCCCGGCTGGGTGGGCGTCTACAACGCTACGGGCCGGTTCAGCACACTGCCTTGAGCAAGGGCAGCTTCACTTCATGGGACGGAAACGGCGCGCCCTAGCGGACGCGCCGTTTCGCGGACACCCCTGAGAGCTTCATTGTTTTTTTCTCGCCTTGGCGCTCATTCGCCGGACAGACGGGTGAGAACGGCGCGATTGGCGTAGGCCACCGACAGCGCATCAGTGTGGGCCAGACGTTCCGACAGCGAGACGTCCCGGTCCATCAGGCGAGCCATGGCGATGGCCTCATCGCAGGCACCGTGGGCTTCATGCAGATGGCCGGAGGCGACATAGGCCACACACAGGTTGGTGCTGGCGGCCACTTCATCGGCATCGTAGTCGATGGAGTGCGCTGCGAGTTTGCTGATGACGGCGCCATAATCGCCCGCCAGCAGTTGCTCGCCATCTGCTGCATCCTCGAATCCGGACAGCACCAGCTTGCCGGAAGTGTCTGCATGCGCGGCCGATGCCGCCAGCACGGTGGCGGTGAGCGCCGCCGCCAGGGGCAGTCGGACTCTCTTCAGTAATTGCGGTTTCATGTGGAACTCCTTGGGTCTTGCGTGTTACGACGCACCAGGTGTTGGTGCACGAACAGGCTAGGAGTCTTGCTGCACTGAAACAAACGAATAGATTTGCGCCTACGCGTGACGGCGGTTCATCGGCGCCTCCGTCAGTGAACGCACTTCATTGAGCAGCCACTGGGTCATGGCCCTGATTTCGGGCTTGGCGGCATCCTTGGGTCGGCTGGCCAGGTAGTAGGTATCACTGGTGTGAAGGTTCAGCGGAAAGATGCGCACCAGGGATCCTGATTCAAACCACATGCTGCACAGAGCCTCGGGGACCAGCGCCACGCCGACGCCACGCTCGGCCGCGCGCACCACCGCGGCCATGGTGTCCAGTTCGATGACATTCTTCGGTTCGGGCGCTTCCAGGCCCAGTTCCTCGGCCCAGCTGTTCCAGGCAAAGGGGCGCGCCTTGTGGACGATCAGCGCCATGTCGCGAAACACGTTGGAACCCAGGCGCTTCACGGTCTGGGCGTGTTCACGGGTACAGGCGGCGACCAGCGACAATGTGAACAGCGGCGTCAGGGTGACTCCCTGGGGCGGTGTGTCGGACAGCAGCACCGAGATGTCCGCCGTGAGCGGATGGGCCGCCGGCCGCGGATCGCGCGTGTCCACCTGGATGTCGATGTCGGGCCAGGCAGCGCAGAAATCGGCCATGCGCGGCACGAAGATCTCGGTGGAAAAAAACGGTGGCAGCAGCATCCGCAATGTGACCCGGTTGTTACGCCGTGCGATGCGCGTGAGGCTACGGTCGATGGCATCCAGCAGGGGGCCGACTTCATCCAGCAGCGTATGGCCGGCCGAGGTGAGCTCCACCGCGCGGGTCTTCCTTTCGAACAGCCGCACGCCCAGGGAGTCCTCCAGCTCCTTCATCTGGTGACTGACCGCCGAGGGGGTCAGGAACAGTTCATCGGCCGCTATCTTGAAGCTGCGGTGGTGGGCGGCCACGCAGAAAGCGCGCAAGTTGCGCAGATGCGGAGGTCGGGACAGCCGCATCAGCATGGGCCGGGGTTTGGGCATGCGGACATGTCACAGAGGGTGCAATTTCGATGCCACTCAGCCTCGCTACCGGGCGCTGCCCCAGGCCTGGAATTGCCGAGGTCTGGCGCCTGATCGCCGGTTCACCTGACCTGAAATGGGGACCCGGCAGGGCCCGACGCACCGCCGGGGCGCAGGCCGCCATCCCAAGGAACTCCCAGGGCGGAGGATTGAAAGCGCCGGGGTCCCGTCCCCATTATGATGAGAAATGGAATTTCGCGACTACTACAAGACCCTGGGCGTCGAGCGCTCGGCTTCGGCGGATGACATCCGCAAGGCCTATCGGCGCCTGGCCCGCAAGTACCACCCCGACGTCAGCAAGGAAGCCGATGCGCTGGAGCGCTTCAAGCAGATGCAGGAGGCCTACGAGGTCCTGAAGGACCCGAAAAAGCGCGCCGCCTACGATGAGCTCGGCGCCAACTGGAAGCAGGGCGAACAGTTCCGCCCCCCGCCGGACTTCGGCGGGGGCTTTGATTTCAGCCAGGCGCGGCGCGGCCGGGCGCAATCCGGCGCCTACAGCGGCGGCGGCGCTGAGGACTTCGGCAATGCCGAGCAGTTCAGCGACTTCTTCTCATCACTGTTCGGCGGCGGTGAGCAGGCCTTCGCGGGGGCCGGGCGCCGGCGCGGCGGCCGCGACCAGCATGCCGGCATCGAACTGGATCTCGAGGAGGCCCATCGCGGCACCGTCCGTAACCTCACCCTGCAGCAGGCCGCGGCGCCGGGCCAGGCGCCCACCGAGAGAACCTTGCGGGTCACGGTGCCGGCCGGCGTCACCGAGGGCCAATCGATACGACTGGCAGGACAGGGCGAACCCGGTTCCGGCAAAGGCCGACCCGGGGACCTGTACCTCTCGGTGCATATACGGCCGCATCGCAATCTGGAACTCGACGGCCGGGACGTGAAGTTGACCTTGCCGGTGGCGCCGTGGGAAGCGGCGCTGGGCGCGACGCTGACCGTGCCGACCCTGGGCGGTCCGGTGGATCTGCGCATCCCCGCGCAGTCACAGACCGGCAGTCGCCTGCGCTTGCGGGGTCGGGGCCTGGCGGGGGATCCGCCCGGTGATCAGTACGTGGTGCTCAAGGTGGTGCTGCCGCCGGCCGATACGCCTGTGGCACGCGAGCTCTACGAACGGATGCGCAAGGAACTGGCCTTCGATCCGCGCGCCAGCCTCTAACCGCTGATCACGGCATCACGGCCGGCGCCCTGCTGCGCCAGCAACCAGGCGTGCTCCTCCGGAGTGGTGACCCGTCCCAGGACGCGGTTGCGCCGCGGGAAGCGGCCGAAGCGGGCAATGATGCGGTGGCTGTCCTTGGCGGTGCGCAGCGCCGAGGCCGCAAGCCGCCGCTCGCCACCGCTGGCCTCGCGCGCCAGCCGCTCGAACATCGCCAGCGATTCCTCCTGAACGGCCAGTGACTCGGCCCGTTGCAGCGGCATGCAGAAGTACAGGCGCTCGGTGAGGCTCAAAGCGGCGTCGGCACCGGACTGGAAACCTGCCAGCGTGGTGGCAAGCGCCTGGCCGTCGCAGGCGTAGGCCCGCGGGGTGCCCTGGTGGATGATGCGCGAGAACTGGTCCAGCACAATGATGAGGCTCAAGGAACGGCGCGGACTCATCGTCCAGGACGACAGCTCCCCGGCGGCAGCCTGCTCCAGCACGGCGCCGAAGCGCTCGCGCACGCTAAGCGCGCTGTAGTTTGCGCTTCGGTTCAGCCGGCCCGGGTCCAGCCAGAAATCGCGGACCTCCCGTGCCAGCTGCTCGCTCATCGCCTCAGCTCACTCGCAGAGACTTTCCATGTAGCCCTGCGCGACCGGCGAGAGTCGCTTGCGAGCCAGCTCACGGGCCTTCGGCGCGTCCACGATGTACTCCAGAGGGCCTGTCACCAGGATCTGGCGGATTCGGGGATTTCTGGCCGAGGCGCGGGCCATTTTGTTGAGGACGGTGAAGCCGCGCGCGATCTTGCCGGGGGAGGCCCGGTTGGTCTCGATGACGCGGGCGAGGTACTGCCCGAAACGGGAGTACAGGAAAAAGTCATCATCCCCGACCAGGAAGCGCGCTTCCGCAAAAAAGTCGGGAAAGTTCTTCTCTAGATATTGAGAAACTCGTTGAAGACGGGGCCCAGGGTCGCTCGTGGTCGACGCTTTGCGGTTCTTCATCACTGTTCTCGCTACACCTCCAAGGGGTCCGGACCACCATTTCTGGGCGTCACGAGCGGTACCACACCTCGCAACGCGGCGCGAAAGTTACGGCAGTTGGCTGGGTGATGCAATAGATTTTTTGGAGAACTACGGAGAAGTTAACAGCGAACTCACCCGTAGGTCGCCGACTACACCGCTGCTCGCGGCCGCGCCGACGGTGAAATGCCATAATGTTGGCCTTTGCCGGCCACCTGCATGCCGCCCCACAGTTTCAACCCCTGCGCCATCGTTCCGGTGTTCGATCACGAACACGCCGTCGCCCGGGTCGTGGACGCGGTGCGGGCCGCGGGGCTGCCGTGTTTGCTGGTGGATGACGGGTCAGGTCCGAGCTGTGCCCGTGAACTGGATCGCATCGCCGCCACGGTGCCGCACACCCTGGTGCTGCGGCTGCCGCTCAACGGCGGCAAGGGCGCAGCGATGCTCGCCGGCTTCGCGCTCGCCTGGCAGCGTGGCTACAGCCATGGCCTGCAAATCGATGCCGACGGCCAGCATGCCCTGGGGGATATCTCGACCTTCCTCGAGGAGGCGCGCCGCCAGCCCCAGGCCCTGATCTGCGGGCAGCCGCTGTTCGACCGCAGCATGCCGGCCATCCGCCACTACGGCCGCTATCTCACGCATGCCCTGGTGTGGCTGAACACCCTGTCTGTTTCGATACCGGATTCGATGTGCGGCTTTCGCGTCTATCCGCTGGCCGCGGTCATCGCATTGATGAACGAGGAGTACATTGGCCGGCGCATGGACTTCGACGTGGAAATCATCGTGCGCCTGTACTGGCGCGGGGTGCCGATGCGCTGGCTGCCGACCCGGGTCACCTACCCGCTGGACGGCATCTCGCACTTTCGAATGGTCAGGGACAACGCCCGGATGGTGGCGCTGCAGATCCGGCTGGCCGGCGGCATGCTGCGAAGGCTGCCGCGACTGCTGCGACGGAGCGCGTCTTGAACCGCGAGGCCGCCTCGAGGGACACACCGGCCGCCTGGGCGGCGAGCCGCGAGCGTGGCGCGCTGGTCATGATGTGGCTCATGTTCCACGGCGTGAAGCTGCTGTCGCGGCCGCTGGCAACGCCTTTCATTTACCTGTCAACGGCGTATTTCTTCGTCTTCGGCCGCGGTGCCCGGGTGGCCTCGAAGGACTACCTGGCGCGGGTGGCTGCGGCGGCGCCGGACAGCGGCATCAATGCGCGGCCCATGAATGTCTACCGGCACTTCGTCAGCTTCGCGCGCGCCATCGTCGACAAGCAGAACGCCTGGTTGGGACGCATCGACTACAGCCAGGTCGGCATCGAGGATCACGCCCGCATGCGCGTCATGGCACAGGGCACGCGGGGTGTTCTGGTCATCGGCTCGCATCTCGGGAATCTTGAGCTGTGCCGTGCACTGGCGACCTTGAATCGCCGCGTGCGGCTGAACGTGCTGGTACACACTCGTCATTCAAAGAGCTTCAACCATATCCTGCGCCTGGCCGGCGCCACACAGGTTGAGCTGCTCCAGGTGACCGAGCTGTCGGCGGCGACCGCGCTGATGCTGAAGACACGGATCGATCAGGGCGAATGGGTGGTGATCGCCGGGGACCGGGTCCCGGTGCACGGCGGACGCACGGTCGATGTGCAGTTGCTGGGCGCGCCGGCCGCGGTGCCGGTCGGTCCCTACGTGCTCGCCTCGGTGCTGGAATGTCCGGTGCATCTGCTGTTCTGTCTGCGCCGTCCCGCAGGTTACCGGGTGTACTTCGAGCCCTTCTGCACTCAGGTGCGCTGGCAGCGTGCGCAGCGGGATGCAATCATTGCCGACTTGGCCCAACGTTTTGCCACCCGCCTGGAGTACTACCTGCTGATGGAGCCCTTGCAGTGGTTCAACTTCTACCCGTTCTGGCATAGCCGATGACGGACACCGTCCTGGTCACCGGGTCCAGCCGCGGCATTGGCCGCGCCATTGCGCTGCGCCTGGCCAATGACGGCTATGACGTAGTGGTGCACTGCCGTTCGCGTCGCGGGGAAGCCGAGCAGGTCGCCGAGGGAATCCGCCACATGGGTCGGCGCGCGCGGGTGCTGCAGTTCGACGTCGCCAACCGCATGGCCTGTGCCAGCGCACTGGCCGAGGACATCGAGGCCAATGGCACCTACTACGGCGTGGTCTGCAATGCCGGACACGCCCACGATGACGCCTTTCCGGCAATGACCGGCGAGACCTGGGACGGTGTGGTCCATGGCAATCTCGACGGTTTCTACAATGTGCTGCATCCGCTGGTCATGGCCATGGTGCGCCGGCGCGCCCCGGGCCGTATCGTCACGCTGTCCTCGGCCGCGGGCGTGATGGGCAACCGCGGCCAGACCAATTACAGCGCCGCCAAGGCCGGCATCATCGGCGCCACCAAAGCGCTGGCCCTGGAGCTGGCGCGGCGGCAGATCACCGTCAACTGCGTGGCCCCCGGATTCGTCAACACCGAGATGCTGCAGAACCGGCCGCCGCTGGAGGAGCTCGTGAAGGCCATACCGATGCAGCGCGCCGGAACGGTGGAGGAAGTGGCCGCGATGGTGAGCTTCCTGGTGTCCCCGGATGCCTCCTACATCACGCGGCAGGTGTTCGACGTGAACGGCGGACTGTACTGAAGCGGGCCGCAAAGTGCCGCAGCTGCTGCCGCTGATTGCCGGGTTCGAGGCCACGGCGCCCCTGCTTTGGCAGCGGGGTACCGCGCTCACGGCCGGGCAGTTCCTGGTCCAGGTGCTGGCGCTGGCCGAGGCGCTGCCGGATCGGCCATACCTGGTCAATCTGTGCGAGGAGCGCGCGAATTTCCTGGTCGCCTGGTGCGCGGCGCTGGTGCGCGGCCAGACCAATCTGCTGCCCGCGTCGCGCGCCCCGCAGGTCATCGCGGATGCGCAGGCCAGCTACCCCGACAACCACAGCGTCGATGATGAGCGGGTGCAGCAGGCTCTGGCGCGGGCATCCGCCGCGCGCGCCCCGGCCGTGCCGCAGATCGCCGCCGACCACATCGTGCAGATCGGCTTCACCTCCGGTTCCACCGGAACGCCAACGGCGCATGCCAAGCGCTGGGGCAGCCTGCACTTCAATACCCGCTTCAACGCCGAGCGCATACGCGAATGCATCGGCGCCATCGGTCCCTCCAGTGCGCCCACGGTGATCGCGACGGTGCCCCCGCAGCACATGTACGGCACGGAGACCTCGGTGCTGCTGCCGCTGCTGGCGCGAATCGGCGTGCATGCGGCCCGCCCGCTGTTTCCCGCAGACGTGGCGGGCGCCCTGGCGCAGGTGCCGGCGCCGCGGGTACTGGTTACGACGCCCGTGCACCTGCGCACCCTGTTGGCCTCCCGCCAGGAATTTCCGCCGCTCGCCGTGGTGGTCTCCGCCACCGCGCCCCTGGATGCGGCACTGGCGCTGCGCGTGGCCGCGGACCTGAAGGCACCATTGCTGGAAATGTTCGGCTCCACCGAGACCTGCGTCATCGCCACGCGCCTCACCGCCAGCGAAAGCGGCTGGCGTCTGTATCCCGGGGTCACCCTGGAGCCCGAATCGGACCACACCTGGGTGCGCGCGCCCTGGTTCGACCAGGCGACGCGGCTGCAGGATGTGGTGCAGATCGCCCAGGGGCGCATGCTGCTGCGGGGTCGCAATGTCGACATGATCGAGATCGCCGGCAAGCGCGCCTCGCTGTCGGATCTCACGCGGCGTCTGCTGGCCATCCCCGGAGTCGAGGATGCCGTGGTGTTCCAGCCCTCGGATGCGGAGGCCGAAGCGCAGGGCGTGGCCAGGGTGCAGCGCGTGGCGGCGGCGGTGGTGGCGCCGGCACTGAGCGTGGCGCAGATCCTGAACGCCCTGGCACCTGGCGTGGACCCGGTGTTCCTGCCGCGGCCGCTGCTGCCGGTGGCGCAGCTGCCGCGCAACGAACTGGGCAAGACCACGCGCGCGCAGCTGCTGGCGCTGCTGCGGCAGGCCGCGCACTGATCAGCCGCCGTGCCCCAGGTGCACGGCGTCGATTTCCACCAGCAGCTCGCGCCGGCAGATATCCGCGCCCAGTACCAGGAACTGCACCTGCGCGGGCAGCCGGGCGCGCAGGTAGCTCGCCACGAAACCCGCCGCACGGGCATCGCGCAGGTAGATCTTCAGCAGCGTGCCGCGCCCGCCAGGGTTGGGCACAGGATGGCCGCCGGCCTGACGCAGGCTCGCGAGGTTGCGCAGGATCTCGTCAAGCTGCGCGGGCAGATCATCCGGATGATGCGAGGAGTGTCCCAGGACACTGGCAGTGCCCGAGATCAGCATGCCGTCGGCCACCTGCATGGCGCGCGAGAAATGCGGCGGCGCGGGTCCGTACTGACGTGGATAGTGAAAGGCGCTCACCTGGCGCGGGTTTTCAAGCGGCCGGCCCGGCTCGTCACTGGCGAGCCAGTACACCTGCAGCTGGCGGTTGTGATCCTGGCGTCCGATGGCCGTGGCTGCCGGCCAGGAGCGATCCGGCAGCGCCTTGAAGCCCAGCGCGCGGCCACTGCAGAACTGCTTGTAGCGTTCCGCGTCGCCCTCCCCGGAATTGATGGCCGCGAAATAGTTGTACATGCGCAGCAGGTGCTGCCGAGAGCCGCGCAGGGTGAAGCGACTGATGGCGTCGTAGGCCGCGTTGGCCGCGGCCGCGAGGCCGCCGACCGCGTGTTCATCGATCAGAACCTGCCCTGCCAGGTAGTGTCCGCCGACGGCATACTGGATGATGCCGTCACGGCCCAGTTCCACGGGGCCGTCGGCATGCCACAGCTCCATCAGACCCGTGGGCAGCAGGGTGGGCAGGTCAACGTGCACGCGCAGCGCCTGCGGCGGCGCGAGCGACTCCACCCGGCGCTGCGCGCCGAAGCTGATGGCGCACAGCGTCGTCGCGGGCAGCCCCTGGTGCGCCCCCAGGCGCCGGTATTCCATGCGTGGCAGTCCGCCCGCGAAGGCGCGGGTCGCGACTCTGGGACTGTTCAAACCAGATCCTCGCCTTCGAAGGCCACGTTGATCTGGCGCCGGCGGTTGCGGTGATTGCGCAGCGAACGCCGCCACAGCGACAGCCACATCGACAGGTAGATGAGCTTGAACAGCTGCAGGCGCCACCATACCCGCGGGGTACCGAAGACATCACCGGCGAGCATCGACACCATGGCCTGCTCCACCTTCAGCACATCGCGCGGATGCGCGAACAGTCGCGCCATCGCCGGTGAATTGAAGCGGAAGATGAACCACGACAGCTGCGCCAGACCCCCGCGGATGAAGCGCGCGTAGCGGCGCTGCAGCGCCGCCTCGCGCCGTGGTTCGCGCAGGCATCCGGCGACCACCTCGGCCGCCTTCTCGGCGCTCATCATGGCCAGGTATACGCCGCTTGAGAAAATGGGGTCGAGGAAGGCAAACGCGTCGCCCACCATCACCCAGCGGTGACCGCTGATGCGGCTGCAGGAGTAGGAGTAGTTTCCGGTGGCATGCAGGTGGCCGATCATGCGCGCCCCCTGCATGCGCTCGCGGGCGCCCGGAATGCGCTGCAGGGTGGCGAGCAGGAAGTCGGCGTTGCTGCCGCGGCGCTGCCGCAGGTATTCCGGGTAGCACACCACCCCGACGCTCATGCAGTCACCGGGCAGCGGAATCATCCACACCCAGCCGGAGGGGAAGCGGTAGACGCTGATGTTCCCGGAGTCCTCGCCGGGCCGGCGTGCGACGCCATCGAAGTGTGCGAACAGCGCCGCGCTCTGATGGCGCGGGTCCTTGTGCTTGAGGCGCAGGGCCGTTCCCAGCAGGGTGTTGCGGCCGCTGGCATCCACCACGTAGTCGACCCGCAATGCCTCGACGCTGCCGTCCGCCCGCCGCAGGCGCGCGGTCGCCGCATCGCTGGCGAAGTCGATGCCCAGGACCTCGGTCTGCTCACGGGTCTGGGCGCCGCAGGCGGCCGCGTGGTTGAACAATAATGAATCGAGCTCATCGCGGCGGATCTGCACCGCGTAGCCGGTACCCGGATTGAGCGTGCGGGTGAAACGGAACACGCTGTAGCCGGATTCGTTGGCGGCCGGGAAGTCGGCGCCAAGTTTGCGCTGGCCGAGGGCCATGACCTGCTCCAGTACGCCCAGGCGCTCGAATATGGGCATGTTCATCGGCAGCAGGGACTCGCCGATGTGGAAGCGCGGATGGCGGTCCTTTTCCACCAGGGTGACGCGCAGGCCCTGGCGTGCCAGCAGGGCCGCCGTGGTGGACCCGCCGGGTCCGCCGCCCACGACCAGGACATGTGCGCCATCCCGCTGCTGTGACAACCCGCTTCTCCTTGCCAGACACCCTACACCAGGCCGGGTCGCCCGGCCTCCATGTTAGGATTTGCAACGACGACCTGTCGCAAGGGGCAGGTGGCCACATTTTATCTTGCGATGCGTTATGCCTGCCACACAGACCACCGCCGAAAACGAACTCGCCGAACTGATCATCGCCGCCGTCAATCTTGAAGGGGTGCAGGCGGCCGACATCGATCCGGAGGCGCCGTTATTCGGTGCCGGACTGGGCCTGGATTCCATCGACGCCCTGGAGATCGCGCTCGAGGTTTCGCGGCGGCACGGCCTGCAGCTGCGCTCGGACGACGCCGACAACCGGCGCATTTTCGCCTCGCTGCGCTCGCTCTCGGCCTATATCCAGGCGCATCGCCAGCCGCCCAGTTCCCCAAGGCAGTGACCGACGCCCGTGAGCGGCCGATGCTGCCGCTGGCCATCACCGCCTACTCGGTGGTGTGCGCGGCAGGCTTCGGCAGGCGCGCGTTGTTTGACGCATTGCAGGAGCGGCGCGGATCGTTGACCCCGAACGATTTCACCGCGCAGCCACTGCCGACCTGGATCGGGCGCGTCGCAGATCTGGAGGCACCGGCCTGGGACCTGCCCGCCGCCCTCGCCCCGTGGGCCTGTCGCAACAATCGGCTGGCCTGGGCGGGACTCAATACCGACGGCTTCAAGGCGGCCGTCGCCGCCGCCCGTGACCGCTATGGCCCGCGACGTGTGGCGCTGGTGATGGGGACCTCCACCGCCGCCATCGATGCCACCGAGGCGTTCTACCGGCACCTGGATGATCCGGCGGCCACACCTGCCAACCTGCGTCAGCAGGAGCTGCATACCCCGCATTCGCTGGGGCACTTCGTGCAGCGTGCGGTGGGGCTGGAAGGACCGTGCTTCACCATCGCGACGGCCTGTTCATCCAGCGCCAAGGTCTTCTGCCAGGCCGAGCGCCTGATGCGCCTGGGCTTGTGCGATGCCGTCGTGGTGGGCGGGGTGGATACCCTGTGCAACAGCGTGCTGTACGGTTTTGCCTCCCTGGAGCTGCTCTCAGCGCAGATCTGTCGTCCCTTTGCGGTCGATAGGCGTGGCCTGAACATCGGAGAGGCCGCAGGCTTCGCGCTGCTGGAGCGCACCGGATCGGACCCGGGGTCGGAGCTGCGGCTGCTGGGCTATGGCGAGACCAGCGACGCGTACCATATGTCGGCGCCGCATCCCGAAGGGCTGGGTGCGCGTCTGGCCATCGAGCAGGCGCTGGCGCGCGGCGGCTGCCGCGCCGAACAGATCCAGTACATCAACCTTCACGGCACCGCGACGCCCAAGAATGACGCGGTCGAGGCGCGCGTGGTCGCCGACATGTTTCCGGCGAGCACCCGGGCCAGTTCCACCAAGGGCTGGACCGGACACACGCTGGGCGCCGCCGGGTGCCTGGAAGCCATCATCAGCTGGCTGTCATTGCAGACCGGGCTGATTCCGGGGACGCTAAACACGCAGCAGCTGGATGCCCAGTGCGGTCCACAGATACAGCTTGAAAACAGCGCGGCCGAAGTGCGCCTGGCGCTGTCCAACTCCTTCGGCTTCGGCGGCAGCAACTGTGTGCTGCTGTTCGGGCGTGCAGCCGCATGAGCGCCGTGCTTGAGGTCGGCGTGGCCGGCTTTGCGCTGTGGAATCCACAGACCTCCGCAAGGCCGCAGCCGGCGATACTGCCGCCCAATGAGCGCCGCCGCGCTCCGGACTCGGTGGCGGTGGCCCTGGAAGTGGCGCAGGCGGCCTGCGTGAACGCCGGCCGTAATCCGGCGCGGCTGCCGACCGTGTTCGCCTCCACCTACGGGGATCTGGCGATCACCGATTACATGTGCGGCACGCTCGCCGCGGCGCCCACGACGCTCTCACCCACCCGCTTTCACAACTCGGTGCACAACGCGGCGGCAGGCTACTGGACCATCGCCACCGGCTGCCAGGAGCCCTACTTGGCGCTGGGCGCCGGCGAGTACAGCTTCGCGGCCGGATTGTTCGCGGCTGCCGTGCAGGTGTGCGCCGATCAGACCGACGTGCTGTTGGTGGCCTATGACATCGAGGTACGCGGTGCGCAGGCGCAGATCGCCAGCAGCCGCGGCATGCTGGGGGTGGCGCTGGTGCTGAGCGTACGGCCCGCGGAGGAGCAGGCAGGGCTGCAGCTGAGCATCGGTGCCGGTGCAGCCGCCAAACCTCCCGGCGATAACGCCATGTCGGCCTGTCTGCCCTTGATCGCGGCGCTCCAGACCGAGGGTGAAGCGGCGCTGCGCCTGCCGCTGGGGCCGCACTGCGCGCTGCAGATCAGGGTTCAGCGCGGGGCTGCGAAAAGATCTCATTGAGCTCCTTGCCGGAGGCGGCATCGCGCAGGTACCCGAAGCTGCCCTGAGCCTGCACTTCGGTGGCCGCGCGCAGCAGCGCCCCGTAGGCGGCGCGCGCCAGCGATCCGCCGAGGCTGATGCGCGTGACCCCAAGCTGCGCCAGATCGGCCACCCCCAGCGTCATGCCGCTGATGCCGGCCAGGACGTTCAGCGGCCGATCGATGCAGCGGAGCACCTCGGTGATTTCCTCGCGGGTCTTGATGCCCGGCGCGAACAGCACATCGGCACCGGCCTCCTGGTAGGCCTGCAGCCGCCGAATCGTGTCCTTGAGGTCCAGGCGGCCATACAGATGGTTCTCGGCGCGCGCCGTCAGGGTGAACTTGAAACCCAGCGACCGGGCGGCCACCGCGGCGTGACGGATGCGCTCCGCGGCCAGTTCCAGGGGGTAGACCGGATTGCCCTCATCCCCGGAGGCGTCCTCGATCGAGCCGCCCACGATGCCGGTCTTGGCGGCCTGCAGGATGGTCACGGCCATATCCTCCGGATCATTGCCGAAGCCGTTCTGAAGGTCGGCGCTGACGGGGAGCGAGGTGGCCTGGCACATCCCGGCCAGGTGCGTCAGCAGGCTGGACTTGCTGATGCTCAGGTCGCTCTTGGCAATGGAGAACGCGAAGCCCGCGCTCGAGGACGCCAGGGCCTTGAACCCCAGGTGCTCCAGCAAGCGCGCCGACCCGAAGTCCCAGGGATTGGGAATCACGAAGCACGAACCCTTCGCGTGCAGCTGGCGGAATGCTTCGGCCTGATCGGTTTGACGGGTCATGTTTTCACCTTGCCGGCTTGGAGATGCGATGGTCGTGGCTGCGCGTCATGGTCTTGATGTGCTCCACGCGCCGGAAACGCAGGGCCGACCAGTCCTCATCGATGGCGACCATGCGCACCGGCTCGAAACCCGCCGCGCCCAGCACCGGCCAGCCGGAGTCGCGATTGAACTCGCAACGGTACTTCCTGGAGCTCCCCTTCGGATACACCATCCACAGGACGGCATCCCCGGCGCAGGCCGCCGCGAGCTTGCTGCTCGCCGCATCCCGCTCGGCCTGCGTGATCACGAAGGCCATGGCAAAGCTGCTGGTCGCGGACACGGAGCGTTTCACGGTGACGCCCTGCAGGGCGGCCAGTTCGGGTTCGAAGGAACGCGGGGCATTGAGCACATGAATGACGCTGTGGGCACCGAGGTTGAGCTTCTTGAACAGCGGTGACACGTTACAGCCTCAAGGTCATGAACACGCTGTGAGGATCATCGTCGCGGTAGTCGCCGAAAGCCTTGCAATAGGTGAAGCCGGCACTGGCATACAGGCCCTGCGCCGCCTGGAAGGTTTCCCGTGGTCCGGTTTCAAGGCTCAGGCGCTCATACCCGCGCGCCCGGGCGACGCTGATGATGTGGTTGAGGATGGCCCGGCCGGCGCCCCTGCGGCGCAGGGCCTCGGGTGTGCGCATGGATTTGATTTCACCGTGACGCGGATCCAGCTCCTTGAGGGCGCCGCATCCCACCAGCTCAGGCCCGTCCCACGCCGTCCAGAAGCTGATGTCGGGGCTTCGCAGCCGCCCCAGGTCCAGCGCATGAACGCTCTCCGGCGGGGAGATCGCGTACATGTTGCGCAGGTGCTCGTTCAGCAGCGCATGGATCTGCGGCCGCGACAGGTCATCCAGTTCAATTCTCATGCGGGCGCTTCCAGACCATGACCAGCACGATCAGACCCAGCATCAAGGTGGCATCGGCGAGATTGAAGATTCCGGTCCGCAGCGAACCCACGCCAAGGTTCAGGAAATCCGTGACCGCCCCATCGAAGCGCAGCCGGTCGATCACATTTCCCAGGCCGCCGGCCCCGATGGCCGTGATGGCCAGCCGTGCGCGCCAGCCCAACCGGCTCGACAGCAGCGCCCAGCCCAGCAGCCCCGCCACCACCACGCCCACAGCGATCGTGAAGCCGTCGTAGCGAATGGCCGGCGGCAGCGATTCACCGAGGCTGAGGAAGGCGCCGGGATTTTGCGCAAACTCCAGGCGCAAGGTGTCGCCCAGGTAGGAATGGACGCCGCTGCCGGGCAGGTACTCGCGCGCCACGCTTTTGGAGATCTGGTCGCAGCCCACACAGCCGACCAGAACCAGCACCACCAGCAGTGAACGGCTCAAGGTACGCATCACCCCTCCCTCACTTGCGCCGCATGATAGCCACACGGCCGCCCGCCAGTGAATGGCCCGCGTGCCATGCCGCAAAGCGATACTGCCAGCTGCTCCCGTCCTGCAGCAGCAGCTCGGCGCGGATCTCCAGCTCCCCATCCAGTTCATGGATATGCGAGCAGCCGAAACTCACATCCCGCAGCGCCACCAGGTACCCGGGTGCCGCGCTGGTACCGGCGGCACGTGCCACCAGGCCACCGTGCAGCGCCGCCGCCTGGGCGCCGTACTCGCAAAGATGCACGGCGCGCAGCCCGCCGTGGCTGCGCAGCGGATGATCCGGGGCGCGATGCGTGGCCGACATCGCGACGATGTTCGAGCCATCCCAGCTCGCCACCCGATCCAGCAGCGACATCGCACCCTGGTGCGGGATCAGCTGAGCGATGAGCGCGCGATCCACGACGCTCACGGTGCCGCCCGGCGCCGGATCAGCAGCTGCGACAGCACGAAATTGCTGGCGACTCCCAGCACCACGGTGATGCCGATGGAACGCAGTACCGGCAGCGCCGAGCTGCCCAGGACGGCGAACACCACGCAGGCGGCCGTGGCGCAGATGCTGACCGTATGCAGGGCGCGACGGTGCGCCGTCTCATCGTGGCTGGCGCGTTCGAGGAACAAGCCATAGTCCAGTCCGAGGCCCGCGGCGAGCACCAGGGCGATCAGGTGGAACAGGTTCAGCGCGACGCCCGCGCCGTGCAGCACGGCGAGCGTCACCAGGGTGGACAGGGCCATGGGGGTGACCACCCGCAGCATCCGTCGGAACGAGCGACAGGTGGCGGCCACCACCAGGATCAGCAGCACCGCGGCCGCCGCGACGCTCTCCAGGATGCGTTGCCGCTGGTGGGAGACCAGGTCCTCGGCCGCCTGCTTGAGGTCCAGCAGCTGCAGGGTACCGTTCGAGGCGCCGGCCAGCTGCGCCAGACGCTGCGGCTGGCGCACGTCGGTCAGGGTCACAAGGCCGGTCCAGCTGCCGTCGCGCGGCTGCAGCAGCGAGCCCACCGTCAGGGCCAGGGGGGTGCCGGCGATGGTGGCCGCGGTGAGCGGGGGCAGGGTGCGGGCGCGCGCGACATCGGTCACAAACGGCGCAAACAGGCCAGGCCTGAAGGCCATGCCGGTGGCGGCCTTATCCAGGCTGTCCTGAAGGCTCCTGGCATCGGGCAGCGCCGCCTGGCGACGCCGCTGCACGGCAGCGCTGGGCAGGTAGCGCGCGGCCAGGTCGAATCCGCCGATGGCGTGCTGCGCGGTCAGCGTGGCGAGGGATTTCGACAGGCTCTCCTCGCGGGCCAGCAGCGCATCGGCAGTGGGCCCCTGCAGCGCCAGCAGGTAGCGCACATCGGGCGCGCCCAGCGCCTGCTGCAACGACTCGTACTCACGCAGCATGGCCTCGGGCACGGGGGTCAGATGACCCAGGTCAGTGTCCCACCAGGGCCCGCGAACGCCGAGCAGGGCCGCGATGGCAAGCAGCCCGATCAGCGGCGCCAGCCACGGCAGCGCGGGCAGGCGCGCGGAGAGTCGCGCGAGCGCTGCAGCAATCCAGCTCGCACCATAGTCGCGGGCGCCCAGCGGCAGCAGCCGCGGCAGAAGATAGCGGGTGGACAGGCCGGCCGCCGCCAGGCCCACGATATTGAACGTGGCCAGCTGCGCCAGGCCCAGCACCCCGGAGACCAGGAAGGCCAGGTAGGCGATGCACACGGCGGCGACCGCCGTGGCCAGGGTCGGCCAGATGCTGCGCGCCACCGTCAGGGCCGGCACCCCGGGCTGCTCATTGCTGAACAGATAGATGGGATAGTCCAGCGCCACCCCGGTGAGCGTGAAGCCGAAGGCGATGGTGATGCCATGGACGGTATCGAAGATCGCGGCGGCCGCGCCCAGGCCGCACAGGCCGGCGGTGGCCAGGGGCAGTGCGCCCAGCAGCACCCGCCGCGGGCTGCCATAGGCCAGCAGCATCAGCAGCACCATGCCCACCGAATCCAGAATCGCCGCCAGGCGCGCATCGGCCTCGCTGCGTGCCTGCATGGTGACGGCGAAGGCGCCGGAGCCGCTCACGGTCAGCTGCATGGCCGGCACGGTCCGCACCGCCTCGAAGTGGCGGCGCAGGGCGTCGATGGCGAGCTTCTGCCCGGCCGGATCGAAGCCGGCCCCGCGCGTCTGCACGATCATCAGGGCTGCGTTGCCTTCCTTGTTGAACCACACATCGAACAGCTGCTGGGCCTGCTGCGCCGGTTCCCAGGACTCAAGGACCTTGAGCAGCTCCAGGGTCGGATCGCGCGGCAGGAGCGGTGTCAGCAAGGTGGCGGCGGGGGAGGCCAGATCCTGCTCGCGCTCCTGCAGCTGCTGGTGCAGGTAGTCAGTGTCCAGCGGCTGCGTATCGAGCGTCGGGGAGAGCAGATAGCGGTAGGGGAGCAGAGCATCGGGCACCATGTCGAGGCGTTGCTCGCCATTGCTGACGAAGCCGAACGCCGGATCGCTGCGCAGCGCCGCGCTGAGTTTCTGCGAGCTGGCGGCCAGCGCCTCGGGAGCTGCGCCGCTGATCGCGACCAGCAGCAGTTTGGCCGCCGGTCCCTCGCTGACCTCTTCGAGCAGCAGCCGACCCACCGGATCGTGGGCCGCGGGCATGAACAGGCGCAGGTCACCGCTGATCCGCAGGCTGTGGTGGACCACCAGGCCCGCGGCGGCCAGCAGTGCCAGCCACAGCAGTGCCGTGAGGCGGGCGGAGCCGCGCATGCGGGAGTTCAGCGGCACACCTTGTTGAGACCGGCGCGGTCCAGGTCCGCCGGCAACGTGGTGCGGGCGGCCTCCTCCATCAGCATCACCGTCACGCTGCCGTCGGGGGCGCTCGTGGTCATGCAGCGCGGACTGCCCGCCGCGCCATTCACCAGGATGCGGGTCACGCGCTGGGCCACACGGATGTCGCGCGGCGTCAGCTCGAGCGACCAGTGGGCCTCATCACCGCCCAGTTTCAGGGTGAAGCCCTGCTCCAGCTGCGCGCGATTGCCGCCCAGCAGCGCCGCGAAGCTGCTGAGCAGGGTTTTCAGATCCGGCGCGCGCTGCAGCGAAAAGGTGCGCGGCGGGTCGTTGCCGCGGGTCAGGGTGACCGTGTCGCCCTGGATCCGGGTGTGTTCGGAATAGGGCTTGTCCACGGTGCGCGCCAGCGAGTCGGGTCCGTCGTATTCCATTTCACCCGAGACAATGATGGGCCGGCTGAGCAGGGGCGAGAAATGTACTTCGACGAAGGGCGTGCGCGCCGGTGCCGGTCGCGCCAGATGCTGCAGCAGCGTATCCACGTTGGGGGCCGGGGACCCCGGCTCGCCCAGGGCGGTGGCGATGTGCAGCAGCGCCGCCATGGCCAGCCATCGCGAAACTCCCATCAGTGGCGCTCCTGCAATTCGAAAACTCCCAGCGCCAGCGTGCGGTCGTTGGCCGTGACTGCGAAGCGCAACAGTGACGCCTCGCGCTCCAGGCTCGCCAGCACCTGCATACCCGGCAGCCAGGGGGCGGGGAATTTGGCCTGGCGCAGGCGCAGCGGCCGGACCTCCGCACCGAGCCAGCTCTGGGCGGCATCCAGCACCTGCGACAGCAGCAGCACCGCCGGCACCACCGGTGTGCCGGGGAAATGACCGGCCAGCGCCGGATGATCCGCGGCGATGAACAGCGCCTGCCGGTGCCGCCAACTGTGGTCATTGCTCATGCAGGAACATTAGCATTCCAGCACCAACCCCCGCCCCGCGGCTGTGCAGGGTGCCCGCAAGCCGTCCCGAAACGGGGCAACTGCATCAGGCGCATTGACGCTGCCCGGCGGGTCGGCAATATTCCCCCAGGACATCCCAAGGGTTGCCGGGGATGATATCGTTAGAGGTTCGGACCTCGTTAGCCTTCCCCCGGCTACGGTACGAGAACGGCGCCACGAGGCGCTGCGTTGGTTTTCGGAGTTAGCATGAGCAAGACAGGCAGGACCGCGCCGGTGCAGGGCACCGGTGCTCAAAAGGTGTCGGCAAAGTCGAAGGCCGCCCCGCACATGCGTCCTGGCAAGCAGGGCCTCTACGATCCGCAGTTTGAGCACGATGCCTGCGGAGTTGGCTTCGTTGTCGACATAAAGGGGCGCAAGTCCCACAAGATCGTGCAGCATGCCATCCAGGTCCTGCGCAATCTGGATCATCGTGGCGCCAGTGGCAGCGAGATCAACACCGGCGATGGCGCGGGCGTGCTGCTGCAGATGCCCCATGCCTTCTTCAAGGAGGTCGCCCGCAAGGCGCGCCTGAACCTGCCCGGTCCAGGGGCCTATGGCAGCGGCATCATCTTCCTGCCGCGCAACCCGACCCGCCGCCGGCGGCTCGAGGAGCATTTCGAGCAGATCGTACAGTCCGAAGGCCAGAGCATCATCGGCTGGCGAACGCTCCCGGTCGACAACTCCACCCTGGGTGAGACGGCCAAAGCCAGCGAGCCGTTCATGCGCCAGGTGTTCATCGGCCGTGACCCGGCGCTCGCGGACGAGACGGTATTCGAGCGCAAGCTTTATGTCATACGCAAGCGCGCCTACAGCGAGATCCGCGCCTCCACCATGGATGGCGCGGAGTACTGGTACGTCCCCAGCCTCTCGCACAAGACCTTCGTCTACAAGGGCATGCTGCTGACCGGTCAGCTGGCGCAGTACTTCAAGGACCTGAACGATCCGGCGATGGAGACGGCGCTGGCGCTGGTGCATTCGCGCTTCAGCACCAACACCTTTCCCAGCTGGGACCGCTCGCATCCCTACCGCTACATCGCCCACAACGGCGAGATCAACACCCTGCGCGGCAACATCAACTGGATGAAGGCGCGCGAGGCGTTGTTCGAATCCGATGTGTTCGGCGACGACGTGAAGAAGATCCTGCCGATCGTCAATCCCAACGGCAGCGACTCGGCGATGTTCGACAACACCCTGGAGCTGCTGGTGCTGGCCGGGCGCTCCTTGCCGCATGCCGTGATGATGATGATTCCTGAGCCGTGGTCGAACCACGAGAACATGGATGATTCGCTGCGCGCCTTCTACGAGTTCCATTCCAGCCTGATGGAGCCCTGGGACGGCCCGGCCTGCATCGCCTTCACCGATGGCCGCAAGATCGGTGCCGTGCTGGATCGCAATGGCCTGCGTCCGGCGCGTTACTACGTGACCAAGGACGACATGGTGGTGATGGCCTCGGAGGCCGGCGTGCTGGACGTGCCGCCCGAGGATGTGCTCATGAAGGGGCGCCTGCAGCCGGGGCGCATGTTCCTCATCGACACCGAGGCCGGGCGCATCGTCGAGGACGAGGAGATCAAGCGCCAGGTGGCAAGCGAGCGCCCTTACCGGCAGTGGCTGGATGAGCATCTGCTGCATCTGGAGGACCTGCCCGCAGCCCCGGAAGTGCCAGTCCCCGACCACGACACGCTGGTGCAGCGCCAGATGGCCTTCGGTTACACCTTCGAGGATCTGCGCGTGCTGCTGACGCCCATGGCCAGGAGCGGCGTGGAGGCCGTGGGTTCCATGGGCAATGATGCGGCGCTCGCCGCGCTGTCGTCCAAGCCGCGCCTGCTGTTCGACTATTTCAAGCAGCTGTTCGCGCAGGTGACCAACCCGCCCATCGACTGCATACGCGAGGAGCTCATCACCGCCTCGGAGGTGTGGCTGGGATCGGAGGGCAATCTGCTGATGCCGCAGCGGGCCGACTGCCGGCGCCTGGAACTGCATGCGCCCATCCTGACCAACGAGGAGTTCGCCAAGATCAGGCGCCTGCACGCACCGGGGCTCAAGGTCGGCGTGCTGTCGATCCTGTTTCGCGCCACGCGCGGCGAGCGCGGCCTGGTCAAGTCGATGGAAGAGCTGCGCCTGGCGGCGCGGCGCATGGTCGAGGACGAGGAGGTCAACATCCTCATTCTCAGCGATCGCGGTGTGAACCGCGATTTCGCCGCCGTGCCCTCGCTCCTGGCGGTCTCGGCCCTGCACCACTATCTGATACGCGAAGGCCTGCGCACCCGGGTGAGCCTGGTGCTGGAGACCGGCGAGGCGCGCGAAGTGCATCACTTCTCGCTGCTCATCGGCTATGGCTGCAGCGCCGTCAATCCATACCTGGCCTTCGAGACCCTCGATGGCATGATCCGCGATGATTTCCTGCAGGACATCGATCACGCCAAGGCCTGCAGCAACTTCTCGAAGGCCGCCACCAAGGGTGTCATCAAGGTGATGTCCAAGATGGGCATCTCGGCCGTGCAGAGCTATCACGGCGCGCAGGTGTTCGAGGCCGTGGGCCTGCGCCAGGACGTGATCGATGAGTACTTCACCTGGACGTCCTCGCGCATCGGCGGCATCGGCATGGATGTCATCGCGCAGGAAATCATGCTGCGGCACCGCGCTGCCTTCCCGGCGCGCGGCACTCACGCGGGCGCCTTGACCGCCGGTGGCCAGTACCAGTGGCGCAACGATGGTGAAACGCACCTGTTCAGCCCCGAGGCCATCCACAGGCTGCAGAAGGCGGTGCGCACCAACAGTTTCGCGACCTACAAGTCATACGCGCAGCTGATCGACGATCAGTCGACCAACCTGTGCACGCTGCGCGGGCTGCTGGAGTTCAAGAGCGGCGATGCGATTCCCATCGAGGAAGTCGAGTCGGTCGAATCCCTGGTCAGGCGCTTCAAGACCGGCGCCATGTCCTATGGTTCGATCAGCAAGGAGGCGCACGAGACCCTGGCGATCGCCATGAACCGCATCGGGGGCAAGAGCAACACCGGGGAGGGCGGGGAGGATCCGGAGCGCTATCAGCTGCTGCCGAACGGTGATTCACGCAACTCAGCCATCAAGCAGGTGGCCTCGGGCCGCTTCGGCGTGACCAGCGAATACCTGGTCAATGCGCGCGAGCTGCAGATCAAGATGGCGCAGGGTGCCAAGCCCGGCGAGGGCGGCCAGCTGCCCGGCAGCAAGGTGTATCCGTGGGTGGCCAAGACCCGGCATACCACCGCCGGCGTCGGCCTGATTTCCCCGCCTCCGCACCATGACATCTATTCGATCGAGGATCTTGCCGAACTGATCCATGACCTCAAGAACGGCAACCGCGACGCGCGCATCAGCGTGAAGCTGGTGGCCGAGGTGGGCGTGGGCACGATTGCCGCCGGCGTCGCCAAGGCGCATGCGGAAGTGGTGCTGATCAGCGGCTACGACGGGGGCACCGGCGCTTCGCCGCAGACCTCGATCACGCATGCGGGACTGCCGTGGGAGCTGGGCCTGGCCGAGACGCACCAGACGCTGGTGCTCAACAACCTGCGCAGCCGCATCACGGTGGAGACCGACGGCCAGCTGAAGACCGGTCGCGACGTGGCCATCGCGGCGCTGCTGGGCGCCGAGGAATTCGGCTTTGCGACCGCGCCGCTGGTGTCGGTGGGTTGCATCATGATGCGCGTGTGCCACTTGAATACCTGCCCGGCGGGCGTTGCGACCCAGGATCCGAAGCTGCGCGAGCGTTTCGCGGGCGCCCCGGAGCACGTGGTCAACTTCATGCACTTCGTTGCGCAGGATCTGCGCCAGATCATGGCGCAGCTGGGCTTCCGCAGCCTCACCGAAATGGTCGGTCGCGTGGATCGCCTGGAGCCGCGCAAGGCCATCGCCCACTGGAAGGCCCGCGGCTTCGACTTCTCGAACATCCTCTACCAGCCTGACCTGGGACCGGAGATCGGACGCTTCTGCACTGACACCCAGGATCATGGCCTGGACAAGTCCCTGGACGTGACGACGCTGCTGGAGCTTTGCAGGCCGGCCATCGAACGCGGCGAGAAGGTCAGCGGGGAGCTGAGCATCCGCAACGTGAACCGGGTGGTGGGCACCATCACCGGCAGCGCCATCACGCGCCGCTGGGGCGCCAAGGGTCTGCCCGAGGATACCGTGCAGCTGCGCTTCAAGGGCTCGGCGGGCCAGAGCTTCGGCGCCTTCATGCCCCCCGGCATGACTTTCCGTCTCGAGGGCGATGCCAACGACTACGTCGGCAAGGGTCTTTCGGGCGGACGCATCATCGTCAGCCCCGCGCCGGCCGCCACCTTCGTGCCCGAGGAGAACATCATCATCGGCAACGTCGCGCTGTATGGCGCGACCGCCGGCGAGGCCTACTTCCGCGGCAGGGCCGGTGAACGCTTCGCGGTGCGCAACAGCGGGGTGAGGACCGTCGTCGAAGGCGTGGGTGATCACGGTTGCGAGTACATGACCGCGGGCCGGGTCGTGGTGCTCGGGCCCACGGGCCGCAACTTCGCAGCCGGCATGTCCGGCGGCGTCGCCTATGTGTTCGACGAGAACGGCGACTGCCGCGGCCACATCAACAAGCAGATGGTGGCGGTGACCGGCGTCGTGGATGCTCCGGACAGCGAGGAGCTGCGCGAGCTCATCGAGCGGCACTGGCAGCACACCCGCAGCGGCCGCGCCCGGCGGCTGCTTGATGCGTGGGACGTGAGCGTGCCGAAGTTCGTGAAAGTGATGCCCAAGGACTATCAGCGCGTGCTGGCCTGCATCAGGAAGGCGCACGACCAGGGTCTGACGGGCGACGAGGCCATCATGGCCGCGTTTGAAGAAAACGCGCGCGATCTCGCGCGCGTGGGTGGGAATTGATTCAACCATGGGAAAGCCGACCGGATTCATCGAATATCTGCGGGAACTGCCCGTCGATCGCACGCCACTGGAGCGCATCCAGGACTGGCGCGAGTTTCATTTCCACATGGACGACAAACGCCTGCGCCAGCAGGGCGCGCGCTGCATGGACTGCGGCGTGCCCTTCTGCCATACGGGCAAGTTGATGAACGGCGGCGCCTCGGGCTGTCCGGTGAACAATCTCATCCCGGAATGGAATGACCTGGTGTACCGCGGCCTGTGGCGTGAGGCCCTGGAGCGGCTTCACAAGACCAACAACTTCCCGGAGTTCACCGGTCGGGTATGCCCGGCGCCGTGCGAAGGCTCCTGCGTGCTCGGGATCAACGCGCCCCCGGTGACCATCAAGAACATCGAAAACTCCATCATCGACAGGGGTTGGGATGAGGGTTGGGTGTTCCCGGTCACCCCCTCGGAACGCACCGGCAAGTCGGTCGCGGTGGTGGGCTCAGGCCCCGCGGGCCTGGCCGCGGCCGCGCAGCTGAATCAGGCCGGCCATCTGGTCACCGTGTTCGAACGCGAGGACCGGCCGGGGGGCCTGCTGATGTACGGCATTCCCAACATGAAGCTCGACAAGCGCGAAGTGGTGATGCGCCGCATCAAGCTCATGGAAGACTCGGGAATCAGGTTCCAATGCGGCGCCAACGTCGGCACCAATGTGGATCCGCAAACGCTGCGCAAGGACTTCAACGCCGTTGTGCTGTGCACCGGCGCCACGGTGCCGCGTGATCTGAACGTCGATGGCCGCCAGCTCGGCGGCGTGCATTTTGCCATGGACTACCTCACCGCCAGCACCAAGGCGCTGCTGGATGGCGGACCGGACAAGGCACCGATCCACGCCAAGGACAAGGACGTCATCGTCATCGGCGGCGGCGACACCGGCACCGATTGCGTGGGCACGGCCATGCGTCAGGGTTGCCGCAGCCTCACCCAGTTTGAAATCCTGCCCGAGCCGCCTCAGGACCGCGCCGCAGACAATCCCTGGCCGGAATGGCCGAAGATCTATCGCATGGATTACGGCCAGGAGGAGGCCGCCGCGCGCTTCGGCGCCGATCCGCGCGTCTTTCTCACCACCGTCAGGAAGTTCTGCGGTGATGCCAAGGGCAGCATCGCGCAACTTTCCACCGTGAAGATAGGCTGGGAGAAAGGCGGCGACGGCCGCCTGCGTCCGCTTGAAGTGGCGGGCAGCGAGGAGACTCGCCCGGCGCAGCTGGTATTGCTGGCCATGGGCTTCCTCGGACCTGAGTCACAGCTGGTGTCGGACCTGGGTCTGCAGCTGGATGCGCGCACCAATGTCGAGGCCGAATACGGCAGGTTCGCAACTAGCGCGCCCGGGGTGTTCGCCGCGGGCGATTGTCGCCGCGGTCAGAGTCTGGTGGTGTGGGCCATCAACGAAGGCCGCGGTGCAGCGCGTGAATGCGACCGTTATCTGATGGGTACTACCGACCTTCCGTAGGACTTCCCCGCCGATGCCCGGCGTGCCGCGGTATGATTCAAATAAATTGAATCGCCGGGGGATGCAGTCATGTTCTGTCCGCAATGCGGCAAGCAGGCGAATGCTGCGCAGAAGTTCTGCGCCGGCTGCGGCGCGGCGCTCGATCCGAGTGCCACCCTGGCTGCGGGCCCGCGCCATGCGCCGCTCGACGCAAGCAGCGTCTATGCCTCACTCGGGCGCAGGTTGCTCGCCTACCTGATCGACTACGTGCTGTACATCGTGCTGCTGTTGCTGGTGGTCACGATCGCCGGCGCGGGGCGCTATCCGGGGCTACTGCTGGTGTGGCTGCTGGTCGTGTGGCTGTACAAGGCGGGGATGGAGAGCTCGAAGCACCAGGCCACGCTCGGTAAGCTGGCGCTGAACATCCAGGTCAGCACCGAGGACGGTGAGCGCCTGAGTTTTCCGCACGCGACCGGACGGATGGTGGCCTACCTGATCTCCAATTCCATCGCGCTCATCAGCTTTCTGATCGCCGCCGTCACCAGTCGCCGCCAGTCCTTGCATGATCTGATTGTCAGCACGGTGGTGGTGCGCAAAGGTCTCACGCCACAGGAAATCGCCACCGCACCTCCCGCTTCCGGCGGCGCGGGCGCGGCGCTGATCGTCGTCGTGGCGGGGTTCATAGGAATTGCCATCATCGGCATACTGGCGGCGATCGCCATCCCCGCCTACCAGGACTACACCATTCGCGCGCAGGTCACCGAGGGACTGGTATTGGCCAGGAGCTTCGAGACGCAGATTGCGCAGGCCGCCGCCAATGGAGTGGATGTGAGGTCGGCCTCGGCACAGAGCTTGGGCATCAACTCCTCCTCCGCGGGGCATTACGTGCAGTCCGTGGCAGTGGACAACGGGGCCGTCGTCATCACCTATGGAGGTGCCGCCAACTCGCTCATCCAGGGCCAGAAGCTGGTGCTGTATCCGGTGAAGGTAAATGGGGATTCGATTGCGTGGGCCTGCGGCTACCGCGAACTTGATGGAACACGGCTGGATGCGCCGCGCCTGGAAAGTGCGACCACCGATATTGCCGAGAAGTTTCTGCCGCAGTACTGCCGCCGGTAGAAAGCACGACCAACAGCACCAATCCAGCGCCAACCGCCAGCGTGCCGATGGCGCGTGCGGCGCGCTCGGCGGCCGGGGCGAGACGTTCGGTCGTGATCACCACCATCACCATCGCCATGGCGCGAAGATCCATGACGCCCAGTCCCAGCAGAACCAAGGTGGGTCCGGCACAGCACAGGCTGCAGTGCAGGCCGCACCGCAGCCCATGCCGCCAGGCGGCGCGGGCCTCGGCCGCAACAGCTTGGCCATGTCCGGGTCCCTGCCGGCAGCAGGCCAGGTGTCGGGCTTTCCACGCGGTAAACTGCAGCAGCCCCGCCATCAGCAGCAGCATTGCGACCGCAAACGGAATCGCGCGCGCCAGCGCGGGGACCCGCATCCGGATCCCCGCCAGGGCGACGCCCGCCGGAAACACGGCCACGCCGAGCGCGCTCCACACCAGGAAGTAACCGAGAGCCATCAGGGTCGTGAGCAGGCCCAGGCGCAGCTCGCCCACGCCACTGAGCGCGCGGCGGTAGCGGTACAGCATGGGCAGCAAGGAGGGCAGCATCATGGCCACCATCATCGCCACCCACATGCCCAGGAACCCCGCGGCAACTTCCGGCCAGCTCTGACCGGGCATCCGCATCCACGGCATCGCCATCGACACACTCCCGTGGATGGTCGCCGCCGCAGCGATGCCGAAGCTCAGCGCTGCGACGGCGAGGACGGCGAACCCGCCCGCCGGGTGCCCACGCCTGCCTTCAGCGCTTGGCGTATTCATCATGCCGCCGCCACCAGGTGCCCGTCTCATTGCGCCCCTTGGGTGCGCGGTCCAGCCACTGGTACATGCCCCATAGGCCGTCCAGTCCGCGGGAGAAGGTTGAATAGGTGTGGTAGAGGGCACCGCGCTGCGCGGCAAAGGCGCTCATGCCGGGCCGCTCGCGCGTGTAGGTGGCCACGTCGGTTCCCGTCATTGTCGCATGCTCGGCCACCGGTCCCTCGCCACGCTTCGTCACCGACTCGCCGATCCCGGCCACGGCCCAGGCGGGTTCGCGCCGATAGTTGTATTCGATGCCCTGCCGCTGCTGCTCCGCGGTGAAGGACACGTTGAAATCGGCGTTGAAATCGCCGTCGTGCGCAGACACCCAGGGGAAGTCCCAGCCCATACGCCTGCGGTACGCCTGCAGCTTCGCCAGCGGTGCCCGCGATATCGCAGCAAATGCGACGTCGTGATTTTGCAGGTGCACGGCAATGCCGTTGAAGCCGTCCGCGATCGATGAACAGGAGGGACACCCGGCCGTATAGTCGGGTCCGTACATGAAGTGATAGACGATGAGCTGCGAGCGCCCGCCAAACAGATCGGCGAGGGAGGCGCTGCCCTGGTCGGTCTCGAATCGATATTCCTTCTCGAGCCTGACCCAGGGCAACTCCTGGCGTTGCCGCGCCACCTGGTCGCCGCGCCGTGTGAGTTCCTTCTCCGCATCGAGCAACTTGAGCCGCGCCGCTAGCCAGTCCCGACGCGTGCCGATGGTGTGTTCTGTCATCGCAATGCTCCTTTCTTCTGCCGTGGTTTGTTGTGGGATAATCTAATTGGCCGGCGTTGATTGATGGGAGTGACAAGTTTGGCGGGATTGCATTGGACTCGCTGATCAATGCCGCGGCCCGTGCACTCGCAGTCGGTGACAGCCTGGGTGCGCTGAAGCGAGTCGCATTGCGCGAGGACGCGCCGGCGCTGGCGATTCGGGGGATCGCGATGGCGCAGCTCGGTGAGCTGGTGCGGGCGAAGGCTTTGCTGCGACGCGCAGCTCGAGCCTTTGGTCCGAAGGAGCCCTGGTCGCGCGCGCGCTGCAACGTCGCCGAGGCAGAGATCGCGCTCGCAGCGCGCGATCTGGGCTGGCCGGCGAAGACACTCGAGGCAGCCCGGGCAACGCTGGCGGCACATGGCGATGCGGTCAATGCAGCGCATGCAAGGTATCTGCAGGTGCGGCGCCTGCTCCTGATCGGACGCCTGGATGATGCCGAACGAGCCCTCGACAAACTCGAGCCCGCGCCCTTGCCGCCGGCTTCCAAGGCAGCCTACGAGCTGGTGGTGGCGGCAATTGCGATGCGACGTCTGCAGATACGCCGGGCACGGGCAGCACTGGCGCGCGCCGCACTCGCCGCACGTGAAGCAGGAATCCCGGCGTTGTTGGCGGAGGTCAACAGCGCGTCGCTGAGCCTGGATGCGCCCGCGGCGCGCCGCATCGGCGCTGCGGAGGAGCGGGTGCTGCGGCTGGAGGACGTCGAAGACCTGCTGTGCTCGAAGGCCCTGGTGGTGGACTCCTGCCGCTACCTGGTGCGGCAGGAGGGCAGCATCGTTGCCCTCGCCAGGCGACCCGTTCTGTTTGCGATCATCAGCACCCTGGCCCAGGCGTGGCCGCAGGATGTATCCCGGGACGCGCTGGTGGCGCGGGCATTTCGCGGCAAGCGCGCCGACGAATCGTATCGGGTACGGTTGCGGGTGGAAATCGGCCGCTTGCGTGCCGCGCTTCGGCCCCTGGCCGGCGTAACCGCGACGAAGCGCGGCTACGTGCTGGTGCCGCGCCGCCCGCGGGAGGTCATCGTGCTGGCGCCGCCTGTGGAGCAGAAGCATGGGGCAATCCTCGGCCTGCTCGCCGACGGGGAGTCGTGGTCGAGTTCAGGCCTCGCGCTGGCGCTGGGCGCAAGCCAGCGTACGACTCAGCGGGCACTGGATGCGCTTGGGGCGAGCGGCAAGGCACGGTCCTTCGGTCGCGGGCGGGCGCGCCGCTGGACGTCATCTGCGCTGCAGTTCACGACGATTTTGTTACTCCCCGCGGCGCTGCCCATTGACTAATATGGGCCCATGAGTCGCGCAACGGCCGAGATCCTCCGCGAGTACGGTCCATTTCCAGGTGCCGACCGCATCAATGGTGTCACCTACGACGGACGCAATGTCTGGTTCGCGAGCGGCGCGCAGCTGATCGCCTTCGATCCGGCGAGCGGATCGGTACAGCGCCAGATCGATGTCGCGGCGCATGCCGGGACGGCATTCGACGGCGAGCATCTGTTTCAGCTCGCCGAAGATCGCATTCGGAAAATCGATCCCAATACCGGTCGGGTGCTGGGCGACATCCCGGCACCCGGCGGCGGAGCTGATTCCGGACTCACGTGGGCCGAAGGCACGCTTTGGGTCGGACAGTATCGGGAAGGAAAGATCTATCAGCTCGATCCCAACACCGGCGCGGTTCTGCGTACCATCGAATCGACCCGCTTCGTCACCGGGGTGACGTGGGTCGAGGGCGATCTGTGGCACGGGACCTGGCAGGGCGACTCCAGCGAACTGCGACGCATCGACCCGCAATCGGGCGAGGTGCTGCAGAGCTTGGAGATGCCCCCGGGAATGGGAGTTTCGGGGCTCGAGTCCGACGGCGGCGACCGGTTTTTCTGCGGCGGCGGAAACAGCGGCAAGGTCCGTGCCGTTCGGCGGCCCCAGCGCAGGCGCTAGTCAGGGTTGGGCAAGCTGGTGGACCAGCCACACCCGCCAATCGTCCTTCGCCAGCCTGATGCCCGCCGGGAGCAAGCCTTGCGCCAGCTCCGGCTTTATCTTCAGCCGTGCCTGGAAGGCTACGAAGTCGGCGCTGAACTGCTGATTGGCCTTCAAGGCTTCCTCGCTGTTGAAGCGCGCCCAGAACGTCCACCACTGCTTGTCCTGCAGCATGGCGTCCTCGATCGACACGGTGGCGCTCTTGCAGACCGCGGGAATGGGCGCGTTCTCGGGAACCTCATGGCTGCTCTTCCATTGGCACAGGAACAGCGCCCGTTCCAGGGTCTGACGGTCGATCGCATCGGGGCTGGCGTAGTCCGCCAGAGCGTGGGCGGGGGCGAGCACCAGGACCAGAAGGCCCGCCAACAGCCTCATTCGACGCGGCTCCACGTCTGGGTGCGGAAGAAGGGTCCGATGTAGCCGCGGACCTGGAGCGTCCTGCCCCCGTCCAGCAGCTTCAGCCGTACCGTATAGATCTTGCCGTTGTCAGGGTCGAGGATGGTTCCGTCCTCCCACACCTCTCCGTGCTGCCTGAGTCCTGCCATGATGGGCAGGCCGAGCATGGGTTTTCCATGCCGCTCGTCGCTGCATTTGTCGCACAGAGGATTGGGCTTTGAGGGATGCAGCAGCTTCTCAATCCTGCCGCTGAGCACGCCCCCGGAGTCGCTGATCCGGACCAGCGATTTCTCCTGCCCGGTGTGATCGTCGATGGTCTTCCACAGGCCCACCGGCGTGCCCTGTGCATGCGCTGCGCCGGCCACCAGGCACAGGCAGAGCAACCGCGCGGCTGTGGTTTTCAAGCAAACTCCTCCTGCGGGTAGTGGGTGATGCGCCGCGGGGCTACACTCAGCGCGAGGA
>Ga0210385_10000279_pt1 | contig 43304 bp, 38 predicted proteins | sample IncBWH26OmetaG_FD_160107 | JGI IMG/M metagenome (GOLD analysis project Ga0210385, IMG submission 160107) | Forest soil microbial communities from Barre Woods Harvard Forest LTER site, Petersham, Massachusetts, United States - Inc-BW-H-26-O ...
GGTCCCCAGCAATGCGTCGCTGCCCCAGCCCTTGAGCTTTGCCGCGATCTTCCAGCCGAGATTGACCACGTCGTCGAGGCCGTTGTTGAGGCCATAGGCGCCGTAGGGCGGATGCGAATGGGCGGCATCGCCGGCAATGAAGACGCGGCCGACCTGATATTTTTCGGCGACGGCGATGCGCAGATCCCAGAAGCCGACATAGTCGAAGTCGCAGGCGAACGGGAAGCCAGCGACTTTTTGTAACAGGCCGTGGAAGTCGTAATTGTCTCGCGTGGTGTTGGCCGGCACCGGGGAGTGGAAGAACCAGCTCTCGCCGACATCGACCCGGCCGAAGAACTGCCAATAGCCGCCCAAATCGGGATGGATGACGCGATAGGTGGAACGCGGCGGAAAGCGCTTGAGCTTTTCATGCAGCTCGCGCGACCGGAACAGCGCCAGCACCATCAGCTCGTTAAAGTCGGCGCCGCCGCGTTCGATGCCGATCTGTTGGCGCACGGTGGAATGACCGCCGTCGCAACCGACAACGTACTCCGCCTCCAGAACCTCGCGCTCGGCAGCGCCGTCCTTGGCGATGGTCACACGCACGCCGCTCGCATCCTGCTCGATTGTGTTCGCGACCCAGCCGAAACGGGCTTCGACGCTGGCAAGCTGCGCCATTCGCTTGCGCAAGACAGATTCGCCTAGGTACTGCGGCAGCCGTTCGTTGTTCTGGAAATAGTAGGAATTGACGATCTCGCGCAGCGGCGGCGCGTACCAATATTCGCTGTTGAGATCGCGGTAAGCGACGATGCCGGACATGGGAAATTCCGGCGGCAAGAGGCGCGCGACGCGCAGTTCTTCGGCGACGCCCCAAAAATAAAAATGCTCCACCGAGCGCTGGGTCAGGTTCTGCCCCTTGGGGATGCGCTGCGGCTCGCGGCGGCGCTCGACCAACGCGCAATCGATGCCGCGCTGCCCGAGCTCGACCGCAAGCGCGACGCCCACGGGTCCTCCGCCGACAATGACGACCTGATGCCGTTTGCTCATTCGCTGATCTTGCGTTGATCTGATGAGGGTTGAAGTTTTATGCGTTACTGCCGCACCAGCAATATTGGGTCGGCACTTTCCGGCAGGCGCTGCCAGGTATTTGTGTCGGTCTCCTCGAAACGCCAAATCTGCCCGCGCGCCGACTGCAGGACCAGTTCGCCGTTGTCCATACGCCAGGACGCCGGACCGAAACGGGTGATCAGCGCGTCGCAGCCGGGCTTGATCTTGAGCGCCAAATTATCGCTGCCTGCCGCCGCGGCGGTGTTGGCGAGCGTCAGCATGCAGATCGGCTTGCCGGTGCTGCGCGCGATCGCCCAGTCGCCGATCATGTCGTCGGCCGAACGGACCGCCGCCGCAGCCGCGGCGGCCGCCGCCTGGAGAATGAAGCGGCCTTCTTCCGGCGTGAAACCGTCGTACATGCCGCTCTCGACCTCGGTCAGTTCGATCACCGGCTCGCCTTGGGCATTGAGCAGACGCAAGCTACCGTAATTGTCGACCGCCCAGGTGGTGATGTCCTTGGTCGAGGGAAAGACGGTGGGACAGTTCTTGTCGACGTCGATTTTATAGCCGCCGGCCGCGGCGTCGGCGCGGAAATTGAGGCGGCAGGTCTTGTCATGGTCGGCGTTGGAGAGCTCCCAGGGGCCGACCACCGCGGCGATCGGATCGGATTGCGGATTTTGCGGCTGCTGGGCCGGTTGCGGCGCCGGCTGCTGAGCATCTTGGGCCAGCGCGGCGCCGCCAAAGAGGCTCGCCGCGATGGCCACGATAACGATACGGCTCATATCGAAACTGCTCACGCTCACATTTGCAAGGCTAGCACGCACATCGGAGGCCGTCATGCCGGGGCCGGGCATGGCACTGATGCAATTTGATATCAAAGGCCTGGCTAGCCTTTGTTCCAGGATCGCCAAGGCGTCTCCGCGACCGGCGTCAGCGGCGGCTTGCCCGCGGCCCAGGCGGCGATGTTGTCGACGACGAGTTGGTCCATCTTCTCGCGCGTATAGACCGACGCCGAGCCGAGATGCGGGAACAGCACCACGTTGTCCATCGCGATCAGCTCCTGCGGCACGTCGGGCTCCTTGGCGAAGACGTCGAGGCCCGCCGTCATGATGCGTTTGTCCTGAAGCGCTTTGATCAGCGCCGGCTCGTCGACAACCGAGCCGCGCGCCATGTTGATCAAAATGCCGTCGGGGCCGAGCGCGTCGAGCACTTCGGCATTGATGAGGTTCGCGGTCCCCGCGCCGCCCGGCACAATGACCATCAAAATGTCGACCGCACGCGCCATCTCGATCAGGCTCGGGCAATGCAGATAGTTGACATCGCGCCGCGGCTTGCGCGTGTGATAGACCACCGGCACGCCAAAGGCGGCGAGCCGCCGCGCAATCGCCTGGCCGATGGCGCCCATGCCCACCATGCCGACGGTGCGGTTGCGCAATGTCGCTTTGGTGAGCGGATAGTTGCGCTCGAGCCATTTACCGGCCCGTAAATACCGCTCGGCTTGGGGAAATTCGCGCACCGTGCACAACAGCAGGCCAAGCGCGGTATCGGCGACCTCTTCGGTCAGCACGTCGGGTGTATTGGTCAGGATTACATTGTGTGCGGCGGCCCATTTGACGTCCATGTGGTCGTAGCCGACGCCGAAGCTCGAGACGAGTTCGAGCTTGGGGAAGCGCGCCATCAGGTCGCCGGGGATTTTGCAGGCCGTAGCGCTGCAGGCGATGGCGCGAACGTGCGAGTGGTCGACGATGAAGGCGTCAGGGTCTTTCGCCGCGGCGATCTTGTGCACCGTGCAGATTGCGTCGAGACCCTTCACGACGACCGGCTTGAGCGGGCCGATCAGCATCATCTCGGGCTTGTCGGTGGTCATACCTTCATCCTCTCATCACACGAGCATGGTCACCGGCATTTCCACAAAAGCTTTGAACGCGCCGAGAAGTTCGGCACCGACGGCGCCGTCGAGCACGCGGTGGTCGCAAGACAGCGTAACGGCGAGGAAGCTCGCAAAGGCAACGCCGCCGTCCGGCTTCTCGACCGCCTGCCGGCGCGCGGCGCCGATCGCGAGGATCGTTGCGTGCGGCGGATTGATGATGGCCGAGAACTCGCGCACGCCGTACATGCCGAGATTGGAAATCGCCGACGAGCCGCCCTGATAATCCGCCGGCTTGAGCTTCTTGTCGCGCGCGCGGGCGGAGAGGTCCTTCATCTCCGCCGAAATGGCGCTGACCGATTTGGTTTCGGCGCTCCGCACGACCGGCGTGATCAGGCCGCCGTCGAGCGCCACCGCGACGCCGATGTCGGCATGCTTGAAGCGCAGGATGCGGTCGCCGGCCCATGCCGCATTCGCCGCCGGCACGCGCCGCAGCGCCAGCGCCAGCGCGCGGATGATGAAATCGTTGAGCGAGAGCTTGAATGCCGTGTCGCCGTCCTTGTCCTTGGGCGCACCGATATTGGCTTCTTCGCGCAGTTTGATCAGGCGGTCGATCTCCACATCCGCCGTCAGATAGAAATGCGGGATGGTCTGAATCGCCTGAGTCAGGCGGGCCGCGATGGTGCGGCGCATGCCGTCGAGCGGCACTTCTTCGTAAGCGTCGGGCGCAAACAGCGCCTTGACCTCGTCGGCGCTCGGGCCAGCGCGCGAGGCCAGCGGTGCGGCCGCCGGCCGCGGCGCGGTTTCGATGTCGTGCGCGACGATGCGGCCGTGGGGCCCGGAGCCGGTGAGCCGCGAAAGATCGATCCTGGATTCGGCGGCCAGTCGGCGTGCCAGTGGCGTCACCGTGACGCCGCCGGCCAGCCGCGCTGGCCCGAAATTGCGGTCGGGAGTGCGCACCTCGAAAAACGGATCGAGTTTGATCGGGCGTGAATCCTGCCAGGTTTCCGCAACTGGCGCTGCTGCCGTGGTTGTCGCTGGCGCCGCGGCTGGTTTCGCGGCCGATGCTGGGGGCGCTGTTGACGCAGCTGGTCGGCTGAGTTGCGCGGCTGAACCGTCTGCGATCACGGCAACGATGGCGCCGACCGGCGCGATGTCGCCGGCTGGGATGCGAATTTCGGCGAGCACGCCAGTCGTGGTCGAAGGCACTTCCATCGAAACCTTGTCGGTTTCGATCTCGAACAGATTGTCGCCCGGCTTGACCTGTTCGCCGGCCGACTTGAACCACTTGGTGATCTTGCCCTCGGCAACGGTCTCGCCGAGTTGCGGCATCAGGACGTCCATGGGCAGGTTTCCCAATTCGTCTTTCCGGGGCCGAGCGAAGCGAGGAACCCGGAATCCATAACCACGGTCGGTGCAATGTCTGCGCAGACTGTGGTTATGGATTCCGGATAGCCGTTTCGCGGCTTCCGGAATGACGCGGCAAGACGCGTCACTTGATCCGTTCCCATAAGACTTCGGTCGTGGTGCCGAGGGGGCGCAGGATCAGCCGGTCGCCGGCGAATTCGTAGCCGCGCACCAGATCGCCCTTGTCGCCGGGCTGTACGCTGCCGTGGCGATGGTGGGTGACGGTGCGGGCGCGCTCGTCGACGGAATATTTGCCGAAATAGGCGATATGGCCGTCGAGCGCGGCTTTGGCTTCGTCGCCGGTCGGCTTGTCGCCGGCCTTGGTGACGTCGCGGTCAGGCGCGACTTGGCAGGCCATGTAGCCGTGGGCATCGTAGATGATGATGCCCTTGGGGTTGGCGCCTTGTCCCGGCCGCGGCTTGCCGTCGATCGTCGAGCCGATATGACGCCACGAGCCGATCAGGCGCTCTTTGTCCGATTGTCCGCTCACTTAATCCGCTCCCACGTGACTTCCATGGTCGAGTTCGGCGGTCGCAGCACCAAGCGGTCGCCGGCGAATTCATAACGGCGCACCAGATCGCCGCCCTCGCCCGGCTGCAAATTGTCGTGGCGATGATGGATCACCGTGCCGGCTGTCTCGTCGACCGTGTAGGTGCCGAAATAGGCGATGTAATCCTTCAGCGCGACGAAGGCTTCGTCCGGCGTCATCACCGCGCCGGCGCGCTTGCGCTCGACGTCGGGGGCGATCTGCACCGCCATCTCGCCGTGCGGGCCGTAATAGATCATGCCCTTCGGGTTCTTGCCGCGATCCCAGTTGCCGCCGTTGATCCGCGTGCCGACATAGCGCCAGGCGCCGACCAGGCGCTGCGCGGCCGATTGCGATTCTCGGCTCACCATGTCACCGAGATGTATTGCGTTTCCAGAAATTCCATCAGGCCTTCATGGGCACCCTCGCGGCCGAGGCCGGACTGTTTGGTGCCGCCGAACGGCGCCGCCGGATCGGAGACGAGGCCGCGGTTCAACCCGATCATGCCGAAGTCCAGTTGCTCCGAGATGCGCATGCCGCGGCTCAAATCCTTGGTGTAGAGATAGGCAACGAGGCCGTATTCGGTGTCGTTGGCGCGCGTGATGACTTCATCTTCGGATTTGAAAGTCTGGATCGACGCGACCGGGCCAAAGATTTCCTCATTGAGCATCTTGGAATCGTTGGAAACGTTGGCGAGAACGGTCGCCGGATAGAAAAAGCCGGGGCCATCCGGCGCTTTGCCGCCGGTCAACACCTTCGCGCCTTTCTTCACCGCGTCGTCGACCAGCTCGATCACCTTGTCGCGGCCATCCTTGTTGACCAGCGGGCCTAGCGCGACGCCGTCATCGAGGCCGTTGCCCATTTTCAGCCCGGACATCTTGGCGGTGAGTTTTTTGGCGAATTCGTCGTGCACCTTTTCGTGCACATAGAAGCGGTTCGCCGCGGTGCAGGCTTCGCCCATATTGCGCATTTTGGCGATCATGGCGCCCTCGATCGCCGAATCGATATCGGCGTCGTCGAAGACGATGAAGGGCGCATTGCCGCCGAGCTCCATCGCCGGCCTGACTATGCAATCGGCGGCTTCGTGCAGGAGTTTTCTGCCGACTTCGGTCGAGCCGGTGAACGAGACGACCCGTACGCGGGAATCGTGCAGCATCGCGCTCACGACCTTGCCCGACGAGCGCGACGGAATGACGTTGACGACGCCGGCCGGCACGCCGGCTTCTTCCAGGATCGGCATCAAAGCCAGCATGGTGAGCGGCGTATCGGAGGCGGGCTTGAGCACGACCGGACAGCCGGCGGCGAGTGCCGGTCCGATCTTGCGGGTCGCCATGGCGGCCGGGAAATTCCACGGCGTCACCAGCACGGCGATGCCGGCCGGCTTGTGCTGAACGAAGATGCGCGCGCCCGAGGAGGGGGCGCGGGAGTTCTGGCCGATATTGCGCACCGCTTCCTCGGCGTACCAGCGGAAGAACTCAGCCGCATAAGCGACTTCGCCGCGCGAGTCCGACAGCGCTTTGCCGTTCTCGATGGTGATCAGTTTTGCCAGCCGCTCGGCGTCGCGCATGATCAGGTCGTAGGACTTGCGCAAGATCTCGGCGCGCTCGCGCGGCTTCTTGGCGGCCCAGCCGGGAAAAGCGGCCTGCGCGGCGTCAAGCGCGGCCTTGGCGTCCTCGACTGTCGCGCTGGCGACCGAGGCGACCTTGTTCTCGGTCGCCGGATCGATCACGTCGAAGCGGCCGCCGTCGGAGGATTTGCGCCATTTGCCGCCGATCCACAGATCGGTCGGAACGTTGGCGAGAAGATTGTCGTACATGGCCATGATGCACCTATTGGGGCAGCTAGGATGACAGCGAACGCCGCACGCGATCGGCAATGCGGTCGGCGGTCGGCAGCGCGATGTCTTCCAGAATATCGGCGGCCGGCAGCGGGATATGCGGCGTCGTGATCCGCACCGGCGGTCCATCGAGCTCGTAGAACGCCTCGTCGGCGACGATCGAGACGATCTCGGCGCCCCAGCCGCACAGCCGCGGATTTTCCTCCACGGTGAACAGGCGATGGGTGCGCGCCACCGAGCCGAGAATGGTCTGGGTGTCGAGCGGCACCAGCGAGCGTACGTCGACGACTTCGCAGTCGATGCCGTGTTCGCTTTTCAGCTTGTCCGCCGCCGCAAGCGCGCGCGGCACCATCAAAGCCAGCGCCAGAATGGTGGCGTCCTTGCCCGGCCGCACGATCTTCGCGGTGCCGAGCGTGTCGACGATCTCGCCGTCGGGCACCTCGCCCTTGGTCGCATAGAGCGATTTATGCTCGAAGAAGATCACCGGATCGGGATCGCGCACCGCCGCCGCCATCAAGCCGATGACATCGCGCGGGCTCGACGGCGCCACGACTTTCAGGCCGGGAATCATCATGCACCAGTTCTCGACGCTCTGCGAATGCTGGGCGCCGAAACGGGAGCCGGCGCCATTGCCTGTGCGCACCACCAGCGGGCATTTGACCTGGCCGTTCGACATGTAATGGCTCTTGGAGAATTCGTTGGCGATGTAGTCGAAACACACCGCGAAGAAATCCGAGAACATGATCTCGGCGATCGGTTTAAGGCCGGTCATCGCCGCGCCCATGGCGGCGCCGAGGATCGCCTGTTCGGAGATCGGTGTATCGCGCACCCGCAGCGGCCCAAATTGCTCGTACAGCCCGACGGTCGCCTTGAACACGCCACCGGCCTTGCCGACGTCTTCGCCCAAGAAGACGACATCCGGATCGCGCGTCATTTCCTGGGCGATGCCGCGGGCGACGGCGTCGCGATAGGTCAGTTCCGCCATGCCCAGCCTCCATCGGCATAGACGTCGGTGGTGAGGATATCGAGCGGCGGCATCGGCGCCGCCTTGCATTTTTCGGTCGCGTCATCGACTTGTTGCTTCACCTCAGCATCGATGCCGGCGATGGCGTCGTCGGCGATGCCGAATTGCTTGAGCCGCTCGCGATAGATTTTGATCGGATCGCGCTCCTTCCATTTTTCCAATTCGCCCTCGGGGCGATATTTGGCCGGGTCGGCGCGCGAATGACCGCTGTGCCGATAGGTCATGCACTCGATCAGCGACGGGCCGTCGCCGGCGCGCGCTTTCTCATAGGCCGCGGCAGCGGCGCGATAGACCTCGTCGGCGTCGTTGCCGTCGACGACGATGCGCGGCAGCCCATAGGCCGAGGCGCGGTCGGCGGCCGGGTGCTGCACGGCGGTGACGTCGCCGATCGGCGTATATTCCATGTACAGATTGTTCTCGCAGACGAAGATCACCGGCAGCTTCCATACCGCGGCGAAATTCAGCGCTTCGTGGAACGCGCCGATATTGGTGGTGCCGTCACCGAAGAAGCACACCGACACGTCCTTCGCGCCTTTGTATTGGGCGCGCCAAGCGGCGCCGCAGGCGATCGGCAGATGTGCGCCGATGATGGCGTAGGAGCCCATCACGCCGTGATCGGTCGAGGTCAGGTGCATCGAGCCGCCTTTGCCGCGCATCAACCCGTTGTCGCGCTGCATCAGCTCGCCCAGCACCTTCTCGATCGGCACGCCGCGCGCCAGCGTATGGGCGTGGCCGCGATAGGTGCAGAACGACAGATCGCCGGGCTTCATGGCGACGGCAAAGCCGGCCGCGATCGCTTCCTGGCCGAGCGACAGATGGCTCGTGCCCTTGACCAGGTTTTGCAGGAACAGATCGAACGCGCGCTGCTCGGCCTCGCGGATCTCGACCTGGACGCGATACAGGCGCAGCCGGGTCTCCTCGCCGATATCGTCGTTGAGGCTCGTCTTCGACGCGAGCACGCGATCCTCGACAGTGGCCATGGAATGTCCTCGGCATGCCCAAAATAGGGATTGCCCAAATAGCCTTGGGGCGGACGCAACTTAGCGCCACTTGCGAAGGCGAGGCAATGTCACTGCTAGGCGGTTTGGGTAGGCGGCTTGCGCGGGACCGGCTAAGTTCCTAATTGACGCTAGCGGGAGATTTCGATGAGCCAACAATCCCTGGAATCCCGGAAACCCCAAGACTTCGTTCATCGATTGTTCGGCGGGCCGCCGCTAGCGGTGATCGGCCGATTGATCCTGCTGTCAATTCTGGTTGGCGTCATCCTGGCGGCGATCGGGCTGGACCCATGGAATATCATCGACTCAGTCCGCCGGCTGATCCAGCACATCTGGAACATGGGCTTCGATACCGTGCGCTGGCTCTGGCAGTATTTCCTGCTCGGCGCCGTGATCGTGCTGCCGATCTGGTTCCTGGTGCGGCTGGCCAAGGCACCGCGCGGGCAATAAGCGCCGAGCGGCCCGAGGCCGTCCGCATACGCCTTTTTGATCGGCGTCTTTTGCGATCAGCGTGAATTTTAAACGTGATACCCGGCACAAGGCCGGGCATCCGATCAATCTTCGCTCTGGGGTCCGCCGGGCGACATCGGGCCGTCGCCTTCGTTGGACATGGAATGGTCGCGCGGTCCGCGATGACGCCGGCGCCGGCGATGCAATGGGAAGCGGTCCGACGAGCCGTCGTAGCCATTCTGGCCGTTTGGGTTGTTCTGCCCATTCGGACCGTTCGGCGCATTGGGCCCTTGGGGCTCTTGCCCCTGTTGCGGCGACGGCTGCGGCTGGCCGCCGGTGATAAAGGACGGCAGCCGTTCGACGTCTTCGTCATTGGTCGGCTGGAAGCGTTGCTGCCGGGGCTGGTAGTGATGCTGCGGCTGCGGCTGTTGATGCGGTTGCTGATATTGCTGCGGCTGCTGGTGCTGCTGCGGCTGCTGGTGAGGCTGTTGGTGCTGCTGCGGCGGTTGTTGCTCGCGCTGATAGTATGGCTGCTGCTGTGGCGCGAACGGCTCGCCGCTAATGGACGGCTGGTCATTGTCGCCGTCGTCAAACGAGTCGTCGGAATCATTGCCGGCTTGCTGCGGTTGCTGCTGATAGAAGGAAGGCTGGGTCTGCCTCAAGTGCTCCTGCGCGGCGGCGATCAGCCGGAAATAATGCTCGGCGTGCTGGTAGTAGTTTTCGGCCGCGATCGGATCGCCGGAACTTTGCGCGTCGCGGGCCAGCTGAAGGTATTTCTCGGCAATGTGAGACGCATTGCCCCTGATCTTCAGGTCCGGTCCGTTGGACTCGTACATGCGCGACAATGGATTTTGGTGATGGTGATGATGATGACCACCGCCACCACCTTTACCGCGGTTGCGACCCCGCATGCGCTTGTTCTGACCGTTTCTCATGGTTTGCTGTTCCGTCAACCCCCGTTTGCGGCGGCGCTGATGCCGCCGTTTCTCTTCATCGAACCGTAGCCCTCATCAAGCGTCGCTGCCGTTGTCGGCATTGACCGCGCCGCAGTGAATACACTGCAGTGACCCACCGCCAAACGCATCCGCGTAAACCTCACGAAACCTCAGCAATGTTGCCCTCGCCCACGGCTTTACCGCGGTGCTGCAAACCCCGTCATGCGCGCGACTGTTCGGTACAAATGCGCGCCAAACCGATGAACTTCTCGGTATGAATGTGGCGATCCCGTCTGCCGTCTGTTCCGGCTTTCGCTGTTCCCGGCTTTCGCTCTTTCGCTGGGCCTGCGCTGCCAACCTCTTGGAGCCAAACTCTTAAGAGCATGCTCCGGGCATTCGAGGCGGCGCGGCACCCTCATCTCGGGCCGATTCCGTGGCCGCAAGCTAGTCGGTTCCGGCCGATATTCCAAGTGCTTTTTTGCCGGGGTCAAAGCGCTTTTTTGCCGGGGTCCAATGCTTCGCGCTCATGCCCGTTTTCTTGCAACGAGGGCGCGTGGCACCCCATTCAGGTCGGGGTGCGGCGGCGACGGCGCAAGTCCCGCCGCTGCAAATAAACCGGCGACTGGTTCCGCCTGGCCGATGCCAAGTTCGACGACCAAGGTCCCGCTGGGCGCGAGCAGTGTGGGCGCTGCCGCCGCGATGGCGCGATAGAAATCCAATCCGTCGATTCCGCCATCGAGCGCTAGATGCGGATCGAAGTCGCGCACCTCAGGGGCGAGGGTGGCGATGTCGCCGGTGGCAATGTAAGGCGGATTGGACACGATCGCATCGAACGGTCCCCGCAGCGCCGCGGTCATGTTGCAGGCGATGAACTTCGCGCGCGTCAGGGCGAGACGGCGGGCATTGTCGCGCGCCACCACGAGCGCCTGGAAACTCGCATCGGTACCGATGCCGAACGCGCTCGGCAGTTCGGACAGCAACGCCAGGATGAGCGCGCCGCTGCCGGTGCCGAGGTCGGCGACGCGCAGCTCTCGCGTGCGCGGGCCGTCCGCATCGATCGCCGCGAGCGCCGCCTCGACGACAGTTTCGGTTTCCGGTCTTGGCACCAGCGTCGCGGCACCGATGCGCAACGGCAAACTCCAGAATTCCTTGCATCCGAGAATGCGCGCGACCGGCTCGCCGGCGAGGCGGCGACCGGCCAACGCGGCGATGGCGCTTTGCTCGTCCGTGCCAAGACAGCGATTGGCAGCCGCGGCAAGCGCCGCATGGTCGAGGCCGAGCGCGTGGCCGACGAGGACGCGGGAGTCGAGGTCCGGGGAGTCCAGACCGGCGGCGTGAAATTTTGCCGCCAATGCACGCCTGACCTCGGCAACGGTGTGAACACCGTCGGGTCGTGCAAGCGTCGCGGCAGCATCCGCACGCGGCGTCATCAATTCGTCTCCTCGGCCGCCAGCAACGCCGCTTGGTTCTCGGCCACAAGCGCATTGATGATCTCGCCCAGCGCCTCGCCTTCGAGAATCTGCGGCAGCTTGTAGAGCGTGAGATTGATGCGGTGGTCCGACACGCGGGCTTGCGGATAATTGTAGGTTCGGATGCGCTCGGAGCGGTCGCCGGTGCCGACCTGGCCGCGCCGTTCGGCGGCGCGCGCGGCGTCCTGCTTCTGCCGCTCGAAATCGTAGAGCCGCGTCCGCAGCACGGCCATGGCCTTGGCGCGGTTGCGATGCTGCGAGCGGTCCTCCTGCATCGTCACCACGATGCCCGACGGCATATGCGTCACCCGGACCGCCGATTCGGTCTTGTTGACGTGCTGGCCGCCGGCGCCGCTCGAGCGCAGCGTGTCGATCTTGAGATCGGCGTCGTTGATGGCGATGTCGAGGTCCTCCGCTTCGGGCAACACGGCGACGGTTGCGGCCGAGGTGTGAATGCGGCCGGAGGCTTCTGTGTCGGGCACGCGCTGTACGCGGTGCACGCCGGATTCAAATTTGAGCTTGGCGAAGGCGCCGCGGCCGCGGATCTCGGCGATGATTTCCTTGTAGCCGCCCATCGAGCCTTCGCTTGCGGTCACGATCTCGACCTTCCAACCTTGGCTGGTGGCGTAGCGCTCGTACATGCGGAACAAGTTACCGGCAAACAGCGCCGCCTCGTCGCCCCCGGTGCCGGCGCGGATTTCGAGAATGACGTTGCGCTCGTCCATCGCGTCCTTGGGGATGAGCGCGACGCGCAGTTCCTCCTCGAGCGCCGCGCGCCGCGCTTCAAGATCGGGCCGTTCCTGTTCGGCGATGGAGCGCATCTCGGCGTCGGTCGACGGATCCTCGATCAGGCTTGCCAGCCCGTCGAGTTCGCGCTGCGCGTCGCGATAGGCCTTCACCGCCTCGACCACCGGGGCAAGCTCGGCGAACTCGCGCGACAGCTTCACATAGGTCTCCGGCGGCAGCGGCGCCGAGAGGTCGCGTTCGAGCGCGGCATGACGGGTGACAAGCGCGGTGAGTTTCTGGTCGGGCAGCATGGGGTGACTTAAATTTGCAGCGCTTCGCGGGCGGCGAAAGCTTTCAGCTGTTCGCGGATCGGTGCCCCGCCATTTTGCTTGTCGATGAGGGGGCTAAGAAACGCCGCCGCCTTGCGGCAGTCAAGATCGAGCAGCATGGCCTTGACCGGGCCCACCGCTGACGGCGTCAGCGACAGCGAACGATAGCCGATGGCCGCCAGCGCCAGCGCGCCGATCGGCTGCGAAGCAAGCTCGCCGCACAAGGTCACCGGCTTTTTGTGCTCGCGCGCCTTGTCGGCAATATCCCTGAGCGCGCGGAGCACGGGCGCTGACAACGCGTCGAACCGGCCGGAAACCCGCGGATTGCCGCGGTCGACGGCGTAGAGGAATTGCACCAGGTCGTTCGAGCCGACCGAGAGGAAATCGACCCGTTCGAGCAGCTCATCCAGCTGATAGAGCAGCGACGGCACCTCGACCATGCTGCCGACCTCGACCTCGGCGGGCAGCTTGTGGCCGTGGCGGCGCAGATGCGTGAGCTCCTTCTCGACCAGGTCCTTGGCCTGGTCGAATTCCTGCACCGTAGCAATCATCGGGAACATGATTTTCAGCGCGCGGCTGCCGGCGGCACGTAACAGCGCGCGAAGCTGCGTGCGCAACAGCCCCGGCCGGTCGAGCCCGAGCCGGATCGCGCGCCAGCCCAGCGCCGGGTTTTCTTCCTCGATGTTGCGCATATAGGGCAGCACCTTGTCGCCGCCGATATCGAGGGTGCGGAACGTCACCGGCTTGTCGCCCGCGGCTTCGAGCACGGCGCGGTACAGCGTGTACTGCTCGTTGGTGCGCGGAAAATTCGGCGCCACCATGAACTGCAACTCGGTGCGGAACAGGCCGATGCCAGCCGCGCCGGTATCGGCGATGTGCGGCAGGTCGACGCTTAGGCCAGCATTGAGCAGCAAGGTTATCTGTTGGCCGTCCTTGGTGACGCAAGGCTTGTCGCGCAGCGCCAGATATTGCTGCTGGCGCCGCGCGCCGAGCCGCACTCGTTCGGCATAGGCCGCTTCCATGTCGGGCAGCGGCCGCACGTGCAGATCGCCGGCCAAGCCATCGACGATGATGGCGTCGCCCGGATCGACGACGCCGGTGGCGTTATCGACGTCGCCGACTGCCGGGATGCCCAGCGCGCGCGCGACGATCGCGACATGGGATTGCGGACCGCCTTCCTCCAGCACCAAACCGCGAAGCCGTTTTCTGTCGTAGTCGAGCAGCGCCGCCGGGCCCATGGAGCGGGCCACCAGAATCGCGTTCTCCGGCAGGCTTTCGCGCGACGGCGCGTGGTCGCGGCCGGTGAGCTGGCGCATCAGCCGGTTGGCGAGGTCGTCGAGGTCGTGCAGGCGCTCGCGCAAAAATGGATCGGTTTGCCGCAGCATGCGGGCCCGGGTGTCGGACTGCACGCGCTCGACCGCAGCCTCGGCGGTCAGCCCGGTCATCACCGCTTCCTCGAGCTTGTGCACCCAGCCGCGGTCATAGGCGAACATGCGATAGGCTTCGAGAATGTCGCGGTGCTCGCCGCCTTCGACCACGTCGCCGTGTTCGAGCAACTCGTCGAGATTGGCGCGCAGCGTCTCGACCGCAGCTTGGAGATGCTTCAATTCCTTTGGGATGTCGTCGGCGATGAAATTGGTGACGACGACGCGCGGCTCGTGCAGCACGACGTGCCCCAACGCAATGCCATCGCTCAAGGCGGAGCCTTTGACGTGAACCGTGCGCCGCGCCGCCGGCTCGGCGCCGGGCAGCGCCAGGGCCGAGAGCTCGCCGGAGGCGATCATCTCGGCCAGCACCATGGCGGTGGTCTGCAGCGCCTCGACTTCTTCCTCCGAATAGGTGCGCCGCGCCCGGTTCTGTACCACCAGCACGCCGAGCGTGTTGCCGGCACGCAGCACCGGCACACCGAGGAAGGAGTGATAGATTTCTTCGCCGGTCTCCTCCCGGTAGGAGAAGGCCGGATGCGCTTGCGCGTTCGACAGATTGATGGCGCTAGCCTGGCTCGAGACCAGGCCGACCAGGCCCTCGTCCGAACGCAGCACCGTCTGATGGACGGCGTCGCGCTTCAGGCCTTCGGTGGCATAAAGCTCGAGGGTGGAATCGACGCGCAGCACATAGACGGAGCACACCTCCGCAACCATGTTGGCGGCGATCAGCACCACGATCTTGTCAAGGCGCTCCTGCGCGCTGACCGGCTCCGCCATCACTTCGCGAAGCCGGCGCAACAGCACGCGCGGACCGCCGAGAGCGCCACGCATGGGTCCCTCGGGCTATGCTTCGACCGCGCGCAGCCGGTGTCGCGCCGGTCCTGTTCAAAGAGGAGTCCGCCCGGGTCCCGTCCCGAGGCGACCATCCTCTCGCCTATATCGAATGCGGTATGCAAACCGCAAGCCAGAGACAAGGTTATGACGGCGGCTAAATTTGTGCGCCGCAACCAAAAACGGCGAAAAAAGCCGTTTATGGCGCCGTTTTGTCGAGGCCGTAGAGCGAATGCAGCGTGCGCACCGCGAGCTCCGTAAACGCTGCGTCAATCAGCAGCGAAAACTTGATCTCGGAGGTGGTGATGGCGCGGATATTGATCGAACGCTCGGCCAACGCGCTGAAGGCTTGCGCGGCGACGCCGGCGTGGCTGCGCATGCCGATGCCGATGACGGATATCTTGGCCACGTCTGTGGCGCCGTCGAGCCGCGTGTAGCCGATCGCCTGCTTGGCCTTGGCGATGGTGTCGAGCGAGCGCTGATAGTCCGCTGCCGGCACCGTGAACGTCAGGTCGGTGGTCTTGCCGTCGGCCGAGACGTTCTGGACGATCATGTCGACGTTGATGTTGGCTTCCGACAGCGGACCGAAAATCGCCGCTGCCACGCCCGGCTTGTCCTGCACCTGACGGATGGAAATTTGCGCCTCGTCGCGCGAGAAGGCGATGCCGGTGACGGTTTGCTGTTCCACGATCTCGTCCTCTTCGCAGATGAGGGTTCCGGGCGGGTTCTTGTGCGGGTCGATGTCCTCGGGCCGGTCGAAGCTCGAACGCACGAAGATGCGCACGTTATGCACCATGCCGAGCTCCACCGAGCGCACTTGCATCACCTTGGCGCCGAGCGAAGCCAGCTCCAGCATTTCCTCGTACGCGATCTTGTCGAGCCGCTGCGCACGGGGCACCACGCGCGGATCGGTGGTGTAGACGCCGTCGACGTCGGTGTAGATGTCGCAGCGGTCGGCGCGGATCGCTGCCGCAATCGCAACGGCCGAAGTGTCCGAACCGCCGCGGCCCAGCGTGGTGATGCGGCCGGTTTCCTTGTGCAGACCCTGGAAGCCGGCAACGACCGCAACCTCCTTGCGTTCCTTGAAACGCTGGATCAGGTCGGCGCCATCGATATCGCGAATTCGTGCCGAGCCGTGGACATTCGAGGTCAGGATCGGAATCTGCCAGCCTTGCCATGAGCGCGCGTTAACGCCAATTCCCTCCAGCGCAATCGCCAGCAAGCCGGCGGTGACCTGTTCGCCGGAAGCGACGACGGCGTCGTACTCGCGCGTATCGTACAGCGACGAGGCCTCGCGACACCATTCGACCAGCTTGTTCGTCGTGCCGGACATGGCCGAAACCACGACCGCGACCTCATGGCCGGCGTCGACCTCGCGCTTGACGTGGCGCGCGACGTTGCGGATGCGGTCGATATCGGCGACCGACGTTCCGCCGAATTTCATCACCAGACGGGCCATGACTTCAGTTCGCAAGCCTTAAGCGATCAAAGCGCCGGCGGGGCCGGCGCGAAAAGGCGCGTATACATACCGGGGGGGTCAGGCGGCTGCAACCTGACCCCGGTTTGCTCCGCGCGCGTGCCGGACGCGCTTAATTCTTGACGTATTCCTTCACGTCGGTGTCGGCGGTGAAGCCGCCGAATACATGGCCGTCCTTGTCGACGGTGACGCCCTCGGGCATTTCCGCCTTCGGATCGGTCGCGGCGATAAAGGCGGTCACCTTGCCGTCCTTGACGCTGCCGATGCGGATGCCCTGGTGAAACGGCGCGTTCACCTTGTCGCTCGATTGCGAGTCGGCGACGTAGAGAATGTCGTTGCGGATATAGACGCCGCTCGGCCGGCCGAATTGCTTCCATTCGGCGATGAACTTTCCGCTCGGATCGAAAATCTGGACCCGATTGTTCGATCGGTCGGCGACGTAAAGCCGGCCGGCCGAATCCATGGCGAGGCCGTGGGTGACGTCGAACTCGCCCTGTCCCGAACCGTGGTGGCCCCAGGTGGTGATGAATTTGCCGTCGCGCGAATATTTGACGATGCGGTCGTTGGTCTTGTCGCCGTGGCCGTCGGCAATGAAAATATCGCCATTCGGCGCGACCAGGACGTCGGATGGGCCGTTGAGCTCGTCATGGCCGTTGCCGGCAACGCCCGGCTTGCCGATCGTCATCAGCACCCGTCCATCGGGACTGAATTTTATCGCCGTTTCGCCGCGGCCGTTGCCGGCCTGGCCATCGGTGACCCAGACATTGCCGTCGCGGTCGATACCGAGGCCGTGCGGCCAATTGATCAGGCGCGAGCCGAAGCTCACCACCTGCCGGCCGGTCGCGTCGAATTTCTGGATCGGCGCGATGCTCGAGCCGACGCAGGTTTTGCCGCCGCAGCGATCGTACACCCAGAGGCTCGTGCCATCGCGGTCGATATCGACGCCGATCGCCTGTCCCCACGTGCGGCCTTCAGGCAGCTTCGCCCAGTGCTCGACGACGTGATACGGATTTGGCGCGCTGTTTGGATCGTCGGCCTTAACCTGTCCGCTGGACAGTGCAATGGCGCCGACAACGGCGGTACCAACGAGGCCTGCACACAGCGTGATCTTTACGCGTTCGCGCATGGCGATTCCCTCCCTTAAAATTTCCACGCTGTACTGCGACAGCTCGACGCAAGCGTGCGCTTTTTTGCCGAGCGTCGCAAGCGTCCGGCGACGCAGGTGCCGGAATTGTCACGTCATATTGGACCGTGATACAGACAGCCGAAATTACGATACCAATTGCCGATCAAGAGACGCCGCAGCGTTGCGTTGAGTGAGGGTGTGAAATGCCGGCCGTGATCGACCCCGTGAGCGGGCTCGAGCTTTACGAACTCAGCCATCGCTGGGGCATGTATACGCCGATCTTCCCGGGCTATGAGGAGATCAAGCTCGAACGCATCACCCATCACGCCAAGCAAGGCGTGATGACGCACAAGATCACCACGATCTTCCACACCTCGACGCATCTGAACGCGCCGCTTCACCTCGTGCCCGGCGCGCCGGCGGTCGGCGATCTTGAGCTGCAAAAGTTTTTTGGCACCGGCGTCGTCGCCTCGATCCCCAAACGAAAATGGGGACTGATCGAGCCATCCGATCTCGAACGCGTAAAACCGCAAATCAAAGCCGGCGACATCGTCCTCATCAACACGACGTGGCATCGCAAATACGCCGACAGCAAAGAGTATTTCGGCTACGCACCGGGCCTGAGCAAGCACGCCGCGGAATGGCTGGTCAAAAAGCGCGTAAAGCTCGTCGGCATCGACACCGCTTGCATCGATCATCCGCTCGCGACGTCGCTTGGGCCGCATCGTAACGGCCCGCAGATCAAATATTTGTTGCCGGAATACAAGGAAGCCACCGGCCGTGAAGCCATCAAGGATTTTCCGGAATGGAATCCGGCGCACCGCACGCTGCTCGAAGCCGGCATTCCCACGATCGAGAACGTCGGCGGCGATCTCGATGCGCTCAGCGGCAAGCGCTGCACGTTCCAGGGCTTTCCATGGAAATGGCACGAGGGCGACGCCTGCGTGATCCGGTTGGTCGCCATGCTCGATCCGAAGGGCACGTGCCGGCTGGAGCGCGGCGCGGGACGCAAGGCATCGGCAAAGGCATCGCCGGCCATAAAAAAATCGCCGCGCGGCGCCGACAATCTGCAATTCTTCGACCTCAGCCATCCGTGGGGCCACGGCATGCCGCAATGGCCGTCGCGCGCCAATCTCAATGTCCGGGTGCTGGAGTTTCATGCCAAGGACGGCCTTCTGGTGCAGCAATTCGAAGGCATCATGCATCGGGGCACCCATATGGATGCGCCGATCCATGTGGCGGAGAACCAGCCGACATTGACTGGCTATCCGCTGTGGCGCTTCTTCGGCACCGGTGTCGTTGTTTCGATCCCGAAAGGAAAATGGGGCGTCGTCACGCCGAAGGATCTGGAACGCGCCGAGCCGAAAATCCAGAAGAACGATATCGTGATGATCAACACCGGGAGCCACAGGAACTACGGCGACAATCCCGATTACTTCGCCTATTCGCCCGGCCTCTACAAAGAAGCGGCGGAGTGGCTGGTGGAACGCGGCGTCAAACTCGTCGGCATCGACGTGCAGGCGCTCGATCACCCGCTCGGCACCTTCCTCGGTCCGCATGGGCCGGGACCGGCGCAGCCGCATCTCGACGTCGAGTACAAGGCCGAGACCGGCCGCCACATCATCGAAGACTTCCCGTACTGGGAGCCGGCGCACAAGATCATGATGACCAATGGCATTCCCGGCATCGAGAATATCGGCGGCGATATCGACCAAATCACCGGGCGCCGCTGCACCTTCTTTGCGTTTCCATGGCGCTGGCCGGAAGGCGAGGGTTGCGCATTGCGCGTCGTCGCCGTGCTCGATCCGAAGCAGGCGTTTCGTTTCGAAACGGGACGGTAAGGCGACGTCATGATCTCCGAGCCGCTGCGCAATCCGCTGTCGCTGTTCGACGTCAAGGGCAAAGTTGCCATCGTCACCGGCGCCTCGGGGACGTTCGGCCGCGCCACCGCGCTGGCGCTGACGTCGCTCGGCGGCAAGGTGCTGCTCGCGTCCGGCAGCAAAGGCGAGCTCGACGAGGTTGCCGCCGAGGTCCGTGAGCTCGGCGGCGATCCGGCCGTAATTGTTCGTCGCCCCGATAGCCTTGCCGATGCCCAGGCGATGCTCGACGCGGCGCTGCAAAAATTCGGCCACGTCGACCAGCTCGTCGTCGCTTCGGGCTTCAACAAGCCGGGCTTCATTCAGGACTTGGAATACGAGGACTGGCAGGCGGTGATGGATGCCAATGTGCGCGGCATCTGGTTCATGGCCAAGGCGGTCGGCACCTATTGGATCGACAAGAAAATCAAAGGCAAAGTGCTGACGATGTCCTCGGTGCGCGGCCGGCACGGCAATATTTCCGGCTATACCGGCTATTGCACGTCGAAGGGCGCCACGGATTCGCTGACACGCGTGCTGGCAACCGAATGGGCCAAGCACGGCATTACGGTCAACGCGATCGCGCCGACGGTTTTCCGCTCCAAGCTGACGGCTTGGATGTACGGCGACAACGAGCTCGGCCAGCAGACGCGTGCGCGGTCACTATCGCGCATCCCGCTTGGTCGGCTTGGCGAGGTGGAGGATTTGGTCGGGATGGCGATCTATCTGTTGTCGCCGGCGTCCGATTTCTGCACCGGCCAGATCATGTATGTCGATGGCGGTTACACCGCGGGTTAATCGCGGCGCGATCAATCGTCTTTCTTCGGCGCAATCGGTTTCGGCACTTCGCCTAAACATGCGGCAGTCGCCATCATCGAAGACCAGAAGGCAACCCACAACAAAGCAGGCATGACCATTTCTCCTCTATGGATTGGTCAATCAAAACCGGCGATGCAATAACGTTTATGCTGCATCGCAGTTCCTTGAAACACACTGGCGTGAGGGCGACGTGAGCGAGCCTGGAAAACAAAAGATTGGCGTCATTGGCGGTGGCTTGATGGGCCACGGCATTGCCTATTTGTTCGCCGCGGCCGGGCATCCGATCGGCTTGTTTGAGCCGATGGCTGAAATCCGAAACTCTTTGGCGAAGCGGTTGGCGGCGATCGCCGCGCTTTTCGGCGACGCTCCGGCGCCGCTGCAGCGAATCGAAACCTACGACCAGCTTGCGCCTGCGGTAAAAGGTGCTGCATTCGTGTTCGAGGCGGCGCCGGAAAAACTGCCGCTGAAGCAGAAGATTTTCGCCGATCTCGAAAGCGCGGTCGCGCCGGAGGCGATCCTCGCCAGCAACAGTTCGGCCATTCCGTCGACCGACATCGGCCGCCATCTCAAGCACCGCGAGCGTGTCGTCGGCACGCATTTCTGGAATCCGCCGCATCTGGTGCCTCTGGTCGAAGTCATTCAGAACGAATGGACCAGTGACGCCGTGGTGCGCGCGACCATGGACCTGTTGCGCCATGCCGGGAAAGTCCCGGTTCACGTGCGCCGCGACATTCCGGGCTTTGTCGGCAACCGCCTGCAACACGCCATGAAGCGCGAAGCGATCGCGCTGGTCGCCGCCGGCGTCTGCGATGCCGAGACCATCGACACCGTCGTCAAGGAAGGCTTTGGCGCGCGCACCGCGGTACTTGGGCCGATGGAGCAGTCCGATCTCGTCGGGTTGAACCTTACCCTCGATATCGCCGAGGTGCTTATTGCGGACCTCGATCGCACAGCGGGCCCGCATCCGTTCCTCCGCGAAAAAGTCGCGGCGGGCAAGCTCGGCATGAAGACCGGCGAAGGATTGCGCAAATGGGCGCCGGGCGAAGCCGACGCGGTGCGCGAACGGCTGTCGCGTTTTCTGGTCGAGCAGGCCAAGGCGAGGAAAAAAAGCTCGACCTAAAACGGCAGTCCGACATATTGCTCCGCCAGCGACGCCTGGGCGTGCTCGGAGGCCAATAGATAGTCGAACTGATTGAGCCGCATCTGCTGCTCGAACGGCGTCTCGTCGGGGAAGCGGTGCAGCAGCATGGTCAGCCACCACGACATGCGCGCGGCGCCCCAGACGCGGCGCAATGCCGTGTCGGAATAGCCCTCGAGGTAATCGGTCTTGTTGTGGTGATAGGCTTCGGTCAGCGCGCGCGACAGATAGAAAACATCCGAGACCGCGAGGTTGAGACCCTTGGCCCCGGTCGGCGGCACGATATGGGCGGCGTCGCCGGCCAGGAATAGCGCGCCGAAACGCATCGGCTCGGAGACAAAACTGCGCAGCGGCGCGATGGATTTTTCGATCGACGGGCCGATGACGATGCTGTCCGCCATGTCTTTGGGACAGCGCGCCTTGAATTCTTCCCAGAAGCGATCATCCGGCCAGTCTTCGAGCTTGGTGTCGAGATCGCACTGGATGTAGTAGCGGCTGAGCATCGGATTGCGCTGCGAGGCGAGTGCAAAGCCGCGGCTGTGATAGCAATAGCAAATCTCCGGATAGGGCGGCGTCTCCGACATGATGCCGAGCCAGCCGAACGGATAGCTCTTCTCATAGGCCTTCGCCAAAGCAGCCGGGATCGACGCGCGGCTGACACCGTGCGAGCCATCGCAGCCGGCGATGTAGTCACAGTCGATCCGTTGCTTGGTCCCTGACTTTTCGAAGGTCACGTAAGGCTTGCCCGACGTCAGGTCGTGCAGCTGCACATTGCCGGCTTCGTCGATCACTTGACCGCCGGCGGCGTCGCGGGCGGCGTAAAGGTCTTCGGTGATATTGGTCTGGCCATAAGCCATCATCGGCTTGCCGGTGTATTTCCTGGTGTCGATGAGAAAGCGCGGCCGGTCTTCCCAGGCGATGCTGGAGCCGTCGTGGGGCGCGCCTTCCCGGTCCATGCGCTCGCCAAGCCCGACCTCGCGCAACAGCGCGACGGTGCCAGCCTCGAGCACACCGGCGCGAATCCGTTCCAACACGTGCGCGCGGGTTTGGCGCTCCAGCACGATGCTATCGATGCCGTTGCGGTGGAGAATATGGGAGAGCAGCAAGCCTGCCGGCCCGCCGCCGATGATGGCGACTTGGGTTCGCATCAACCTGAAATTCCCATCGCCTCGACAAATTCCCGCCGCACCTCGGCCGGCTGGCCGTAATGGTGGCGGAATTCCTTCAGCCGCTGGCGCAGGATCGGGTCCTTATCGAACTCCGCAAGCGTGAGGCCATCGGTGTTGAGCTCACGCGCCATATTCGGCAACGCAATGCACTGCGCCTCATTGGCGCTGCGGATGATGCCGCCGGGCTCCTTGCCGGCCGCCATGGCCTCGAGCTCTTCGAAGAAGCGGCCGCGCATCATGGTGATGCCGATATCGCTCGAGCGCAGATGCTCCTTGGTACGGTCGGCGATGCGGCCTTGGCCGGCCCAGGCGACGATGTCCTGGTTGATGACGTGGCTGGTGATGAAGCGGCCGGTTTCGTCCTGCAGCGGGCTGACCCAGGTCGGCACCCGCTCCTGCACGTAAGGCTCGCGGCCTTTCGGCACGCGCATGAAGAACCACGCCACGCTGAGCGTATTCTCGTCATCGACCGGCACGCGCCATTCGAAATGGCTGCCGAGATAAAACCCGTTCGGCCACAGCGCGACGCGCCCGACGGTCCAGTAGCGATCCTCCTCGCTCTGGCCTTCGCGCACGCGCTTGTAGACGAAGCCGTGGTCGAAGGCCTCGAACTTGAGCTTCAGATGTTTCGGCGCAACGTTAGCGTCGGCGCCGCGCATGCGGGCGCCCCAATTGTCGTGCATCCACTCGAAGTGCACCGGGTCGATGGAGTTCTCCTGGCACTGAAACCAGTTGCACGGCACGTCGGCGAGCACGATTTCGCGAAAGCCGTTGCGCCAAGTGAACGGCTCCCACACCGGCAGCTCCGGTGCCGGCAGCGGGCCGAGATAGGCGAACAGCAGGCCGGCGCATTCCTTGACCGGATAGGCTTTGGTCTCGCAGCCGGCCTTCGACGGTTTTGGACTGGTGGTGTCTTCATAGGGCTGTTCGAGGCAGCGGCCGGTCTCATTCACCAGCCAGCCGTGATAGCTGCAGCGGATGCCGGTCTCTTCGACCCAGCCATAGGCCATGTCAGCGCGGCGGTGCGGGCAATGCCGGTCGATCAGGCCGTAACGGCCGCCGCGGTCGCGGTAAAGGACAAGGTCCTCGCCCATCAGGCGCAGGGTCTTGATCGGGTTGCTGTCGAGCTCGCTGGCGCCGGCAATCGGCTGCCAGTAGCGGCGCAGCAATTCGCCCATCGGGGTGCCGGGTCCGACGCGGGTGAGCATCTCGTTGCGGGCGGCGGTGAGCAAGCGTTCCTCGCTGATGTCCGGTTGGCCGATATCCGGTAGCGATTATTTCACCACTGGGCGCGGATCGGGAAGGGGATAGCGTTAATCGTACGCCGGCGGCGGAATTGCAACCGAATCAGCCGTTTCGCCGCGCGTGTGGCGGCGGGTGGATTTCGATTCAAATCTAAATTGTTTTTTTATCGGCCATTCAACGGGTTTCAGTGTTCTATGCCGGCATGAGCGCAGCCGACACAGCGAGCCGGGACGCCGGCGCATGGTTCGTCGAGGCGGATCATGTCAGTGTGACCGCGCTGGCGCGGCGGCGCTCGCGCGCCCGTATGGACGAAGAGCGCGCCAAGTCCGGGCGCGTCGTCATCGTTTCCTCGCTGTTTCTCGTGCTTTTTACCGCGGCTTTGCTGATCGGCGGCCACGCGGCGATCGACCCGCTCTTACAGTCGGCGGTTGACGCGCGGGAGACAAAGGGCACCGGCGAAGTCGTCTGGACGATGCCCGACGGGATATTTTGCCGGCATTTGTCGTTTGACAACGTGACCGCGGAAATCACCGAGGGCGGCATCGAGCGTTGTACGAGCGACATTGCCGGAAATCGCCCGCGCGCAGCCCGGGGTTTTGCCTGGCACACCCATTGAACCGGCAGGCCTAGGCTCGGCCGGATATCCAAACTTCTCCCCCATAGACTGTCGACGGCGGCTGTTCCTGCCGCTACTTTCGTCCCCGAGCGAGAACGTCTCTCAAGATCGGGAAAGAACAGATGCGGACCATTCTCTTCGTTTGCCGGCTGGCATTGCCGGTCTGCGCGCTGCTTTTTTGCAGCCTCCACCAAGCCGGTGCCCAGGGCGCCGCCACGAGCTCGACACCTGTCGACGTTGAGCAAGCTTGTACGCCCGATGCGATGCGACTGTGTTCCGAGTTCATCCCGGATAGGGCGAAAGTCACCGCCTGCATGAAAGCAAAGCACGCTCAGATCGGCAAAGAGTGCCGCGTCGCGATGGCCGGCGGCGGCGGTGGCGGCGGAGGCGGCCGTAGAGCACGCCACTACTACCACCATCACTACGCGCATTAATTAAGCAAATATCGCCACTGATCATTTTTTGACGCTGAAATCTTCGGCTCAGCCAAGCTGCGGCGTGGCGTCGCGTGCGCCGCGCCTTGAGCGTTGTCGCCTGAAAATGCCATGGTGCGCCGCTAACGGTCCGTGGAGACCGGCTCGGCGTCGGGGCGGAGTTTTTCAGGAGGGGTGATGCGCAGCGCCATGCAGCGCTGGTGGCTCGGCATATTCGTAGCCGCCGTGCTGATCGCGGTTCTCGTTGAATCCAGGGCACAGCCGGCGCCAAGCGAAGACGCGTTGGTGCTCGAAGTCGATCAGGCTCTCGGCGCGGCCATGCGCGCTGACGATAAATCGATCGCGCGCAAGCTGCTCTCCCTGCAATTCACCTTCGTCGACGCCAACGGCAAGATTCACGAGCGCAAGGATTTCCTCGCCGATCTCAAAACTACCGCCGCTGCCCCGCCAAGCGATCCGGTGGTGAAGCTTTACGGTCGCATCGGCATGGTCACCGGCTACCGCAAATCCGCCGACGGCCGCGACGTGTTCTTTCTCGACATCTGGGCCAAGCAAAAACGCGCCTGGCGTGCGTTGGTGAGCCAGGAGGTGGTGCTGGCCGCGACGGATACGCCGCGCCCCGCGCCAGCCCGGCCGGGCGCGGCAACGGCTCCTTACGATTGCAAGAATCCCTGTCAGACGGTGCCCTACAGGGTGCGCTCGCCTGCCGAGCAGGACATCGTCAATTCATTCCAGTCGATCGAGAAGGCCGCCATCGGTCACGATGCCGCCGAATGGTCGAAACACATCGCCGACGAGTTCGTGCTCTACGGCAGCGACCGCGCGCCGATTGCCAAATCCGGACGCATCGCCACGATCAATCGCCAGAAGGAGAACGATACGCCGGTGACGGTCGGTGAGGTTCAGGCCATGCGGCTCTCGGTTTACGACGACGGCGCTGCCATGATCGCAACCCACGCTTTGGCGGACAATTCGCGGCCGCCCTATCAAGCCGCCCGCGTTTGGGTGAAACGCGGCGGCCAGTGGCTGATGGCGATCAGCGTGCAGACCGACATCAAATAAATAGCGGCCTTACTGCAGCGGTTTGATGCCGAGCTCCCTGGCGAAGGCCGCGACGGTGGCCCGTTGCTCCTCGATCGATCTGCCGAATTCGTCCGGCCCGCCGATATTCATCAGCTGGCCCGTGATCGTCAGCCGCTCGGCGATGGTTGAATCGGCAACGGAGCGAATATCGGCGGTGATACGCTCGCGCAATTCAAGCGGCATTCCCGGCGGACCGAACAGACCGACCAGTCCGTCGAGAGCAAGCGCCGGATAGCCGGCTTCCGCGACCGTGGGGACGTTCGGCTCGCTCGGCGCGCGCACGGTGTTGGCCATGGCAAGCAGCTTGATCTTGCCGGCTTGGAGCTGTGGCCGCACGATCGCGAGCGCCGACGAATAGACTTGCACCCGATTCTCGGCGAGGTCGTTCGCGGCGTCGACCGGGTTGCGATAAGGCACCTCGACCATGTTCAGGCCGAGCTGCTTCAGCCAGCCGGCGAATACAAATTCGTGAGCCCCCGTCACGCCGGCCCAATCGAGCTTTCCTGGCTGCGCGCGCGCCAGCGAGACGAGGTCGCCCAGTGAAGCGACGGTCATTGCGACCGGGACCGAAATGGCAATCAACGTGTTCGAGACCCGCGTGATCGGCACGAGGTCGCTCGGCTTGTACGGCAGATTGTCGTGCAGAAACGGATGTGCAGTGAACGATGACGACGGGGCGAACAGCAGGACGTGGTCATCGTGAGCCGTAACGAAGGCGTTGATGGCGACAAGTCCATCACCACCGGGGCGGTTATCGACGATGACCGGCTGTCCCCAGCGCTGCGCGAGCCGGTCCGCCAATAGTCGCGCGCCGATGTCGGTTCCGCTGCCCGCGCCAAGGGTTAGAATGAGGCGGACGGGACGGGTCGGCCAATCGGCCGCACCTGATGGCGTGACGGCGACAATCAGGGCGGCGAGGGCAACGAAGACGGACAAGGCGCGAAAGTACATGATCTCATCCCATTCGCGCTTACATCCGTCCGACGGCGGACGATTCGGCACGATGTGTTTTAGCTCTCCAACCCCGTCGGCACGTTTTTATTCTCGCTTTCAAGTTTCATGCCGGCGGCGAGCGCCATGGTTTCGGCCAGCGCCGCGAAATCCTTTTCCAGATATTCCTTCGGGTTCTTCTGCAGCATGGCGGCGCCGAAATGGCCTTGCAGCACCTCGCGCGTTGCCGCCGTTATCGGCATCGGCACGTCCATTTCGCGGGCGAGCTCGAGGCCAAGGTCGAGATCCTTGCGCAACAGCTCCGGCGTGAACGTGGTGGTCCAGTCGAGGTTGACCAGCGCCGGCGATTTGTAGGCGGTGAACATCGAGCCCATCACGCCGTTGTTGAGGAAGGCGAGGAAGGCGTGGCGCGGCACGCCCATTTTGTTGGTGAGCAGCGTGATCTCGATCAGATTCTCGATGACGACGCCGAGCATGACATTGTGGGCGATCTTGCAGACGCGGGCGAGCTCGCCGTCGCCGACATAAGATGCGCCGCGCGGCGCGAACACTTCGATCAGCGGCGTTGCGGTCTTGCAGGCGGCTTCCGGGCCGGAGACGACCGCAGACAGCTTGCCGGCCTTGATCACCTTGGCGTTGCCGCTCACCGGAGAGGCGACGAAATCGGCGCCGAGCTGCTTGAGCTTGTCGCGGATGGCGGCGGATTCCTCGACCGCGATGGTCGAGCAGTCGACCACGATCGGCGGCATCTTGCCGCCTTGGCTGCAGACGCCGTTCTTGCCGTACAGCACGTCCTGCACGTCCTTGCCAGTGGCGACGATCGAGAACAGCACGTCGACGTCTTTCAGCTCGTGCAGATGATCGACCACCTTGCCGCCGATCTTGGCGAGCGGCTCGGCCTTGGCGCGGGTGCGATTCCAGATCGTGACGTCATGGCCGGCCTTGATGAGCCGCTCCGCCATGGGAAAGCCCATGCGGCCCATGCCGATCCAGCCGATTTTCTGCGTGTTTTTCGTGGCCATGTTTTTAACTCCTGTGCTGTCGGGCGCTGTCCTATCACAGGGCGCGGACACTGCAACGGCTTGTCCGGCCATGTGCGGGCGCTCTATCCTCGACGCGACATGGCACACGACCTCGCTCAAGTTTCTGCCACGACGCGCGCCACACGTGAGGATGGCCCGCTGCGCCGCGTGTGGCGCAACCTGTTCCCGTTCGTTGTGGTCGGTGCGATCTGGGAGGTGGTGGCGCATGCCGGCCTGTTTCCGCCGCGGTTCTTCCCGCCGTTGGAAGCCATTGCCGCGGTGTTCGCGCGGCTGACATTGAGCGGCGTGCTGCCGCATCACGCGTTCGATACGCTGGTGCGGCTGATGGCAGGCTTCGCGCTCGCGGCCTTGATCGGCGTGACCGTCGGCATTCTCATGGGCCGCTCGCGGCGCACCGAAGACATTTTGTTGCCGCTGGTCAGCATCGGCGCGCCGATTCCGGGCCTCGCCTATGCGCCGCTGTTTCTGTTGTGGTTCGGCCCCGGCAATGTCTCGGCGATCGCCCTGGTCGCGTTCGTTTCGACGTTTCCGATCATCTACAACTCCTGGACCGGCGTGAAAGCGGTCAAGGATATTTGGGTGCGTTCGGCGCAAGCGATGGGCGCCAACGATCGCCGCCTGTTTCGTCACGTCATTTTGCCCGGCGCGCTGCCCTACATCATGACCGGCCTGCGGCTTGGCTTGGCGCAGGCCTGGCGCATCCTGGTCGGCATCGAAATGCTCGCCGCCGTATCATGGGGCTTGGGCTGGCTCATCTTCGGCGCCCAGGAATTCCTCAATACCGACGTGATGCTCGCCGGCATCGTCGTGATCGCACTGATCGGGCTGACGCTGGAGAAGCTGGTATTCGAGCGGCTCGAAGAATTCACCGTGGTGCGCTGGGGGATGTTGACGTCATGACGGCGGATCGGGTGCGTTCGTTGCGCCGTGGCGCGATCACCATCATCGCGGTGCTGGCGCTCTATCAAGCCGTCGCGCGCAGCGGCCATTTCGCCCCGGCCTTGATGCCGCCGCTCGGCGCGGTGGCGCGGACGCTTTGGGATTCGCTGCTCGACGGCACGATGATCGAGCACGCAGCCTTCACGCTCTATCGCGTGCTGTGCGGCTTCGCTCTCGCGGTGTTCATCGGCTTGCCGCTCGGCGTGCTGATGGGCCGTTTCCGGCCGGTCGAGAATTTCGTGCTGCCGCTGGCCAGCGCGCTGATGCCGATCCCGTCGCTGGCCTGGATTCCGATTCTGATCCTCTGGTTCGGGCTCGGCAATCCGGTGACGATCCTGGTCGTGTTCTATGCCGCGCTGTTTCCGATGCTGCTCAACACCTGGTCGGGGGTGCGCGCGGTCAATCCGCTCTGGCTGCGCGCCGCCGGCGCCATGGGCGCCAACGAACATGCGTTGTTCTGGAAGGTGATCATTCCCGGCGCCTCGCCATTCATCATCGCGGGTTTAAGGCAATCCTTCCTCCGCGCCTGGGTCGCGGTAATCGGCGCCGAAATGCTGGCGGCGTCGGACTGGGGATTGGGCTGGGTGATCTTCGACGCCAAGGAATTCCTCAATACCGATGTGATGCTTTCTTCGCTCGTCGTCATCGGCTTCATCGGCTTCGTCAGCGAGCGGCTCGTATTCGGCTCGATCGAGCGCGCCACCATCTATCGTTGGGGCATGGCGCGGGCGGCCAAGACCTGAGCGCCGGCGCTACAGCCGCCGAGCGACAAGGCCTGCCGTTTATGCTTGAAAGAGCCGGGAAACGTCCTTTGGCAGTGCCGCAAGAAAAGTCGATGCCCCATATCGAGGCGCGCGATATCACGCTGATTTACGATACGCCGAGCGGCACCGTGCCGGGGGTCCGCGACGTGAGCTTTGCGATGGAGGCGTCGGAATTCGTCTGTATCGTCGGGCCGAGTGGCTGCGGCAAATCAACGCTGCTCAATATCATCGCCGGATTCATCACGCCGAATTCCGGTGAAATCCGCATCGCCGGCCAGCCGGTCAAAGGTTACGGCATGGACCGCGGCATCGTATTTCAGGATTTCGCCCAGCTGTTTCCGTGGCGCACCGCGCTGGGCAACGTCGCCTTCGGCCTGGAAATGAAGGGCATGGCGAAGGCCGAACGCGAGATCATCGCACTCGAACAGCTTCGCCTGGTGAAGCTCGAGAATTTCGCCCGCTCCTATCCGCACCATCTGTCCGGCGGCATGCAGCAGCGGGTCGCGATCGCACGCGCGCTGGCCTACAATCCGGCGGTGCTTTTGATGGACGAGCCGTTCGCGGCGCTCGATGCCTTGACCCGCGACGACATGCAACGGCTCCTCGCCGACGTGTGGCGCACGACGCGCAAGACAGTGATCTACGTGACCCACAATGTCGCCGAGGCCGTCTATCTCGCCGACAGGGTCGTGGTGATGACGCCGCATCCGGGCACGGTGAAGACCGAAGTGCCGATCCGGCTGCCGCGGCCGCGCGATCCGCTCAGCGTCGAATTCCTCGATCATCAGAAGGAGCTGTTGCGCCTTCTCGGTCAGGACGCGCGAGGCCATTGATATGACGCGCTCCATGGCAGTCGGGCGACGGACGCTGGCGCTGCTGCTGATTTTGTGTGCGCCCCCGGCACAGGCCGCCGACACTTATCCGAGCCGGCCGATTCGCCTCGTCGTCGGCTTCGGCGCCGGCGGACCCACCGATATTCCGGCCCGCTTCATCGCCGACCGGCTCGGCACAGCGCTGGGCCAGCCGGTCGTGGTCGAGAACAAGCCGGCCGCGGGCGGCATCGTGGCGACACGCGATGTGCTGGCGCAGCCGCGCGACGGCTATACGCTGCTCCTGTGCACCCATTTCGACGCGACCAATGTCGCGGTCTACCGCAATGCCGGTTATCAGCTCGGCGACATCGCGCCGATCTCGCTGATCGCCAAATATTATTACGGCCTGGCGCTGGCGAACGTGATTCCGGCGGACGATTTTGAATCGTTCGTCACCTACGCCAAAGCGCATCCCGGCGAAGTCACTTATGCGACGGTCGGCGCCGGCTCGTCCCAAGAGATCATGGCGCGCCAATTAGAGAAACTTACCGGCGTGACGATGAATCGCATTCCGTTTCGCGGTGGCATTGGCGTGGTGCAGGAGCTGGTCGCCGGCAGGGTCGATCTTTACCCGTCGCCGACCTTGGCCATCATGTCGCAATATCGGGGCAAGCTCCTGAAAATTCTCGCCACCACCAGCCCGGAACGCCTGAACAACCTGCCGGAGATTCCGACCTTGCGCGAAAAGGGGTTTGATTTCGTCCGCTTCGGCTGGCTCGGCGTTTGCGCCGGTGCCGGCACGCCGGAACCGATCATCAAGACGCTGAACGAGCACGTCGTGTCGATCGTGGCGATGCCGGACTATCGGGCGTTGATCGAGAATGCCGGCTCGATCGCGATTTCATCCACGCCGCAGGAGTTCGGCGCGGTGATCCGCAAGACGCTGGACGACACGGCGCCGGCGGTTCAAGAGTTTGGCTTGCAGCAGGACCAATAAGCGCGAGGCCTGGAGGACAACACAATGATCAAGCAGCCATCACTGACGCGACGGCACTACCTCGCGGCCTCCGGCGCCGGCGTTTTGGCGCTCGGCCTTGGCACGACGCGCGGCATCGCGGCGCCCGAAACCATCAAGCAGGGCTACCAGACCAACATCTGGGGCATGCCGACCTATTATCTGATGAAGTCCGGCTATCTCGAGAAGCACAATCTCGCGGCGGAAGAGTTTGCCGTGCCGTCCGGCAATCTCACCATGCAGCAGATGGTGGCGCGGCAGGTGGACCTCGGCACCTATGCCGGCCAATCCTTCATCATCGGCAGTGCCAAGGGCGGGCTCATCGCCATCGCGCTGATCGAGCATGTCGGCAAGACCGCGCGCGTCACCACGCGCAAGGATTTGAATATCACAAAGGTCGAAGAACTGCGCGGGCTCAAGATCGCCAACCAGACCGGCTCCTCGGTCGGCAACGTCTTTGTCGACACCATCATGCCGCAGCACGGCTTGAAGAAGGGCGATTACCAGGAAGTCCGCATGGACGTGAACAACATGGTGGCCGCGCTTGCCGCCAAGACGGTCGATGCCATGGTCAACGTCGAGCCGTATAACGTCATCGCCGTCGCCGACGGCATCGGCTCCGACCTCATCGATTTTTCCGGCGTCGATCCGATGCCGGTGTTCATGGCGGCGACGCCCGAATTCGTGCAACAAAAGCCCGATACCGTCATCGCCTACCTCAAAGCCTGGCTCGACGTGGCGCAGGATTTTAAGAACAATCCGAAAAAGGTCGCCGACGTCATCTACGGGTTCTATGCCGATAAGGGCTACAAGATATCGCTCGACGTGTTCGCCACCGCGCTGTCGCGCGTCGAGGTCAGCCCCGGCTTCCCCGGCGACCTCAAGCCCTATATGCAGGAGCAGGCGGAAATCCTGCTCAAGGACAAGAAGATCGACGCCATCCCGGACTGGACCAAGGCGCTGCGCCCCGACTTCATGGAACGCGCCCGCTCGGGCGCGTAATATCGGCGGCCGCTCGCGCCGACACCGACATCATTTCCCAACAGGAGACTTGTGAATGCCTGCCTCTGACCAAAGCCCGATCACCAAGAGCTATCAACCGATTACCTGGAACTTCAAGCTATTGGCCAATGACATGCTCGGCGGCTTCGGTGGCATGGGCGAGGGCATGTCGGTGCAGATCGCGCCCGACGGACGCCGGATCATCTGGCTGGCGCACGAGAGCGCGCCGAAGAATTTCACCGCCGTCGACGTCTCCGATCCGCGCAAGCCGAAGGTGGTGTGCCAGACCGACCTGCCGCACGCCAACATGCGCTCGAATTCGCTGGAGACCTGCGGCAACATGATGGCGGTGGCCTATCAGACCTCGAAGAAGGATTTGCAGCCGGCCGGCTTCGAGCTGTTCGATATTTCGAAACCGGAAAATCCCAAATCGATTTCGTTCTTCGATTGCTCGGGACCGCATTCGCGCGGCGTGCACCAGCTGTGGTTCTGCGACGGCGAATACGTGCACTGCGCGTCGGGCTCGCGCGATTTCACGCCGACGCATCCGCAGGACGATCAGTTCTATCGCTGCGTCGACGTGCGCAATCCGTCGAAGCCTGTCGAGGTCGGCCGCTGGTGGATGCCGGGTACGCGACAGGGCGACAACGTCAGGCCGCCGACGCGGCATCCGATCGACAAGGGTTTCCGCGCCCACAACACCAACGTCTATCCGCAACGGCCGGACCGCTGCTACCTCGCCTATATCGACGGCGGCATGTTCGTGCTCGATATTTCAGATAAAGCGAATCCCAAGAAGGTCTCGCAGTGGACCAATTCGCCGCCTTACACCGGCTTCATGCACACCATCGTGCCGCTGTTCGACCGCGGGCTGATGCTGGTGACCGACGAGTCGACCGAGAACAACGCCAAGGACTGGCCGAAGCTGATCTGGATATTGGACGCGCGCGACGAATCCAATCTGGTGCCGATCTCGACCTGCCCGTTACCCGATCACACCATCTACGCCCAGGCCGGCCGGTTCGGTGCCCATAACATTCACGAGAACGTGCCGCTGCCGACGGCGTGGCAATCCGACCAGATCGTGCTCGGCACCTTCTTCAACGGCGGCTTGCGCGCCTACGACATCTCCAATCCGTACCAGCCGAAGGAAGTCGGCGTTTTCCAGCCACCGGCGCCTCCCGGCGCGCCGACCGGCACCATCCAGATGAACGACGTGTTCGTCGACGAGCGCGCCATCGTCTACGCGGTCGACCGCCACATCGGCGGGCTCTACACGCTGGAAATGGATTTCTAGCCGGCATCCATGCTCGATCTCTTCCCCTCGCGCGAAGCCGGCCTGTTCGGGCGCCGGCTTAAGCGTGAGCGCGGCGCCAAAATTCCGGTGACGGTCGTCACCGGATTCCTCGGCAGCGGCAAGACGACGCTGCTGCAGCGTTTTTTGGCGTCGCCGGAAGGGCAGGGCACTGCCGTCATCATCAATGAGTTCGGCGCCGTCGGCATCGACGACGCACTGGTGCGTGACAGCGCCGAGGAGACCGTACTGCTCGGCAACGGCTGCGTCTGCTGCATCACGCGCACCGATCTGCAAGCGGCGCTGCGCCGCCTCGTGTTCGATCGCGAGCACGGAGCGGTGCCGCCGTTCCGTCGCATCGTGATCGAGACGTCTGGCCTCGCCGATCCCGGCCCGATCCTGCAAACCTTCTCCACCGACCGCGCGCTCGGCGGCGAATTTCATATCGACCTGGTGCTGACCGTGGTCGATGCGGTCAACGGCGAAGCGGCGCTCGAGGGCGCCGCCGAAGCGCGCAAGCAGGTGATCCTCGCCGATCGCCTCGTGATCTCGAAGACCGATCTCGCATCGCCGGCCACTGTCGAGCGGCTGACGCAACGCCTGCAAAGCCTCAATCCGCGCGCCACCATCGACATCGCGGTCAAGGGCGCGCTCGATCCGCGGCGCGTCATCGAGCCCGCCGCGGGCGAGCGCTCCGGCTTCGTCGCCGAGGCCGCGCACAGCGACGGCATCGCGAGTTTTGTCATCGAACAGCAAACGCCGATCGAGTGGCTCGCCTTCGCTCGCGCCATGGAGACGTTGATCGGACTGCGCGGCGCCGACTTGTTGCGCGTCAAGGGCATTCTCAACGTCGCCGGTTGCCGCGGGCCGGTGGTGGTGCAATATGTCCAGCACCTCGCCCATCCGCCGGTCGAGCTCGAAACCTGGCCGGATCGGAACCACGACAGCCGCGTCGTGTTCATCACGCGGAATATTGCGGAGCGCGACGTGCGAGCTTTGTTCGCGGCCGTTCAGGCGCTGGCAAAGACCTAACTCTCGTCGCAGAAGTTCCAAGCCCCGAACCGTGTTCCCATGCCGCAGATTTGGGAATAATCTTCGCGCCAGCGGATGCAGCGGCATGGGGACTTGAACCGGCACATGGCCGGCCCCGATAAAACGGTCGCTGCGCATATGGAGGACGCTCGCGCAATGACCCAGAAGTATTCCCTCAACGTCAACGGAAAGACGAGCACCGTAGAGGCGGACGAGGACATGCCGCTGCTCTACGCGCTGCGTAACGATCTCGGCTTGAACAATCCGCATTTCGGTTGCGGGCTCGCCCAATGCGGCGCCTGCACCGTGCATCTCGACGGCCAGCCGATCCGCTCCTGCATCACGCCGGTCTCGGCGGTCGGCGACAGCAAGATCGTCACGCTCGCCGGCCTCGGCACGCCGGACAAGCCGCACCCGCTGCAAACGGCTTATGTCGAGGAAGAAGTGCCGCAATGCGCCTATTGCATCAACGGCTGGATCATGACGGCGGCGGCCTTCCTGCGCGACAAGAAGAAGCCGACCGACGCTGAAATCCGCGAGGCGTTGACCGGGCTGAAATGCCGCTGCGGCACGCATATGGCCATCCTGCGCGCCGTCAAGCGCGCGGCCGCGATGATGGGTTGAGGGAGAGCGCCATGACCAGACAAGACAAATCCACGATCTTTTCGCGCCGCGCCGTTCTCAAGGCCGGCGGTGCGCTCGTCGTCTCGATCGGCGCGCCGGCCACGCTCGCGCACGCGGCCGACGACACCATGGCGGTCGCGGCCAAGCCGCCGCTCACGCCGGACCAGCTATCCTCGTATATCGCCGTCAATGGCGACGGCACCGTCGCCGCCTATTTCGGCAAGATGGACATGGGGCAGGGACTGTTCACCGCCGTCGGGCAGATCGTCGCCGAAGAGCTCGATGTGCCGTTCAAGGCCGTCACAGTGTTCATGGGCGACACCGCGACCAGCGTCAATCAAGGCGGCGCGTCCGGCTCGACCGGCCTGCAGGAAGGCGGCAAGCAGATGCGCGTGGCCGCGGCCGAAGCGCGGCGCGTGCTGGTCGCCATGGCGGCCGATAAGCTCAACATTCCCGTCGACCAGTTGACGGTGACCGACGGTGTCGTCCATGCCGTGAGCGACGCCGCCAAGAAGGTGAGCTACGCCGAGCTCATCGGCGGGCGTTACTTCAACGTCCACCTCGACTGGAACGGCAAATACGGCAATCCGCTCTACGCGCCGGGCAAGGCGCAGCCGAAAGATCCCAAGGACCACAAGATCGTCGGCCAGCCGATCAAGCGCGAAGACATTGCTCCGAAAGTTTTTGCGCAAGAGAATTTCTGCACCGACGTGACAGTGCCCGGCATGGTCCATGCCCGCATGATCCGCCCCGCGATCGCCGGCGCCGTGCCGGTGAGCGTCGACGAAAACTCGATCAAAAATATCCCGACCGCCAAGGTGGTCTGGGACAAGGGCTTCCTCGGCGTCGTCGCCGACAAGGAATGGGATGCGATCAAGGCGTCGCAAGAGCTCAAGGTCGTTTGGTCGGACACCGCGCCGCCGTTCCCGGATCAGGCTGCGCTCTACGATCACATCCGCAAGGCATCGCCGCGCAAGCGCGCGGTGGAGCCCGCGGAAACCGGCAATGTCGACGAGGCCTTCAAGTCGGCGGCGCGCGTGATCGAGGCCGAATACGAGTGGCCGTTCCAATCCCATTCGAGCATGGGGCCGGCCTGCTCCTTGGTCGAGATCAAGGACGGCAAGGTCACTTGCTGGAGCGGCACGCAGAAATCGCATTTCGTGCGCGCAGGCCTCGCCGCCATCCTGGACATGCCGGAGGATGCCGTCCACGTCATCTGGACGCCGGGTCCGGGCTCCTACGGCCGCAACGATGCCGACGACGCGGCGATGGACGCCGCGGTGCTCGCCAAAGCCGTCGGCAAGCCGGTGCGCGTGCAATATATGCGCAACCAAGGCACCGGCTGGGATCCGAAGGGTCCGGCTTCGATCCATCACGCGCGCGCCGCGCTCGATGCCCAGGGCAATGTCGTGGCCTACGACTTCGTCAGCAGGGGTTTCTCCCGCGTCGATGTCGATACCAACGGCAGCAAGCCGTTCGACACATTGGCCGGGCAGACGCTCGGCGTGGCGTTGAAATCCGGCGACGGTTTCGGCGTGCCGGCGGAATCCTATCGCTTCGACAACAAGCGCACCGCCTGGGAGACGATTCCGCCGCTGCTCGACCGCGCCTCGCCGCTGCGCTCGTCGCATCTGCGCGATCCGGTCGGGCCGCAGATTCACTTCGCCAGCGAATCGTTCATGGACGAAGTGGCGGCGGCGCTCAACGTTGACGCGGTCGAGTTCCGGCTGCGCTACGTCAAGGACGCGCGCGACATCGCCGTCATCAAGGCGGCGGCGGAGAAGGCGGGCTGGCAGACCCGGCCGTCGCCGCGCAAGGATCAGACCAGCGACAAAGTCTCCGGCCGCGGCATGGCTTATGCGCAGCGCAACGGCACGCGGGTCGCCATGGTCGCCGACGTCGACATCGATCGCCGCAGCGGCAAGATCTGGGTGCGCAAGTTCACCGTCGCCCACGATTGCGGCCAGATCATCAATCCGGACGGCATCCGCATGGCGGTCGAGGGCAACGTGGTGCAAGGCATCAGCCGCACCCTGTGGGAAGAGGTGAAGTTCGACCACAAGACCGTGACCAGCGTCGATTGGCTGACCTATCCGATCCTCGACATCACCGAGACGCCCGAACAGGTCGACGTGGTGCTGATCAACCATCCGGAGATCGCGCCGTCGGGCGCCGGCGAACCGTCGAGCCGGCCGGTCGCGGCGGCCATCGCCAACGCCATCTTCGACGCCACCGGCGTGCGCATCCGCCGGGTGCCGTTCTCGCCGGGCAATGTCAAATCGGCTCTGTCGTGATCTAAAATTCCCTCTCCCCGCATGCGGGGAGAGGGAGTAGCTTGGCCGCATGGCTATCATCGCCCGTACGCTCGATGATGCGATCGAGCCGATTACCGACGGCTGCATGCTCGCGGTGCCGCGCGAATCCTCGGGCGCGGCGATGGCGGCGACGCGGGCGCTGATCCGGCGCGGCGTCCGGCGCCTGCATCTCGTCGCGCTGCCGACCTCGACCTTGCAGGCCGATCTGTTGATCGGCGCCGGCTGCGTCGAGACGCTGGAAACCTCCGCCGTCAGCCTCGGCGAATTCGGCCCGGCGCCGCGCTTTACCGCGGCGATTCTTGCCGGCGCTATCCGCATGATGGACGCCACGTGCCCGGCGCTGCATGCGCAGTTTCAGGCCGCCGAAAAGGGCGTGCCGTTCATGCCGCTGCGCGGGCTGATCGGTTCGGACGTGCTGGCGCACCGGCCGGACTGGAAGATCGTCGATAATCCGTTCGGCAACGACGATCCGATCGTGCTGTTGCCGGCGCTCAAGCCCGATGTCGTCCTGTTCCACGCGCCGATGGCCGACCGCGCCGGCAATGTGTTTGTCGGTATCCAGCGCGAGCTCTTTGCCATGGCGCATGCGGCGCAGAAGACCATCGTCACCGTGGAGAAAATTCACGATGGCGATCTGTTGCGCGATCCGCTGCTCGCGGCCGGCACGTTGCCCGGCTTCTATGTCGAGGCGGTTGCGGTCGAGCCGCGCGGCGCCTGGCCGCTGCCGCTGCCCGATCATTACGGCACCGACGCCGCGCATATGACCGAATACGCCCGGCTCGCCGCCACGCCCGAAGGCTTTGCCGACTACCTGCAACGGTACGTGCATGAGCGGCGTGCCGCCTGAAAAACCATTCCACGACGAGGAATTGCTCGCCGACGTGATCTGCCGGCTGATCGGCGATGTGCGCCATGTCGCCGTCGGCGCCTCTTCGCCGATCCCGGCAACCGCGGCGCTGTTGGCGCGCGAGCGCGGCGGCGGCAGGCCTTATGTCTCGCTGCTCGGCAGCCGCGCCCACACCTTCTTCACCGACGGCGCGCGCGAATTGTTCGACTGCGCCGGCCAAGGCCGCATCGACGTGTTCTTTCTGTCCGGCGGCCAGATCGACGGCGAGGGCAACATCAACCTGGTCAGCGTCGGCGACTACGACAAGCCGAAGGCGCGCTTTCCCGGCTCGTTCGGCTCGGCCTATCTGTATTACGTGGTGCCAAAGGTGATCCTGTTCCGCCTCGAGCATTCGCGCCGCACCCTGGTGCCGAAAGTCGATTTCATCAGCGCGCCGGGGGTAAGCCCAGACAACGTCTTTCGCCCAGGCGGGCCGATTGCGCTGATTACCAACCGCTGCCTGTTCGATTTCGACCGCGTGCGCCGCCGCTTCCGCCTCAACAGCGTGCATCCCGGGCACAGTGTCGCCGAGGTCATCGAGAACACCGGCTTCGACTTCGACCGGCCCGCGGAGGTGCCGACCACGCCGGCACCTTCGCCGGAGACGCTGGAGCTGATGCGCAACGTCGTGGCCCCGCAACTGGCCGAGGTCTATCCGCAATTCGCAAAAAGCGTCTTTGGAATCGCGGGAGCAGCACCGCCATCCTGAGAGCCGTAGGGCGGATTAGCGTAGCGTAATCCGCCATTTCCGCCGCCAAAGGACGGCGGATTACGCCTTCGGCTAATCCGCCCTACGGCTACGGGCCTCGTTCGCCGAACGCGCCACTCGGCGAGACCTCGCCCGCCCAGTCGAGCGGGAATAGGCCGTGGCGAACGTCGCGATGAAACGATGAATGTGGCCAATCTTGCGCGCGGCGCGCGTGACCGTGCTTGATTGGGTTGAAATAACAATATTCGACGTGACGCGCATAATCGGCGTCGTCATGAATCAAGTGTTCCCAAAATCGGCGTTGCCAGATGCCGCGTTCGCCACGCGCCTTGCGGACTGCTGAACGCCGCTCGCGCCGCGGTAGTGATTTTGCAAACCGTGTTTTTATCAGCCGCCATCGCGTCGAAAAGTCGGCGTCATCGGGCGGCAAGGTCCAGATTGCGTGCAGATGATCCGGAAGCACGACAATGGCGGCAATGTCGAATGGGTATTTCTTTTGCGTTTCCTCGAACGCCCGCCGCAGCGCATCGATGTGATCGACGAGCAACGTCTGTCGCCGATCCAGCAGATTGTGGGTGAAAAACCAGCATCCGTTGGGGACAAATGCGCGGCGATAATTAGGCATGCGTCAGAATAACATTATTCCGTAGGGCGGATTAGCCGAAGGCGTAATCCGTCGTCTTTTGTCACCGGAAGCGGCGGATTACTACGGGCTACGGGCTGCACGCGGGGCGTCAACCTCCGTATCCGTTGTTCGGGTGAAAACGGCCGCGCCGCCTCGTCGAAGTCGTGGTAGCTAATGACCCATCTCGACATTTCATTTGAGTCATTATGCTGCGGCGCGCAAAGGTGCGGCAATGTGGCTGTTTTGCCGTCCGGGCTCAGTGTCGCTTGCAGAAAATCGATCCCGCTGGTCGTGTAACCGGCCGGTTAGAGGTAAGGCGAACATCGGCTGCCAGCGACCTATGACGTGTCTGTGATCGTAGATTTTTATTAGCTGTGGCTTTGAAGAGACAGCTACTGATAAGGTAAAGGCGCTATCGTCTTTCTGTCCTTTGGCTTTAGGGGCGCGCCATGCAGAAGATATTGATTAGCATTGCGGCAATCATTGCATCCATCGGAACGTCCGCGTTCGCAGCCGATATGCCGTTGAAAGCACCCCCGCCTCCGCCACCCCCAGCGTGGACCTGGACCGGCTTCTACGTCGGCGTACACGCCGGTGGCGGATGGAGCAGAGGCGATCTCAGAGCAGACTACCTACCGTTTCCGTTGTTCGGTCTGAATCCTACTCTGGCGAGTTCGAGTAGCTCCAACGCGCTCGGCGGCGGTCAAGCCGGTTACAATTGGATGGCTGCGCCGAATTTTTTGATCGGTGTCGAAGGCGATATTTCAAAGACCGACATCGATTCGAGCCTCACCGCAATACCGACTGCTTTTGTAACCGGCCTTCCGGTCCCTGCCCAGCCGACGACTTGGACGCGCAATCTTGAATGGCTGGCGTCGGCACGGGCTCGGCTCGGCTATACGCCGACGCCAAACACGCTGCTTTACGTGACCGGTGGCGGAGCATGGGGTGGATTCAATTACAGTGCGTCGTTCGTCAATCCTATGGCCGGGTCCAACAACTGGATGAATGCTTTCGGCAAAACGGACTCGGGATACGTGGTCGGAGGTGGCGCCGAATTGATGGTGGCGGCGCATTGGACAGTGCGAGCCGAATACCTTTTCTATCACCTGTCAGGTACGTCGAACCTCGCCAACAATCCCGTCTTCCCGACATTCCCAATCCTGTTCACTTGGAACTCGACCAATACCAACGTCGTTCGTGTCGGTGGGAACTATAAGTTCTAGTTTGTGCTGCGGTGCATGAGTCCGTTTGTGGCCCGTAGCTGCCTCGAACCGACGGGCGGCAGCTTTGTGGGATCAAGCAGCCGCACGGTCCGTGAGACGGCGTGGCAGAAATTCACCCCGAAGCGCGTAGGGCGTAGGGCGGATTAGCGAAGCGTAATCCGCCGCTCGGCTGTTCCGGCACCGCTGTCGGCGGATTACGCCTTCGGCTAATCCGCCCTACGCTTGCTTCATTCGATCCGGGCTACAGGGCTGCCGGCTCTCCTTCAAAATCGCCTCATAGACATCGAGCCAAAACCGCACCGCCGTTGCGTCGTGATCGCGTTCAGCAAGGAAAGCGCGGAACAGCGCCTGCGATCCCGCCACGGTGCGGAAGTCCGCCAACAGGACCGCGCCGACGTCCTGCGGGTCGAATGAGGCCAAAGGGTGCGCGGTCATAGGACGATGGGCGTCCCCGAAGGTTGCGAGTTTCTCCGCACGCGATCATACGTTATAACGTATGGAGGCGCAACGGACGATTGGAAACGCGATCCACGTCCTAGTTGCTATCGTCTACGGACGGCGGGGGGCGCGAAAAGCTCGCCGACCGACACGCCGAGCGCGCCGGCGATGGATTCCAGCGTGGTCAAGGTCGGATTGGCCTTGCCGAGCTCGATGTCGGACATCAGACCTTGCCGAAGATCGCCGGCCTCGGCCGCAAGCCGTTCTTGGGACCAATCGCGGTCTTTGCGCAGCCTGCGCACATTGTGTGCGAGCGCCTTCCGGTCCGATCGCGCGGTGCCCCTTGCCATCGATGATGATGAATCATCGGGCGCGCGCTTTATCTATGCGTTTTAACGTATAGGTGGGCATTGTATAAATCACAGAAATACTCTCGCGTGCGGGCATATACTTTGAAACCGAAAGTAACGGGGGCTGGCACCGCAACATTACCCAGTAGCGGCACGCGATACGACTATCCGAGAATTGCGAGCGATCGCGTTAGCATCTGACGGCTGTACAGCCGTTTGCGCAGCGAGGTGGAGTTGGAACATGCGCGCTGCGTCCCTTCTCCCCAGAGGGGAGAAGGACAGGTTGAGGGGGTTCGGACGGTGGAGTTTGATTCTGAAGCTTCCGAACCCCCTCACCCCACCCTCTCCCCTCTGGGGAGAGGGAGACCACGGTCGTTGCCCTCGTCACTTTTCCGTTGACATACGTCTCTGTGGCAGTTACACCATCATCCTCGCTCCGTTGAAGGACGTGGCGCGGAGGCACATCGCGTCATGGGAGCGAGGGCGGTGCCCGCGGGTGGCTTTGCAGGCTGCTTCCGGGCGGCTTGGGCATCATGTCTCCCGGCATTACGACCGGGGTGGGAGGTGCTTCCCTGGACTGGGACAGGCGAAGGCGGGTAACGCCCGTGCAGACCGCGTCCCAGGAAGCCTGGCCTGAAGCTGACCTTGGGGATGAAATACTCCCTGAGACGAGAGCCGCGGTGGAACGCCGACAAGCGTGCGCGCTCCAAAAGGGCGCGCGCCGCATCGCAAGATGCGGCGGTTGTGACCCTGCGTTTGCCGGCGTTCCGCTTCCTTCAATTTCTTTCTTTCACTCTTGGGCTTTGGCGAGACGGGCGTAGCGAATAAAGAAACAGAGGCACCACCCCTCTCTTTCCATATCCTCCCCGGCCTTCGCGCTTCACGTGGCAGTGTTTTGCAACGCTCGGGCGAAGAGGCGCGCCGCGAGAACGATGCCCACTTGCGATTGGCGATATTTGACGTTGTCATGCCCCGCGAAGGCGGGGCACCTAGTATCCACAATCACGAGTAATCCTCACTCATCGCCTGCGATTACTCGATCGTCCGCCTGCGCGGACGATGACAATATCGGTTGATTTCGGCCCGTTGCGTCCTTTGTCGCGGCATGGTCTTTATGCGCCCGCAACAAGACGAGGAAACACGCGGTGAGGACGGTGGAAGCGGGAGTGATCGGTGTCGGCTGGATCGGCGGTTTACGCGCGGATACGTTGTCGCGCACGGCGCTGGTCGACAGATTGCACCTGTGCGACATCAAGCCGGACCGGCTCGCCGAGGTCACGAAACTCTATAAGCCGGCGACCTCCACGCTCGACTATCAGGACATCATCAAGAACGAGAGAATCTCGGTGGTCTACGTCTCGACCACGCCGGAAGCCAACCACTATCCGATCGCGCGCGATTGTCTGAAATCCGGCAAGAACGTCATGCTGGAAAAGCCGATCGCGCTCGAGCTGTGGGAGGCCG
>Ga0210385_10000280_pt1 | contig 43244 bp, 39 predicted proteins | sample IncBWH26OmetaG_FD_160107 | JGI IMG/M metagenome (GOLD analysis project Ga0210385, IMG submission 160107) | Forest soil microbial communities from Barre Woods Harvard Forest LTER site, Petersham, Massachusetts, United States - Inc-BW-H-26-O ...
GGCGGCAAATCCGATTCCAACGCCCGCGCGCGACCATGCCACCCGCTACATCGTGGTGACCCTGCGCAACGAGCCGCATGCCGAAGCGGAACATCCGGGCTCCACGCCGCGCGGCTATGATGCCGCAGGGCGCTACGGCCTCACCGCCAGCGCCAGCCTGCAGACGCGGGCTCTGGAGCGTCAATATGGCCTGCGCGAGATCTCCGCCTGGCCGATTGCCACACTGCACGTTCACTGCATCATGTTTGAGCTTCCCGGAGCTGCGACCCGCGCGGACATGATCACGCGCCTGGCCACCGATAAGCGCGTGGAGTCGGTGCAGCCGCTCAACGAGTTCACCACCCAATCGGCGCCCGAGGCGCTGCAGGCGGCCGCCGAGACAGTGGCGCAGCCCATGCCCTACAACGATCCGTACGCCAAACTGCAGGTGTCGCTGCGCGAACTGGCGGTGGTGTCGGCGCAGCGTCTGTCACGCGGCGCCGGGGTGCAGGTCGCGGTCATCGACACGGGTGTGGACTACGACCATCCGGATCTGAAAGGCCAGGTGAGCGCACGGCACAATTTCGTCGATGGCGATGAGACCACGTTTCAGCAGGACACCCACGGCACCGAGGTCAGTGGTGTGATCGCGGCCGTGGCCGACAATGGCATCGGCATCGTCGGGATCGCGCCGGAGGCGCGGATCATGGCGCTGAAGGCCTGCTGGCAGGCGGCCACCGGCGCCAGCGCCGTGTGCAACAGTTTCACCCTGGCGCAGGCTCTGGAGGGCGCGATCGTCGCGCATGCGGACATCGTGAACATGAGCCTGGCGGGGCCCGCGGACCCCTTGCTGGCGCGCCTGGTCGAACGTGGCGCCATGCAGGGCATGATTTTCGTCGGCGCGACCCGCAATGCCGCCGAGGGACCGAGTTTTCCGGCGGACCTGGATGAGGTGCTCGCCGTGGATGCGGCGGAGGAGAGCAGCGGCAATCCGCGGCATATTCTCGCCCCCGGTCACGACGTCCTGACGCTGGTGCCGGGCGGCCACTATGACTTCGCCTCGGGCAGTTCGCTGGCGGCGGCCGAGGTATCCGGCATCGTGGCGCTGATGCTCGCCGAACGGCCGCATCTGAGCGCCGGCGAGGTACGCAACCTGCTGTTGCGCAGTTCGCGCCGCGTGCAGTCCCCGGCGGGGGAGATTCGCATGGTGGATGCCTGCGCCGCGTTGCGCGATACGGCCGGTCACCCGGTCTGCGGCTCGGAGCTGCGATCGGCCGCCGCGCCCGGCATTTCCACCAATTAAATCAATCGCATAGCAGCGATCTGAGGCACCGGATTGTGACCGGTGGCGGCGCGATTGGTGCGGTGGATGCCATGCATAACCCAAAGCAGTGATTGCGAGGCCAACCCTCCGGTAAAGTATCCCGATGAGCAAAAGCGATACCCCGGGAGAATTCGGGAAAGTTCGGAAATTCGAGCACCCTGGCCGGGGCCGTGACCCCGCCCGGGCGGTACCCAAGGGGCGCACGGTCGACCCGCACGCCACGGCTCAAGTGCAGGCGCTGCTCGGGGAGCGGCCGCGGCAGCGTGACCTGCTGATCGAATATCTGCACCTCATTCAGGATGAGTTCGGACAGATCTCGGCGGCGCACCTGGCGGCGCTGGCGCAGGAGATGCGCCTGGCGTTTGCCGAGGTCTTCGAAACGGCGACCTTCTATGCTCACTTCGATGTGGTGAAGGAAGGTGATGAGCCGATCCCCGCCCTGACGGTGCGCGTGTGCGACAGCCTCACCTGCGCCATGCTGGGCGCCGAAAAACTCCTCGAGGCGCTGCGGGAAACCCTCGGATCCGGGGTGCGGGTGGTCAGAGCCCCGTGCGTTGGCCTGTGCGATGTCGCCCCGGCGGTGGAAGTGGGTCACCACTTTCTCAAGCACGCGGATGTGGCGGCGGTGAAGTCGGCCGTGATGCACGGGGACACCCATCCTCATGTCACGGACTACATTGACTACCAGGCCTATCGCCAGGGCGGTGGCTATCGGACCCTGGAGCGCCTGCGCTCGGGCGACCTCAGCGTCGATGCGATACTGCAGGTGCTGGACGACAGTTCACTGAAGGGCCTGGGTGGCGCGGGTTTTCCCACGGGGCGCAAATGGCGCTCGGTGCGTGGCGAGCCGGGGCCGCGGCTGATGGCCGTGAACGGCGATGAGGGCGAGCCTGGAACCTTCAAGGATCAGTACTTCCTGAATACCGACCCGCATCGGTTCCTGGAAGGAACGCTCATCGGCGCACACGTCGTTGAGGCATCGGAGGTCTATATTTATATCCGCGACGAATACCCGATTGCCCGCCAGATCCTGGCCAACGAAATTGCCAGGCTTCCGCCGGGCGGCCCCACCTTGCACCTGCGCCGCGGCGCAGGCGCCTATATCTGCGGTGAAGAATCCTCGCTGCTGGAATCGTTGGAAGGCAAACGCGGTCTGCCGCGGCACAAACCGCCCTTTCCCTTTCAAGTGGGCTTGTTCGGCCGTCCGACGCTGATGAACAATGTAGAGACCCTGTTCTGGGTGCGCGACCTGATTGAACGCGGCGCTGCCTGGTGGAAAAGCCATGGCCGCAACGGCCGGGTCGGACTGCGCTCCTACTCCGTGTCAGGCCGCGTCAAGGATCCAGGCGTCAAGCTGGCGCCGGCCGGACTGACCATCCAGGAACTGATCGACGAATTCTGCGGCGGCATGAGCGAGGGTCACCGCTTCGCCGCCTATCTGCCCGGAGGCGCCTCGGGCGGCATACTGCCGGCCTCCATGAATGACATTCCGCTGGATTTCGGAACCCTCGAGAAGTACGGCTGCTTCATCGGTTCGGCGGCCGTCATCGTGATGTCGGACCAGGACGATGTGCGCGGCGCGGCGCTCAATCTCATGCGTTTCTTCGAGGATGAATCCTGCGGCCAGTGCACGCCGTGCCGGGTGGGCACGCAGAAGGCCCGCGTGCTGATGGAGCAGGGGGTGTGGGACACCGCTTTGCTGGGGGAGTTGTCGCAGTGCATGCGCGACGCCTCCATTTGCGGCTTGGGTCAGGCGGCATCGAATCCGCTGACCAGTATCATCCGTTTCTTCCCGGAGCTGTTTCCATCGCCGCGGCTGGCCGCGGCGAAGTAGGTGAATCATGAGTAGCAATCCCATTGACCGTCGTGCACCCGAAGAGCCCAGGAGCGTTCGGGCGCCCGGGACTCAGGACGCCGGCGGTCCAGGAAGCGCCAACCCGGCAGCGGGCGGCAGCTATTCCCAGGGCGCCAAGTCCGGTGGCGAGGCGGCGGTGGTCCCCAGCGGCCGCATCAACGCCAAGAATCTCAATAATCCCGGTGTCATCTTCGAACTGGACGGGCAGCAGGTGGAGGCCGCGCCGGGGGAGACCATCTGGGCGGTAGCCCAACGTGTGGGCACGCATATCCCGCATCTTTGCCACAAACCCGAGCCCGGTTACCGGCCGGATGGCAACTGCCGTGCATGCATGGTAGAGATCGAGGGCGAGCGGGTGCTGGCGGCCTCGTGCAAGCGCGTGCCCGGTGTGGGCATGAAGGTCAAAAGCGCCACCGAGCGTGCCACCAGGGCGCGCGCCATGGTGATGGAATTGCTGGTGGCCGATCAGCCGCAACGCGCATCCTCGCACGATCCCACCTCGCATTTCTGGCAGCAGGCCGATTTCGTCGCGGTGACGCAGAGCCGTTTTCCCGCAAGCCAGCGCTGGTTGCCCGATGCGAGCCACCCCGCCATGCGCGTGAATCTGGATTCCTGCATCCAGTGCAACCTTTGCGTGCGCGCCTGCCGGGAAGTGCAGGTGAATGATGTGATCGGCATGGCCTACCGATCCCATGCAGCGAAGATAGTGTTCGATTTCGACGATCCCATGGGTCAGTCGACCTGCGTGGCCTGCGGCGAATGCGTTCAGGCCTGTCCGACCGGCGCGCTGATGCCGGCGGCTTACCTCGATGAGAACCAGAGTCGAACGGTCTATCCGGATCGCTCGGTGGACTCACTGTGCCCGTACTGCGGCGTGGGCTGCCAGGTCTCATACAAGGTCAAGAACGAGAAGATCATCTATGCGGAGGGCCGCGACGGCCCCGCCAACCACAACCGCCTGTGCGTCAAGGGCCGGTTCGGGTTTGACTACGTGCATCACCCGCATCGATTGCTGAAGCCTCTGGTGCGCCTTGATCACATCCCCAAGGACCCGTACGACCAGGTCGATCCGGCCAATCCCTGGACGCATTTTCGCGAGGCAAGCTGGGAGGAGGCGCTGGATCGCGCCGCCGGCGGACTCAAGGCCATTCGCGACACCAAGGGTGCCAAGGCCTTGGCAGGGTTTGGCTCGGCCAAGGGCTCCAACGAGGAAGCGTACCTGTTCCAGAAACTGGTGCGAACCGGCTTTGGATCGAACAATGTCGATCACTGCACGCGCCTGTGCCATGCCTCCTCGGTTGCCGCGCTGATGGAGGGGCTGAATTCCGGCGCCGTCTCAGCACCGTTCGAAGCCGCGATGGACGCCGAGGTCATCATCGTCATCGGCGCGAATCCCACGGTCAATCACCCGGTGGCGGCCACCTTCATCAAGAACGCGGTCCAGCAGAAGGGCGCGAAACTCATCGTCATTGACCCGCGCCGTCAGGGACTCTCGCGCCATGCGTACCTGCACCTGGCGTTCAAGCCCGGCTCGGATGTCGCGATGCTCAATGCCCTGCTGAATGTGATCATCACGGAGAAGCTCTACAACCTGGAGTACATCAACGCCCACACGGAGAATTTCGAGGCGCTGAAATCGAACATCGTCGACTTCACTCCGGAAAAGATGGCGCCGGTATGCGGCGTCGATGCGCAGACCCTGCGCGAGGTGGCCCGTCTGTATGCCACCTCCAAGGGCTCGCTGATTTTCTGGGGCATGGGCATCAGCCAGCATGTGCATGGCACCGACAATTCACGTTGCCTGATCGCCCTGGCCCTGGTCACGGGCCAGATCGGGCGCAAGGGTACCGGACTTCATCCGCTGCGCGGGCAGAACAACGTGCAGGGTGCATCGGATGCGGGTCTGATTCCGATGGTCTATCCGGACTACCAGTCGGTGGAGAATCCGGAAGTTCGCCAGCTGTTCGAGTCGCTTTGGGGTCAGAAGCTCGATCCCCAGAAAGGCTTGACGGTGGTGGAGATCATGAATGCGATTCATGCCGGCACCATCAACGGCATGTACGTCGAAGGGGAAAATCCGGCCATGTCGGATCCGGACCTGAATCATGCGCGCCAGGCATTGGCGAAGCTCGATCATCTGGTGGTGCAGGATCTGTTCCTGACCGAAACGGCCTTCCACGCGGATGTGGTATTGCCGGCCTCGGCGTTTGCCGAGAAATCGGGCACCTTCACCAACACCGACCGGCGCGTGCAGATCGCCAATCCGGTGCTCGATCCTCCGGGGGATGCCCGTCAGGATCTGTGGATCATTCAGGAGCTCGGCAAGCGCCTGGGATTGCCGTGGACCTACTCCGGCCCGGCTGAAGTATTTGCCGAGCTGGCGCTGACCATGCCCTCGTTCAACAACATCACCTGGGAGCGGGTGCAGCGCGAAGGCTCGGTGACCTACCCGGTGGATGGCGCCGATGTCCCGGGCAATGACATCATCTTTACCGACGGGTTTCCGACCGCCAACGGTCGCGCCAGGATCGTACCGGCGAATATCCGGCCGCCGGATGAAGTGCCGGACATGGACTATCCGATGGTGCTGTCGACGGGGCGCGTACTGGAACACTGGCATACCGGTTCGATGACGCGTCGCGCCGGCGTGCTCGATGCGCTGGAGCCGGAGGCCGTCGTGTTTCTCGCGCCGCGCGAGCTGCATCGACTGGATCTGGAACCCGGGGACAAACTCAAACTGGAGACCCGTCGCGGCGCCATCGAGGTCAAGGTGCGGGCCGACTCGGACGTGCCGGTCGGCATGGTGTTCATGCCGTTCTGCTATGCCGAAGCGGCTGCGAATCTGCTGACCAACCCGGCGCTGGATCCGACGGGCAAGATCCCGGAATTCAAATTCTGTGCGGCCCGCGTCTCCCCGGTGCGCGAGGCCGCCCCCGTCTAGGGGGTGGTCAGCGCGCCCAGGGTCGCGTCCAGCGGCGCTGCGCAGCGCTGAACAAGCTCGGCGATGGCGGGGATGTCATTGAGGTCGACCACCGGAATGCCGGCATCGGGGAAGGCTTGGTCGCTGGCGAGGGCGATGATGCGCTCATCGTCGGGATGCAGCGGCGCCATGGCGTTGGCCTGCCGGAAGACCTCCAGCTTGAAGTGTCGGGCGGCCTTGAAACCTTCCACCAGAATGAGCTCGCACGGGGAGACTCTTTGCAAAAGCTCGGGGAGCGTCGCCTCGGCGCCGTCGCCGATTTCGTGCATCTGCACCCAGCGCCGCGCCGAGGACACGAGCACCTCGCAGGCTCCGGCTTTTCGCTGCTCATACGAATCCTTGCCGGGATGGTCGACATCGAAGGCATGGTGGGCGTGCTTGAGTGTCGCGACGCGCAGGCCACGGGCCGCCAACAGCGGAATCAGTCTGGTGATCAAGGTGGTCTTGCCAGATCCGCTCCAGCCAACGATGCCCAGTACCCGGGCGCTGCTCACTGCGCCGGCTCCGGGGCATCCAGCAACGGCACCAGGCCGGCCTTGGCGATGATGGCCTGGCCTTTCTCGGACAGCAGAAACAGCGCCAGGCGCAGCGCCTCCGGCTTCATGGACAGCACGGCGACGCCATAGACAGGATGCGGGTCGAGCTCGGGCGGCACGGGCAGGCTGGTGAGCTCAGGCAGTTCCTGTTCCAGCGCGCCGGAGCCGCTGCAGTAGGTGATGGACAGGTCGATGGCGTGCGTGGCGAACAGCGCCGCCGCGGCGCTTTGCGTGGGCGTTTCGGGCTTGGCGACCAGATTCATGGAGGCCTGGGCCTTGCGCTGCAGAATCGCCTCGGCTCCAGGGCGCAGCGCTTCGATCTTCTTGAAAATACTCCACGCGTAATCCCCGGAAGGATCGGCAATCGGCGTCGAGGTCTTCACGCGTACCGAGGCGGCGAGCATGCGATCGATCAGATTGGCGGCCGTGATGCCGGCGCTGCGTCGCGACACGATGCACATGCGGTTGCGGGCAAAAGCGATGGGGGGTACGACGGTGCGTCCCTGCGCTTCGAGCTTGCGGGGGGAGCCCAGGTCGGCGGACAGCAGCAGATCCGGCGACTCGCCCTGCTCGATGCGTTCGCGCATGGCGCCTGAGCCGCCGAAGCTGGGTTGCAGCTGCACGCCCAGGGCGGGGCCCGCTTCAGCCGCAAGGCCGGTCACCACCCCACGCAGGCTGCCGGCCGCAAAGATCTGCACGGACTGCGGCGCAGCCGCCTGACCTGCAGCAACGTAGGCCAGCAGGCCCAACGTCGGCAGCGCTCGTTTGCACAGTGCGCTCAGAGGCATATTGCTTCGGTTCCTTGTCGTTGGTGCGAATTTTCCGCCGCCGCACAGTATGCCGCAGCGAGGCAGCGTGGCGTATATTCGCTCCCGGACGATGACTTCGACAGCTGAACATTCACCGCTGCATGACAGCGTGCTGGGCCTGGTGCTGGCCGGCGGACGCTCGGTTCGCTTTGAGGGCGAGAAGGCCGCCGCCGACCTTGCCGGCCGTCCGCTCATCATCTGGGCGGCAAACCGCCTGCAGCGCAGTTGCGCGCGGGTTGCCGCCAACGTACGCCGGGGAAGCGCCTCGGAGGGGATCGCCCAGGCTGCGGGGCTGCCGCTGTTGTATGACCTTCCCGGCGATGCCCTCGGCCCGCTCGCGGGCGTCAAGGTGGGGCTGATGTGGGCGCGCGATCAGAGTGCGCGAGCGCTGGCCGTCAGCCCCTGTGACGCGCCGCTGCTGCCGGAGGATCTGTTCAGCCGGCTGATCGCCGCGGCCGGCAGCGGCGCCGCACTGGCGGAGACGGCCGATGGCGCGCAGCCGTTGTGCGCGCTGTGGCCGGTGAGCGTTCTGCCCCAGCTCACGGAGGCCCTGCAGGACGGCAATCATCCCCCGACCTGGCGGCTGCTGCAGAGTCTGGGTGCGACGCGCGTTCGCTTTGCCGAGGCGCTGGACTTTGCCAACATCAACACTCGAGCCGACCTGGCGGCGATCGCCGCCAGATTTGGCTGAAGCCCGCGCCACGTTCACCAGCCGTACAGGTTGGCGATGAAGCCTTGGGGGTAGCCTTGCGGTTGCGGCGGCAATTCAACGAATCCGTCCGTTCCGGCCAGTGCCAGAAAGTCCCCCGAACCATTGGGTATTCGAGGTTCGGCGAGGCGCCGACCTTGCGCATCGGTATGAGCGTGTACCGGTACAAAAGAGGTGACGGTACGACCGCGCTGGATGGGCGAGGCCAGGCAGACCGGTACGGGCCAGGGCCAGCTGGCGCCCATGGAGGCGGCCAGGGCGGGAACGACGTATCGCACCAGGCACACCAGGGTGGCAATGGGATTGCCGGGCAGGCCAAACACCGCACATCCTGCCGGACTCACGCCGAACCACATCGGCATGCCGGGACGCTGCGCCACCTGGTAGAAGACTTCCTCTACCCCCAGTTCCTTGAGCACCTGCGGAACGAAATCGAATTTTCCCTTCGACACACCGCCACTGAGGATGAGGGCGTCTGATCCGGCCAGATGCTGTTGCAGGCGCTGACGCAGCATTGCCTCGTCATCGAGAATGTGATCGTCGCTGACCTCCTCAAAGCCATGACCTCTCAGCGCCGCTTCGATGGCGTAGGCATTTGAGCGCCGCACCTGGTGCGGGGCGATGGGCTGGCCCGGTTCGATGAGCTCATCTCCGGTGGAGGCGACCCTGATTCTGGGCTGGCGGCTCACGCGCACGCTGGCCAGGCCCGCCGAGGCGAGGATCGCGATCTCCGGTGCATTGAGTCGAGTTCCTGAGCGCAGCATCGGCACCCCGGGCCGGCTATCCGATCCGCGACGCTGCACATTTCGATAGGGTTCACGCAGCACGTTGTCTTTCAGGCACGCGACACCATCCTCAAGAGTGTATTCCTCGAGCGGGATGATGCAGTTGGCGCCGGTCGGCAATACCGCGCCGGTCATCACTTCGATGGCCGATCCGGAATCGGACAGGGCGTGCGCGGGCTCGCCGGCAGCCTGTGTGCCCTGCACCCGATACCGGCGAGCGGCTTCTTCCCTCGCGTCGCTGCAGATCGCGATGCCATCCATGCACACCCGGTCATAGGGTGGGTTTTCCCGTTCAGCATGGACATCTTCACGCAGCGTTTGACCCAGGCAGCGTGCCAACGGACGTGACTCAACGGGCATTGGCGCGATCCGATTCTCGATGGCGGCCTCAGCCATTTGCGGTGTGATTGCCGTAAAGCCTCGCTTGGTGTTTGCTCGGACTTGGGTGAGAATGCCGCCCGATCTTCATCTCACATTGTAGCGGATGCGAACTGCCCTCAACGTACAGCCTGTGGCACGCGCGCGAGCCCCGCTGCCGGGTGGTCCGCGTCTGTCCGAGGCCTGCGGGGAGCTGCTGCGCACAGTACCCATAGCCGATGAGTATGCGGATCACCGCCTCGTTGAGGTACCGGTCGAGCGGCCGCTGTGCATCAGCCTGGATGGACGGAGCGTGGCAACCCTGTGGACCCTTGGTGCAAGCGCCGAATGGCTGGTGCTGGGCTATCTGTGGACCCGGCAGTTTGTCAGCGATGTGACCGCGATCGAATCGATCAGCATCAATTGGGCGGATGGGGTGGCGCAGGTGAAGTCGCGCGGTGGCCTGGCGCCCGCGCCGCGGCAGGCCGTGCCTGCGTGGCGGGATTTTGCCGGGCCGATCGGCACCGATCCGAGCGGCAAGCTTCTGCTCGGCGAGACACTGCGGCTTGCGCCGCTGCCGAGCAGGCCGGTATCGCGAACCACGTTGCTGGCGATCCTGCAAGAGCCCTTGCAGAATGATGCCATTTACCGGGCGGCAGGATCGGTGCACGGGTGCGCCTTGTTCTGCGGCGGTGAATTGTGGATCAGCGTCGAGGATGTCAGTCGTCGCAACGCACTGGATACGGTGTGCGGGTGGATGGCGCTGCACGGTATCTCGGGCGCCGAGATGATCCTGTACACCACCGGACGGCTTACCGCTGAGGTGATCATCAAGGCCGCGCTCAGCGGCATTGCGACGGTTGTCTCGCGCAAGGGCATTACCGCCTCCTGTTGCGACCTCGCCGAGAAGCTGGCGATGAATCTGTTCGGGCACGCCGCCAGAGGTCGTTATATCTGTTACGCCGGCCTGGAGCGCTTCCATCCGCAGTCCTAGCCGGCGGCCGGCGCGAACTTATGCGTTCGCGTTCATATCGTTAGCGCAAGTTCCTCATGGTAGCTTTCCGCGCGCATTCAAGGGCGGCAATTGCGCCCTTTTCGGCCGTGGGAAAACAGATGATGAACAAAAAGTGCCCGCTGTTCCTGACTCTCGTTGCGCTGACTCTGGCGGGCCTTGCGCACGCCGAGGATGCCGGCACGACGTCCGCGAATGGCGTGGAGGAAGTCGTGATTCAGACTTCCCGGGACAAGGGCGATTACCGCGTCAACACGCTCGATTCAATCGGTCCGCTGGGTACGACGCCCATCGTGAATACCCCCTACTCGATCTCGGTGCTGCCCTCGGACCTCATCGAGAACACCCAGGCGGTCGACTTCAAGGAAGTCTCCAAGTACATGCCGCTGGTGTCGTTTCAGGAGCAGCAGGGTCCGGACATCCTGCGACCGATGACGCGCGGCATGCAGGGTGGCAACTTCCAGAACACCAAGATCGACGGCATGACGGTGTTCTTCACCGGCACCACCGCCATGGAGCAGTTCGACCAGATCGAGGTGGTCAGCGGCGTACCTGCCTCGCTGTACGGACCGGCCCCGCCCTCGGGCATGTTCAACATGATCACCAAACGCCCCACGGACTACGACTTGCGTGAAGTCACGGCGACGTATGTCAGCGACACCCTCGGCACGGCGAAGGCCGACTTCGGCGGCCAGCTCGATCGCAATGGCGTCATCAGCTACCGCTTCAATGCGCTGTATGGCAGCGGCGAGGGCTACGTGGATGAGAGCCATGAACGGCGCACGCTGGCCGATCTGGGCATCGACGTGCGACCCTGGGAGCACACGGTTCTGGAGCTCAACTACAGCAGCAACGTGCTGGATGTCACGGGTTTTCCCGGCTGGTTCACCTACTCGGAGAAGATTCTGCTGCCACCGGCGCCGGATCCGCAGGTGGTGGGCATTGGCCAGCCTTATGCGGGCGTGTACCTGCGCACGACCATTGGCAGCGCGCGCATCAAGCAGGACTTCGGTGCCCACTGGCACCTGGTGGCCGGCATTCTCAACCAGACCGTAGAGCGCAACATCAATACGGCGGTGAACAACCTCACCTCCAACAGCGGCGCCTACACCACTTCATTCGGCAATGGCTTCGCGCCGCGGTTTGCCATCACCAGCGATACGGCATATCTGGATGGCACCTTCGACACCTGGGGCATAGGGCACGACCTGACCCTCGGCTCGGCCGGCTATCGGGCCGCCTCGTACGCGGTCATCACCGCGGCGACACCCGCCAGCGTGCTGTTGGGTAGCGCGAACATCGATGCGCCGGTCATCTATCCGGAGCCCGTGGCGGGTCCGCCCAATGTCAGTTCGAGCCACATCTATGACTCCTCTGATGCCTACCAGCAGGGCTTCAACCTCGGTGACACCCTGAAGTTCAACGACCACTGGCTGCTGCGGCTAGGGGCAAGCCAGGACTGGTTCCACACCAACAATTTCAGCAACAAGAGCGTGGAGACCACTGAATACAGCAACCACGGCATAAGTCCGACGGCCAGCATCATCTTCAAACCCGCGGCCAGCAGCTCCGTGTACGCCACCTGGGCGAGCAGCCTGCAGGCAGGGGATCTGGCGCCCGCGGGAACCGTGAATGCGGGGGATAGCCTGCCACCCTACCGCAGCCAGGAGTACGAGGTCGGGTACAAGACGAACTTCGACACCATCAATTTCACCGCCGCACTGTTTCGGATCGAGCGGCCGTTCGCCAACGTCAATACGCTCGACAATACCTTCCAGATCACAGGCGACCAGGTCAACAAGGGTCTGGAGCTCTCCGCGGTCGGCGACCTCGTCGGTGGGCTGACGATGTATGGCGGCTTCACGCTGCTGAACTCGACACTGCAGGACACACCGCTCCCCGCGACGAACGACAAGTTGTACGTCGGTACGCCCAAGGTGAAGGGCAACGTGCTGCTGGAGTACCACCTGCCGGCCGTGCCGGGACTGGTCGCCACCTTCGACTATCAGTTCTCCGGGCCGCGGCCGGCCGATGACACCAACCAGTTCTCGGTGGCCGGATACAACCTGTTCGACATCGGCGGCCGCTACACGCGCAAGATGTGGGGCGTGCCGGTCGCCTGGCGCCTGGCGGTGGAAAACATCGCCGACCGCCACTACTGGTCCACGATCGGGCCGAGCAACATCACCGGCGCCAACACCGGCAATCTGGTGGCCCACGTCGGGGCGCCGCGCACGCTGGCCGCCTCCGTGACCGTCAAATTTTGACCCGATAGTCGGCAGATGGCAGTTTGCCGGCTGCCACCCGCCGGCCTGAATGCGCAATCCGCGCGACCCGGCGGGCCCGCTGCTGCCTGTGGGCGTCGAACGGGTTACATTACGGCAGTGGATCCAACCAAAACAGTCAGGAAAATCCCCTCCGGGGCACTCGCCCCGTCCCGGGCGACCTGCTTGCCGGCCGCCGACGGCAAACTCGGCCTGCACCTTCGATACGCCTTCGAGCCCGGTGAGCAGTCCGGCGCACAGCTGGGAAATGCGCTCTTTGAACTGCTCGCGGCCGTGACCGAAGGGGGCTCGATTCGGCACGCCGCCAAGCTGCTGAATTCCTCCTATCGGTATGTGTGGGACTCGCTGCGCAAATGGGAGGCCATTCTCGGTGAACCCCTGGTGACCTGGTCACAGGGACGAAAGGCCCGCCTGACGCCATTCGCCGAGAAGCTCGCCTGGGCCGAACGTCGCGCCAGAATCAGAATGCAACCGCATATCGAAGCCTTGCGCTCCGATCTGAGCCGGGTGCTCAGCGAGGCGCGCGATGATCGTTCGCAGTTGCTCACGGTTCGGGCCAGCCACGACCTGGCGCTGCCCATTCTGCAGCAGCACGCCGGCAGGGCGGCAAACCTGCATCTGGATATCGGCTTTCAGGGCAGCGTTGACGCGCTGCGGGCACTGAATGACCGGCAGTGTCTGGTGGCGGGTTTCCACGTACCGGCCTTGTCCGTGGGTGCGCCCATCTTCGCCCGGGCGCTAAAACCCTGGCTCAAGCCCAAGGTCCATCAGCTGATCGCCTGCTCACGGCGCATGCAGGGACTCATGGTGCGCAAGGAGCATGCCGCGCTGGTGCATGAATTTGCGGACCTGGTGCGGCATCGGTTGCGCTTCGTGAATCGCCAGCCCGGTTCGGGCACCCGGATGCTCGTGGATCATCTGATCAATGAACAGGGCCTGCAGCCCGGCAACCTGCTCGGCGAGCTCGACCATACCGAGAACACCCACGTTGCCGTCGCGCTATGCGTGGCCAGCGGGGTGGTTGACGCGGGCGTCGGCATCGAGGCCGCCGCCTTGCAGTTCGGCCTGCATTTCGTGCCGCTGGTCGAGGAGAGTTACTTCCTCGCCTGTCTGGGCGAGGATATCCAGCATCCGGCCATCGAGCATCTGCGGGAGATTCTGGCCGGGCCGCGCTGGCGCGGAATTCTGGCGGATCTGCCCGGCTACCGGCCCGCAGCCGATCCAGGCAGTGTATTGGTGGTCGAGGAGGTCTTTCCCTGGTGGCGCCGGCGCGCATGGCCGGTTTGGTGAACCCGCACCCGACCCGGTCGCTATTCCCAGGTGGTGGCGTTGCTCGGGAAGCCGGGTCTTTGCACCCGCACGACGCAGAAGCGCTGCCCGGTGGGCGCCTCCATCACCACCCAACGCTCCAGGCGCTGCACGACCTTCGCGCCCAGCTGCTCCAGGCGCGCGACCTCGGCCGGAACATCGTCGCTTTCGATGTCGATGTGCACGCGGCTTTCATGCTCCACACGCTGGATCTGCACCAAGGGTTCCTCGCTGGCACTCTCCAGCATGCAGTAATTCCCCTTGCTGCCCGGGTGACCGGAGTCGATCGCCCGACCCAGCGCTCGACTCCAGAACCCGGCGGCTTCCTCAACGGAGTTCACCTTGCAGTCGATCAGAATGGCGCAGAGGCGGGATCGGTGCATGGCGCGAACACCTAGCGGCTGGCGGTATTGAGTGAGTGCCGATCATCACGCTCACTGTAATACGCCGTCAACCGGGGTGAATCGACCTTGCGCACCGCGGCCGCGACCGCATCCTTGGTGCAGGAACGATGGGCGGCAGAAGGTATCAGAGAGCCTTGCGGTCCATACTGCTGGCAGACCTCATCGGCCGCGGTTTGAATGCGGCTGAAGAGTGTCTTGACGCCCGAGTGGGTATCCAGATTCAGGTCCGCGTAGCGCACCGCCACGGTCGGCTGTGCAGCGACGGACTGGGCGTGGCTCACGGGAGGCGCGACCAGAACGATCGCCAGGGCGTAGGCGCCGATGAGGGATGCCAATACACGTGAAGAAATCATGACTCGTCTCCTGTTGGGTCAGTGATGGGAGCTCACTGCGTGGGAGAGAGTCTGCGGTTAGGCGGCGCGGTGTGGTTTCCAAGTGCTCATGCGACGTTAAGATTCGCTTAACTGAGCGTGCGGGCGGGCAAATGCCGCCGATTCGGCTTTGATCCAGTTGCAGAATGCCTTGACCGCAGGCAGTTCGGCGGCCCGCGGTGGATAGACCAGCCAGTAACTGCGCTCCCAGGGTATGGTCTTGGCGCTGGCTCTGACCAACGCACCATTGGCGATCTCGTCCCCCACCAGACTCCAGCGGGCCAAAGCCAGGCCCGCTCCCTGCACGGCCATACGCACCAGCGCATGCGAGTCATCGAACGAGGCGCCGCGAAAGGCGGCTGCCTGCTCGCTCGCGCGGCCATCGAACAGCCACACGGTCCAGGGTTCTGTCACGCTGTGCAGCAGCGGGTAACGGCGCAGGTCATCGGCGCTGCGCAGCGGCCCATACTTCTCAAACAGGGCCGGGGAGCACACCGGCAGCACCCATTCGTCCAGCAGCTTTTCCGCGTGTACGTTGGGCCAGCTGCCGGCGCCGAAACGTATGGCAAGCTGAAAGTCCTCCCGGATGAAGTCGACAAAATCACCGGAGCTGTGCAGATGCAGGTCGACCTCGCCATGCTTGGCCCGAAAGCGCGGCAGTCGCGGCAGCAGCCACTGCTGCAGGTAGGAGGGCAGAGTGGATAGCTTGAGCGTCCCGGAATGGCGCTCGGTGCGCGCATCATCGATGGCACGCTCCAGCTGCTCGAGAGCCTGCTGCACACGCGGCAACAGTTCCCGGCCTTCGGCCGTCACATGCACTTCGCGTCCATTGCGACGGAACAGGGGCCGTGCCAGATACTCCTCCAGGGTACGGATCTGGACGCTCACGGCGCTGGCCGTGACGCCCAGTGCATCGGCGGCCCGCGTGAAGCTCAGGTGCTGCGCGACCGCGACAAAGACGCGCAGGCTTCCCAGCGGCAGCCGGCGCACGCTTGGCGGCGGCGCCTGACCGGTGCGGGAGCGCTTGCGTTGCGGCGGCACGCGCTTGTGCGTGGCGATGTTCCTGATCTCCTCACCGTTTGAGCTGTCTCATATGGTAGGCGCTGGGCGCGGGCCGATCCACCGCGTCGGGTGAGGATTGGATTTCAGGAATTGCAAGGCGCGTTGAGTTTTTCTCATCACTCACCGGCCCTCACCTGATTTCCACGACTGCCACGGACCGGGCGGGCAGCGACAGCCTCAGTTCGCCCGCCTGCAGGGTTGCCGCGATCGGCCTGGGTGTCACTTCATCGGGAGCATCGAAACTGTTGACCGAGTCGACGCGCGGCGCGCTCAGCACCTCACCTCTGGCCGAGTGAGCCCGCGCCTCACCGGCGGAAAGGGCCAGCGAAGCCTCATGCGAGGGATCGAGATTCACCACGGCGAGCCAGACCCGCTGTTGCGAGTCGAGGGCCGCCACGGCATCCAGGCGCGGCAGCTCGATGCCCTCGTGGGCGTAGATTCCGGCATCGAATTTGACCGCAATCCTGGTTGCGTTGTGAAAGGGCACGTACATCCTGAACACGTGGTAGGTGGGTGTCAGCACCATGCGCTCATTGCGCGTCATGATCATGGACTGCAGCACATTGATCATCTGCGCGATGTTCGCCATGCGCACGCGCTCGGCATGACGCGCAAAAATATTGAGGTTCAACGCCGCCACGATGGCATCGCGCAGGGAATTCTGCTGCACCAGGAATCCGGGATTGGATCCCGGCAGCGGTGCCAGCCAGACGCCCCATTCATCCACCGCCAAAGCGACTTTCCGGTCCGGATCGTAGCGATCCATGGTGGCTGAATGCTTGGCGATCAGCGCGTCCATCCCCAGCGTGTTCTTGAGCAGCAGAGCGTATTCGTGTTCGTCGAAATGCTCGCTCGGGTGCGCTGGCGGCCAGCCGGCTGAAGTATAGGAGTGCAGTGACAGGCCCTCGAAACTCCAGCTCCAGATGCGCTCATGCCAGGCATGCATGTCGGCCTCGACGTAGCTGCTGTCCGCCCCATCAGCGCCGACGGCGATGCGACGCATGGCCTGATCCCCGCTCTGCAGCGGATTGAAATTGTGGACGAAGCGGCTGTAGGTCTTCAGCTGGCTGATGTAGTAATCCGGGGTCATGGCTCCGCCGCATCCCCAGCTCTCATTTCCGATGCCAAGAAACCTGACGCGGTAGGGGGCCGCGTGGCCGTTGCGGGCACGTTCCTGACCCGCCGTCGTGGTCACCGGGGCGGTGAGATAGGCCAGCCAGTCGGCCGCTTCCTGGGGCGTACCGGACCCGACGTTGATCGACAGATAGGCTTCGCTACCGATCTGGTCGATGAAATCCATGAACTCATCGCTGCCGAAGGTATTGGGTTCAACGGAGCCCCCCCAGTTGGAGTTGAGGGTGACCCGGCGCTGCTGCAGCGGACCGATACCGTCGCGCCAGTGATATTCATCGGCAAAGCAGCCGCCCGGCCAGCGCACGTTGGGCACATGCAAGGCGCGCAGTGCGCCGACCACGTCGCTGCGTATGCCGCGCACGTTGGGAATGCTCGAGTCGCGTCCGACCCAGATGCCGCCGTAGATTCCCGCGCCCAGGTGTTCGGCAAACTGTCCGAAGATATTCGGATCAATGGTCGGGCCGGCCGCGGTGGTGTCGATCTGAACATTGACCACGCCGTCCGGGCGGGAAGCGGCGGCGCTGGCCACGCTCGCAATCAGGATTGCGAACGACATCCATGAGGCTCGATGGCGCGGCGTGTTCAACTGAATCTCTTCAGCATGGGCTGTCGGAAACAATCAGCGAATAGGCGCTACCCTACGCGGGTAGAAGCCGCTGTCGTCGAGGTCTGCTTCATTGACCTGCTTCGCGCTGCTCTCGATGATCGCACCGTGCACCCGCTGTATGGACTCGCGGGTGGCCATGCGCGGAGCGGTGCCGTTGCCTTTGGCGTGCTCGTCGGGGTGCGTGAAGCGATATACATTGATGAATCCCATGCCTTGATTCCCTGGCCGCACACTGCGGCGTTGAGTGAGTGGGCGTGAATTACGTAGACGTTACGTACGGCGCCACTGTAAAATACGCTAAGCGCTTGTTTTCACTGGCGCTCCCTGCGTGATTCGAACCCGTGTCCTGGCCTTGAAAAGCCAGCTGGCGGCTATTGTCACACAGTGTGCGTCGTTGCAAATTGCTATTGATTGCCGGCCCTCGCGCCCCGGGCGGATTCAGGGCAAGGGCAAGTCGATGGCCGTAGCATCAATCGGAGGCATCCTGATGGCCAACGTCCGGCTCACGATGGTGGTACTGGCGGTGGCCACACGCCTTGCGTGCGCCCAGACGCCACCCACCCGTCCTGCAGATGGCCCGGGTGCGCCCCACTGGATCGTGGTCGGCGCGTCGGCGCCCGGAATGAGTGCGCCAGCCGATCAGAATGGGGACTTCCTCATCGGACCGAACTACCAGCCGGCCCCGGAGTTGAGCGTTCTGCCCGGCACGCCCGCGGGCACGGTGCGGCAATTCACCCTGGAGTCAAAGGACAGCAGGTCATATGCGGGAATTGCGCGCAATGAATTCGGTACGGTCGATCCGGCTAATCCAAGGGCTCTGATCGTCCAGACGCATCCGCGCGCCTGGCAGCGGGCGATCACGGTGTACGTTCCCCAGCAGTACCGGCCAGGCACAGCAACTCCCTTTATCGTTGTGAACGATGGGCCTGCATACGGCGCGCCCGATATGAACCTGCCGCATGCCCTCGACAATCTCATCGCGCAGCATCGCGTACCGGCCATGGTCGCGATCATGATTCAAAACGGCGGAGGCGATGCACAGGGCAGCCAGCGCGGGCTCGAGTATGACACCGTGTCAGGGAAGTTCGCCGAATACATCGAGCACGAGGTGCTGCCCCAGGTCGAAGCGCGCTACGCGCTCAGGTTGGCACGCGATCCTGACTCGCGCGCTGCCATGGGCTGCAGTTCCGGCGCCGCCGCCGCATTTACCATGGCCTGGTTCCACCCGGAGTGGTATCACCGCGTCATCAGCTATTCGGGAACCTTCGTAAATCAGCAGTGGCCGTTCAACCCGGACAATCCGGGGGGTGCGTGGGACTATCATCAGACGCTCATCCCGCACTCAGCGCCCAAACCGATTCGCATCTGGATGCAGGTCGGTGATAGAGATCTGCTGAACCCCAACATCATGCGAGATGGGATGCATGACTGGGTGATGGCCAATCATGCGATGGCAGCGGCTCTCAAGCGCAAGCACTATCAATACCAATACACGTTTGCCCTGGACGCTGGACACTGTGATCAGCGCGTGCGCGAACAGACTCTGCCCGAGGCGCTCGAGTGGGTTTGGCGCGGCTATCGCGCCGAAGGGCGCTGAAGCCAATCCGCGGCCGGATGGCGGCGGCCGCGGCCGGCCCTTCGCTGACAATGCCGCACCCCTCAAAAGCTGGCGCTCCCTACGGGATTTTCCATCGCCCATCGCTGCCTGCCGCGCGCCGACGCCCATGGCCAGCATGGAGGCCGGCACTCCAACGGCACACGTCACACCGATGATCATGGTACACATCATTCCCAGGTGCCGCGGCAAGCCGGGCAGGTTCGTGCGCAGCAGCGCCCCAGCTGTCTGAACAAATCCCTGCGCACCCTACCGTCCCGCGAGGGCGTCCACGATGTTCAGCTTCGCCGCGCGCAGTCCCGGCACGCTCACGCTGATGAGAGCCACGACCGCGGCTCCCAGGATGCCGAAGCCAACGACTGCCATCGGCATCGAAAGTCCAGCGATGTACTTCGCGGCCAGAGGAAACGCAATCCAAGCCAGCGCGAGGCCCGCCAGCGAGGCGGTGATGCACACCAACAACGACTCGGCCGCAACAAGCAGAAACACCGTCCAGTTGCCGAAGCCGAGCGTCTTCAGTACAGCGAGCTCGGGTGTGCGCTCGCGAACGGTCTGCATCATCATCGTGACCGTCGAGAACACCAGGGCCACCAGCAGCGCGCTCAGGATCCAGTGGATGGCGAAGTTCAGGTTCCCCAGTGATTGCATCGCCTGCTGCGAGCGCTCTCTGAACGACTCCGTTTGTGTTGGGCTCGCCGAATTGGCGAACGCGCCATCGATGGCATCGCTTACGGCGGCCGCCTGCTTTGGATCCGACGCAATTGCGTAAAAGTGGTTGACCGTCCCCTTGTCGAGCGCCCGCGCCTCATCAAGATAGTAATAGTTGGCCACCACTAGACTAGCCTCGCCCCTCTCGTGATCCGAGAACATCCCCACGATATCGAAGGTCCAGGTCGTCGATCCGTTGGTCTGCACGGTGCTTGCGATGAGGGGAATCCTGTCCCCGATGTGCCATCCGTATTTCTTGCCGATATCCGGAGTGATCAACAGCCCGGTTCGAGTTTCGCGGAGGGTCTTAAGGTCCCTGGACTGAATAGTGAAGATCTCGGGCTCGACCGTGCGGTAAAAATCGCTCGGCGGGATCGCCAGCACATACACCTGCTGGGTCGGTATCTGGTAGTACGTCAGCATGCCATCGTTGAACGACACGGTCTTTACGCCAGGAACCGATTGGAGTCGGTTCAGCTCAGCGAGTGCGAGGCGCGCTCCGCCGACCACGGCGGGACCGACGTAGAGCACGTCTGCGCGGACATCGGCGATGGCCCGATCCATTCCGCTCTTCATTCCCTGGAGAACTCCGAAGAGCGCGAAGGCAACGCAGACCTGAAGAAAGATCAGCGCCGTGCGTACGGGCTGGCGCCGCATGCCGGACCAGATCAGCGGGAGGTATTTCACGCGGCAGTTCTATCGTGCGAGTACATCTCACTTGGCGTCAGTTTGTTGAGACCAGTCCGCAGATCGCGCGGCACATCGCCCACGGCATCGATGACCGCCTGCGGCTTATCCAACTGACTCTCCTGCCCTGTTCCCTCGGTGATTACGTGCGTCCACCCATAGACCGCAGCGGTCTTTAGAGGGTTCCAGCCTAGCGCCGGGGTTCGTGCAATGTCCTTTCGGGAAGCGCGACAGAGCGAATCAACGTGCGGTCCGGGCCGTTACCTGCCGGATGCGACGCGCAAGTGCGTCTCCGGAGGGACGCGAGCATTACGGTGGCGTGGGATCACCCTGGTCGCTGTGGCGATCCTTCAAGCTCGTCAGGAGTTTCGCCATCGTCAGTTACCCTTCGGAGGGCAGGCAGTGGACTGGCGCTACCGGTCGATGGATGCCGGCCGGAGAGCCGCCGGCCTGGCCACGGGCCGACCGCCCTACCAGCGCCGCGCAGCTTCCTCAGGCCGCGAATTTCACCCCAAAACGCGGTCGGAAGTTTTCACGTGATGACTGTGGCGCCACGTAACCCATTGATTCTATGGCGCTCCCTACGGGATTCGAACCCGTGTACTGGCCTTGAGAGGGCCATGTCCTAGGCCTCTAGACGAAGGGAGCGAGGTTTCAAGCTCTGGCGCGAGAGCGCGGTATTATAGAGAGCTGTACACATTGCTCAAGCCTCGGAAAGCCTTACTCCTTGAACTCACCTGTTGACCCTGCGGCATCGGCCGTAAAACCGCGCATCATTGCGCGGTCCGACCATTCGGTTTCCCGTGCCCATATTTCACCCAATGCCCTGCGCGTGCTGTATCGCCTGCGCGAAGGCGGCTTCCAGGCCTTCCTGGTCGGCGGCTGCGTGCGTGACCTGCTGCTGGGGCTTGAGCCGAAGGATTTCGACGTATCAACGGATGCGTTGCCCGAAGAGGTGCGCAAGCTGTTTCGCAATTGTCGCCTGGTGGGGCGGCGCTTCCGCCTGGCGCACGTGTTCTTCGGCCGCGAGACCATCGAGGTGGCGACCTTCCGCGCTTCAAGCGCGCCTTCGCAGGCCGAAGAGCCGATTGCGGACCTTGATGACGACGAGGGCGTTGCGGGCGAATCGGAGCTTGCCGAGGAGCCGGTGATGGAGCCTGAGAATCCCGGCCGGCGCCGCGATTCATTCGAGCAGGCCGACACCCACCGGGCCTTTGATGAGTCCGGCCGCATTCTGCGCGACAACGTCTACGGCAACATTGACGAGGATGTGTGGCGGCGCGACTTCACCGCGAACTCCCTGTACTACAACATCGCGGATTTCTCGCTGTGGGATTACGTGAATGGTGCGGCGGATATCGCCGCGCGTACGCTGCGACTGATCGGCGACCCGGAGACGCGCTACCGCGAGGATCCGGTACGCATGCTGCGCGCGGCGCGCTTTGAGGCGAAGCTGGGCTTCTCGCTGGATCCGGCGACCGCCGCGCCCATCGCCTCCCTGGCCGAGCTGCTCGGTGGCGTGCCGCCGGCGCGCCTGTTCGATGAGACCCTGAAGCTGTTTCTGACCGGGCATGGCGCGCGCAGCTACGAAGCGCTGCGACGCCGCGGCCTGCTGGCGGCGCTGCTGCCGACGGTGGATGCCTATGCCTCGGCATACCCCGGCAACCTGGTCGAGCAATTGCTGGTGCAGGGGCTGCGCAACACCGATGAGCGAGTGCTCGCCGACAAGCCCGTCACCCCGACCTTCCTGTTCGCCCTGCTGTTGTATGGTCCCATCGCCCGCATCATCGAGGCGATGCCGCCGCAGCAATGGCATGAGACCGGCGCCATCCTGGACGCCTGTGACCGCGCATTGCGCGAAGCCCAGACGCGCATCGCCATTCCACGCCGCTTCGCGCTGGGCGTTCGCGAGATGTTCGCGCTGCAGCCGCGCCTGGAGCATCCGCGTGGCCGGCGGGCCCTGCGGGTGCTGGAACATCCGCGCTTTCGCGCCTCCTACGACCTGTTGCTGCTGCGGGCGCAGCTGGGACTGGCGGCGCAGGACACGGTCGACTGGTGGACACGACTGCAGGAAGTATCCGACCCGGAACGCGAGGCCATGACGGATGATCTGGGCGGGTCCACGCCACGGCGCGAAGGCGCCCGCCGCGGTCCGCGCCGCCGGCGCCGCAGACCGGCCAGTTCTGCGTGATGCCGGTGTGGCAACCGGCCTACGTCGGGCTGGGCAGCAATCTATCGGACCCCGCGGCGCAGGTGCGAGAGGCACTGCGAAGTCTGGCGCGGCTGCCGCAGACGCTGTGCGTGGCCGCCTCGCGGCTGTATGGCTCACGCGCCCTGGGGCCGGTGACCCAGCCGGATTTCGTCAATGCGGTTGCGGGGCTGCTGACCCGCCTCACCTCTGTGGAACTGCTGCGCCAGCTGCGGCAGCTGGAAGGCCACGCCGGGCGCCCCGCAGTGCACGAACACTGGGGGCCGCGGGTCCTGGACCTGGATGTGCTGGTGTTCGGTCGCGAGCAGTGTGCCGGGCCCGAACTGGTGCTGCCTCATCCCGGTGTAGTGGAGCGCAATTTCGTTCTGTATCCTCTGGCCGATATTGCGCCGGATCTGGAAGTGCCCGGACGTGGCCGGGTCCGGGAGCTGCTGGCCCACGTTTCCGCTGATGGCCTCTGGCCCCTATGACTGCCACCGCTACCGCCTCTGGATTTCGCTATATCGTCGTCGAAGGCCCGATCGGCGTGGGCAAGACCAGTCTCGCGCGCCGTCTGGCCGAGACCTACGATGCGACCCTGATCCTGGAACAGGCTGCCGAGAACCCGTTCCTGGAGCGCTTCTACCGCAATCCGCGCGCGGCGGCCTTTCCCGCCCAGCTGTATTTCCTGTTTCAGCGCACCCAGCAGCTGCAGGGCCTGAACCAGTCGGACCTGTTCTCACCGGTGCGGGTGGCGGACTACCTGCTGGCCAAGGATCAGCTGTTCGCCCGCATCACCCTGGATGAGGCGGAATTCAAACTCTACGAGCAGGTGCACGCCAAGCTCGGGGGGGTGGCGCCGAAACCTGACCTGGTCATATACCTGCAGGCACCCGTGGATGTGCTGCTGGCGCGCATCGGCCGGCGCGGCATCGCCTTCGAGCAGCAGATCGAGCGTGCCTATCTGACCCGGCTCAACGAGGCCTATTCGCGCTTCTTCCATGAATACGACGAGGCACCGCTGCTGATCATCAATGCCGCCTCCATCGATCCGATCGGCAATCAGTCGGACTATGATGACCTCTTGCTTGCCATCAGCCGCGTGAAGCGTGGACGCAACTACTACAACGCCATGCGGCATGGAATGATCTGAATGCAAACGGTCACCACCATCGCGCATGTGCGTGAGCGCGTGCGCCAGTGGCATGCGCAGGGCCTGCGTGTCGCCTTCGTGCCGACCATGGGCAACCTGCATGCCGGACACATGAGCCTCATCGAGGCTGCGCGCCAGCACGGCGAGCGCTTCGTCGCCAGCATTTTCGTCAATCCCATGCAGTTCGGCCCCAATGAGGACTATGCGCACTATCCGCGCACGCCGCGCGCCGATGAGCGGATGCTGGAGGCGGCGGGGTGCGACCTGATGTTCATGCCCGACGTGGCGGAGATCTACCCCAACGGTCCGGAGAATGCTGCGCGGGTGGAAGTGCCGGTGCTGTCGAACATTTTGGACGGAGAGTTCCGGCCCGGGCATTTCCAGGGGGTCGCCACGGTCGTCACCAAGCTGTTCAATATCGTCGCTCCGGATGCGGCCATCTTCGGAGAGAAGGATTTTCAGCAGCTCACGGTGATACGGCGCATGGTGGCGGACCTTTGCATGCCGGTGAGCATCATCGGCGCGGCCACCGTGCGCGAAAGCGACGGCCTGGCGATGAGCTCGCGCAACCAGTATCTGACCGCGGAGGAACGCGCCATCGCGCCCGCCATCTATCGCCAGCTGCAGCAGGCGCGCACGCGTCTGCTCGGCGCGGCGGCTGACCAGGACGTGGAGCGCGAAGGACTGGCGGCGCTGAGCGCGGCCGGGTTTCGCCCGGACTACTTCGCGGTGCGCGATGCCCGTGACCTGCAGCCGGCGCGGCCGGACTGCGCTGAGCGGGTGGTGCTGGTGGCGGCGCGCCTGGGCAAGGCGCGGCTCATAGATAACCTGCGAGTGAGGCGCTGAGGCGACGAGTCAGGCGGGGTGCTGCTGCAGCGCCCAGTCGATATGTTCGGCCAGCAGGGCCGAGGCGCCGGCTCGACGCCGCAGCAGGCTTGGCCGCACTTCAGGCGCCGGCGGCGCATTGCCCAGGGCCACCGCGATATTGCGCGACCAGCGCTGGTAGCCGATGCGGTAGATGGCCGAGCCGCGCATGCGTTCCTCAAACTCATCTTCGGTCCAGGCGAACAGTTCCGTCAGCCGTGCACGGTCGAGCCGGTGTCGGACCTTGAAATCAGGATGGGCCGCCGTGCGCGCAAACTTGTTCCACGGGCACACCAGCTGGCAGTCATCGCAGCCGTAGATGCGGTTGCCCAGGGCCCGGCGCAGTTCAAGCGGAATGCTGCCGTGATGTTCGATGGTGAGGTAGGACACGCAGCGGCGCGCGTCGAGTCTGTGCGGACCCACAATGGCCTGGGTCGGACAGATGTCGATACAGGCCGTGCAGGTGCCGCAATGCTGGGTCGGCGCTGAATCGGCCGGTAACGGCAGGTCGGTGAGAATTTCACCGAGGAAGAACCACGAGCCCGCCTCCCGCGACAGCAGGTTGGTGTGCTTGCCGATCCAGCCCAGTCCGGCATTGCGCGCCAGGGCCTTTTCAAGTACCGGCGCACTGTCCACACAGATGCGGTAGCCGAAAGGACCGATGCGCGCCAGAAGCTGCTGTGCCAGCTGCTTCAGCTGCCCGCGCAGCACCTTGTGATAGTCCCGTCCCAGGGCATACCGGGATACATAGCCACGCGCCGGATCGGCCAGCACGGCATCCGCGGCGGCGGCATCCTCCGGAAGGTAGTTCATGCGCACGCAGATGGCGCGCACGCTGCCCGGGACAAGCTCGGCCGGACGGCTGCGCCGCACGCCATGGCGCGCCATGTAGTGCATGTCGCCGTGCCAGCCCTCATCCAGCCAGCGCAGCAGGTGCTGCTCATCCGGCGCGAGGTCCAGCTGCGCGACGCCCAGGGCGTCAAAACCCAGTTGCTGGGCGAGGATTTGAAGCTGGGCGCGGATCGCCGCCAGCTCAGGGGGTGCAAAGTTGGTCGGGCCGGCCATGGCGGCCCAGTATAATGAGGCCATGGCACTGCCAATCGCCGTTTATTCCGCCGAGCAGGTGCGCGCGCTGGACCAGCGCGCCATCGAGTCGCTGCCCGTTTCCGGCTACACATTGATGAAGCGGGCCGGCGAGGCGGCGCTGCGATATCTGCGGGCGCGCTGGCCGATGGTCAACCGCATCGTGATCGTGTGCGGCGCTGGCAACAACGGCGGGGATGGCTATGTGCTGGCGCGCTTCGCCCAGGCCGCGGGGCTTGAAGTCAGCGTCATTGCCAGCGCGCCGGTTGCGGACCTGAAGGGCGATGCCCGGCAGGCGCATGCGGATTTCCTGGCCAGCGGTGGCGCGGCCCGGCCGCTGAGCATGGCGTTGCTGCGCGAAGGCGAAGTCATCATCGATGCGGTGCTGGGCACGGGTGCGACGCACACCGTGCGTGGCGCCGCCGCCGAGGCCATCGGCGCCATCAATTCCGCCAGCCGTCCGGTATTTGCCATCGATATCCCGTCAGGCCTGGACAGCGACAGCGGGATGCCGCTGGGGGAATCGGTCCGCGCCGACTCGACAGTGACCTTCGTGGGACTGAAGACCGGGCTGTTCCTGGGCGAGGGCCCGGAGCGGGCGGGTAGGATATTTTTCGACGATCTGGAGGTTCCGGTTCCGGACATTCCCCAGTTCAGCCCGCGACTGCAGCGCATCACCGAAGCGTGCGTGGTGCAGGCCCTGCCACGGCGTCCGCGCCAGGCGCACAAGGGCGACTTCGGCCGCGTGCTCATCATCGGCGGCGGGGTCGGCATGCCCGGCGCCGCACGGCTGTGCGGCGAGGCCTGCCTGCGTGCCGGTGCGGGGCTGGTGACCGTGGCCACGGCCGCGGAGAACCTGGTGGCGATCGTCGCCGGCCGGCCGGAGCTGATCTGTCTGCCCTTGGGCAGCCCGGCCGAACTGATACCGGCGCTGGAGCGCGCCGATGTCGTGGCCATCGGTCCGGGTCTGGGGCGCAGTGCCTGGGCCCAGGAGCTGGTCCGGCTGACGCTTGCCTGTGCCAAGCCCCTGGTAGTGGATGCTGATGCCCTGAACATCATTGCCGAATCCGGCAAGCGCCAGCGCGACAATTGGATCCTGACGCCGCATCCGGGCGAGGCGGCACGGTTGCTGGGGGTGGAGACGGCTGAAGTCCAGAGCGATCGTCTGGCGGCGCTGGCCGCGCTGGTGCGCGAGTTCGGCGGCACGATCGCGCTCAAGGGTGCGGGCACTCTGGTCGGACGTCAGGGCAAGGCGCCGGGACTTTGCGAGCGCGGCAATCCCGGCATGGCCAGTGCCGGCATGGGCGATGTGCTCACCGGCGCCATCGCCGGCGTGCTGGCCCAGTGTGAGGAGCCCTGGCTGGCCACGCGAGCGGCGGTCATGGCCCATGCGATGGCGGGCGACGCAGCCGCCCGCCAGGGTGAGCGCGGGCTGCTGGCCAGCGACGTCGTGCGTGAACTGCAGGCGTGCGTCAATCCTTGACCAGGACCGGCACTTGAGGCTGATCGCGGCGACTGCCGAGGACACCGAAGCCTGCGGGGCACGCCTGGCTCAGGCACTGCCGCTGGCGTATCCGCAGTGGCTGCAGTTGCAGCTGCACGGTGAGCTCGGGGCCGGCAAGACCACCCTGGCGCGCGGCTTTCTGCGCGCCCTGGGCCACGGTGGGCCGGTGCGCAGTCCCACCTACACCCTGGTGGAAACCTATGCACTGGGCGCCATCACCGTGGTGCATGCCGATCTGTACCGGCTCCAGGACCCCGAAGAGTTTCACGCCCTGGGCCTGCGCGATCTGGCGATCGGCGGGCATGTGTGGCTCATCGAATGGCCGCAGCGCGCCGGTCCTGGGCTTGCCGGGGCGGATGTGGCTGTCACCCTGGAAGCGCACCCGGGCTTTCACAGCATCGACCTGCAGGCCCGAACGCCGGCGGGGGTGCAGTGGCTGGCGCCTCTGAAGGCTTGAATTGCCGCGCTGCGAGTCGTAGATTACGCGGCAGATGTACTTTCGAAGTCTATGAAAATACGCGCCTTTATGGTGCTGTTGCTGGGGATGGGGCTGACCCTGGCATGGCCCGGCGCGCCGCTTATGGCGGCACCTGCGGGCCAGTTGCGAGCGCTGGCGGTCACCACGGATGAGTCCGGCATCGCCCTGTCACTGACCTTGAGCACCAAGGTTGCCTACCGTTTGGTGAAGGCCGCCAAGCCCGCGCGCATCGCCCTGACTCTGCGCCACACGCGCGGCGCGGCTGGCCTGGTGATGCCGGCGCCCCAGGGCCCGGTCACGGGAGTCAGTGCCCAGCAGCAGTCCAACGGCGACCTGCGCCTGACCATCTTCCTGGCCCGCTCACTGCCGGTACATCTGGCCTGGGACATCCCCGGGGCCGCGGGCGCCCCGCACGCCGTGGCGGTGGCGCACGCGCCGCGCGAGTCCGGGCGCGATATCGTCATCGCCGTGGATGCAGGCCATGGCGGTGAGGATCCGGGCGCCACCGGCCATGCGGGCATTCGCGAAAAAGACGTGGTGCTCGCCATCGCGCGCGCGCTGGCAGGCCGGATCAACTCCGAGCCCGGGATGCGCGCGGTGCTGACGCGCGATCATGATGAATTCCTGACGCTGCGCGAACGTATCCGGCGCGCCAGGGAGGCGAAGGCGGATCTGTTCGTGTCCATACATGCCGACTCGGTCCTCAACAGCGCGGTCACCGGCTCCTCGGTATATGTGCTCTCCGAGCGTGGCGCGACCAATGAGGCGGCGCGCTGGCTGGCCGAGCGCGAGAATGCCGCCGACCTCATGGGCGGCGTGTCGCTGGCCGATAAGGGCAATAGGCTGGCCTCGGTGCTGCTGGACCTGTCACAGTCGGCGAATATCGGCGCCAGCATGTCGGCGGCCCAGAATGTGATCGGCGCGCTGCAGGGCGTGGGCCTGGTGCGCAAGGCCCAGGTGCAGCAGGCCGGATTCGTGGTGCTCAAGTCGCCCGACATTCCCTCGATGCTGGTTGAGACCGCCTATATTTCCAATCCGGCCGAGGAGCGGCGCTTGCGCAATCCGGCGCAGCAGGCGGCCCTGGCCGACGCCATCTTCACCGGTCTGCGCAGCTATTTCGCGGGCAATCCACCGGCCGGGACACGCTTCGCGCTGGCGCGCGGGCCGCATCCGGCCCCGGACCTCGCCGGCACGGGGGCAGCACCCGGCGCCTGAGCGAGTCCGGTGTCGAACAGGCATACTTTGGCCCCCATGCCTATTCGGATCCTGCCAGACGAACTCATCGACCAGATCGCCGCCGGCGAGGTGATCGAACGCCCGGCCTCGGTGGTGAAGGAACTGGTCGAGAACAGCCTCGACGCCGGCGCGCGCCGCATCGGCATCGATATCGAGCGCGGCGGGATCGGTCTGATCCGTGTCCACGATGACGGCTCCGGCATGGCGGCCGATGAGGTGAGCCTCGCCCTGCAGCGGCACGCGACCAGCAAGATCGGCTCGATGGAAGATCTGCAGTCGGTGGCGACCCTGGGATTTCGCGGCGAGGCCATGCCCTCGATCGCTTCGGTGTCGCGGCTGCGCCTGGTGACGCGCACCGCGCTGGCCGAACATGCGGTGGAGATCCAGGCCGAAGGCGGCACGCGCTCGATACTGCGTCCCGCCGCGCAGGTGGTGGGCACCACCATCGAGGTGCGGGATCTGTTCTTCAATGTGCCGGCGCGACGCAAGTTCGTGCGCAGCGAAGCCACCGAAACCGGTCACATCGTGCGGCTCATGGAGCGCCTGGCGCTGTCGCGGCCGGACATCGGTTTTCAGCTGCGCAACGGGGAGCGGGTGCTGCTTCAGGCGCAGGCCACGGCGACCGAGGCCGCCAGCGAGCCGGTCGCGGCGCGGGTCCAGGCCATCCTCGGCAACGATTTCCTGGAGCAGGCGCTGCCCTTCGAGCATATGGCGGGGCCGGTGCGGGTCGGCGGTTGGCTGGGGTTGCCCACGGCATCGCGCGCTGCGGCGGACCAGCAGTTCTGGTTCGTCAACGGCCGCAGCGTGCGTGACCGGCTGCTGATGAACGCGGTACGCCTGGGGTATCGCGACGTGTTGTTCCATGGCCGCTACCCGGCATACGTCCTGTACCTGACGCTCGATCCGGCCATGGTCGACGTCAACGCGCATCCCACCAAGCTTGAAGTGCGCTTCCGCGATTCCCGCCAGGTTCACGACTTTGTCTTCCGCGCCATTGCCGAGGCGCTGGCGCAGACCCGTCCCGGGGTAGCCGAGCCGCAGGCAGGTCATTCCTGGCCCGCGCCGGACGCCGCGGCGCAGGCGGGGGCCGCGCCCCCACCGGCGCCGCATTACCAGACGGGTCGTGATCCGTGGCAGCTCGTCACGCGCCTGGAGGAGGCCGCGCCGCGCGCCTATGCGCTGGACCTGCCAACGACTGACCCGGAACCGGTCGATGCCGCGGCAGAGCGGCCCCTGGGTACGCCGCTGGCGCAGATCCGGGGCACCTACATCCTCTCGCAGACCGAGCAGGGCGTGGTGCTGGTGGACATGCACGCCGGGCACGAGCGTGTGCTGTATGAACAATTGAAGAGCCAGTACGCCAGCGGCATGCCCTCGCAGACCTTGCTCGAGCCATTGGTCGTGGACCTGGCCGCGCATGAGCTGGAGGCTTTGCTCGAGGACCGCGCGGCGTGGGAGCGCGCCGGTTTTGAACTCGATGCCCTGGGCCATACGCGTCTGGCGCTACGCCGGGTGCCCGTGCTGCTCTCGGAGGCGAAGATCACCCAGATCGTGCGCGAGGTGGCCCGCGATTTGGATAATCCGGTGGCCGCGCATCATATCGAGGACGCCTCCGACCGTTTCCTGGCCACGCTCGCCTGCCGCACCTCGGTGCACGCCAATCGGCGGCTCACAGTGCCGGAGATGGATGCGCTGCTGCGGCAGATGGAACAGACCTTGCGCGCCAATCAGTGCAACCACGGCCGACCGACCTGGGTGCGCTTGAGCTGGATGGAAATGGACCGGCTGTTCCTGCGCGGCCGCTAGGGCCGGCAGCAATGACGGGCGCTACGGCACCGGTCCTGATCCTGACCGGACCGACCGGCAGCGGCAAAAGCGAGTGGGCCATGCGGCTGGCAGGTCAGTGGCCGGTGGAAATCATTTCCGTGGATTCCGCCCAGGTTTTTCGCGGCATGGACATCGGTACCGCCAAGCCTGGTGCCGCGGCACGCGCGGCCGTCGCGCATCATCTGATCGATATCCTGGATCCGGCGCAGACGTACTCGGCCGGACAGTTCGCCCAGGATGCGGTGGCGCTCATCAGCCAGATCCGCGGCCGCGGGCATATTCCGCTGCTGGTGGGTGGCACGATGCTCTACCTGCGCGCGCTGCGGCAGGGGCTGGCGCAGCTACCGCATGGCTCCCCGGCGATTCGCCAGGCCATTGATGCGGCGGCGGCGCAGCGCGGCTGGCCCGTGCTGCATGCGGAGCTGGCGCGCATTGATCCGCTGGCTGCAAGCAGGATTCATCCCAATGATGCACAGCGAATCCAGCGTGCACTGGAAGTGTGCCGGCTCACCGGCCAGACTTTGAGCGCGCTTCAGGCGCACAGCCCTGCTGCGTTGCAGGAGCCTGCACCGATCTGGGCGCTGGTGCCCGAGCCGCGCGCGCTGCTCCACGAGCGCCTCGCAATCCGCTTCAAGCAGATGATGGCGCAGGGATTTCTAGAGGAGGTGAGGGCGCTGCACGGCCGTGGCGATCTGCGCGCCGGACACGCATCGATGCGCGCCGTGGGATACCGGCAGCTGTGGCAGCACTGCGACGGTCACATGACCTTGGCCGAAGCGGCCGAACAGGCCGTCGCCGCGACGCGACAGTTGGCGAAACGCCAGCTCACCTGGCTGCGTGGCGACAGCAGTATCCGCATCGTGGATCCCGAGGCGCGTGAGGCCTTCGCGGCTTGGAGCTTGGAGGTGGGCGTGGCACTGAGCGCTTTTATCCGCTGATCGGCCCCGTGGTAGAATAAGGCCGACGCCTTGCAGTGCGGGGAGTCGAATATGCTTGCTGACAGGCAGGTTACCGCCACGGGCCTGCCCCGCCGAACCGAACAACTAGAAGCGCCAGAGAATAAGGAGAACCCCGATGGCCAAAGGCCAATCGCTGCAGGACCCATTTTTGAATGCATTGCGTAAAGAGCGCGTTCCGGTCTCCATTTATCTGGTCAACGGAATCAAACTTCAGGGACAGATCGACTCATTCGATCAATTTGTGGTGCTGCTGAAGAACAGCGTCAGTCAGATGGTCTACAAACATGCGATCTCCACGGTCGTGCCGGCCCGCAATGTGCGTCTGGCCACCGATGAAAACGGCACGCCGACCACCACCGTTGAACCGGCCGCCGAATAGGTACGCGATTGGAAGCCACGTTCTTGCGAAACCGTGATCGAACGCCCACGAACGGGTGAGCGCGCGGTGCTGGTGCGCCTCGGACTGGGTGCACCGATCGATCCGGAGGACCTGGAGGAGTTCACGCAACTGGCGACCTCGGCGGGCGCGGTGCCCGTGGCCACGATCACCGCCCGGCGCGAACGTCCGGATTCGAAATTCTTTGTCGGCTCCGGCAAGGCCGATGAGTTGCGTGATGCCGCGGCCGCCACCGACGCGGACGTGATCCTCATCGACCATGCGCTCTCACCGAGCCAGGAGCGCAACCTCGAGGAGCACACCGGGCGCCGGGTACTGGATCGCAACGGTCTCATCCTCGACATCTTCGCGCAGCGCGCCCGCAGTCTTGAGGGCAAGCTCGAGGTGGAACTGGCACAGCTGAAGCATCTGGCCAGCCGCCTGGTGCGCGGCTGGACCCACCTGGAACGCCAGAAGGGCGGTATCGGCATGCGCGGTCCGGGTGAAACCCAGCTGGAAACCGATCGGCGCCTGCTGGGCCAGCGGGTCAAGGTACTGGGCAAGCGACTGGAGCGCATCCAGCTGCAGCGTGAGACCGGGCGGCGCACGCGCATGCAGATCCCGGTGCCGACGCTGGCGCTGGTGGGTTACACGAACGCCGGCAAATCCACCTTGTTTCGCGCGCTGACCGGCGCACCGGCCTATGTGGCCGATCAGCTGTTCGCCACCCTGGATCCGACGGTGCGGCGCATCCGTCTGCCGGGCGGCACGGCGGCGGTGGTGGCGGACACCGTGGGCTTCATTCGCGATCTGCCGCATGAGCTGGTCGCTGCCTTTCGTTCCACGCTGACCGAGGCGCGTGAGGCCACGGTGCTGCTGCACGTGGTGGATGCGAGTGATCCGCGACGCGCGGAGCGCATCGATCAGGTCAATGCGGTGCTCGGACAGATCGACGCTGGAGAGATCCCCCAGATCATGGTCTACAACAAGATCGATCGACTGCAGACGACACCACGCATCGAACGCGATGCCGATGGGCGTGTCACCTCGGTGTGGATTTGCGCGACACAGTCCATCGGCATACCGCTGCTGGCGGAGGCCATCACCGAACGCATTGCGCGCACCGTGCATGCCTCTCGGATACGGATTCCGCCCAGCGCCGGGCAGCTGCGCTCGCGGTTGTACGCGCGCGGCATCGTCAGGCAGGAAGTGGTGCTCGAGGACGGACATATCGAGCTGCTGCTGGAACTGCCCACCGTCGACCTGCTGGAACTGGCGCGCGCACCCGGCGTCATCGTGGTCGAGGTCCCCGGTGCCAACGCGCCTTGTACACCCGCATCGGGCTACCTACAATCTGCGCCTCCTGCGAGCGCGGCAAAGCTGTCCTGACGGCGCCTGCACGGTAGTCACAAGGTCATTCGTCGTGCCTCACATATTGTCCGATCTTGGCGCCGCGCTGGCGCTGCTCTTCGTGCTGGAAGGTATTTTTCCGTTTCTGTCGCCCGCGGGCACCAAGCGCGCGCTGGCGCGGATTCTATCGTTCGGTGATCGCGAAATTCGCATCGCCGGGCTTGGCAGCATGCTCGTGGGAGTCGTGCTGCTGTTCCTCATCAACTGAGTAGGCATCATGGGAAAGTTCGTCATCGTCATCGGCACCCAATGGGGAGATGAAGGCAAGGGCAAGGTCGTGGACCTGCTTGCCGACCGCGCACGCGCGGTGGCAAGATTTCAAGGAGGGCACAACGCGGGCCACACCCTGGTCATTGACGGCCGCAAGACCGTGCTGTCGCTGATTCCCTCCGGCATCCTGCGTGAGCAGGTGCGCTGCTTCATCGGCAACGGCGTGGTGCTGTCGCTGGAGGCGCTGACCACCGAGGCCGCGAAGCTCATCGACCACGGTGTGCCGGTATACGATCGGCTGCGGATCTCGCCAAACTGCCCGCTGATCCTGCCCTCGCACGTCGCCCTTGACCGCGCCCGCGAGCACGCCAGTGGCGCCAACGCCATCGGCACCACGGGTCGGGGCATCGGGCCGGCCTATGAGGACAAGGTGGCACGACGAGCGCTGCGGGTTGCGGACCTGTTCCAACGCGAGCGTTTCGCCGCCAAGCTCGGCCAAGTGCTCGACTTCCATAACTTCGTGCTGCAGAACTATTTCCGCCAGCAGCCGGTGGATTTCCAGAAGACCCTGGATGAGCAGCTGGCACTGGGAGAACGCGTCAAGGGTTGTGTGGCCGACGTGAGCCGGGCTCTGACCCAGCTGCGCGCTGAGAATGAGAACGTCCTGTTTGAGGGCGCGCAGGCCGCGATGCTCGATGTCGACCTGGGTACCTATCCTTATGTAACCTCCTCGAACACCACGGCCGGCTACGCCGCCACGGGAACCGGCGTGGGCCCACGCGTGTTCGACGAAGTGCTCGGCATCGTCAAGGCCTATACCACGCGGGTGGGCGCGGGTCCCTTCCCGACCGAATTGTTCGACAGCGACGGCGAACATCTGGCGCGGGTCGGCCATGAGTTCGGCTCGGTGACCGGTCGCAAGCGCCGCTGCGGCTGGTTCGACGCGGTGGTGCTACGGCGCTGCGTGGCGCAGTCCAGCGTCACCGGCCTGTGCGTCACCAAGCTCGACGTGCTGGATCAGCTGGAAACCATCCGCATCTGCGTGGGTTATCGCAGCGGCGACCAGGTCCTGGAGGAGATGCCTTTGTTCGTCGATGCCTATTCGGAAGTGGTTCCGGTGTACGAAGAGATGCCGGGATGGCGTCAGTCCACCGTCGGCACGGTGCGTTTCGAGGACCTGCCGCTTAATGCGCGTCACTACCTGGATCGCATCCAGGAGCTGGCGGGGGTGCCCATCGACATGATTTCAACCGGGCCGGATCGTGACCAGACCATCATCAGGCGCAACCCTTTTGTAAGCTGAACGGGAGCTGTCTTCATTTGCCGACGAATGAATACAAGGTGCGCGCAACTTCACGGAAATTGTAACGACGCTTTACTGGGCGCTTAAGCCGGCTTAATTTTGTCGTTGATGGGTCAACGATAGGTAACCTGGGCCGCTGTGCACGGCGTAGACTGTGATGGATTGGGAATCTGCTTCATTTACAGTCGGTTACAAGTCATTCAACCCATGTTCTGGAGAAGTGCATTCATGAAGTCGACCATTCAGCGCGTAGTGTTGGCCCTGGCGGTGGCCACACTCGGCGCAGGTGCGGTGGGTACGGCCAGTGCTCAGTCCACGTCTTCTGCGCCGGGCGCAGCCGCGCCCAATGGCGCGCATCACGGCCATTTCCGTCACTTCGGTCACGGCGGGCGATTCGTCGGAGCGCTGTTGCGCGCGACCAAGCAACTGAACTTGTCGCCCGAACAGCAGTCAACCATCAAGACGATTTTGAGCAGCGCGAGGCACAACCATCAGCCTGGCGCTGAGCATCCTGATCTGACGGTGCTGGGCAATCCCAGCGATCCGGGCTTCGCCTCGGCCGTGCAAGGTGCCGCGGCGAACGCCAGCAATTCGGTTCAGAAGGATTCGGTGCTGGCGGGGCAGATCTACGCTGTGTTGAATACGGCGCAAAAACAGCAGCTGCATTCGGTGCTGGCCTCGATTCAGGCCCAGCAACAGGCGCGCCGCGCGGCCTGGGCGGCCAAGCGCGCCGCTGGTAACGGCTGAAGGAGTGACGGTGCGGGCAGCGTTTTATAGCTTTTCTCTCGCGTGCCTGCTGGTCCAGGGCGTCCCGCATACCGCGCGGGCAGCCCTGGGCGGCAGCTCAGATTCTGTTGAATCCGATCGGGTGGTCATGAAGGGGCTGGCCCGTCCGGTGGCGGCCGGAGCCTTGCAGAAGCAGGAACTGCAACTGCCCTCCGGCACCATCGTCACCGAGTATCTCAACGGCACAGGCAGCGTCTATGCCGTGGCCTGGCACGGCCCGAGCCTGCCCAACCTGCGCCAGGTGCTGGGCACGTATTTTATTCGCTACCAGACCGCGGCGCAGACGCCAGTAGTGCGCCACCGCCTGGTTCGTTTGAGCAGCCCGGACATCGTCATCGAGTCCAGTGGCAGGATGCGGGCCTTCGTGGGCCGCGCGTGGGTGCCGGCACTGTTGCCATCTGGCGTCAGCACCGCGGATATTCACTAAACCTGCGACGCCGGCCTATACCTGGGCCGGATTTCACGCCGTAGTATTGCCAGGCTTGCCCCGTGGCACCTGTGGAGAAGCATACTTGCGAAGTCTTTTTGCCAGTCTGATTTGCGTATCCTTGCTGCTGGCGGGTTGCGGCGGTGGCGGCGGTAGCGTGGCCAGCAGCTCCGGCAGCGGCAGCTCCGGCAGCGGCAGCTCCGGCAGCGGAGGTTCCGGTTCCGGAGGTTCCGGTTCCGGAGGTTCAGGCTCGGGTGGCTCGGGTTCCGGCGGCTCCGGGTCCACGGCGTACAACGTGGTAAACGCCATCGTTGATCAGGGGCCATCAGGGCTGACCAGCGCCAATATCGTAGCCACGAACATCATGTACGTGAACGTGACCGTGTGTGCGCCCGGCAGCACCACCACCTGCCAGACGATAGACCATGTGCAGGTCGACACCGGCTCACAGGGGCTGCGCATCCTCAGCTCGGTGCTCAATTCGACCATGACGAATGCCCTGAAGCCCGTGAGCCTCAACGGCGGCGCTTTGGCGGAATGCCTGGAGTTCGTGGACGGCTATAGCTGGGGACCGGTGGTAACGGCCGATCTGCATATCGGCGGCTCCGATACCGCCACCACGGGGGAAAGTGCACCGGGAATTCCGGTGCAGATCATTGGCACCAGCACCTATCCGGTGCCCGCGGACTGTTCCAACAACGCCATCAATCCCACGCCGGAAAACACCGTGGTCGAATTCGGTGCCAACGGCATTATTGGTGTCGGCCTGTTCGACGAGGATTGCGGTACTGTGTGCGCGCCGGGCACCGGCACCGCCGGTGTCGAAAACGGTGACAACTACTTCACCTGCACCAGCGCCGGCTGTTCTGAGGCGCTGGTTCCCATTGCCGATCAGATGATCAATCCTGTGAATGCACTGACAGCCGTCAATGGCATCACCGACAACAACGGGGTGATCATAGAACTGCCGGCGGTGGGTGCCGCCGGTGCTGCGACCGTGACGGGAACCATGATATTCGGGATCAGTACCCAGTCAAACAACACCTTGTCGCCCAGCGCCACCGTGATGACTGCGCAGTCCTACACCGGCTATGTGACGACCAACGTCAGCAGCCTGAGCCAGACGGATGCGGACAGTTATCTGGATAGCGGCTCGAATGCCATCTATTTCAATGACAGCAACATCCCGGACTGCGGCAGCTCCTCCGCGGCGCCTGATTTCTTCTGTCCGGCCAGTACCGTGAATCTGTCGGCCACCATCACCGGCATCAACAATCAGGTGGCCATGGTGAATTTTTCGGTCGCCAATGCCAATACGCTGTTTACGGCCAATGACGACTTCGCCGCCTTCAGCAACGTGGCGGCACCCAGTGGTACCACGGTGCTGGAAGAGGCGACCTTCGACTGGGGACTGCCGCTGTTCTACGGCCACAATGTCTACTTCGCGATGGAGAACAAGGACGCCGGCGGAACCACGGGTCCGTACTACGCCTTCTGATTCGCGGCGTAAGCCCGGGTATGCGCCCAGGTCTGAAGCCCGACCGCTGCCAGCACGACGGGCAGTCCGATCAGCAGCTGCGCTGAAAACCGCTCATGACCCAGCCACCAGCCGACGAACAGGGCCACCGGCGGATTCACATAGGCGTAACTGGTGGCGAGGGTCGCCGAGACCCGCTCCACCAGGAAGCGAAACGCTGAGAATCCGATCAGCGAACCGAACACCACCAGGTAGCTCCAGGCAGCCCAGGGCCGAAGCGCGCTGGAGAATGCCCACGATTCGCGGGCCAGGGCGCTGACGATGAAACCGGCGATGCCGGCGCAGAGCATCTCGGCGCCAAATCCCGTCGCACCGGGCGGCAGGGCCACACGCCGCGCCAGTACCGTGCCCAGGGACCAGCACATGCTGCCGCCCAGCACGACGGCGACGCCCAAAGGGCTGGCACGCAGGTCATGGCCCAGCAGCATGATGGCGATGCCGACGGTGCCCACGGCCATGGCCAGCCATTCCAGTCGCGCCGTTCGCTCGCCGAACAGGCACGACCAGGCGGCCGTCGTCAGCGGCACACTGCTGACCAGCGCGACTGCGGCTCCCGAGCTCACCCAATGCTCGCCCATCGCCACCGTGCCATTGCCGGCCAGGAGCAACAGGCAGCCGATCAGTGCGGCGCCGCCCCACTGCGCAAGGGTGGGCAGCGGCGCTCCGCGCGCAAACTGCCACAGCAGAATCAGACCGCCCGCAACCACGAAGCGTGTGCCCACGAAGAAGAAGGTTGAGAAGCCGGTGATGGCGACCTTGATGGCGTAGTAGGTCGTACCCCACAGAATGTAGACGGCCACCAGGCAGGCGATGACGGGCGCCAGGGCGGGCCGTGAATGGGCGGGAGGGGAGGCGGGCACCAAGTCGTCGCTGCCGGGACGGCTACGGCGGTGCAGTGCAGGTTGCGTTCGGCTTCATGACCTCGGTGAAGACCTTGCGCGTGAACGGCAGGGTCTGGGCGGGCCAGGTCGTCTTGTCGATGGTGATGGCCGGCAGCGTGATGGTGCCCGTTGTCATGGTGTCGACCAGGGCATCCGAAGTCGGTACGCCCGGCTGCCAGCTGCTGTCGTGGCGCTCCTCGAACCGCATCTCGGCGAGACTGCCGGCGTCGCTGGACTGGGTTGCTGTCTTCAGCTTCATCGTCACGTCCAGATTGCCCTTGTCGGTGTGCCCACTGACCACCACCGAGTCGCCATCCAGATGGGCGTGCACCCCGCGCGGGGTCCGCAGTCGCAGATCCAGCGGCCCCACCGCGACACCGATGAAGATGTCATGGAAGGGGTAGTAGGCCAGCTTGGGTGGCCCATTGCTGCCATTGCAGTTGACCTGGATGTACTGCGCATCCGGTGCGCTGATCTGCTGGTAGCTCCAGAAACCCACCGTGCATCCGGACAGCGCCAGGGTTGGCACCATCAGCAGCGCCAGGCGCACGATCACGACCGGACGCAGGCGGCGCGGTTTGTGCGACGCGATGACCGGAGCGGGTTGCCGAGGGCAGGGCGATTCAGACGACATGGCGTATGGCAAAGTCGAGGCCTTAAGCCAGCATCCTGCCATGACCGGCTCGCAGGCGCGAATCCCGCCGCAGGGCGGTCAGGATGCGCGCGAATTCGGTGCAGTGGCCATGGTTGCGCACAGGCAGCCGCGGGATAGTTCAGCAGGCGTCATGATAGTTTTCTCCGCTGCGAGAAGATGAGTCAGTCGGCGCTGTCGAGCGGCGTGATGCGGTGCGATAAGGCGCCAGCAGTTTTCCAATCCGGCAATCCAGCTCCCTATACTATGGGCCCCCAATCATTCAGAGGGTCGCCCATATGGCCACGGTTTCGATTCATCCCGCGGTGGACCACGGTATCAAGCCCGCGGCCAAGGACTTCGCCGGCGGCACGCTGCTGTGCAAGTGCAGCCAGAATCCGGTCGAGGTTTCCGTCGGCGCACAATCGGCGCATAACCACGCCTGCGGTTGCACCAAGTGCTGGAAGCCCAAGGGCGCTCTATTCTCCGTCGTGGCGGTGGTGCCACGCGATAAGCTCAAGGTCACCAAGAACGGCGACAAGCTCGCCATCGTCGATGCGAGCGCAACCATCCAGCGCTACGCCTGCAAGGCCTGCGGCACTCATATGTATGGGCGCATCGAAAAGAACCCGCATCCGCTGCACGGCCTGGATTTCATCCACACCGAGCTGTCGCCGCAGAGCGGCTGGTCGCCGCCGGAATTCGCAGCCTTCGTGTCCTCCATCATCGAAGCGGGCGCGGATCCGGCCAACATGGGTGCCGTGCGCGCGCGCCTGCGGGAGCTGAAGCTCGAGCCGTACGATTGTCTGTCACCGCCGCTCATGGATTACATCGCGACCTTCGTGGCCAAACAGTCCGGTGTCCTGAAGGGTTGATGACATGGATGTCAGAGCAGCCGTGGCGTTCGAGGCAGGCAAGCCACTCACCATCGAGACGGTGCAGCTGGACGGGCCGAAGGCCGGTGAGGTATTGATCGAGGTCAAGGCGACCGGAATCTGCCACACCGACAAATACACCCTCTCCGGTGCCGATCCGGAGGGCCTGTTCCCGTCCATTCTCGGTCACGAGGGAGCCGGCATTGTCGTGGATGTGGGACCTGGCGTGCGCTCGCTGAAGAAGGGGGACCACGTCATTCCGCTCTACACGCCAGAATGCCGGGAGTGCAAGAGCTGCACCTCGCGCAAGACCAATCTGTGTACGGCCATCCGTGCGACCCAGGGCAAGGGCCTCATGCCCGATGGCGCCAGCCGCTTCTCGTTCAAGGGCAAACCGATCTACCACTACATGGGTTGCTCAACGTTTTCCAACTACACGGTGCTGCCGGAGATCGCCGCGGCGAAGATTCGTGAGGACGCACCGTTCGACAAGGCCTGCTACATCGGCTGCGGCGTCACCACCGGCATCGGCGCCGTCATCTTCACCGCCAAGGTGGAGCCGGGCGCAAACGTGGTGGTGTTCGGCCTGGGCGGCATCGGACTCAATGTGGTGCAGGGGGCGCGGATTGCCGGTGCCGACATGATCGTTGGCGTGGATACCAATCCGGGGCGCGAGAAGCTGGCACGGCAGTTTGGCATGACGCACTTCGTGAATCCGAAGGATCTGAAGGGTGATCTGGTGGCGCACCTGGTTGAACTGACCAAGGGTGGCGCGGATTACTCCTTCGAGTGCATCGGCAATACCCAGGTGATGCGCCAGGCGCTGGAATGCTGTCACCGCGGCTGGGGTCAGAGCATCATCATCGGCGTGGCGGCTGCCGGTCAGGAGATCGCTACCCGTCCCTTCCAGCTGGTGACCGGCAGGGTGTGGCGGGGCACGGCATTCGGTGGTGCCCGTGGCCGCACCGACGTGCCCAGGATCGTGGACTGGTACATGGACCACAAGATCAACATCGATGATCTGATCACGCACACGATGCCGTTGGAACGCATCAACGATGCCTTCGACCTGATGACCCGCGGCGAGTCGATCCGCAGCGTCGTGGTGTATTGAAAGCCCACCTTGAAAATTGAAACCTTAAGCGAACAGCGCAGCTTCGAGGGTATTCAGGGCTTCTATCGCCACGACTCGCAGGTCATCGGTCTGCCGATGCGCTTTGCCGTGTACCGACCGCCGCAGGCCGCAACACGGCCGGTGCCCGTGCTGTTCTACCTCGCCGGGCTGACCTGCACCGAGGAGACCGCGGCCATCAAGGCCGGGGCCCAGCGCAGCGCAGCCGAACTCGGATTGATGCTGGTCACCTGCGACACCAGTCCACGCAATACCGGCATCCCCGGCGAAGCGGACGACTGGGAGTTCGGTGCCGGTGCGGGTTTCTACCTGAACGCGACCCAGCAGCCCTGGGCGAAGTTCTATCGCATGTACGACTACGTGCGCGATGAGCTGCGCGCGACGGTGCTGGCCAATTTTGCGGCAGACTCAGCTCGGGTGGGGATTTTCGGTCACTCCATGGGTGGTCATGGGGCGCTGGTGCTGGCACTGCGCAACCCGCAGCTGTTCAAATCCGTATCGGCCTTTGCCCCCATCTGTTCCCCGACGCGCTGCCCCTGGGGCCAGAAGGCATTGCCCCGCTACCTTGGCGACAACCGCAGCGCCTGGAATGCCTACGATGCGGTCGAACTGGTGAAGGCGGCGGGCAAGGCGCTGTTGCCTGAGATCCTGGTGGATCAGGGTCTGGGCGACAAGTTTCTGCATCAGTCGCAGCTGCTGCCGGAGTTGCTCGAAGCGGCCTGCGTGGCGGCCGGCCAGCCGTTGCGGCTGCGTCGTCACGAGGGCTACGACCACGGTTACTACTTCATCTCGACATTCATCGAGGACCATCTGCGGTTTCACGCCGCGCAACTGCAGGCAGTCCACAAGCTGGCTTGACCCGACTCTTACCCGTCGGTAACATCATTACCGAAGAGTAATATCATCCTGTCAAATGGGGGTTCCTGTGGCATCGCCGCCACCCCTGCGTTTCGTCAGCGCCGCCTCCCTGTTCGACGGGCATGACGCGGCGATCAACATGATCCGGCGCTTGCTGCAGGCCGCCGGCGCGGAGGTCGTGCACCTGGGGCATAACCGCTCGGTCGCCGACATCGTGCGTGCCGCCATCGACGAGGACGCCGACGCCGTCGCCGTCAGCTCCTACCAGGGCGGCCACAATGAATATTTCACCTACATGGTGGACATGCTGCGCGCCGCGGACGCCGGGCATATCCGTGTGATCGTGGGGGGCGGTGGCACGATTGCGCCGGCAGAGATCGTTGCGCTGGAGAAGTACGGCGTGGAGAAGATCTATACGCCGGAGGATGGCCGCCGGCTGGGCCTCAACGGCATGATCACGGATGTGGTGCAGCGGGTGCGTGCGGTTACCCGACCCGGCTACGAGTTCGGACCTCTGAACCCGCGCGACCATCGGCAGCTCGCGCGTGCGATCACGGCCCTGGAGGAGGGGGCCGAAGGTGTCGAGCGCATTCGCCACGCCATCGCCGGCAATCCCCGGCGCGCGCCGGTGGTGGGTATTACCGGCACCGGCGGGGCCGGCAAATCCTCGCTGACCGATGAACTGTTGCAGCGTTTCGTGCGGCACCATCCCGACCGGCACATCGCGGTAGTGGCGGTGGATCCGACGCGCCGCCGGGGCGGCGGCGCCCTGCTGGGCGATCGCATACGCATGAACAGCCTGAGCGCCGAGAACCTGTACATGCGCTCACTTGCCACCCGCCGCCAGAACCTCGCCACCTCGGCGGTGCTCAAGGAGGTGATCGGGCTGTACCAGCTGGCCGGTTTCGATCTGATACTGGTCGAGACCGCCGGTACCGGGCAGAGCGATTCGGAAATCGTGGATCTGGTGGACCTGCCGGTCTACGTCATGACCAGCGA